>ERZ889217.1260-NODE-1260-length-13297-cov-19.389216_pt1 | contig 13297 bp, 10 predicted proteins | sample MGYA00521098_ERZ889217 | MGnify/ENA primary metagenome ERZ889217 (study PRJEB32303, sample SAMEA104408613) | aquatic metagenome | biome: Brackish water; feature: Pelagic; material: water | place: Baltic Sea | collected 2014-06-10T22:04:00 | depth 2,362 m ...
GCGGCAGCAGCGGCCTCAGCAGCAGCCTTGGCGGCGGCACGCTCGGCTTCCTTTGCTGCGGCAGCGGCTTTGGCCTCAGCCTTGGCGGCGGCTTCGCGGGCGATGGCCTGCTTGGCCTTGCCAACGGTTTCGGCGGGGCGGATCGTTTTCTCCACCAGACCGCCTTTTTCGAGCAGGGCCCGCACGGTGTCGGTGGGCTGGGCTCCCTGGCTTAGGCGGGTGCGGATCGCCTCGGTGTCGAGGCGGGTTTCCTTGGTGCGGGGGTTGTAGAAGCCCAGCTCCTGCAGGGGCAGACCATCCCGCCTGGAGGTGCTGTTGGTGGCCACGAGGCGGAAGCTCGCTTCCCGCTTCTTACCAAACCGCTTCAGGCGGAGCTTGATCATCGTGGCCTTGCCTTACTGACTGGAGGGTGAATAGAAGCCCGGTCGCGGTGAACGCCCCGGCTGATTTGGCGGTGAATCCACTCGCCAAACAACAACAATACCCTGTGGCCGTCACCCCTGGCGCTGGACGGAGGCAAGGTCTAGAGCTGGCCGAAGCCCTTGCGTTTTTTGGCGGGTTTGGCCTGGCGCTGGGGCCCGGCCCCCCGGGCCCCCGGCACGCCAGCGCCCCCCATGCCTGGCATGCCCCCCATTCCCGGCATGCCGCCCATGCCGGGGAAGCCGCCGCCCATGCCCGGGATGCCACCGGGCATGCCGCCGCGGGTCATTTGTTGCATAAAGCCGCGCATTTTCTGGAAATCGGCGAGCACCTTGTCCACATCGGCGGGGGTGTGGCCGCTGCCACCGGCGATGCGCCGGCGGCGGCTGGGCTGGGCGGCCAGCAGTTCCGGCTGTTGGCGCTCGGCCGTGGTCATCGAGCCGATCATCGCTTCGATCTTTTTGAGCTGCTCCTCGCCCTGCTTGAGCATGCCGTCATCAATCTTGTTCATCCCCGGGATCATTTTCATCAGGCCGCCGAGGGAGCCCATGCGCTTGATCAGGCGCATTTGCTGCAGAAAATCGGAGAAGTCGAAGGAGGCCTCCTGCAGCTTTTGCTGCATGCGGGCCACATCGGCCAGCTCCACTTCCTTTTGGGCCTTCTCCACCAGGGTGAGCACATCGCCCATGCCGAGGATGCGGCTGGCCATGCGCTCGGGGTGGAAGGGCTGCAGGGCCTCCACCTTTTCGCCGGTGCCGATGAACTTGATCGGGGCGCCGCTCACCTTGCGGATCGAGAGGGCGGCGCCGCCGCGGCTGTCGCCATCGAGCTTGGTCAGCACGGCGCCGGTGAGGCCGATCTGGTCGTGGAAGGCACGGGTGAGTTCGGCCGCCTCCTGGCCGATCATCGAATCCACCACCAGCAGCACCTCGTCCGGGGCCACGGCGCTGCGGATCCGCACCATCTCCTCCATCATCGAGAGGTCGATTTGGAGGCGGCCAGCCGTGTCGACAATCACGGTGTCGAAGCCTTCTTCGCGGCCCTTGGCCACGCCGGCGGCGGCAATGTCCTCGGGTTTGGCCTCGGTGCCAAGGCTGAACACCTCCACTCCGATTTGGTTGCCCAGGGTGCGCAGCTGCTCGATGGCGGCGGGCCGGTAGACATCGGCGGCCACCAGCAGGGTGCGGCGCCCCTGCTCCTTGAGGTGTAGGCCCAGCTTGGCTGTGGCGGTGGTCTTGCCGGCGCCCTGCAGGCCGGCCATCAGAACCACCGTGGGGGCTACGGCGGCCCGAACTAGGGGGGCATTGCCGCCGCCCATCACCTCCACCAGCTGCTCATGCACCAGCTGGATGAACTTCTGGTCGGGACTTACGCCGCGCACAACCTCAGAGCCCACGGCCCGGCGGCGCACGTCCTCAACAAAATCCTTGACAACGCTGAGGCTGACATCGGCCTCAAGCAGGGCGCGCCGCACCTGTTGCAGGGCGCCTTCGACGTTGGTTTCGGTGATGGTGGCCTGCCCCCTAAGGCTTTTAACCGCATCTTCAAAACGCTGGGACAGCTCGTCAAACATCGGGGTAGCGGCGGGGAGGCGGGACGCCCTTGTGGGCTAATCGTAAAAAGGCGGATCCACCGGGGGCTCACCTGGTGCTGGGCGTGGGCCTTCGAGGTCCTCAGCCAGGCGCCAAACCACCGGCGGGCCTAGCCAAGGTCGCTCCAGCCAGGGTTGGGGGTCAGGTCTGCCAACCGGGTCGTCAGGGTCGGCTGGCTTGGAAGATCACCCGTTCCAGCTTCCAGGTTTTCTGGTTGCGGCCAAACACGTAGGTGTTGTGGCGTTCGCCTTCGGGGGTCTGCTCCAGCAACTTGCCGGCCTGGCTGCGGCGTTCGTCGCCGTAGAGAAGGCTGACCTTGGCCTCGATCCGCTCGGGGCTGCGGCTGCCGATCTCCAGGCCGGTGACCTTGGCGGTCACGGTTTGGGTTTCGCCGCGATCGAGGTCGGCCTGGCGGTCCTGATCCAGGGCTGCCACTAGGGACGCAACGGCCAGCTGCCTTGGGGGGAGGGCCGGCGCCTGGCCGGCGAGCACGGCCGCTTTGGCTTGGAGCCAGGCCTCCAGCAGCCGCTGGAGTTGGGCTTGGCTGGGCTCAACGGCCTGGAGGGGCAGCTCCGGCTGGGGCGGTTTGGGTTTGGGCTTGGCCAGATTGGCCGGCTGGGTCGGCAGGGGCTGCACGGGCAAGGGAATGCCGCGCTCCGGCTTCGGCATTAGGGCCAGCCAGCCCCCCAGTCCCAGGCCTGCCAGGGCCACTCCCGCCACCGTGGCGACCAGGGGGAAGGGCCAGGCTGGTGCCGTCCTGGGGTCGGGGCCCTGGGCGAGAGCGCTGCTGGGATGGGGAGCCCCTGGGGCGTCTCCGCCGGGCAGGGGCCCAAAGGGATGGGCGGGCGACTGGATTGGCCCTGCTTTGGGAGTGGAAAGCTCTGGCCAGGCCAGGGGCTCTAGGGAGTAGCCAAGTCCGTCCTTGGCCTCGATGACTGGGGTCATGGCCCCAGGATCGGCAACGCGCCCAGTGCTTTTCCAGGGGGGAAGCACTCGCCGCAAGCGACGGGGAAGGGGCAGGTCCCCTAGCGCCAGTTGGCCTGGCTGCCAGCGGCCCAGGTCCGCCTTGACGGCCTTGGCCTGGGCCCATACCGATCCCAGCCGTTGGCGCAGCTTCAGCTGGGGCAGGCCCCAGCCAGCCCAGGGAGCCTCGGGCCAGGCGGGTTGGGAGAAGTCGTCGCCGGCGCCGGCGCCTGGGGCGACCGGAGCAAGGCCGCTCTGGGTTGGGCTGGAGGACTCCTGCCAGGGGGCATTCCAGGGGGCGGGTTGGGGCTCGTCCAGGCCCGGTCCGGGCGCGCTGACCTGCTGGCGGCCACTGGCTGGAACCTGGCGGCCACTGCGGCGGTCCTGTTGTTCCACGTAGGCCTGCACGTCCCGGTCGGCGAACCAGGCATCGAGATCGGCATCCACCTCCATATCCCGATAGCCCGGCAACACCTCCCGAGCCAGCCAGTCGCGGCAATAGGCGCAGAGGTGCTCGAGGGGTTCACTGCCCTGCTCGCTGGCCCATTGGCGCAGCTCCGGACTGGCGCCCTGGTCGAAATGGGCTTCGGCCTGCTCCACCTGGCCCAGCAGCAGCTGTTGGCAGGCCAGGAACGGTTCGATCCCCAGTTGGCCGGCGGCGGCCAGGCGTCCATAGGCCTCGCGAATGCGCTCGGGCTTGCGCTGGGCAAAGCCGGAGGCCGTGAGGGCGTAGCTGGCCAGGAAATCGGCGGTGGCGGAGCCGGCCTTCGCCCAGCGACTGAACAGGTCAACCTGTTCTTGAACCGTCAGGAACGGGCGGATCTGCTTGAAAAAGGTCTGGAACTTGCCCTGGTCGAACTCCCGGTCGCTGTCGCCATCGAGGCCGCCGCGGCGCTGCACCAGCTCTTCGAGCAGCTTCAGACCTTCCATGCGCTCCAGGGCGGCGCCCAGGTCGCGGCTGACCAGATCAAGGACCCGGTAGGGCAGGAGCTGGCCCAGTTGCTGTTCCAGCTGGCGCCGTTGCTGGGGAAGCTGGCCCATGCGTTGCAGCAGTTGCAGGCCCTGTTGCAGGACGGTGGCGGCCGCCTCAAAGCGGCGCTGGTCCTGGTAATCCTTGGCGGCCGCCTGGCAGGCCAGGCCAGCTAGGAGGGTGAGATCGGCCTCACGGCCGCTGCCCAGGGCCGGTGCTTGGGGGGGCTGCAGGTTGCGTCGGGCCGTATCAAAGGCTTCCTGGGCCAGGCCGGCCTCCAGCACCAATAACAGGCCCGCCACGTCGAGGGAGGCTGGAATCGCCAGGGCGGCGAGCTGGCCGCTGCCGCCCGAGCTGTGGATCGCCAGCAGCTGGGCCTCATAGGCCCGACGCCGCTGTTCATCGCTGAGGAGGTCGGCGCTTTGGCGAAGCAACTCGGCCCGGGCCTGCAAGGTTCCCTGGGTGAAGCCCTGGTCGGGACTGCGATCGAGCCGTTGCTGCAGCGTGCGCAGCACGGACTGGGCATCGGTGCTCGGCTGCACCCCAAGCAGGTGGAAATGGTCGATCGGCAGTTCCAAGCCAGGAGCTTCGCTGACAACTGACTGTAAGCAGAGGTGTTTAGGCTGGGCAGCCAGTTATGGCCGCTCTTGCCACCATTTGGTGCCAATGGACCCCGTACAGTCGATTAACGCTTCAGGCCCTTCGGCGATGACGGCTGAATTAACAACGGGAATTGCGGCTCCCCAGGCCGGTGGCCAAGGTGCCAAAGACCAATCCGCCAGGGACCAATCCGCCAGTGAGCAAGCCGCCGCCGCCGGCAGCCACGCCGAGCGGCTCTCAGCCCTCTACCCCGCCACCCCCGCCACGGTGACCCGCGAGGAGGGCCTGATGCTCTACCGCGACATGACCCTCGGGCGCCGCTTCGAAGACAAGTGCGCCGAGATGTACTACCGCGGCAAGATGTTTGGTTTTGTGCATCTTTATAACGGCCAGGAAGCGGTGAGCACCGGTGTGATCCGGGCGATGAAATTGCAACACGATTGGTTCTGCAGCACCTATCGCGACCACGTCCATGCCTTGAGTTGCGGCGTGCCGGCCCGGGAGGTCATGAGTGAGTTGTTTGGCAAGGAAACTGGCTGCAGCAAGGGCCGGGGCGGCTCTATGCACCTTTTTTCCAAGGAACACCACCTGCTTGGTGGTTATGCCTTCATCGGTGAAGGGATCCCCGTGGCCCTCGGCTCTGCCTTCACCAGTCGCTATAAGCGTGATGCCCTCGGAGATGCCAGCAGCGATGCCGTCACGGCGGCTTTTTTTGGCGATGGCACCTGCAACATTGGCCAGTTTTATGAATGTTTAAACATGGCGGCTCTCTGGAAGCTGCCGATTCTTTTCGTGGTGGAAAACAACAAGTGGGCCATCGGCATGGACCACAACCGGGCCACCAGTGACCCGGAGATCTGGCGCAAAGCGGCTGCCTTCGGCATGGCCGGCGAAGAGGTGGACGGCATGGATGTGCTGGCGGTGCGGGCAGCGGCCCAGCGGGCGATTGAGCGGGCCAGGGCCGGAGAGGGTCCCACCGTGCTCGAGTGCCTCACCTATCGCTTCCGGGGCCACTCCCTCGCCGACCCCGATGAGCTGCGGGCTGAGGCCGAGAAGCAGTTCTGGGCCCAGCGCGATCCGATCAAGCAGCTGGCTGGTCACCTGCTCGAGCAGCAACTGGCTAGCGAAGCCGACCTCAAGGCGATCGAAAAGGAGATCGATGCCCATGTGGCCGATTGTGTTGAGTTTGCCCTCGCGGCCCCCGAGCCCGACCCGGCCGAATTGACCCGTTACATCTGGGCTGACGACTGAACGGTTGTGGGGATTGCAGTTCAGGCCCAGATCCCCCTAGATCCATCCCGGCCTCTTGATTCGGCCCTTAGGGACCCTGGAGGGTGGGGCTTCGGCGGGTGAAGTGGCGCAGCTTGCGCAGGGCCTTGAGTTCCACCTGCCTCACCCGCTCCCGGGAGACATCAAGGAGTCGGCCAATCTCGGCCAGGGTGTGACGATCATGGCCTTCTAAGCCAAAACGCATTTCCAGCACCTGGCGCTCCTGCTCCGAAAGCTGGCCGAGCCATTGGCCCAGTTGTTCCAGGTGGATGCCCCGCTCGACCGACTCCAGGGGTTCGCTGTGGCTGGTATCGGCAATCAGGTCGCCCAGGAAGCTGCGATCGTCATCACCGTTCACCGGTGCATCAAGGCTGGAGGTAGTGAGTGACTGGCGCAGCAGCGAATCGAGCTCCTCGATCGGCATGTCCATGGCCTCGGAAATCTCCTGGCGACTGGGCATCGCCCCGAGTTTGTGGGCCAGATCCAGGCTCACCCTGCGAATCGCCGAGAGTCGTTCTGACAGGTGCACCGGCAGCCGGATTGTCCGTGATTGGCAGGCAATCGCCCGGGTCATGCTCTGGCGAATCCACCAGAAGGCGTAGGTCGAAAACTTGTAGCCCCGGGTGGGATCGAACTTTTCAACGGCCCGCTCCAGGCCTAGGGACCCCTCCTGGATCAGGTCGAGCAGTTCGAGGCCTTTCCCTTGATATTTCTTGGCAACGCTGACAACAAGGCGAAGGTTCGCCTTCATCATGCGCTCTTTGCAGCGGCGGCCAACCCGAATTAATTTATTGTCCTGATCGCTATAGCCTCCATCTTTGGGCTCCTCCAGGAGCCGCATCATGATCTGCACCTGATTGCCCAGTTCAATCTCTTCGGCTGGTGTCAGCAAAGGCACACGCCCGATCGTGCCGAGATACCAGCTGATCGGATCACTGCTGCGGCGGCGGCGGGGGCCGTCGCTGTCTGGCGGGCCAGAGGCGGTCATGGAGTGGGAAATAGAAGTTAACCCAACCTCCTACAGAAAGGCGAAATTTGTCTGTGTCTTCATGAATCGTTCAGCATTGCGAGGTATCTGTTGACAGGGGATTTCTCGGCCCCATTGTTGGTACAGATTGTCTTCATATTTGAGCGGATCGATCAACGCTTTGCGTCGCAAGTGCTGCCGCTACGGCCATCGGTGTCGCCCCACCGGGGCCACCGCGGCGATGGGCTTGGCAGCCGGCCAGGGCATGGTTGAGGGCCGCTGCCGCCAGGAGGGCGCCATCAAGCCGCAGCGCTGGGGCGGCTTGATGGCGCTGGTTTGCGGCGACAGGTTGGTTGCCAGCCGCAGCTCTTTCAGCAGCAACAGCCCTCCCAGCTGCAACAGCCATCTGAGCTGCAACAGCCATGGCCCCGCGGCCGGCCGCGTAGCCCGCCAGCACATCGCCCAAGCCGGCCCGGGCTGCGCCTGGGCAGGTTTCAGCCAATTGCCAGCGGCGTCCATCGGCGGTGGCGATGACGCTGTGGGCCCCCTTCAACAGCACGGTGGCCGTGGAGGCTTGGGCGGCGGCGGCGGCGGCCTTTAGGGGCGCAAGGCCAGCCAGATCGGGGAACAGGCGGGCAAATTCGGCCCGATGGGGCGTCAGCCAGGTTGGGCCTTGGCGTTGACGCAGCCATTGGCTGGCGCCCGATTCCAGGCCTTGGCCCAGCTCTGCCAGCCGGTTGAGGCCATCGGCATCGAGCAGCAGGAGCCCCCGGAACCCCTGCAATTGGTCCCACAGCTGCTGCTGGCTTGGATCAGCCTGCCCCTTGCCTGCCCCCAGGCCAGGTCCAAACACCACCGCATCAAATCGCTCCAGGGCCCTGGGCGGTTCCAAGGCGGCCGTATCCAGCAGGACTACATGGGGCTGGCTGGCCCAAAGTCCGGGCGCTCCTGCTTCGGGCACCAGGGCCTTGAGGCTGCCGCAGCCGCTGGCACTAGCCCCCTGCAGGCAGAGCTGGGCGGCGCCTGGATAGCTGGGGCTGCCGGCCACCACCAGCAGGCGACCGCGGCCATATTTGCCGGCGGCCGGTTCCAGCGGGGGCCAGGGGGCCGTGGCCCCATCCGCCGCCCCGAGGGCCAGGGGCTGGCTGGCGGCCAGGGGGGCCAATAGGGCCGTAGGCAAGCCCAGGTCGATCCGCTCCAACTGGCCCACCCAGGCCAGGGCGGCGTCCTGGACCAGGCCCTGCTTGAACAGTCCCAGGCAGTAGGTGCTGCGGGCCCGGGCCGCGGTGCTGCCCATTAGTCGACCGCTGTCGCTGCACAGACCCGTGGGCACATCGATGGCCACCAGGGCCCCTGGCCGCTCCTGGTGGCGCCGCGTCAGCAGGCTGGCCAGGGAGTCGTCGATCGGGCGTTGCTGGCCGACGCCAAAGAGGCCATCGATCCATAGGGACTGATCGCTGGGATCGGGCTCCCCCTCCAGCACCGGAATCCCTAGCCAGCGGCAGTGGCGGAGCTGGGCGCTTGTCAGGGGTTTGGGGCGCTCAAATGGGGTCCAGAGGCGTACGGGCACCCCGGCCAGGTGCAGCTCCCGTGCCACCACCAGCCCATCGCCGCCGTTGTGGCCGGGTCCCACCAATACCAGGGCCGCCGCTGGCGGCGTGGCCAGCAGCCGGCGGGCGATCGCCAGGGCAGCCTTTTCCATCAGGGCCTCCACCGGCAGGCCACTGGCGAACAGCTGGCTCTCCAGCTCGGCCATCTGGGCCCCTGTCACCAGCAGATGGTGGGCATCGGCCGGTGGCCAGGTGGGCCAAGGGCTAGAGGCAACGGGGTCAGGCAGGGGGACCTCCAGGCTCATGGATGGGGTTGGTGGGGGGCTGGCGCAATCGGCCCGGCACAGTTCCATGATGGAAACAAATCTCGACCTGTCTGCCCTAAGGCTGGCGAGACCCCGTTGTGGCCCGTTTTTCCGCCCCCCCCCAACCCACGGCTCCCGGTGCGGCCCCTGCGGCCACCCCGGCCGGGGCGGCGGCGATTGAGCGGCTGCGGGCTTGGCCTGGCGAGCAGCGGGTGGCGGTGGGACTCTCGGGTGGGGTGGACAGTTCCCTGACGGCGGCCTTGCTGGTGGAGGCCGGTTGGCAGGTGGAGGGTCTCACCCTCTGGTTAATGAGTGGCAAGGGGGCCTGCTGCGCTGAAGGGCTGGTGGATGCGGCCGCCATCTGCGACCAGCTGGGGGTTCCCCACCATGTGGTCGATTCCCGGGCCACGTTCCAAACCCAGATTGTCGAGTTTCTGGTGGAGGGCTATGGCGCCGGGGTGACCCCGCTGCCCTGCTCCCGTTGCAACCGGGAGGTGAAATTTGGGCCGATGCTGGCCTGGGCGGCCGCGGAGCGGGGGATGGGCCGCATCGCCACCGGTCACTACGCCCGGGTCCGCCCTAGGGAGGCGGCCGATCCCCTGCCCGTGCCTGGCGACGGCAAGGGCCGCCACCAGTTGCTGCGCGGCCTCGATCAACGCAAGGACCAGAGCTATTTTCTCTACGACCTACCCCAGGAGATCCTGGGGCGGCTGGTGTTTCCCTTGGGCGAGCTCACTAAGGCTGACACCCGGTTGGAGGCTGCCCGCCACGGGCTGCGCACCGCGGAGAAACCGGAAAGCCAGGACCTCTGCCTGGCCGATCACCACGGCTCCATGAAGGCCTTCCTGGATGCCTACCTGCCGCCCCGTCCTGGCCAGATCGTCTTCAGCGACGGACGGGTGCTGGGCGAACATGACGGCATCGAGCACTTCACGATTGGCCAGCGCCGCGGCCTTGGCGTGGCCTGGAGTGAACCGTTGCATGTGGTGCGCATTGATGGAGCCATGAACCAGGTGGTGGTGGCTCCCCGGTCCGAGGCTGCCCGCCGCGGCGCCCTCGTTGGCGCCGTCAACTGGCTGTCCATGGCCCCGCCCGAGGCGCCGATCGCCGTGGAGGTGCAGGTTCGCTATCGCAGCGGCCCTGAGCCAGCCACCCTGGTCCCCCTGCCCGCCACGGAGGCCGACCAGCGGGCGGGTCGGCCCCACCGTTGTCGGCTGGAGTTTGCCGAGGAGCAGTTCTCGATCACCCCGGGCCAGGCGGCCGTGTTCTATGCAGGTGAAGTGCTCCTCGGTGGGGGTCTGATTCAAAAGGACCCCTCTCCTGCCTCGTCGGCAGGCTTGATTTACCAGTAAGGATCACTGGCCCAGGCCACGCTCAGGGGTCCTGCGGGGCTGGGGGGCACCTGGGCGATGCAGGCCCGTTGGATCTCGCCGTTGACCTCGATTTCGCAGGCGCCGCAGCTGCCCCCCAGGCAGCCGGTGGGGATGGCCAAGCCTGCGGCCGCTGCCGCCCCTAGCCAGTCCTGACCGGGGAGGGCCGTACTGATCTGCCCGTCGGGCCAGTGGATCGTCACCGGTCCCAGGGACCCCATCCCCGTCATCGCAGCAGCGGCTCCAGGTTCACATGGGCTTCAAACGCATCGGCGAGCCGATCGAGCAGGGCCTCCCGTTGCTGGCTGTGGTGGGGCACCGTTTCCGGTAGGGGAGCCAATCCCTTGCGTTGCCGCAGGCCATTGAGCCAGCGGCGGCGCCAGGCCCCACTTTCAAACACCCCATGCAGGTAGGTGCCGGCCACCAGGCCGCCCTGGTCGCCCAAGGGCTGCCACCAGCCCAGATCGGCGGCGGCGGCGATGGGCTGGCAGGCTTCCCGGGCGTCCGGGTCTTGGAGCTGGCTGTGGCCCCGATGCAACTCAAAGCCCTCGAGTTCTAGGGATGGCTCCCCTGCCGGCCAGAGGGCCAAGCTGCGGCGCTGGGTGAGGGCCTTGGTGTCCGTAAACACCGTCTCCAGGGGCAGCACCCCCAGGCCCCTGGCTTGGCCGGGCCTGCCCCCTTCCAGGCCCTGGGGGTCGTGTAGGGATGCGCCCAGCATCTGCAGGCCGCCGCAGATGCCGAACAGCTGGCCGCCGCTGACGCCGTAACGGACCAGCTCCTCCCCCAGGCCACTGGCCTGGAGCGCGGCCAGATCCCGCAAGGTTTGCTTACTCCCCGGCACGATCACCGCATCGGGCTGGCCCAGGGGTTGGCCGGCCTGGAGCCAGCGCATCTGCACGCTTGGTTCGGCCTCCAGGGGGTCGAGATCGGAGAAATTGCTGAGCGAGGGCAGGCGCAGCACGGCGATCTCCAGCTCGGCGTCCGCCTTGCGGCCGCGGCGTTCCAGTAGGTCGAGGGAGTCTTCCGGCGGAAAGAGCTCATCGAGCCAGGGCATCACCCCGAGCACCGGCACACCGGTGTGCTGCTCCAGCCAGGTGCGCCCGGAATCAAAGAGTTCGCGGCGGCCGCGGAAGCGATTGATCAGGAGCCCGCGGATTAGGGGCCGTTCCACCGGCCTTAGCAGGTCCAGGGTGCCTACGAGCTGGGCGAACACCCCGCCCCGCTCGATATCGGCCACCAGTAGGCAGTGGGCCCGCAGGTACTGGGCCAGCCGCAGGTTGGTGAGATCTCGAGATTGCAGGTTCACTTCCACCGGGCTGCCGGCCCCCTCGAGCACCAAACGCCCGCCTGGATGGGCCTGCTGCAGGCTTTCGAGGCCAGTGCGAATCGCCGCCCAGCCGGGCTTAAACCAGTCGCGGTAGTAGCGCTCGGCCCGGGCCGTGCCCACCGATTGGCCCAGGTGAATCACCTCGCTGGTGCTGTCGCCCTGGGGTTTGAGCAGCACCGGATTCATGGTGCAGTTGGGCTCGAGGCCAGCGGCCCAGGCCTGCAGGGCCTGGGAATAGGCCATTTCGCCGCCCCCCTGATCCACCCAGGCGTTGGTGCTCATGTTCTGGCCCTTGAAGGGCAGGGGCGTTTCGCCGCGGCGACGCAGCACCCGGCAGAGGGCAGCCGTCATCAGCGACTTGCCGGCCCCACTGGAGGTGCCAAGCACCATCAAGGGCCTTGGGGAGGGAGGGCTGCTGGCCATCAGAGCCGGGGCCGGTGGCGTTGCAACCAGCCCCAGAGCCGCTGGCCGGGGTTGGCCCGCGGGATCTCGGCGGTCCAGGGCTCCAGCATCTGCCGGCCCAGGGGGGTGAGCCGCACCCGCTCGGTCAGGCCCTGGCCATCCACCTCCCGCCGCAACACCCCCAGCTGGATCAACCAGATCAAATGGCCCTCCGCCTCGTTGGCGCCCACGGGGCTCAAGCACCAGCCGGCGGCCGCTGGGGCCCTGGCCAGGTCGTTGCTGCCCAGGGCCCGGGATTCAAGGTGCCTGTAAAAGGCCTGGCGAAACGGCAGGCAGCGCAGGGCCAGTCGGCCCCGATGGAGCGCCCGCGGGGTTGTCGATCCGATGCCGTCCTCGCCCACGCCGCCTGCTCGCCTTCAGGGCCATTCTCTGGCCTGGGGGTCCCGATTGCGGCTGGCGGGGGGTCCTGCACCAGGCTGGAGTCCTTGATCCGCCTGGCGCCATGTTGGTACTCGCTTCCGCCTCCCCAGCCCGGCGCCGGTTGCTGCAGCAGGCGGCCATTCCCCATCGGGTCCAGGTCAGTGGCGTTGATGAGGGGGCTATCACCGCGGCTGATCCCAGCGAGCTGGTGCGGTTGCTGGCCCGGGCCAAGGCCCAGGCGGTGGTGGAGTCGCTCGAGCCAGACGCGGGCCAGGCCGTGCTCGGCTGCGATTCCCTGCTGGTGTTTGCCGGTGAGGTCTTTGGCAAGCCAGCCGATCCCCAGGAGGCCATCCGCCGCTGGCAGCGCATGGCTGGAGGGTGGGGCGAGCTGCATACGGGCCATTGCCTGGTGCAGTCGCCCTGGCCTGGGGTTGGTACCAGGCTTTGCCAACCAGGGGCGATCCAGCTGGAAACGGTCACCACCCGGGTGCAGTTTGCGGCCCTCACCAGCAGCGAGATCGAGGCCTATGTGGCCACGGGGGAACCCTTGCAATGCGCCGGTGGTTTTGCCCTCGAAGGCATCGGTGGCCAGGTGGTGGAACGGATCGAGGGTTGCTTTAGCAATGTGATCGGCCTGAGCCTGCCCCTGCTGCGTCGTTGGCTGGCGGCTTGATCGTTGCCAAGGCGCCCCCTGTCCAGGTGAGCCTTTCCGAGGAGCAGGGGCTAAGGGCCTTGTACTTGGGGCTTTGCTGCTGGCCTGCCCTGGGGCCTGACCATGAAAAAGCCCCCGCTTGCGGCGGGGGCAGGGGTTGGATTGATCCAGGGAACGGAGCCCTGAACTCAATCCAGGTCAGGCATGGCCAAGGTGGGTTCGGCCTTGCGGTCGATGCCTTTTTCGAAGCCGGCGGCGGCGGCGCGGGCACGGCCCGCATGCCAGAGGTGACCGACCAGGAAGAAGAACGCCAACACGAACTGAGTGGAAGCGAGCCACTGACGGATGTTGACGAAGTTCACCGAGTTGGGCTCGGTGATGATGCCGCCCACGGAATTGAGGGAAGCATTCGGAGCGTGGGTCATGTATTCAGCGGCCCGGCGCACTTGCCAGGGCTGAATGTCGTTCTGGAGCTTGTCGAGGCTCAGGC
>ERZ889217.1261-NODE-1261-length-13273-cov-6.113557_pt1 | contig 13273 bp, 13 predicted proteins | sample MGYA00521098_ERZ889217 | MGnify/ENA primary metagenome ERZ889217 (study PRJEB32303, sample SAMEA104408613) | aquatic metagenome | biome: Brackish water; feature: Pelagic; material: water | place: Baltic Sea | collected 2014-06-10T22:04:00 | depth 2,362 m ...
AGATGATGCGCTCCTTGAGGAGGCGTGACCAGATGTCGTAGGCGCGTTCGCCCTTACTGGACGACTCAATCACCATTGGTACGAGCATTGACCCCTCCTCTCGTTTCGACCTTCTAACGACCCGCGACCGGGGCGTATGGTGTGGAGGGTGAGTTTACTTCGCGGAGCGCTTTGCGGGCGAACGCTTCGCTTTGGGGGCGTCAGCCGACCCACCTGCAGGGCTCGCTGCAGGGCTGAGGGCGGCACTCGCTGCAGGACGCGGTGGTCGCTCAGGTCCCCATGCGGGCCAGGCACCTGGGTTGGCATCGAACCAGTCCTCGACGATCTTCTCCACCACGAGTGAGCGGCGGAGCGAGGCGCGAATGGCGCGGCGACCACGCTCTGAGGCGAGATACGCCTCCAGCTTCCGCTGCCCCTGCACCTGTGGCTGCGCTCGGCGCACCTCTTCGTCGATGAGTTCCTCAGGCACCTGAATCCCTTCGGCGCCCGCAACCGCAGAGAGGACGAGCAGGGTGCGTGCGCGGCGCTCACCGCGATCGCGCAGCTCTGCGCGGATCTCTTCTGCGCTCTTCCCCGCCGCCTCAAGGTACTGCTCAAAGGAGAGACCCTGTCGTGCAATCGAACGCGCCAACTCATCAACAAGGCCGTCAATCTCTTCTTCAATCAACGGGTCAGGAATCTCAACGGTGGCGTTCTCCATAGCGTACTCCACGATCTTGTCAGCGAACTCGTGACGGCCGCGATCTGCAGCGCTCGCCTTGAGGCGCGTCAGGATCTCTGCGCGTAGCCCTTCCACATTTTCAACGTTTGCCACCTGCTTGGCGAAAGCGTCGTCGAGTGGTGGCGGAATCCGCGCGCGTAGTTCCTGGATCACCACCTCAAATCGTGCTGGCACACCACGCAACGACTCCTCCTGATAATCATCAGGGAAGGTCACCGAAACCGTGGCAGCGTCGCCGATTTTCGCGTCAACGAGCTGTGCCTCAAACCCTGGGATCAGACGCTCGGAACCGAGCACGATCGGCATCTTCTCGGATGCGGCGCCGTCAATGAGTGTGTCGTCCTTGGCGCGGTATCCAGTAAACGAGATGATCGCGTAATCGCCCATCAATGCGCCGCGATCGGTCACAGGCGTCAAGACGGCATAGCTGTCGCGCAGATCATTGATCACGGCGTCAACCTTCTTGGCGTCAGGCTCTTCAAAGGCTGGCGTGAAGGTGAACTTCTGGTAGTCGCCGAGCTTCACCTCAGGTGGAACCGAGATCGTTGCCGAGAAGGTGTACTCAGCCCCTTCTACTGCTGGCTGCGCCTCAATGGTGGGGCTCGTCAGCGGCAGCGTCTCGGACTCCATGATCGCCTTCCGGTAGCCGCGCTCAATGAGAATCTCTGTCGCCTCTTCAAGGATCCCCGTGAGTCCGGCGAATCGCTCGACCACTTGGCGTGGGGCCTTTCCTGGCCGGAAGCCAGGGATGCGGCTGCGTGACGCCACCTGGCGCACCGCGCTGCTGATTGCGGCAGCCACCTCATCGACGGGCATCACGATCTCAAGGCGCAGGCTGCTCTTTGGTCCAGGCGTGGAGGTGACTTTCATGCGGTCAACGATAGCCGAGAAGTCGCACGTTGATGGTGGGCGAGGTGAGACTCGAACTCACACGTCGTTACCGACACCAGCTCCTAAGGCTGGCGCGTCTACCGTTTCGCCACTCGCCCCTGATCATCATGGGCTCCCCCGCCCGTTTCGTCCACCCGCGCCAACGGAGTGCGAGAGCTGGCGGAACGTGAATCCGCTGGCCGTGCGTCGAGAAGCGCGTCAATGACGGCGCGGCCACCCTTCTCTGCCGCTGCCGCAGCAAGTCCAGCGGCGAAGGCGCTCACCACACCCGCCCCCTCTGATGGCGCACCCGACGCATCACCACGCCGCTTTTGCGAACGACCGCCAGTGATCCAGCGCAACCCAACCAGAGCGAGTGCCGCCGCAATGCCGAGCACCTGCAACGGATGTTCGCGCAGCTCCTTGCCGAGGCCGCCGCTCGGACGCAGCCGTCGCGCAATCGCACGCGCGCCGCTGAGTGAACCCTCTCGCGCACGCTGCACCTGTGCAACCTCGTGCGCAACACGAGGGCGCGCCGCAAGAAGCGCCGCCACTCGTTCTGACTTCTGCTCGTCGCTCACGCGTCACCCCCGCGATCCGGTCGAATGCGCTCTGCGGCCCGGTTCAGTGTCTCCGCAACTCGGCTGACCGTGCGACGCAGCGTTCCGATTGCCGCGTCGGCGCTGCCAATCGCCTCGCCGATCTCTGCGGCAACGCCGCTGAGCGCCTCTTCACGAAGATCTTCCAACGCGCTCGCTGTGGCGCGCAGCTCCGCCTCGCTCGCCAAAGGCATAAATCGATCCGTGAATCGTTGCGTGTTGAAGGTGGAGAGTCCGACGAGTAGGTCGGCCAACAGGGTGACCAACCCCAACGTGATCGCGCACCCAGCGGCGGGGCCAGCGGCCCAACCAAGTGGGAGTAGCGTGGCGAGAAGCGAACCGACTCCAACGAAGACGGCGATCAAGAGCGCTCGCGCGCGGCGACCGGTGGTGATCCGCAAGATCGAAGAGGCGATCGCTGCGGCAAGCGAGAGGAGGATCAGCGTCATATGTGCCGCCCCCCAGAGTTGGGAGCCGAAGAGTCCTTCGCCGAGCACCAGGAAGAGTGCAATGAGCAGTCCGAGCAGCGCGGTGACAATCAGCGATACAACCGCAGCGGCACCGATCAGTGTGATCAGCACATCTCGTGCGATCGCGCCGAGCTCTGCGCGCAACAGGGACCAGTGACCAACAAAGAGCGCGCGAACCGCGGCGATCAGTTGATCGAGCGACTCGCTAAAGCTCTGTTCGTTCGACTCGCGCTCAGCCATCAGGCGATCGTCAGCGTGGTGCCACTTTCGCTTGCTGCGCGAACGGAGAGGCGCGCCGCCACCGCACCTGCAACCAACTTCAGCGCGACCGCCGCTGGGCCAGCCTCACGTTGTGCAACCACGGGAATTCCGGCATCGCCACCCTGGCGAACCGCCATCTCAAGTGGCACTCGTCCGAGCATCTCAAGTTGCTCATCCTTCGCCAGCCGCTCCGCGCCACCACGTCCAAAGATTTCCGTCAGTTCGCCGCAGTGTGGGCAGGCGAATGCCGACATGTTCTCAACGATTCCAAGGATTGGTACGTTCATGCGGCGGAACATTGCAAGCGCCTTTGTCACATCAGAGAGGGCAACATCCTGTGGGGTGGTGACGAGCACCGCACCCGCGAGTGGTACCGCCTGCGCAAGCGTGAGCTGTGCATCAGAAGTTCCGGGTGGAAGATCAACCACAAGGTAGTCAAGTTCACCCCACTCCACATCGCGAAGGAACTGCTGGATCGCGCCACCGATCAGTGGCCCGCGCCAGACGATCGGCTGCCCTTCAGGGACAAAGAATTGAATGGAGATCAGTTTCACGCCGTGTCGCTCGATCGGCTCAATCTTTCCGCCCGGACTCGACTTTGGCGTCCCTGTTGCGCCGAGCATCTGCGGGAGATTTGGTCCCGTGATGTCTGCATCAAGAAGTCCAACGCGCGCGCCGCTCTGCGCAAGGGCGACCGCGAGATTCACAGAGACGGTGCTCTTCCCTACCCCGCCCTTCCCTGAGGCCACGGCGACAACATTGCGAATGTTTGGCAGCAACTTCTCCTGACTTGGCGCAGCGGCGCGGCGCACCTTGGCTCCCCAGCGAAGTTCGGTGAGCTGTACGCCGATCCCATCAAGGGCGCCACGGATGTCTCGTTCGATCACGTCCTTCAGCGGGCACGCCGGTGTGGTGAGTTCAATCATTAGGCTGGCGTTCGACCCCTCAACCACCAGCTCCTTCACCATGTCCAGCGTGACGATGTCCTTGCCGAGTTCCGGCTCCTGGACGGCGCTCAACGCCTTCATCACCTGGGCCTCGCTGATCTCAGTCATCGCCCCTCCTCGTGCTTACGGGCGGGCTCCGATCGTGCTCGGAGTGGCGCCGCCCTCTTCCCTGACATCGTACCCCGCAACGCCGTTTGACCCCACCCCCCCTGGGTCATACGCTTCGCTCATCCTCAGGTTGAGGAGCGACGCGCGGAGCGCACTGTGGAGGTGAACCCGAGGGTGGCAGAAGTCGACGTCCGGCTGGTCAACGTGACCAAGAAGTTCGGGGATGCGATCGCGGTCGACGCGATCACGCTCGACGTGAGCGACGGCGAGTTCTTCACCCTGCTCGGACCATCCGGTTGTGGCAAGACCACGACGTTGCGCATGATCGGCGGCTTCGAACAGCCGACCAGTGGGCTCATCGAACTCAAGGGTGTTGATGTGACCTTCCTCCCTGCGCATGAGCGGGACGTCAACACCGTCTTCCAGAGCTACGCACTCTTCCCGCACCTCACGATCTACGAGAACGTTGCGTTCGGACTGCGGCGCTCGGGGATCAAGGGGGACGAGATCAAGCGCCGTGTCGGCGAGGCAATGGAACTGGTGCAGCTCGTCGGCTTTGAGAAGCGAATCCCTGCGCAACTCTCGGGCGGTCAAGCGCAGCGCGTCGCCCTCGCCCGCGCGCTCGTGAATGAGCCAGCCGTCCTCCTTCTTGATGAGCCGCTCGGCGCACTCGACCTCAAGCTGCGAAAGCAGATGGGCATTGAGTTGAAGCGCATCCAGCGTGAGGTCGGGATCACCTTTATCTACGTCACGCACGACCAAGAAGAGGCGATGACGATGTCGGACCGTATCGCTGTCATGAACAAAGGCCGCTATGAGCAACTCGCGGGGCCGGAGACACTCTATGAGCGCCCCTCCACACGATTCGTGGCCGGCTTCGTAGGGGCGAGCAATCTTCTTGAAGGGAAGATCGGGAGCGACGGCGATCTCTGGACGGTCACGCTCCCATCGGGGGCGGTGGTACGCGCACCGAAGAGCCTTGGCGACATTGGTAGCGGCGGCGCGATCGGTGTGCGACCAGAGAAGCTCACGCTGCTCGAGCCTGGCCAAGAATCAAAGGGGAACACGCTCGAAGGGACGGTGGTGGACACCAGCTACCTCGGCGTGATCACCCAGTACGTCGTTGAGGGGAAAAATGGCCTACGCCTGCTCGTGAGCGAGCAGAATAGGGACCGCACCACGCGCAACGACACGTGGCGACCGGGCGAAAGTGTCACACTCACATGGAAACCGGAGAATGGCTTCGTCGTTGGCGATGCCGCAGGCGCCTAAGGCGCAGAAGGGGGTAACGGATGGACGCGGAGAAGAAGTTCGGAACGGAACTCGATCGGAGAACACTCCTTAAGGCGGGGGCCGTCGCTGGCGCAGCCGCCTTCCTTGCCGCATGCGGCACATCGGGAAGCTCAACGGCGCCGAGTGAGTCGGCTGGCGGCGAGAAGACGCCAAGTGAAACGCTGAATTTCGCGAATTGGCCGTACTACATTGATGTGGATGACGGGGTCGACACGGCAACGGCGGAGACGTCAGAGAGCCTTCGCCGCTTCCAGGCCGAGTACGGGACCAAGATCAATTACCAGGAATCAATTGATGACAACGACACCTTCTTCGGCACGATCAAGGCCCAACTAGAGGCTGGGCAGGATCCGGGATGGGACATCATCACACCAACTACATGGATGGCGAAGAAGATTGTTGATCTGGGGTGGGCCGAGAAGTTTGACAAATCAAACATGCCCAACTTCGTGGCGAATCTTGCGGACGAGTTCAAAGGTCGCACCGCAGATCCGGGGAATGACTATCTCGCACCGTGGCAGTCACTTATGACCGGCTTGGGGATAAACACGAAGAAGACAAGCTCCTTCAGCACGGTCAACGGGCTTTGGAACCCAGCGTTGAAGGGAAAGGTTGCACTGCTCACCGAGCTACGCGATACCGTTGGTCTCGTCATGCTCGGGAATGGGGCAGACCCATCAGCGCCAACTCGTTCAACATTTGACGCTGCGATCGCAAAGTTGCGAGAGCAGGTGGATTCCGGCCAGATCAGGAAGCTCTCCGGAAACTCCTACACCGTGCTTCTCGAAGAGGAGAGCGCGTTGGCTGCCATTGCATGGTCTGGTGACGTCGGAATCATTCAAGCTGGTAAGCCCGAACTCGCATTCGTGGTTCCTGAAGAAGGGGGCATGTATGCGACGGACAACATGCTGATTCCCAAAGGGGCGAAGCACAAATACACGGCCGAACTCTGGATCGACTTCTATTACCAGCCAGAGATTGCGGCGATCGTCGAGGCGTATGTCCAGTACATCTGCCCCGTAAAGGGCGCCGCGGAAGAGATCACTAAGATTGATCCGGCACTCGCAACCAATCCGCTGATCTTCCCTGATGAGAACACAAAGGCTCGTCTCAAGGTCTGGGGTGAGGTAGCCGCCGAAGAACAGGCATACTTTGATAAGCAGTTCAGCGCCTTCGTTGAAGGCGTTGACTCCTAACCAGCGCAGGGACGGGACGAGCGCGTGAGGATCTTCCGTAGCCGGCCGGCGCTCGTCCCAACCCTTCTACTCGTCCCAGGCCTCGCCTGGCTTGGCTCGTTTTACCTTGCTCCGAATCTGCAGATGTTCGCGTCGAGTTTTTGGAGTGGCACCCTAGAAAGTGGCTTCGCATTCAGCCTTGCAAACTGGGTTAACTATCCGAATGCGCTCGGGACCTACCAAGAGCAGTACGTTCGTTCGATCCAATATGGGTTTGCCGCCACGCTCCTGTGCTTTGCAATTGCGTTCCCGCTCGCCTATTACATAGCCTTCAAGGCGGGGCGTGCGAGAAGCGTCCTTCTATTCCTTGTCGTCGCCCCCTTCTTCACGTCATATCTGCTCCGAACCATTGGGTGGCGCACGATCCTTGGCGACGAGTCCATTGTCCTCGGGCCGCTCAAATTCTTAGGTCTCATTGATGATGGAGCGCGCATTCTGGACACTCCTTTTTCCGTTGTTGCTGGAATTGCCTACAACTTCATCCCATTCATGATCCTGCCGATATATGTTTCATTAGAGAAAATTGACCGAAGGCTGCTGGAGGCGGCTCAAGACCTTTATGCGAGCAGTTGGGGGGCATTTCGCCGCATCACACTCCCCTTGTCAGTTCCCGGAATCTTCGCAGGATCACTCCTTACCTTTATCCCAGCCATTGGCGACTTCATTAACGCAGAACTACTTGGGAACCCAGGGACGGCAATGATTGGCAATGTGATTCAACGGCAGTTCCTGGTCGTACGGGACTATCCTACGGCTGCGGCTCTCAGCTTTATGCTGATGGTGCTCATCCTTGCAGGTGTCACTCTCTATGGACGACTACTCGGAACCGAAGAGCTAACCTCAAAGGCAATCTGATGGGCGTCGCACAACGAATTGTCGCTGCACTCGGCTCTCGAGTTCTCACCGTTTACGCTGCAATGGCGCTGGTCTACCTTCTCCTGCCGATTTTCATGGTCGCCCTCTTTAGCTTCAACGATCCCGTTGGCCGATCAAACTACTCGTGGTCGTCGTTCACGTTCGACAACTGGTTGACACTCTTCCGTGACCCAACGCTGGTCAAGGCCGTTGGAACCTCTCTGCGGATCGCACTCGTCTCCACCATCATCGCAACCACCATCGGCACGCTCATGGCGATGGCCCTGGTGCGGTATCGCTTCCGCTTCCGCAAGGCGATCGACCTCTTCGTCTTCCTTCCGCTCGCCACGCCAGAGATCGTGCTCGGCGCTTCGCTCCTCACCCTCTTTGTCACCCTGCAGATTCCGCTCGGCGAACTGACGCTGATCCTTGCGCACGTGATGTTCAACGTGAGCTATGTGGTGGTGACCATGAAGGCACGCCTCTCTGGATTTGACATGCGCCTTGAAGAGGCGGCGGCCGACCTTGGTGCAACCCCATGGCAGACCTTCTGGAAGGTGACCTTTCCGTTGATTCTTCCGGGGATCGCCGCGAGCGCCGTCTTAGCCTTTGGCCTTTCGCTGGATGACTTCGTGATCACGCGCTTCAACGCAGGGCAGGTGCAGACCTTCCCCGTCTACATCTACCTGAAAGTCCAGAAGGGGATTCCACCGCAGGTGAACGCCTTCGCCACCCTCTTCTTTGTGGCGACCGTCTCGCTCGTGGCGATCGGTGCGCTTCTGCAGCGCCGCCGCGCTAATCTCAAGCCATGAGCGGCAAGGGTGGTCCACTTCCAGGGCACGAAGTGATCGCCCCAGTCTGGGGTCGTGCTGGCAACGTGGATGTAGAGCGCGGCGAAGGCGCGTGGCTGATTGACCGTGCTGGTGAGCGTTGGCTCGACTACACCTCGGGGATCGGCGTGGTGAACACTGGCCACGCACATCCGAAGGTTGCGGCGGCGATTGCCGAGCAGGCGACCAAGCTGATTCACGGCCAGCAGAACATCGTCTATCACGAGCCCGGCCTCCGACTGCACGAACGGCTGAGCAAGATCCTCCCAGGCGGCCCGTGGGGCGTCTTCCTCTCCAACTCAGGGAGCGAGGCGATTGAGGCGGCGGTGAAGTTGGCGCGCCGCGCAACAAAGCGCCGCGTGATCGTTGTCTTCCGCGGCGGATATCACGGCCGCACCGCGCAGACGATGGCGATGACCACCGCGAAGAACGTCTATCGCGGCCACTTTGAGCCGCTCCCAGGATCTGTCTACAGCACCGCATTCCCCTCCTGCTACCGCGCACCCGTTGCGGCGCGCGATGCGAGCACCCCGGGAACGAGCGGCTCATGTGCCGGATGCAGTTGCCGCTGGGAGGAGGAGTGGGATCTCACCCTCCACACACTCGCAAGCGCAGAGGATGTCGCCGCCGTTGTTGTTGAGCCAGTACTCGGTGAGGGTGGCTACGTTGTGCCGCCAGCAGGCTTCCTCCCCCGCCTCCGCGAACTGACACGAGAGCTGGGCATCCTCCTGATTGCCGACGAAGTACAGACAGGATTCGGTCGCACGGGGAAGATGTTCGCCGTGCAGCACCAGAACGTGGAGCCAGACATCCTGGTGATGGCCAAGGGGATCGCGTCTGGTCTCCCCCTCTCTGGGATCATCGCGCGCAAAGAGCTCCTTGAGAGCTGGGCGCCAGGGACGCATGGCGGAACGTACGGTGGCAACGTGATTGCGTGTGCGGCAGCCCTCGCCACACTCGACGTGATTGAAGACGAGAAGCTCGTTGAGAACGCCGCGACGCGCGGTGCGCAGATGCTCGCCGGCATGAAGAAGATCGCCGCGGGGCGGAGTGGCATCGGCGACGTTCGCGGACTCGGGCTGATGCTCGCCTTTGAATTTGTGAAACTGGGCGAGGGCGACGGGCGAGCCCCAGATCCGGACGCAGTGAAGCGCGTCATCGCCGAAGCGAACAAGCGGAAGATGCTCCTCCTCTCCGCGGGAGCCTACGCCCAGGTCATTCGCATCATCCCGCCACTGGTAACCACGGCGGAAGAGGTAGATCTGGCGCTGAAGATCCTTGAGGAGTCGCTCGACGCAGCTGGAGTGAAGCGCAGCTAGACGCGCGCGGCGCTGATCAGCTCACTCGGTGCCGCTGGGAGCGGATCAGGTAGTTCAGGGACCCACTTGGTGACCAGCGCGCGCGTTCCCGTCACACCGAGCTGAGTGAAGAGCGAGTGGAAACGGGCGCGCTGCGTATCGAGGATCTCCGCCTTGCTGGCAACCTCCCAGAGTTGACGCTTGAAGGGGCCGAGCGCCTTCTTTCGCGTGCGATAGATGAACTGCTCCTCGCTATCTCCAGGCTTCGCCTCGTCCGCAGCGTTCGCCTTCAGCCAGGCGGTGATCTCAGCGCGAAGTTCGCTCGGGAACGCGGGATGGTCGTAGAGCGTGTTCTGGAAACCAGTTGCAAGGTGCACCTCCGCGGTGCCACCTTCTGGGAATCGGTGGAAGAGGCTCTCCGGGAGCGTGGAGGCACCATGCTGAACCACACCCGCAAGGCCACGCGCTCGCGCGAGCGCGCCGAGCCGTTCAAGCACGCCAAAGTCCAACGCAACCTCCGCAACGCCACCGCCAGGGAGTGGGATCCCACCGTGGCTCGTCCCCGTCTGAACGGATACCTTGCTCAGCCCCCGTGCACCAGGGTGCAGTCGCGCAAGTTCCGCATCAAAGCCGTCCAGATATGCGGTCAACTCTTCCTCAGTGGAGTTGTTCGTACCCACCTCACCGATCTCTCCGCCAATGCTGATCTGTACTCCAGACGGCTCAATTGACCGAATCAGCGCCGCCGCCTCTGCGCTGCGCTCCACGTTCACACGCTGCTGTGCAGCAACGGTTGGATGAGAGAGGTCCACGAGCGTGGATGCATCGATATCAATATTTCGATACCCCGCATCCACCGCCAAGCGACAGGCGCGTGCAATCTCCGCCGCCACCGCGTCGGGATCAGCGGCGTACTTCTTTGCAACGAATTGATAGTGGTCACCCTGGATGAAGAGTGGGCCGTGCCATCCGGCGGCGATTGCGGCGGCGTAGATGCTCGTGGCGTAGTCAACGGGTCGCTGAAAGGTGTAGGTCTGCTCGGAGCGGGCAAGCTCAAAGATAAGCGCCGCCCCGCCCATGCTCGACGCGCACTCCAGCGCCGTACGCGCCATGTCAAACACTTGCGCCCGAAGGTTGATCGCTGGAACACTGAGTCCTTCGTATGCTCCAGCCGCCCGTGCCGCATAGAGCGGCGCCGCACTGGCGCTGTAGATACCGCTGGCAGCGGCGGCACTGCGGGCAAGCCACTGCGCACTCCTCACCGTCGCCTCATCTGCGGAGAACGCGGCACTCCATGCGATGATCGCCGCCCCCTCCCTGCGCATCGATGTGGCGTCGGTAATCGTCAGCGTGCCGTCGGGTGCAAGGCTGAGCGAGGGTCGCAACGCCGCGAGAAGTTCGTGTGGTGAAGAGGCGATCGTCGTCATGGCTGCAGGATAGCCGAGCCCTACTGGCGCTCGCCCTGGAGCAAGATCGCGAGGCGCTCCTTACGTCGCGACTCGTATTCGGGCTGGGTGAAGCCGCATCGCTGCGCCGCTTCAGGCGCCGCCGCCCAGGCGAAGTCATCCCACGCGCGGGCACGCGCATCCCAGACCGCAAGTAGCGTTGGTGCGCGACGTTCGGTCGCCTCACCCTTATGGAGGAGGTGCGCGGCAACAAGTCGCGACTCGTCAAGGATCACGACCAGGCCGAGCCCACGCAGATCCCCCTCTGGGAGGCGGTGTGGATCGCTGCGCAGCCGATCCAGCAGCGAGGCGAGATCAACGGCGCTCGCCTCACTGATTGCGGGGAAGCCACGACCGAGTGCGCGCAGTGCGGTACGCGCCGTCAGAGGGTCAAGCCCAGAGAGGAGCCCTCGGATGCGCAGACGACTACTGCGCGGGCTCCGCGGCGCACTCCCAGCCAGCGGATCCATGCAGCCGATCCCCGTTGGATCGGCAAGCCACTCAAAGTGGTGTCCGCTCTCGATCTCAATGTCGCGTCCACTCTGCGCGGCACCGGGGACTGGTGACGCGAGTGCGAATGCATCGGCGACCCGCGTGGTCAGCGTGTCAGATTGACCGGAGATCAGGATCGGAACTCCCGCATCAACGAGGAGTGAGGCATGCGCGAGAAACTCCGCATCCGCGATCCCGTCAGCTACTAGGGTGCGGAGGGCCGCCGCCTCTTCACTCACGGGCGTGTGACCTGCAGTCGTCCACTCGCTACAACGTCACTGATCCAGGGAAGTTCATCCCCAATCGTGGTCGCGGCACCGTGACCAGGGATCACGCGCGTTTCGGCGCGGAGCTTTGCGAGTCTGCCGAGCGAGGCGATCATCGCTGCGTCATCGCCACCAGGGAGATCGGTTCGCCCCCACGCACCTTGAAAGAGCGTGTCACCGCTGTAGAGAATCCCCGCCCCCTCGTCGTGCAGAGAGATGGACCCCTCAGTGTGTCCGGGCGTATGCATCACGAGGAGGTTGATTGCGCCAGCACGAATACGATCCCCCTCGGAGAGATCGCGTGTTGGGATCACGGCAGGGATTGGAAATGGTGCGGCCATCGGTCGAGGGGCTTCTAGCCGGTGGCGATCGAGTGGATGCGATCCGATGGCGAGTTCGCGTGACTCATGCGCGCGCACATGCCCTGCAAGTGCGGCGAGCTCCCCCATGTGATCCCAGTGGCCATGGGTGGCCAGCGCCAAGACAAGTTTCCACTCGCGTTCAGCAAGCGCTGCAACGAGCTCCGCAAGTGATGGAATGGCGGGATCAATCACGATCGCTTCACGTCGAGCGGGATCGCCGATCAGCGCAACATTCGTGCGGAGCGGCCCAGCTGGGAAGACGAGAAGTTCAGCGCTCATGCGTCACTCTCGCTTTCGCGCTGCCAGGTGCGTGGCGGCGGGGCTGATTGAGCGTGGATCAAGATCGCGCTTCAGGGTCTCCGCATCTGCCGCGGTGAGACGCAGAAGATCCGCAAGCGCGCGATGGGTAGCCGCTGCGAGGTCTGGGTGCACCGCGCGTTCTCCCCCTCTCCTGATCTTCGCTGGACGTTCGGTGAAGCCAACGCGCGCGCCACCGCGGCCGCCAAGCGATGCGGCGTACTGGAGGCCCCAGAGAAGTACCTCACGCGCCTCAATTGGATCTCCCGCTGATCCAACGAGTGCAAGGATCAGGCCACGATCACCAGGGAGATTCGCCGCAGCACGCCATGCATCTGGATCCGCGATCGGGTCAATCAGCAAACTCTCCGCAGGCAGTGCCCCCCACTCCGTGCCGCTGATCGGTCCGAGCGGTGCATCAACGCAGATCAGCATGCGATGCCTCCCCTCGCCCGCTGCGAGCGCCGCGGCAAGACGCGCGATCTGTGGTGCTCGATCAGCCTCCGACTGAGCTAGCGCGCTTGTACGGATCGCAATAATCTCTGCCTCCGTCTGCAACGCCGCCGTCACAGCCGCGAGCATTTCAGGCGAGCCAGAGTCTTCAATGACGAGTGCCCCCTGGAGCCCAGCCGCACGTGCCGCTGCAAGCTCCTCAAGGCTCGTCGTGAAAAATGGGCCACCGAGCGCAGCGACCGCTGCAATGCGACCCTCCTGTGTGGGTGAAAAGTCTGCGGGCGAAAGGAGGGTTGCAAACACGGCTAGAACGGGAGTGTGGTGCGCAGCAGCGCAAGCGAGTACCAGTTCATGAAGATCACCAGAAGAGCGAACGCCACGATCAGGGTGTAGAGCTGTTCGCGGCCGGCACCGCGACTGATCACTCCCGCCCAACGGCTGCGCATCGACTCCGCACGCGTTGGCGGCATG
>ERZ889217.1262-NODE-1262-length-13258-cov-21.442854_pt1 | contig 13258 bp, 6 predicted proteins | sample MGYA00521098_ERZ889217 | MGnify/ENA primary metagenome ERZ889217 (study PRJEB32303, sample SAMEA104408613) | aquatic metagenome | biome: Brackish water; feature: Pelagic; material: water | place: Baltic Sea | collected 2014-06-10T22:04:00 | depth 2,362 m ...
CCACCCGTCACACCACCCGTCACACCACCCGTCACACCACCCGTCACACCACCCGTGATCGCGGTCGGAGCCGATGTTGGCGGCCTTCCCTGGGTGACCGTGCTCGACGCGACCTCAGGCGACATCATCAGCAAGTTTCTCGCATTCCATCCCGCGAACCGCGGTGGTGTTGCCGTGGCCCTGGGTGACGTCGACGGAGACGGAATTTACGAGGTGATCGCAGCCAGTGGTGCCGGCACGCGGAGCGTGGTGAAGTTTTTCGAACTCGACGGCGCCCACATGCCCGCCTATCGGACGCTCCCCTTCGACAAGAGCTATCTGGGCGGGCTCAACATCGCGTCGGGTGATTTCGATGGCAACCGAGTCGATGATCTCGCGGTCGTTTCAGCCCGAGGAGCTGGCCTCGCGAAGATTTATCTGATCGACCCGGCCGCAGCTGATCCGGTGCCCGATCAGGCCAGCATCACGATTCGCCAGGCCTTCCCGGGCTCGATCGGTGGCACGACAGTAGCCGCAGCGGATATCGGCACGTTCACCGGCGGCCGCCTGGTCGATGCGGCGGTGGCCGACGGCCGGGATGAACTTGTGCTTGGCAGTGGAGTCGGGATCCCGCCGCTGGTTCGGATCTACGATGTTTCGGTGGCAGCTCCAGTCGTAGTGCGGACCCTGCGTCCGCTTTCTGCCAGCTATCTGGGCGGGCTGAATGTGTCGTCCGGTCGCTACAACGCCGATGCGATCGACGACATCATCGTGACCGGCGGACGGCGAAGTGGATCGGCGGTCGAGGTTCATTCCGGACGGGTGGCAGCAGACGAGGTGCTTCTCCGTCGAGCCGCCTTCGCCTCGCTTGCGAGTCTCCCAACCTATGCGGCTGGTCTCGACATCGATGGCGATGGTCGAATCGATTCGCTCGTGGCAACGCAGGGAGGTGGGGCTGGCTCGGGTGTCCGCCTACTCGGGGGCACGACCGGCCTCCAGTCGGCCTTCTCATCGCTCAGCGGTGGATTCCGAGTCGCCGCCACCCGTCAGGCTAGGCTCCAATCTGCCGGCTGACCCGACGCCCGTAACCTCGGCAGAGGTATTGGCAACCTGAGGCTGTGAGGCGATTCTGCGGTTGCTGGCTACAATAGTGGTCAGCATGAAGATCGCTCTGTTTATTCCCTGCTTCGTCGATCAGATGGCCCCGCAGGTGGGCCTCGCTGTAGCTACCGTGCTCGAGCGACTCGGCCACGCGGTGGAGTTTCGCTCAGCCCAGACCTGCTGCGGCCAGCCCGCCTTCAATGCAGGCTATCAAGACGAGGCCCGGGCCGTCGCGACCCACGCCCTCAAGGTCTTCGCCGGGGCCGAAGCGGTGGTCGGCCCGAGCGGATCTTGCGTGGCGATGATGCGGGTTTTTTACCCGGAAATCCTGGCCGGTACGCCCCACGAAACAGCCGCGCTCGACCTAGCTTGTCGAACCTTTGAATTTGGGGAGTTTCTGGTCAAGAAATTGGGTGTCACTGATGTCGGGGCCCGGTTTCCTCACCGGGTCACCTACCACGACGGCTGCCACAGCCTGCGAGAACTGCGGCTAAGGGACGAGCCCCGACAGCTGCTCCGGGCCGTCCGCGATCTGGATCTCGTCGAGTGCGACGAGGCGGAGAGCTGCTGCGGTTTCGGCGGGCTCTTCAGTGTCAAGTTTCCAATGGTCTCAACAGCTATGGCCGAGGTGAAGGCTGGGTCGCTCGCCCGAACGGAGTGCGACTACATCGTCTCGAGTGATCCCTCCTGCCAACTCCAACTCGACGGCTGGCTTTCTCGGCATCAGCGCCGGCCGCGAACGATCCACCTGGCTGAAGTTCTTGCGGGGACCGCGTCATGACCACAGTGTCCAAGCCCGCTCCCGCCGCAGCGGCCTCTGCCAAGCAGCAATTTCTGCACGATGCGGCTGAACATGTCCGGGATACCGGCCATCGCGACTTCATCCGCCGCGCGCTGGGGGGTTATTACACGAGTCGCGATCTCCAGCAGGCCCGGTTTCGCAACTGGGAGCATGCCCGGGATGCGGCCAGCCTCGCAAAGTGGTCGGCGGTCAACCGGCTCGACGAATTGCTCCCGCAATTCACGACCCGGTTCGAGGCCAATGGCGGGAGGGTGCACTGGGCCCGTGATGCCGAGGAGGCCCGGCAGATCGTGCTCGAATTGCTGGCGGCAGCGAAAGCCAAGGCGGTGATCAAGAGCAAGTGCATGACGACTGAGGAGATCCACCTCAACCAAGCGATGGAAGCCACCGGCTTCAGCGTCGTGGAGAGCGACCTAGGCGAGTTCATCCAGCAACTCCGGGGCGAGCCCCCCTACCACTTCGTCTTTCCCTGCATGCATGTCCGGCGGGAAGAGATCAGCGACCTGTTTGGCAAGCACCTCGGCACGCCACCGACCGACAGCCCGGAGGAGCTGACCATGATCGCCCGTCGCCACATGCGGCGGCTCTACGTCGATGCCGACGTGGGAATCACGGGGGCCAATTTCCTCATCGCCGAAACCGGCCAGATTTCGATTACCGAAAATGAGGGCAACGCCCGGCTCACGGCTGCCCTGCCGCGAATCCAGATCGCAATCGCGGGAATCGAGAAGGTGATCGAGCGGCTCGACGACCTGGCAGTGCTCCTGCCGATGCTCGCCACGGCCGGGGCCGGCCAACCGATGACCTGCTACAACACGCTCTATGCCGGGCCGCGGGCGGCAGGAGAGTGTGACGGTCCCGAGGAGATGCATCTTGTCCTCCTCGACAACTCCCGCACGGCGCTTCTCGCTGATGCCGAACAGCGTGATGCCCTGCACTGTATCCGCTGCGGAGCCTGTCTCAACGTGTGCCCGATCTTCAAAAATGTGGGGGGGTTCACCTACGGCACCACCTATCAGGGACCGATCGGCAGTGTGATCACGCCCCATCTGCGGGGCCTGGCCGAGTGGAACCACCTCTCCGAAGCCAGTTCGCTCTGCGGAGCCTGCACCGACGTCTGCCCCGTACGGATCGACATCCATCACCATCTTCTCCACAACCGCCGTAATGCCGCTCGCACCTCTCCGAGTCGGATCGAGCGACTCGGCCATCGGCTCTTCGCAGCCGTCGCCAACCGTCCCTGGGCTTTTGCCGCCGGCGGCTGGGCGTTTCGCAAGACGCTCTGGCTGGCCAAACTCCTGCGGCCGCCGCCGCTCTCGGCCTGGCTGGCCACTCGGGATCTGCCACCGGCCCCAGCGCGGAGTTTTCGGTCCGCCTGGCGGAGCCGCCAGCGATGATTTCTCGATCCCAGGCTGACAACAACGCCGCCCGAGCACAAATTCTCGCGCGGATCAAAGAGGCTCTGCGGATCCCGGCCCCGCAGCCCACGCTTGGAGCCGGGCCCGCCGAGCCCACGACTGCTGCCGGTGGGCTTCCCATTTTGGCCACTGCGGCAGCGCGGCCCTGGCTCCCCGACGGCGGTGACTCACCGGCCGAGAGTCTCGCGCTGCTCGAAGAGAATCTGGCCAAGCTTCGGGCCGTCGTGTTTCGGGTGCCTGATCTGGCTGCCGCAGCCGACTGCCTCTCGGCCCAGGCCCGCGAGCGGGACTGGCAGCAGGTGGCCTGGCACGCCCACCCACTGGTCGAACCACTGCTGGCAGGGGTTCCTTGCGGAACGCACCAAGTCGACCCGGGCGGATCATTCGACAAACAAGGGCTCGAAATCTGCGACGCAGGGCTGACTGCCTGCGAATGCCTCGTGGCCCAGACCGGCTCGATCCTGGTCTCCAGCCAGACCTGCGGCGGCCGGGCTCTCTCCATCCTGCCCCATGTCCATGTCGTCATCGCCACGCTCGACCAGCTTGTGCCGACGCTGGCCGACGCGTTCGCTCTGATTCGTGAGCGGTATGCCGGCAATCTGCCGAGCATGCTTTCGTTCATCACTGGCCCGAGCCGCACGGGTGACATCGAGCGGATTCTCGTCCTCGGGGCTCATGGCCCCAAGGAACTTATTGTGATCCTCGTCGGTTAGCCCTGTTCGGCATTCACCCTCCATCCGCAGCTACTCAGCCGAGATTTTTCATGCGTTGGTTCTGGGTCGACCGCTTCGAAACGTTCATCCGCTGCCAGCGGGCGGTGGCCCTCAAGGCCGTGACCCTCGCCGAGCCACATCTCCACGACCATTTTCCGGGCTGGGCGACCGTTCCCAATTCGCTCGTGCTCGAGGGTCTCGCCCAGACGGCCGGCATCCTCGCGGCCGACGCGATCGACTACCGGCGGCAGGTAGTGCTCGCCAAGGTGGGGCGGGCGGAATTTCAGTTCGACGCCGTACCTGGTGACGTACTGCGGTTTGAGGTCGAGATCGTCGAGTGCTCAGAGGACGGTTCGGTGCTCTCGGCAACCAGTTCCGTCGCCGGCCGGCCCCACGGCACCGTCGAGCTCTTCTTCGGCCACATCCTCCAGGGAACAGAGATGCCTAAACTGTTTTCCAACGACGAGTTCAAATGCTGGCTCGACAATCTCGGCATCTACAATGTCGCCGTTGAGGAGGATGGTACCCGCGTGTCCCGCGAACGGGTCCATGTGTCCGAAGGTGCATCAACGCCCGCGACCAGGGCGGACTAGGTTCACAGCATGTCAACTTCCTGCTGCCCCGTCTGCGCCGGCCCGACCTTCGAACTCCGGGCCAAGCTCATCTGCCGGCAGTGTGGCGCGATCCTCGAGACCTGCTGTGAAGGGGGCCCAATGGCCCACGGCTGCCCACCGGCCAGCACTATCGCTGCGGCCGACCCGGCCGCGGAATCGGCACGACCAGAATCATCCAACGATTCTCAGGTCGGCTGAGTTTTCCGGTCGGGAAAGCACGATTCAACAAGGGGAGTTTGCCGGCAGCGCAAGCCCTTCCGGTCACGGCGAGTTGTTCCTCCGAGTTATGCCTCAGGGAGGCTCGGTGTCCGGGCCTGGGATGCCGGCCGACTCCTGTCTGGATTCCATTCCCCGGTGGTTCGACCTCTGTCGGCCCCAGAACGGAATTCAGCCACAGGTTTCGCGAAACGTTGATCCTGACTTTTTCCCCTTTGGAGGTTTCCGTGAAGAAGCGTCTGACTTTCAAGTTCCTGCCGTGGGTCGCAGCTGCCGGCGTGTGCGTCGGTGGTTCGTTCGTCCGCGGTGAGGACGCCATCGTTCCGGCGGTGGACAGTTCCGTGCTCGCCGGCGAGTTGGCTTCCGAGCCGGCCGACGTGGTCGAGAACGAGTTCGTAGCCAATGAGGCCGGTGCCGCCGGTCCTTGCATGAAGACCGTCAAGGTCTGGAAGATGGTGCCCGAGATTCGTGAGGTCGAGGCGACCGAGTGGACGACCGAGGTTCGCGAGCGGACCTTTACGGTCAAGACGAAGGTGCCGCGGATCGAGGAGAAGAGCCGCAGCTATACCGTGATGGTGCCTGAGAAGCGGTCGAAGACGGTCGAGTACACCGTCAACGTGAACGTGCCCGAGACGAAGACGATCGAGTACACGGTCAACGTGCCCTTCACCGAGCAGCTCGAGAAAAGCTACACGGTGATGGTGCCGGTCAAAGAGGAGCGGACGGCCACCTACAAGGTGAACGTTCCCTACACCGAGGAGCGGACGGCCACCTACAAGGTGAACGTTCCCTACACTGAGCAGGTCGAACAGGCCTACACGGTGCGGGTTCCCTACACCGAGGAGATGACTGGCTACCGGACCGTGTCGCGTCGTGTGCCCGTCAAGAGCACCAAGACCGTGACCTGCCGGGGTGGGCATTGGATCACCGAGGCCAAGGAAATCTCGGCCAACGGCAAGTATGACGCCGAAGGCAATCCCTGTTGCCCGAAGGTGGTCTGCTGCCGCAAGTGGGTGTCGACCTGCGAGACCAAAGAGATCGACGTCACCACGTGGAAGACGGAGTGCGAGCAGGTGCCCTTCACCTACTGCGTGAACAAGTTCCGTTGTGAGGATCGTTCGCGGATGGTGTGCGTGCAGAAGAGCCGCTGCGAGGAACGGACTCGTACCTACTGCGTCAAGCTCCATCGCTGCGAAGAGCGGACGCGGAACTACTGCGTCACGAAGATGGTGCCGGAGACTCGCACCAAGATGGTGTGTGTCAACAAGAGCCGCTGTGAGACTCGGACCCGCGAGATCACGGTCAACAAGTGCGTGCCCGAGACCCGCACTCGCGAGGTCTGCTACTCGGTGATGGTCCCGGTCCAGAAGACCCAGACCTACTCCGTGTGCTGCAGCGACATCGTCGAGGAGCAGAAGTCGGAGTCGTACACGGTCCGCGTGCCGAAGACGATCACCAAGAAGGTGTGCGTCCAGGTGAAGAAGTGCGTCGAGGAGGAAGTTCCGGCCGGTGACGCCGGTGCCTGTGGCAACGGCGGCAACGGCGGCCGGGGCTGTGGCAAGGGCGGCCTCCTGCACTGCCGCAAGGGCTGCTGATCAGACAGTCGCCCTTCGGGCGACGCCGACTCTGACCTGATCTGAATGCGGCGGGCCGGGTGGGAAACCACCCGGCCCGCTTGCGTTCACGTGGGCTCGCGGAGCCGTGCCTCGACGCCAGGGCTGCCATCCGCACTCGACCAACATCTTGCGTGCACCCTATCCTTGAGCAGTTGGAACTCGGGGAGTGGCCGGCCGCGGCGGCTGCCGGGCACCCTCGCTGACCAACGGTTGGCCAGGACAGGATCAGGAGCTGAGTGGACAATGATGCGTGGCTTGGTCTGCGGCGCGGTGGCCCTGGTGGTGACCATGATGGCGGTGGCGGCAGCCGGCGAGCCTGGCCCGCGGTCGGCACTGAGCCAGTTTCGTCTTGCCCCGATCCGGATCCTCTGGCAGTCGGCTTCTGGCGTGGTTCATGCCGACACGCTGCTGGCGGCCCGTCCCGGGCAGCCGGTGCTCGAGGAGCCGCTGCCCCCCTGCACGCTCACGAGCACGCCGACCGATCCGGCCGGGATCCTGCTCGACTTCGGCCGCGAGATCCAGGGCCATGTCGAGCTGTTCGCCCCGATCGCCCCGACCAAGGACCCCGTTCGGGTCCGGATCCGGTTCGGCGAATCTGCTTCCGAGGCGATGGCCGATCTCGGCGAACGCAACGCCGGCAACGACCACGCCGTGCGGGACGAGACGGTGACGCTGCCCTGGCTGGGTACGAAGACGGTGGGCCCGAGTGGCTTTCGATTCGTGCGGATCGACGCGGTCGATCCCGACCGGCCGGTGCGGCTCTCCCAGGTGCGGGCCGTGCTTGGCATCCGAGATGTTCCCCGGATCGGCTCGTTTCGCTGCTCCGACCCGCGGCTCGGCCGGATCTGGGACGTGGGCGCCGACACGGTCCATCTCTGCATGCAGGACTACCTCTGGGACGGGATCAAGCGAGACCGTCTGGTCTGGATCGGCGACATGCACCCCGAGGTGGCCACGATCCATGCGGTGTTCGGCTCGAACGACGTCGTGCCGAAGTCACTCGACCTGACCCGTGACGTAACCCCGGTCACGACGTGGATGAACGGCATCTCCAGTTACTCGATGTGGTGGGTCTTGATCCACGAAGACCTGTGGCTCCACCAGGGCGACCGCGACTACCTCGCGGCCCAGCAGCCCTATCTGGGGCGGTTGCTCGAACGGCTGGCCGCACTCGTCGGCCCCGATGGCCAGGAGCGGATCGACGGGATGCGGTTTCTCGACTGGCCGAGTTCACCCAATCAAGAGGGCGTGACAGCGGGCCTGCAGGGGCTGCTCGTGATGACGCTCGAGAGCGGTGGGCGGCTGATGGACGTGCTCGGCGACGACCGCGTGGCGGGGGTCTGCCGCACGGCGGCCGCCCGGGCCAAGCGGGTGGTGCCCGAGGCCAACGGCTCGAAGTCGGGGGCCGCGCTCTTGGTGCTCGCGGGCATGCAGAGCCCGGAGGAAACGGCCCGCGACGTGCTTCTGCCCGGCGGCGGGAAGGGAGTTTCCACCTTCTACGGCCTGTACGTGCTCGAGGCCCTGGCCCGGGCCGACCAGATCGACCCTGCGCTCGAGCTGCTCCGCACCTACTGGGGTGGCATGCTCGATCTCGGCGCGACGACCTTCTGGGAGGATTTCGACCTGGCCTGGACCGCGAACGCCGCCCGGATCGACGAGCTCGTGCCGCCCGGGAAAAAAGACATCCACGGCGACTTCGGTGGCTATTGCTACGAGGGTTTTCGCCACAGCCTCTGCCATGGCTGGGCGAGCGGACCGACCTCCTGGCTCAGTCGTCATGTGCTCGGCATCACGCCCCTGGAACCGGGCTTCGCCCGGGTGCGGATCGCCCCGCGGCTGGGATCGCTGGCATGGGCCGAGGGCAGCTATCCGACGGCCCGTGGCCCGATTCACGTCCGGCACGAGCGGCAGCCCGATGGCTCGCTCCGTTCCTCGGTTGATGCGCCAGAAGGCATGGTCGTCGAACTCATCGGAACGACCCTCGTCGCTCGACCTGCGGCTCAGTCGGCAGATGAACCGCTCCAGGCCGCGTCCGCCGACCGAACAGGTGTCACGGTTGAGCGGCCGCGATGCGAGTGGCTGGTGAATCCTCGGGGTATCGTGACCCGCCGGCCGAGGCTCTCCTGGATCGTCAGCTCACCCGAGCGGGATCAGCGACAGTCGGCCTATCGGATCCTGGTCGCGTCTCGTCCCGAACGGCTCGAGCCCGGCCGAGCCGATCTCTGGGACAGCGGCCGGATCGAGTCGAGTGAAACTCTCGGGATTGAATATGCAGGCCAGCCACTCACCGCGAGCCAACAGGTCCACTGGCGGGTGCAGACGTTCGACCGCGATGGCCGCGCTTCCGCCTGGAGTGACCCGGCCACATGGACGATGGGACTCTTCACTGAACGAGACTGGCAGGCTGAGTGGATCTCGGCGGCCGATGCGAACCCCCTGCACGCCGACCGCGACCGGCTCCACCTGCCGTCGGCCCGGCAGTACCGCAAGGAGTTCCGGCTCACCAAGCCTGTCACGCGGGCCGTCCTCCACGGCACGGCTCTGGGGATCGTGGACTGGTCGCTCGATGGCCGCCGGGTGAGCGACAACCTGTTCGAGCCCGGCTGGACCGACTACCGCCGCCGGGTGCCGTCCCGGACCCACGATCTGACCGACCTGCTGGCTGAGACCGACGACGGGGCCCACTGTTTGGCCGCGGTCGTGGCCGACGGCTGGTACGCAGGCTACGTCGGCTACGGTCTGCTCGTCGGGTACGGGCCGCACCGCACCGGCCGGAACATCTACGGCACGACGCCGGCCATCCGCGGCCAGCTCATGATCGAATACACCGACGGATCGCGGGAGTCGATCGTCACGGATTCGTCGTGGCAGGTGACCGACGCTGGACCGGTCCGCGAGGCCGATCTCCTGATGGGAGAAACCTACGACGCCCGGCAGGAACTGCCCGGTTGGAATCAGGCCGGCTATGCGGTGGACGAGGGAATCTGGACCCAGGCCGTTCCGGCCGCCGCCACGGCCCGCCATGCCGCCCCCTTCTTCGAGCCCGGAATCCAGCGGCAGGTCGCGGTCGGGTTCGTCGAGCCGACGGTGATCGACGGCTACGCGGCGCCGCCAATCCGGGTCACCGAGGAACTTCCGGCCCTGAGCGTGCGGGAGCAGAGCCCCGGCGTCTTCATCTTCGACCTCGGACAGAACTTCGCCGGCGTGGTACGGCTGAAGGTGTCGGCGGCGGCCGGCACGCGGATCGGCCTGCGATTCGGCGAGATGCTCCACCCCGACGGTCGGTTGATGACCGAAAACCTCCGCCGGGCCCGGGCCATCGACACCTATGTCTGCAAGGGGGGCGGAGTCGAGCGTTGGACCCCCCGATTCACCTACCACGGCTTTCAGTTTGTGGAACTCACCGGCCTACCGGCGGGCACTTCTCCCCCGCTCGACACCGTGACCGGCCTCGTGATCCAGAGCGACACGCCGCTGGTCGGCCGGTTCGCCTGCAGCGACGAGGTAATGACCCGGTTCTGGGAGAACACGCAGTGGACCCAGCGGGCCAACTTCATCGAGGTGCCCACCGACTGCCCCCAGCGGGACGAGCGGCTCGGCTGGATGGGCGACGCCCAGATCTACGCCCGCACAGCCACCTTCAACGCCGACGTGGCCGCCTTCTTCACCAAATGGCTCGCCGATGTCCGGGAGGCCCAGGTGGTGGACGGTGACGCGGCCGGCGCCTATTCCGACTACGCTCCCTATCCCTTCGCCCACGGCAAGCCGGGAGCGGTGTTCGGCACAGCCTGGACAGACGCCGGGGTGATCTGCCCCTGGACGATCTGGCAGGTCTACGGCGACACACGACTCGTCGAGGACCACTGGGCGTCGATGGGCCGGTTCATGGCATGGCGTGCCCGGCTCGATCCAGACCTCGTCGGCGTCGAAGCGGGCAACACGTGGGGCGACTGGCTCAACGTCGACGAGCCGACGCCGATCCCGTTCATCGACCTCTGCTACCACGCCCAGTCGGCCCGGATGATGGCGGAACTGGCCGAGGCGCTCGGCAAGGCGACTGAGGCGAATCAATATCGTCAACGCTTGAATGACCTGGCGGCGTCGTTCGTCCACCAGCATCTCCGCGCCGACGGCACGATCTCCATCGACACCCAAACCGCCTGCGTCCTGGCCCTCCAGACAGGGCTCGTGCCGTCGGAGCAGGTCGCCGCGGTCGTGCGGCAGTTGGTCGGGCTGATCGAGCAGGCCGACTTCCGGATGAGGACCGGGTTTTTAGGCACGAAGTCACTCCTGCCGGCGCTCTCGGCCCACGGCCACCACGACCTCGCCTGCCGGCTGTTTCAGAGCCGGTTGTTTCCCAGTTGGGGCTACGAGGTGGAGCAGGGCGCCAACACAGTCTGGGAACGGTGGGACAGCTTCACGAAGGAGCACGGCTTCGAGGGCATGACCGGCAGCAACAACGCCGCCATGAACAGCTTCAGCCACTATGCCTTCGGGGCCGTGATGGAGTGGGCCTTCCGCGATCTCGCCGGCATCGACACCCTCGACCCGGGCTACAGCCGGATCCTGATTCGCCCCCGGATTCCCAGGGCCATGAGCAATCCGGCCGGTCCGCCGCTCGATTGGGTGGAGGCCGACTACGACGGACCACGGGGCCGAATCGCGAGCCGCTGGGAGCGGACTGCCGCCGGGATCGTGATCCGGGTCGGCGTACCGGCCAACACCGTAGCCGAGATCCACCTGCCGGCCGCCGATCCGCGGGACGTCAGCGAAGCTGGCAAGGCACTTCTCGTGGGCCAAGCCGGCATCCGCGGAGTGCGGATGGAGGCCGCGGAACTCGTCGTTGAGGCCGGCTCGGGCGACTATGTCTTCCGCGTTGCGAGGGCGATCGACGGGACCTCGAGGCCCGGCCACGGCCGACAACCGTAGCGGCCGCATGCCGCCGAGCGGGCCCGGCGCAAGCCCGAGGGAGTCCGGGCCACCGCAGCATGCGCGCCGGGAGAGTCGACGGGCGCTCCGGGCCGCCGAACGTGGTAGCCTCCTCCCCATGCACCTCGGCCCACTCGACTGGTCGATCATCGCGGCCACCTTCGCCGCCTACCTCGCCGTGGGCCTGTGGGCGGGCCGCACTGCCGGCGGCGGCTTCGAGGCGTTCTTCCTGGGCAACCGCGGCCAGCCGTGGTGGCTGCTCGGCACGTCGATGGTGGCCACCACGTTTGCCACCGACACCCCCAACCTCGTGGCGGGGATCGTCCGCGAGTACGGCGTGTTCGGCAACTGGCTGTGGTGGGCGTTCCTGCTCTCGGGAACCGTCACAACCTTCTGCTTCGCGCGGCTCTGGCGGCGGAGCGGCGTGCGAACCGACGTCGAATTCTACGAACTCCGCTACTCCGGCCGCCCCGCCGCCTGGCTCCGCGGCTTCCGCGCCGCCTACCTCGGCATTCTCTTCAACGTGCTGATCATGGCCAACGTCACGCTCGCGGCAATCAAGATCGGCGGGGTGCTGCTCGGGCTGTCACCGATCGTGTCGGTCGCGACCGCGGCCGGGATCACGCTCGCCTATTCGATGGCAGGCGGGCTGACCGGCGTGCTGCTGACCGACCTCGTGCAGTTTGCAGTGGCGATCGTCGGGTCAGTCGCCGCAGCGGCCTGGCTCGTCGGCCTGCCCGAGGTGGGGGGGCTGGCGGGGGTGGTGACGCACCCTGCGGTCGTCCCGCGGCTGGCCCTGCTGCCGGATCCCGCGACGGTGCCCTTCGACGCTTTCCTGACCGCATTTCTGCTGCCGCTCGGGGTGCAGTGGTGGTCGGCCTACTACCCCGGCGCCGAGCCCGGTGGAGGTGGATACGTGGTCCAGCGGATCCTCGCGGCGCGAAACGAGCGGCATGCGGCGGGTGCCACGCTCTTCTTCAACGTGATGCACTACGCGGTCCGACCCTGGCCGTGGATCCTCGTCGGGCTGGCATCGCTCGTCGTGTATCCCAGCGTCGAGTCACTCCAGCTTGCCCATCCGCAGCTCGACCCGCAGTACGTGCACCACGACCTCGCCTACCCGGCGATGCTCGCCCGCCTGCCGCCGGGGCTGCTGGGACTCGTAGTCGCTTCGTTGATCGCCGCCTATATGAGCACGATCTCCACGCAGATGAACTGGGGGTCGAGCATCGTGGTCAACGACCTCTACCGGCGGTTCATCGATCCCGGGGCGAGCCCCGCCCGGCAGGTGCTCGTCGGCCGGCTCGCCACCGCTATGCTCCTGACCCTCGGCTGTGGGCTGGCGCTCGTGATGCGGGACGCCCTGAGCACGTTTCAGCTCGTGCTCCAAATCGGGGCCGGAACGGGCCTCCTGTTCATGATCCGCTGGTTCTGGTGGCGGATCAACGCGACGGCGGAGATCGTCGCGATGGTGGTCTCGTTCTCCGTGGCGGCCTGCTTCTTCGTCTGGCAGCAATCCGACCCCGGCGGCCCGCCCGCCGCCTGGCAGCAGATGCTCGTCGGCGTGGCGACTACGACCATCGCCTGGCTCGCGGCCACCTTCCTCGGGCCTCCCACCGATCGGGCGACGCTCGAGGCCTTCGTGTCGCGGGTGCGGCCCGGCGGTCCGGGCTGGCGCAGGATCACCGAGCAGATGCCGATCGACATGGCCGCTCGTGACGGCGACCTGTGGATCGCGGTCGGCGCGGCCCTGGCGGCGAGCTTCGCCACGTGGGGGATCCTGTTCTCGGTGGGCCTGCTGCTCTATGGTGAGATGGCTGCGGGCGTGGCGGCCGCCCTCGCCGCAGCCCTGGGCTGGCTCGCGGTGCGG
>ERZ889217.1263-NODE-1263-length-13256-cov-13.808802_pt1 | contig 13256 bp, 11 predicted proteins | sample MGYA00521098_ERZ889217 | MGnify/ENA primary metagenome ERZ889217 (study PRJEB32303, sample SAMEA104408613) | aquatic metagenome | biome: Brackish water; feature: Pelagic; material: water | place: Baltic Sea | collected 2014-06-10T22:04:00 | depth 2,362 m ...
CATCGGCTATTGGCCCCGAAAGCTCGACTTTATACAGAAATGATTACCACGGGTGCCTTGATGCATGGTGATCAGGCTAGGCATCTGGATTTTGATGCGTCTGAACACCCGGTGGCGCTACAACTTGGTGGCAGCGATCCGGCTGCGCTTGCCGCGAGCGCCAAACTTGGCGAGCGCTGGGGCTATGATGAGATCAACCTGAATTGCGGGTGTCCATCTGATCGCGTGCAAAAGGGGGCTTTTGGCGCTTGCCTGATGCGAGACCCAAAGCTTGTGGCGGATTGTGTCAAAGCCATGCAAGACGCCGTTGACCTACCCGTGACGGTCAAGCACCGTCTCGGGCTTGACGGCACCACAAATTATGCATTTGTGCAGGACTTTGTGGGCTCGCTCTACGACGTGGGCTGCCGTGTTTTTGTGGTCCACGCGCGACACGCGATTCTTGCCGGTTTGTCACCCAAAGAAAACAGAGATGTGCCGCCCCTGCAATACGATCAGGCGGCTGAGCTCAAACGCGATTTCCCTGATGCGATTATTGTCTTAAATGGTGGCCTGACGTCTGTTGAAGACTGTGCCCAATCATGGGAAACGTTTGACGGTGTCATGTTGGGGCGAGCGGCCTGGCACGACCCAGCGGTATTGGTTCGATTGTCTAAGCACTTACAGCACCGGTCTGATGTCATTGACGAAGCACAATTAATTGAGGCCTTGGTTCAATACGCTGACTCGCAGATGAGTCAAGGCGTGCCCTTAAGGGTTCTGGTGCGCCCACTGCTGGGTCTTTGGCAAGGTCGCACTGGCGCCCGGCGTTGGCGCAGAGCGCTTTCTGATGCGGCCTCATTTCACTTAGGTGACGCCACGCTTATCGAGCGGGCGTGGCGACTTGTTGGGGCAGTAAAACCTGAGCAGACGATTGGGGTGAATTAGACCGATCAGGGGGCTCTGCGCTGTCTATTCAACAACAGATCATCCACAGATCCCGCACAGAACTGCCAGAGACCCGCCAGAGACCCGCCAGAGACCCGCCAGAGACCCGTCGTCGTCACGCCATTGTTTGGTTGCTTCTAAAGAGATGGCTATGCGCTATCACCTTCGCTTGGCCAATCGCGAATGTATGCCTTTAGCATGGAGTTTTCGAATTGCTGAGCAGCGGCAATGGCTTGCGCCATGTCATAAAACGAAATCACACCCATCAGCGTGGGGCCATCCATCACTGGAATGTAACGCGCGTGCTTGGCTAACATCAGTCGTTGCACCTCGTCGGCATCTGTATTGGGTGTGACACTCAGTGGGGCGTCATCCATGATGGCCCTGACAGTGAACTGACCGAGCGCACCCCCGTTGCTGTTGACGTGGCGAATGATTTCACGAAAGGTCAGCATACCGACCAAGGTGCCGTGAGCCATGATGACCAAAGAACCAATGTCTTGCTCACTCATGATGTTGACGGCTTGCGTGACTGCCATATCAGGCCCAGCAGTAAAAAGCGTATTGCCTTTGACTTTTAGAATTTCACTGACTTTTAACATGGCTCGATTCTCCGCTAGCGAGATGCTGACTGTCATTGTAGGAGGGTAGGCTCGCATTGTCATGATGCAAACGCACATCGTGTCGATCGGTGTGGTCGTGTGCGAGTAAGTTTGCCGACACAATGGCGCCAATCAAGACGGCAAACCAGGAGAGATAAATCCAAAGTAAAAAGGCAGGCAGCACAGAAAAAGCACCATAAATCACGGTGTAGGTTGGTATCTGAGCAAAGTACAGACTTAGACCCCATTTAATCATCTCAAACAAAGAGGCGGTTGTGAATCCGCCCACCAAGGCAACCCAAAAGGGAACGCGGCAGTTCGGCACAATGGCAAATAAAAGGGCGCAGGCAACACCGCCTAAAAAGAAAGGCGCACCAGAGCCCAATAGGGCTAAGGGCAGGGCAGCGCCACCGCTTAACGTAAACGCTTGATGCGCCACCAAAGAAGATGTCCAAATGCTGGCCCCCAGAATAATTGGCCCGACTGAGAGCACAGCCCAATAAATCAATAAACGCTGTCCAATCGAACGCTGCTTCTTAACATGCCAAATATCATTGAGGGCGTCGTCAACGGATAGAATGACCAAGACGGCAGTCACCAGTAAAAACAGACCACCCACTGTGGATAAACGCGAGGCTTGCGCAACAAACTCGTCCAAATAACGCATGACCGTCTCTGAAAAAGCCTCAGGCATCAATTGTTCGCGCAAAAACGTTTGAAGTGCCAACTCAAAATCTGCAAAGATTGGGAAAGCCGTCATCAACGACAATGTCACAGCCAATAACGGCACGATTGCCAAAATGGTTGTGAACGCCAAACTTGACGCGACCTGAAACAACCGATCACGGATGGCTGCCGATACAATACGCATCAGCGCTCTTTTCAGACGAGGTAACTTGTCGCGCAGCATGCAGAACCCTGACTCAAAGGTAACGTTGACCCCATGATAACAAGCGCTGATCACGAGAAAGACATTAAATTGTCCGCTGGACTTCAACGCGTGGCGTTGATCAGTCTTATCGCGCTTTTTTTATGGTGCCTGGCTTGGGAAATCTTTTTGGCCCCGCTTAGGCCCGGTTCGTTATTGTTCTTAAAAGCTGTGCCCTTGGTTTTTGCTTTTAGAGGCGTTTCAAAGGGTAGTCTCTACACCATGCAGTGGGCCAGTATGTTGGTCTTGCTTTACTTAATGGAGGGGGTCGTTCGGGTTGCTTCTGATCCGCCAGGGCCGAGTATTTTGATGGCTTGGGTTGAAATCTTTCTGGCAACGACTTTTTTTATCGCGGCAATTATGTATGTACACCCTGCCAAAAGAGCCGCTAGGGCAGCCAAGGCAGCCAAAGTTTTGCTTGAAGCTGAACAAGTCGCAGCCGCCAAATCGTCAGCCAGAAGCGACACCGACACCCCCAAATAAACGCTTTGTTTTTTTATTAACCAGCGGCGACCCGTTGTAAACCCGTCGTCAATCGCCTGGTTTTGCCTCGTAACTGCCTCAAAATGTCATAATGTGATGTTGACCAACAAGTCATGTTTGCGACGCTATCACCGTCGATTCATCAGAGAGTAGGGTTTCTTATGGCTGGCAGTACGCTTGGTAAGTTATTTTCGGTGACCAACTTTGGTGAGTCACACGGCCCTGCTATTGGCTGTGTGGTTGATGGCTGCCCACCAGGACTTGCGCTCGATGAAACGGACATTCAAGTTGAACTTGACCGTCGTCGCCCAGGACAGTCTCGCCACGTCACCCAACGCCAAGAGCCCGATCAAGTTGAAATCCTCTCAGGTGTTTTTGAAGGCAAAACCACTGGCACGCCCATTGGTTTGTTGATTCGTAACCAAGACGCGCGCAGTAAAGATTACGCTGCCATTGCTGACACGTTTCGGCCTGGACATGCCGACTTTTCTTACTGGAAGAAGTATGGCGAGCGAGACCCACGAGGCGGCGGTCGTTCCTCTGCAAGGCTAACAGCACCGACAGTGGCTGCCGGCGCTATTGCTAAAAAATGGCTAAAGCTTAATCACGACATCGAAGTACGCGGTCACATGAGCCAACTCGGCCCCTTACACATCGCCTTCGAGTCTTGGGATCACGTTGCACACAATCCTTTCTTCGCGGCCAATGCATCCATGATTGCCGAATTGGAATCCTTTATGGATGGCTTGCGCCGTGCCGGTGATTCCATTGGCGCACGCATCGAAGTCATGGCTTCTGGGCTGCCCGCCGGTTGGGGAGAGCCGCTTTATGACCGTTTGGACGCTGATATTGCGCACGCCATGATGGGTTTAAACGCGGTCAAAGGGGTTGAGATTGGGGCGGGATTCGCCAGTATTGCCCAGCGGGGTTCTGAGCACGGCGACGAAATGACACCCGCTGGGTTTTTAACCAACAACGCGGGTGGTGTGCTCGGAGGCATTTCCACAGGGCAGGACATCACGGTGAGCTTGGCCATCAAACCGACTTCCAGTATCCGCATTGAACGCCAATCAATCAATCGAGCAGGCGAGCCTGTTCAAGTGCAAACCTTGGGGCGGCACGATCCCTGTGTTGGCATTCGAGCCACCCCGATTGCGGAAGCCCTTTTGGCCTTGGTGTTGGTTGACCACGCCTTGCGACATCGCGCTCAATGTCAAGACCATCTGGCCAAATAGGCGGCTAAATTTGTGCCCTTGTCCTTAGGCCTAATCTGCTAACGCCCTATGGCATAATCAAAAAGGATGCTAATTGTGGTGCCTGCGTTGGGTGTGGGTCGATGGACCAGATGCCCGGTGCGAAGAAGCATTCATTGATGAAACGAACCACTGAGTAAAGACAAAAATTATTTTGTGTTGAGAGCCGCCTGAATCAAGCCATGTTTCGGCTCAAACGCCAATACCGATGAACTTAAACGGAAACCTGCGCGATGAAACGTACCCTGTATGACAAGCTTTGGGATGCACATGTGGTGCAACAACAAGACGACGGCACAGCGACGCTATATATTGACCGCCACTTGTTGCACGAGGTCACCAGCCCGCAGGCTTTTGAGGGTTTGGAGCTCGCCGATCGCAAGCCTTGGCGTGTCAGCGCCAACTTGGCGGTAGCCGACCATAATGTGCCCACCATCAACAGGGCTGGTGGGATTGACGACCCCATTTCCAAGTTGCAGGTCGATACTTTAGACAGCAACTGCGAGAAATTCGGTGTGACGGAATTTAAGATGAATGACCTGCGTCAGGGTATCGTTCACGTGATTGGTCCTGAACAAGGCGCCACATTGCCCGGCATGACGGTGGTGTGCGGTGATTCGCACACCAGTACGCACGGTGCCTTTGGTGCATTGGCTCATGGGATAGGGACTTCAGAAGTTGAACATGTGTTGGCCACTCAAACACTGATGGCCAAAAAAAGCAAAAACCTGCTGATTAAAGTCGAAGGCAAATTGCCTGCAGGCTGTACGGCCAAAGACGTGGTTTTGCACATTATCGGCGTCATCGGAACTGCCGGTGGTACTGGGCACGCGATTGAATTTGGTGGCAGCACCATTCGCAATCTAACCATTGAAGGTCGCATGACCGTCTGTAACATGGCCATCGAAGCGGGCGCCCGCTCTGGCATGGTTGCGGTTGACGACAAAACCATTGATTACTTCCGTGGTCGTCCATTTGCGCCAAGCGGTGTACTTTGGGATGCTGCTGTTCAATATTGGCAAACACTTCATTCTGATGAAGGCGCACACTTTGATCGTGTGGTCGAAATCAACGCGCAGGATATCGTGCCCCAAGTCACATGGGGCACATCACCTGAAATGGTGTTGCCTGTCGATGCCAAAGTACCAGACCCTGACAAAGAAAAAGACCCCGCTCGACGTACAGGGATGGAACGCGCACTCCTTTACATGGGTCTTGAGCCCAACACACCGATCACCTCGATAAAAATTGACCGTGTGTTCATTGGTTCGTGTACGAATTCGCGCATTGAAGACCTGCGTGCCGCTGCTGCTGTGGCACGTGGCAAACGAGTGGCTGCGAACGTCAAGCAGGCCTTGGTGGTGCCTGGTTCGGGTTTGGTGAAGCGGCAAGCCGAGAAAGAAGGTTTAGACAAAATCTTTATCGACGCCGGTTTTGAGTGGCGTGAACCGGGATGTTCAATGTGTTTGGCCATGAATGCCGACCGTCTTGAACCTGGTGAGCGTTGTGCCTCGACGTCGAACCGCAATTTCGAAGGCCGGCAAGGACAAGGTGGCCGTACACATTTGGTGAGCCCATCAATGGCCGCTGGCGCTGCCATTGCCGGTCACTTCGTGGATATTCGTCGGCTGAATTGAGCCAAGACTTCGTAAGGATATATTGAACATGGATGCATTTACTATACACAAAGGCTTGGTTGCACCGATGGATCGAGAGAACATCGATACCGATCTAATCATCCCCAAGCAGTTTTTAAAATCGATCAAACGTTCAGGTTTTGGGCCCAATTTGTTTGATGAGTTGCGCTATCTTGACCACGGCGAGCCTGGCATGGATAACACCAAGCGGCCGTTGAACCCTGATTTTGTGTTGAATCAATCACGCTACAAAGGCGCCTCAGTCCTTTTGGCGAAAAAGAACTTTGGCTGCGGATCAAGCCGCGAGCATGCCCCTTGGGCGCTGCAACAATTCGGTTTTAGGGCTGTGATTGCGCCATCTTTTGCAGACATTTTCTACAACAACTGCTACAAAAATGGTCTTTTGCCCATTGTTTTGACTGAACTTGAAGTGGCTCGTTTGTTTGACGAGGTGCAAGGGTTTAATGGTTACGAATTAACCATTGACCTGCCCGAACAATTGGTGCGCACAGGTGATGGCCGAGCCTACGCTTTTTCAATTGATGCCTTTCGCAAAGAATGCTTGCTTAAAGGACTCGATGAAATTGGTTTAACACTGAAGCATGCTGACAAGATCCGTGCATTTGAAGCCGAACGCTTGGCGCGCCATCCTTGGTTGAATGTGCAACCGGTGGGAGTGGGTCGATGAGTCACCGAATTGCTGTATTGCCCGGTGATGGCATCGGTCACGAGATCATTGAGCAAGCCGTTAGGGTTTTAACGGCCCTTAACTTGCCCTTGACGCTTGATCATGCCCCAGTCGGGGGGACGGCGTTTGATTTGCACGGTCATCCCTTGCCGCCGGCAACGCTTGCGCTCGCGCAATCAAGTGCCGCTGTCTTGTTTGGTGCAGTGGGCGACTGGAAGTACGATAAATTGCCACGCGAACATCGCCCAGAGCAAGCGATTTTGGGTTTGCGCAAGGCCATGGGTTTGTTTGCCAACTTCCGTCCAGCAATTTTGTATCCTGAACTTGCGAATGCCTCATCGCTCAAGCCTGAGGTCGTATCAGGGCTAGACCTGTTGATTCTTCGTGAATTGACGGGTGACATTTATTTTGGGCAGCCTCGTGGCATTCGAAATGCGCCAGACGGTGCTTTTAAAGGTGAGCGTGAAGGTTTTGACACCATGCGCTACGCCGAATCCGAAATCCGTCGAATTGCCCATTTGGGTTTTCAGGCGGCCCAAAAACGTCAAGGTCGGCTCTGCAGTGTTGACAAAGCCAACGTGCTTGAAACCTCTCAGTTGTGGCGTGATGTGGTGACTGACGTGGCGCTTGAGTATCCCGATGTCGAGCTCTCGCACATGTATGTCGATAATGCCGCCATGCAATTGGTCCGTGCGCCCAAGGCGTTCGATGTGATCGTGACAGGTAATTTGTTTGGTGATATTTTGTCTGATGAAGCGTCAATGCTGACCGGTTCGATTGGTATGTTGCCTTCAGCGTCTTTAAACGCCGCTGGGCAAGGGCTTTATGAGCCAAGTCATGGCTCAGCGCCTGACATCGCTGGACAAGGTATCGCTAACCCATTGGCCACCATCTTATCGGCTGCCATGCTTTTGCGATATTCACTCAATGACGAGGCTTCGGCCAGCCGTATTGAAGCGGCTGTGCGCAAAGTATTGTCAGACGGTTTACGCACAGCCGACATTTTTGAGCCTGGCACAACAAAAGTCAGTACGGCAGCAATGGGTGATGCCGTATTGGCCGCGTTATGATATCGGTTCCGATTTAAGTGTAAAGCCCACCGATCGGTGGGCTTTTTTGTGTAAAAAGTGAGTGCATTGATGAATCAGTCTGTGGGTTTGGTGGGGTGGCGAGGCATGGTTGGGTCGGTTTTGATGCAGCGCATGCGTCAAGAGAACGATTTCGCCAGCTTTAATCCGGTTCTTTTCTCGACGAGCAATGCCGGTGGCAATGCGCCCGACTGGGCGGGTGGTTCAAGTTTGCAAAATGCCTACGACATCGAGGCGCTTAAAAAACTGCCCATCATTTTGACTTGCCAAGGTGGCGATTACACCACTGAGGTCTACGGTAAGTTACGTGCGACGGGATGGAATGGCTATTGGATTGATGCGGCCAGCACCTTACGGATGCAACCCCAGGCTGTCATTGTGCTTGACCCTGTCAATCAACCGGTCATTGATGCGGCCTTAAGTCGCGGTGTCAAAGACTTTATCGGTGGTAACTGCACCGTGTCTTGCATGCTGATGGGATTAGCGGGCTTATTCAATGCTGGACTTGTTCAGTGGATGAGTAGCATGACCTATCAGGCCGCCTCCGGCGGAGGCGCGCAACACATGCGCGAACTGTTAACGCAATTTGGCTTGGTTAATCAATCCGTTAGAGCACTGTTAGATGATCCGGCTGCTGCCATTCTTGATATTGACCGTGGCGTGATTGATTTGCAGCGCAGCGGCAATTTGCCTGCGCAACATTTTGGTGAACCCTTGGCGGGTAACTTGCTTGCCTGGATCGACAAGGACTTGGGCAACGGCATGTCTAAGGAAGAGTGGAAGGCGGGTGTTGAGACCAACAAGATTCTTGGCCGTGGTGAAGGCTTTGATCAGGCCGCCATTCCGATTGACGGCCTGTGCATTCGAATTGGCGCCATGCGCTGCCACAGCCAAGCACTGACAATCAAATTGACTCGAGACGTACCACTTGATGAAATCAATGACATCATCGCCCAAGGTACCCCCTGGGCCAAAGTCATCCCCAATGAAAAAGAAGCCACCATGCGTGGGTTATCTCCGGTGGCGGTCACGGGAACACTTGATATTCCAGTGGGTCGTCTGCGCAAATTATCCATGGGACCCGAGTATTTGAGCGCCTTCACTGTTGGCGACCAGTTGTTGTGGGGCGCAGCTGAACCCCTTCGCAGAATGCTTGGCATCCTATTGAAGCGTTAATTGACTTGTTTTTTGTTACATTATGTTTCAAGGCTCGACGAGGGCAATCGGGTCTCACTTTTTGAGTGGCTGATAATTTATGTTGATAGCGCGTTTTCTTATGGTGAGTGATCGGATGATTCTTAAATCGCAAACCCTCGTCGTTTTGGCTGCAACAGCCGCAAGTTTGATGCTTCCTGTCGGCGCTCATGCGTTTGATGTTGGTAGAAGCCGCGTTGTCTCTTTACCTGGTCAACCTTTGGTGATCGACGTTGCACTGCGAAACGTCACCGCGCAAGAAGCACAGAGCCTGAGCGTTTCAATTGCCAACGCAGCCGCTTGGCAAGCATCGGGTTTGACCCCACCTGTTGCCTTTGATCAACTTCAAGTTTCTGTTCAAGCGGGTGCCAACGACACCAGTCGAGTGATTAGACTTTCCTCGAGCCGTGCCTCAGACCAAACTGTGATTAACGTACTGCTCGATGTTGCCACAGACACCGGTCGTCGCGCTATTCAGTCTAGTGTCATTGTTGCGCCGCCGCCTGCGATTCGCGTGGCGGGCGATCAAACCGTGACCGTGATGCGTGGTGACACTTTAATTGGCATTGCCAATAAGTTTCCCGTTGCAGGCGCAACCCGTTACCAAATGCTTTGGGCACTTTTTCAGGCCAATCCGAATGCTTTTATTTCACAAAACATGAATTTGCTCAAGGCTGGGGCTGCTCTCAATATTCCTGATGCGGCAACCGTTCTAGCCATTGATCCAGCCTTCGCGAAGGCTCAATATCTGGCTCAAGTGCAGGCTTTTCAGCGCATGAGAGGTGGTAATACGGCCGTTTCAGCCAGCCCAGTTACTGCTGCTGGCGCGCCGGCAACCAGCGCTCAAAATCGTGGCCAAGTCGAACCGGCAACCACTGCCGCTGTACCTGCCACACAAGACCAGGTTCGCTTGTCAGCCGCCCCTGTGGATGCGGCCGCCGATCAAAAAACCTCTCAAGCCCGAGCCCTCGCTGAAGAGCAGGCCCGCTTGCAAGCTTTAAACAACAACGTTAGTGCCTTGTCAGGGGCTGCTGCTGTCACGGGCTCAGCTGGACAAAATAATGCTGGCGGCCAAGACCCGACAGTGACGGCCAACGGTCAAACGGCTGCTCAGATCGCGCAAGCCGCAACAGATGCAGCAAGTGCGACCAATACGACCGGCGCAAATGGCATGGTCTCGGGCAGCGCACCGATTAATTCGCCCGTCGATGGTTCAGCGTCCACGCCAACGAACAGCGCAGGGGCATCGGTCGGTTCGCCCTCTACCACTGGCAACAGCACTGGCACGGCATCATCAACTGCTTCGACAACCACTCAGGCCACAGATGGCAGCGCTGCCATGGGCGTTGGTGCAACCGCAGCCAAAACGCCAAGTGCAACGGCCCCAGGTATGACCGCTGGGTCGGGCGGGCGGGGTGCGGCTGAACCGGCGCAAGATGCCGTTTCTCAAGCAATCGCTTGGGTGTCGAACAACGTTGCTGCTTCAATAGCCATTGTTTTGGCGTTGTTTGCGTTGATTTTGGCGTGGGCATTAAGAGCAACAGGACGGCAAGAAAAGGCACAGGCTCTTGGCGTTGCTGGCGCGGGTCTCGCGACAACGCAGCAGGCATTTAAAGACAAACTAGAAAGCATTGATTTGTCTTTGGATGAGCCATCAACCGCGGCGACGCCTGAGGTTACTCAGACTGAAAAGCCAGCCACAAGCAAGCCTGACGGCACGGCATGAGCGATTCGCCAGTGAGTCGTTAATGCAAGACCGTGCAATGCATCGGATTGCTCTTGGCTTGTCTTACGATGGCTTTCCTTGGTTGGGCTGGCAGACTCAGCCCAACGGCCTAACTGTTCAAGATCAAGTTGAAAAAGCATTGGCTCAATTTGTGGGTGCACCTGTCGCCACCATTTGTGCCGGTCGAACAGACACTGGCGTACACGCCTTAAACCAAGTCATTCATATTGATTCGCCCGTGTTTCGTGATCCGACCGCTTGGGTGCGAGGTTTGAACAGTTATTTGCCGCCATCGATTTCGATCCAATGGGCACGCCCAGTTTCAGAAGCTTTCAATGCTCGGTTTAGTGCCCTTAGCCGAACCTATCAGTACATTATTATCAACACCCCAGTGCGCCAACCTTTATGGGCAAATCGAGCGGGTTGGTGTTTCAGAGCACTTGATGTCACTCGGATGCAGCAAGCATCACAATGTTTGGTGGGGCGCCACGACTTTTCTAGTTTTCGGTCGTCGCAGTGTCAAGCAGCCAGCCCTGTCAGAGAAATGCACTCACTGACGGTTAAACGCTCTCGCGATTTTGTGATCGTTTCACTCAGTGCCAATGCATTTTTGCATCACATGGTGCGTAATATCGTGGGTGAGTTGGTGCTCGTTGGTCAGGGCAAACATGAGCCAGGGCGTGTCGCGCAGGTTTTAGCGGCGCGTGACCGGACAGTGGCTGCACCCACGTTTTCAGCGGCAGGACTTTACTTAAGCCAAGTGCAGTATCCTCAAGAATTGTTAGAAGATGTGCCTACAATATCAGTCGATGATCTGACGATGTGATCTTCAAATCGCGTGCGACTCATAGCCACCAGCCTTTTTTGATTAAACAACATCATGACCCAGCCAGCAGCAACTGATCAACGCACCCGCATCAAAATTTGCGGTTTAACCCGTCCGCAAGACGTCACCAGCGCGGTGAAATTGGGTGTGGACGCACTCGGTTTTGTGTTTTACCCCAAAAGTAAGCGTTGTCTTGAGCCGCAAGAAGCGCGATCTTTGGTGCAAAACGTGCCCGTGTTTGTTAGCACGGTTGCTTTATTCGTTGAGCCCGCAACAGACCTGGTGAATCAAGTCATTGGGGCCATGCGGCCAAGCTATTTACAATTTCATGGTGACGAGTCTGCTGCCGAATGTGAAAGGTTTGACTGGCCTTACATTAAAGCGTTTCGAGTCGGTGGCCCAGGCTTGGAGACCCCACAAGCCTTGGCGCAAGCGTGTGCGAGGTACTCAAAAGCCCATGCGTGGTTGTTTGACAGCTATACGCCAGCCTATGGCGGCAGTGGCCATGGGTTTGATCGCGACCTGTTGGCGCTTGTGCCCAAAGACGTACCCATGGTGTTGTCGGGTGGCCTGACCATCCACAATATCGAAACCTTGGTGCCTCAAATCAAACCTTGGGCTGTTGATGTGAGCAGCGGTGTCGAAACCGCACCTGGCGTAAAAGCGGATCAAATGATGTCGGATTTTGTGGCGGCAGTGCGCCGTGCAGACCAATAGCTAAGATTATTCATCGCGGCAAATCGGTTAGCGATAATCTTGAAGCATAAATTTCAAGACTACGAGCGTTCAAAGTTGCTCCATTGCTTTGAATTTGAGCATAATTTGAACCGTAAGCTTAGTTGCTTCAAAATTTATTCCCATGTTCGACTCCTTCATCAGCATTTAAATCAGCCACTCGGTGAAATTTTGTAGACCTTAATTTTTCGGCAAGAGGCGTCAGTGTGTACTTGTGACTAGCTTCTTCTAAAAGCGTAGCCAACAAGGCGCTGCTGACATCACTTAGCTGTTCACCTTCTCGCGTGATTAGACCCATTGCTCGTTGCATGGGAAAATCCTCAAATGGTAAAGCAACCAGACCCATCGCTTTAAGTAGGTCATGGTTTACGACCGGCATAACTGTTGCGCCCAATTGACTTGATGCCAACACAAATAAAGTTTGGTACTGAAGCGCCTCGTAGCGGGGTTGGATCATCAGCCCCTGAGTCATCAACGCATGATCAAGCACTTCTCGAGCAGTTGTACCAGGCGCTGCGCATAGAAGCTGTAAGTCGACTAAATCGGAAAGTTTGGCATAACCCCGATCAGCAATAGCGTGACTGTCGTGAATAATCAGGTGCAAGGGTTGTTGGAACAAGGTTTCAAACATCAAGCCCTGGGGAACGCGTCGATACGGTCCTATGCCAAACTCAACATCATTGTTTTGAAGTGCTTCGAACATCTCTGGGCCCAAGTGCTCACTGATGAGAACACGAACGCTGGGGCTAGACTTCTCAAAACGCGTGAGACAACCCGGTATTAAGTTGGCTGCAATCGTTGGGGCCAATGAAACCAATATCTGATTAGGCGCGTTGTATCGATTGGATCGCATGTCTGCCACCAATTGGTGTGACTCCGACAACACCCGTTTGGCACGATCTAGCAAATGAGCCCCAGCCGGTGTCAACTTGACAGACCGAGTCGTCCTTTCGAGCAGCGTTCGGCCAAGATAACCCTCTAGTTGATTGATTTGAGCGGTGATTGCTGGTTGTGTTCGGCCTAGCGCATCTGCGGCGAGTCGAAAGTTCATCAATTCAGCAACAACGACAAAACTTTGAAGGTGTGCAAATAGACTTTTGGGTATTTGATGGAAGGGTTGCATGATTTCTTGATGATCCAATTGATTCTCATCTTTAAAGCATGCCATT
>ERZ889217.1264-NODE-1264-length-13241-cov-6.525178_pt1 | contig 13241 bp, 9 predicted proteins | sample MGYA00521098_ERZ889217 | MGnify/ENA primary metagenome ERZ889217 (study PRJEB32303, sample SAMEA104408613) | aquatic metagenome | biome: Brackish water; feature: Pelagic; material: water | place: Baltic Sea | collected 2014-06-10T22:04:00 | depth 2,362 m ...
AAACAGGCAATTCCGAGCGCCGTTCGGAACGCGTTGAGGGGCTGGCGTTCCTCACGGATCGGAGGGTGATCGACACCCAGGAAGGTCACAATCACCACAAGCGCCACCCAGTTGGTCTGCCCGCTGATGATCACCGTCAGGATCGACGCCAAGAGGACGCTCCGGGCGACCCAGTTGCCCTTGCGGCCAAAGACGGCGTAGCAGATGTGGCCACCGTCGAGCTGGCTGACGGGAATCATATTGAGGCCGGTGACGAGCAGGCCTACCCAGCCGGCCATGAACAGCGGGTTGGGGGCCACCGTCATTCCGGTGGGCACGTCTGGCCGCACGAGCGACTGAAGCCAGGCGGCGAGCGGTGCCAGCGCGAAGGGGTTTGCCTCGCCAACGGTCCCCATCATCAGACCAAGCGTCATCAGTGGAATCGCGACCACCAGGCCAGCCAGCGGCCCCGCCACGGCGATGTCGAAAAGCTGCCGCCGGTCGGCGCGGGAGCCCTCCATGCCAATGACCGCCCCGAGTGTGCCCGTCAGCAGGATTGGCATCGGGATGAAAAAGGGGAGCGTGGCGGGGATACCGTGCAGCTTAGCGGCAATGAAATGGCCCGCCTCGTGGGCAGTCAGCACTGCCATCACCGCTGCGGCGTAGATCAACCCCCGTCCCCAATGCTCCTGCACGGCCGATGCGATATCGGCATCGTCAACGCCCAGCAGCAGCGGCTGCCAGCCGACCGCTCCGGCTGCGAAGGTAGTGAGCGCCGTGAGCGCGTACAAAAGCCCCTGCAGCCTCACCCGCTGCCGCGTTCGTGGCAGCGGCCGCGAACGCAGGAGCGTTTCCAGGTCGGGCTCGGTGTGCTGGAAAGATGGGTGCATGGTACGGGAGATCCCTGCAGGATACTGGCTTTTGGCCCCTTCTGGTAAACTGAGGGCGTATTCATCCCTCTACTCCGGGAAACTCAAGCTCCCATGCGCACTTCCTGCTGCTTCACCGTTTTCGGCCAGCTGGCCCTTGTGACCGTCGCCGCGTCGCTGCTCGTGGCTCCTGTCCGTGCCGCAGAGCCCACCGTCGTCGCAGCCATGGGTGTCGACAGCTACTCCGATCTTAAAAAGCAACTCGGCTGGCTGGGCAACCAGGTAGGCAGCCCGCAGTTGCCGGCGTTGGCCGAGTCGTTCGTGCTGATGGCCACGCAGTTCAAGGGACTCGCCGGGCTCGACATGAACCGACCGCTCGGCATCGTGGTCACGGCGAACCCGGACAACGAGAACGAACCGGTCGCCCGTGCGTATGTGCCGGTCAAGGATCTCGGCAAACTTCTCGATGTGCTCAAGGGTGTGACCGGACCGGTGCAGGAGGTGGGCAAGAAGCGGCTCGTCACCCTGCCCAGCGGCATGCGGGTCGAGATCAGCGAACAGAACGGCTGGGCCATCCTCTCCCAGCCAGACAGCGCGGCGGGAGCGGCCGCCCCAGAAGAGATCATCGCCCAAATCGTGAAAGACTTCACGATTGGTGTGCGGCTCTTCCCCGCGGCAATGCCGGAAGGAATGAGAGCAGCGGTCCGGCAAATGGCTGAGCAGGCCGCAGACAACGCGGCAAACCAAGGGCAGCAGGTCGATCCCGCTGCACTCGCCCTCGGACTCAAGAGCCTCGAAACCGTGGAATCGCTCACCTTCGGCGTGGCGATTGACGAGCCGGGGGATCAGGTGTTTCTGGAAACCCGTACCGTGATGGTTCCAGGCTCGCCCGCGGCCGAAGGCTGGACCGCGGCGTCCAAGAGCGACGATGGTCTCGGCCTGCCGGCGGCGGCCGACGGCAAACCAGCGGCAGTGCGAGCCCATTTCACGCAGGACATCACCCCAGCGACCCGGCTCGCCGTCGAGGCCACCCTCGTGCAACTGCTGCCGGCTGGCAGCGGTGATCCCATCACGGACTCGCTTTTTGGTCTCACGCAGGACATCGCGGGGGCCATGCTCGACGCCGAGGGCATCGACGCCGGCCTGATCGTGGACGCGAGCAAGGCCGACGCCGCAAGCCCGCTGCCAGCCCTGACGCTCTCGGCCCGGATCAAGGACGGGCCTGCGCTCGAAAAACAGGTGAAAAACCGGCTGGGGAAGGAAGGGGCTCTGCCGCCTCAGGCCGAGATTGCGTTCGACACCGGAAAGGAATCGGGTGCAAACCTCCACGAGATCAAGATCGACATCTCCGGCATGCCGCAGTCTGAGCAACTAGGCAAGTCGCTCACCGCCACGCTCGCCGTGGCCGCTGACCGGGCCTATCTCATGCTGGGGGGTGACGCCTCCAAGCAGGTCGCGGCTGCCGCGGCTGCCGGCAAGAAGCCTGCCGCAGAGAGCAAGCCACTCGCGGGCATCGAACTCTCCGTCGCCAGCCTGATGGGCTACGCGGCCCGGATGAGTGCCGCTTTCTATCCCGAGGATCCCACCGGTGAAGTCCTCAAGCAAGTGGCTGAGGCTGCCACCGACAAGCCGAGCACCCTTGTCCAGTTACTCGTGCAGCCGATCGAGCGAGGCGGCTCGCTCCGGCTCTCCGTCGACTCCGGTGCCCTCCAATCACTGGCCTCTGCCGTCACGGCCACCCAGACGGGTGCGACGCTGCCTGGTGGCGGCATCCCACTGCCCGGTGGAGCTGGTGTTCCGGCTCTCGCTCCGTAAGTCTTAATCCCACACCATGATCATGCCTCTGCCTGACGCCTCGCGGTTCATTCGCCGTGAGATCGCCGGTGTAGCCGTCGCCGATCTCGCTCGGCAATATGGCACGCCCCTCTATGTCTACGACGCGGAGATGATCCGCCGGCGGTGCCGCGATCTAGCCGCCTGGGACACCGTCCGGTTCGCCCAGAAGGCCTGCTCGAATCTGGCTGTGCTCAATCTCGTTCGCCGCGAGGGGGTGCTCGTCGATGCCGTGAGCACCGGCGAGATTCATCGGGCATTGGCTGCCGGGTACCAGGCCCATGCCGAAGCTGGCACAGCGACAACAGACGCCCTGCCACCGGCCCACCCGATCGTGTACACGGCCGACATTTTTGACCGCGACAGTCTCGACGCGGTGGCGAAGCTCGGCATCCACGTCAACTGCGGCTCGGCTGACATGCTGGAACAACTGGCCGAACAGGTGCCGGGCGCCGCTGTCACGCTTCGCGTCAACCCAGGCTTCGGCCATGGGCACAGCCAGAAAACCAACACCGGGGGAGAGGGTTCCAAACACGGGATCTGGCACGAGGAGATTCCAGAGGTGCTTCGGCGGGCTGAGTGGGCCGGGCTTTCAGTGACCGGCCTCCACATGCACATCGGCAGCGGGACTGACCTTGCGCACCTAGCGGAGGTGGCCGGGGCGCTCGAGCGGGTAGCCCACGAGATCGGCCGCTCCCTCACGACGATATCGGCGGGCGGCGGACTGCCAGTGCCCTACCAGCCGGAGGAGCAGCATGCCGATCTAGGCGGTTACTTCACCCTCTGGGATGCGGCGAGGAAGCGGCTTGAAGACCGCTTCGGCCACCGGTTGCGGCTGGAGATCGAACCGGGGCGTTATCTCACGGCGGAGGCCGGCTCGGTGATCACGGAGGTCCGGGCGGTGAAGCGGCAGGGTTCACGGAAATACATCCTTGTCGATGCCGGATTCAACACGCTCGCCCGACCGGTGCTCTACGGTTCTTACCACCCAATGAGCCTCTGCCCAGGCAGCAAAAGTGACTCCGAAATGATCGAGGAGGTGGCTGTCGGGGGGCCCTTGTGTGAATCAGGAGACATTTTCACGCAGACAGACGGCGGCTTCGTGGCCACGCGGCCGTTTCCGACGGCAACAATCGGAGACTATGTCGTGATCGAAGTGGCGGGTGCCTATGGCTTCGTGATGGCGAGCAACTACAACTCGAAGCCGCTGCCAGCGGAGGTGCTCATCGATGAGGGTCAGGCAAGGCTGGTTCGTGCCCGCCAAACCCCCGAGGATCTCGTCCGCGGCGAAACGGTTTAGCAGACTGTGGAACAGGCCTGCCTTCGGAGGATGCCGCGACCATCGAGGGGAAAAACGGGACCTTCTGTGGACACGAGTGCACCCTGGGTTGTGTGGCGAGAGGGCCAGACAACCCCGGCCCACGAGAAACCGCTCTTGAGCCAGAAAAAGTCCGGGGGACCCGTCCTGCTGACAGCTAACCCGCGGCGGCCTTGAGTTCGGCGAGGTGCTGGGCCGTGTTGACCAGCCGGTCCCAGTTCTGTTCGACATACTCCGGCGGACCGCCGATCTGGGCCACCACCTGGGCCACATCCTCGGTGGGAACCATTTCGATCGCATCCCACGGGCAGACCTTCAGGTCGTAGGGATTCGACTTCTTCCCGGGGATATGCACACAGACCTCGCAGCCCACGCACCGTTCGATGTCAATCTCGCACCAACTCTGGAGATTGTGATACTGGTCGAACTGCTGCACCTTCACGATGCAGTCAACGGGACAGACCTCAAGACAACTCTCGCAGCCGGTGCAATTGTCGGCATTGATGACCGCGAGTTCTTTGGGCAACTTCTTGCGGGGGCCTGCTTTTGCCATGGTGGGATTGATCGGCGGGTGAGGGGGAATTCTCCAACTTCCCTCATGGTAGCCGCATCATCCGGCCTGGACAAACGGCAACTGGCAGAGCTGAATCAGGCGGCCTGGCCCTGCCGCTCGGACTGCCCCCCGTCGAAATCGTAGCCAAACCGATCGATGTCGGCCGCGAAAGCCTCGGCCACGCGGCCCGCGAGCGAGGGCGTGTAATACCCGCGGTAGTCGCCGCGACTGCCGGCGTTTACCCGCGGCAGGGTCGCCTCGAGACCGATTCGGCGGCAGATGAAGCCGAAGTCAGACTCCAGCGATTCGTAGCGGCCCACAAAGTCCATGAGCAGTGTCCCCCGACGGTCGCAGAGAAGTGCCGACTGCACGAGCCGGCCGCGGCTGATCTCGTATTCCACGTAGTCCGTGAATGACGGCAGGCTCCGAACCAGCCGGCTGCGGCGGTGCTCGGGCTTGCTCCGCAGATAGTGGTATGAAGAGACGAGAAGATCCCAGGGATTGCGGACGAAGGCGAACTTGAACAGTCCGTTGAAGACTGCTGTCGGCAGCTGGGCTTGGAGCACTGCGGCTGCGACGTGCGGTCGAAATCGCTTGTATCGCCAGGGGGCAACGTGGTTGACATGGATGCCGATGGCAGCCAGCCAGCGGTTGGCCCAGAAGTTGTTCGCACAATCGGCATGACCCCCCAGCGCAATCACCACGCTGCTGCCGGCCGTCTTGGGCACGTGGACAAACGCGAAGCGGTGGGTGTGGGAAATGAGCATGGCGAGGGCGTTGGACGTGGCCTCCGGGACGGTGACAGAAACCTCGCTGCTGAACCAGAGCGAAATCGATCTTTCCCGCCGGCCGAGATCCCTGCCCTGTTGCACGCAAACGGAACGCCTGTACACTTCTTCTTGTCGCCCCCCCCCCGGAGCCGAAGGCATGGCAATCCCGCACCACACGCCCCCCGCAGCCAACGAAGACTTTCTGGCTCATGTGCGACTGGCCTGCGTGCCGGGTGTGGGCGGGCGGCTCCGGCAACTCCTGCTCGAACGGTTTGGCTCCCCGCAGGAGGTGTTTGCGGCGAGTCCAGCTGAGATCGCCGGGATCGGGCAAATCGGCCGTCAATTGGCCACGTCGATCCCCGCCCTGGCCCAAACCCGAGTCGCGGAAGAGGTGATCTCGCTATGCAGGGCTCGCGGTGTGGGGATCCTGGTCGAGAGCAACGATACCTACCCCGGCCTCTTGAGCCGCATTCATGATCCGCCGGGTGTGCTCTTCGTACGGGGGAGCATCGAGCCGTGCGACGCGCTGGCGGTGTCGATTGTGGGCGCCCGCCATGCCACGGCCTATGGCCGCCGGATTGCCAGCCAGCTCGCGGGAGGGCTCGCCCGGGCCGGTTATACGGTTGTCAGCGGCCTGGCCCGGGGCATCGATGCGGCGGCCCACCGCGGGGCGCTCGATGCCGGTGGTCGCACGATCGCGGTGCTCGGCTCGGGCGTGCTTGAGATCTACCCTCCCGAACATGCCTCCCTCGCCGAAGAAATCACCCGCCAGGGAGCTGTCGTGAGTGAGGCACCGCCGTTGGCACCGCCGCAGCGGGGATCCTTTCCCAGTCGGAATCGGATCGTCTCGGGTCTGGGGCTGGGCACGGTCGTTGTCGAGGCTGCCGATCGATCGGGCGCCCTCATCACAGCCAGATTGGCGGGGGAACAAGGGCGAGAGGTGTTTGCTGTACCAGGGCCGATTGACAGCCGAATGTCACGGGGCTGCCATGCCTTGCTGCGGGAGGGGGCCCGGCTCGTCGAGAGCGTGGCCGACATCCTGGAAGAACTGGGGCCGCTCTTCCAGGCGACGGTGGCAGCCGACGGCCGCGAGGTCCGCTCCCCGGCCGAACTCCAGCTCGACGATATCGAGCAAGCAGTGCTGGGCGGAGTCGATGCCCTTGTGGCCGACGAGGGGGAGAGTTCCCGCACGGTCAGTATCGACGACCTCGTAGCTCGTTCAGGACTGGCAGCATCGCAGGTGCTTGCGGCGTTGGGGGTGTTGGAGATGCGGCGGATTCTCCGGAGGGTCCCAGGCAACCGCGTGAGCCGCTGCTGACAGCATGCTGGGGGTGAATCTCGCGATTCGCAGCCGCAAACGGGAGCCCCGCTTCTCCGCTGTGGGCCTGGCTCGTAGACTCTGTCCATGGACACAGCGCTCTTTCTCCGTGCCGAAGCTATCCGGGCCCGCCTTCTCTGCCTGCGGGACTCTCTTTGACTGGGAAGGCCGCAAGCAATCCGCCACCCGCCTTGAAGAGTCCATGGCCGAGGCCGGCTTCTGGACCAACTCCGAGAAGGCGCAGGCTACCGTCGCCGAACTCAAGGGGGTGAACTTCATCCTCAAGCCGCTCGATGAGGCGCTGGCCGCCGGTGGCGATCTGGAGGCGCTCGAGGAACTCGCCCGCGAGGACGAGTCGCTAGAGCCGGAGCTGGCTACCGAGACGGATCGCGTCGAGAAACTAGTCGACGCGTTGGAACTGACCTCGCTCCTCTCTGGGCCTCACGACTCCCACGATGCCTTGGTCTCGCTCCATGCCCGCGATGGCGGCACCGACGCCAACGACTGGGCAGAGATGCTCCTGCGAATGTATTCGGCCTGGGCCAGCAAGCATGATTTCGATGTCGAACTCCTCGACCGGCAGGATGATGATGTGGCCGGCATCCAGAGCGCGACGGTCGCGATCCGCGGTCCCTGGGCCTACGGCTATCTCAAGGGGGAAACAGGCATCCATCGGCTTGTCCGCATCAGCCCCTTCAACTCTGAGGGCAAGCGGCAGACCAGTTTCGCCGCGGTCGATGTCTCACCAGAAATTGCCGACGATGACACCGAAGTGGAACTCAAGGACGAAGACATCCGCGAGGATGTCTTCCGAGCGAGCGGTGCCGGTGGCCAGCACGTCAACAAGACATCGAGCGCCATCCGGCTGACCCACTTCCCCACTGGGATCGTGGTGCAGTGTCAGAATGAACGCAGCCAGCACAAGAACCGTGCGACCGCGATTAAGATGCTACGGGCCCGGATTGCTCGGATGGAGGAGGAAAAGCGGGAGGCCGAGCAGTTTGCCCGCTACAAGGAGCGGCCCAAGACCGGCTTCGGCTCACAAATTCGAAATTACTTCCTCCACCCCGACCAGCGGGTCAAAGACCAGCGTACGGGGCACTACGTCGGCAGTTTCCAGAGCGTGCTCGACGGCAATCTCGACGGCTTCTTCGACGCGTATCTCCGCTGGAAAGCCTCTGGATCCGGCCCGTCTGCCACCGACGAAAGCTGACGTCGTGGGCCAGGTCGCTGGACCGCTCCGGCTGCCGCGGCTAGATTTGTCGAGTATTCAGCAGGATCACCCCCCCGGAGAACCCATGGCGGAGAAGGAAGAGGCGCTGGAAGTCGAGGGTGTTGTCACCCAGGCCCTGGCCAACACGCGGTTTCGCGTTCAGATCACTGGCGGCCATATCGTCAACGCCCATGTGGCTGGCCGCATGAGGAAGAACTTCATCCGGATTGTTCCCGGTGACAAGGTGAAGGTGGAACTCTCTCCCTACGACCTCACCAAGGGACGGATTACATTCCGCGAACGGTGAGATGCATTCTGCGTGCATGGCCATTCATGGTCCGTGCACGCTTTGTGGCCCGCCGGCCGCCTTCCTGACGACCGGTCACCCGTTCACGCTGTGGGTGGTGCGGGCGGCAGTGGGTCTTGATCCACATCGGCGGCCGGTGGTGGCTCGATAGGCAGAGGCTTGCCACCGTGCGGTTCGGTATCGACAGTGGCCGACGCCTCGACCTGTGGCTCGATGGCTGCGCTGACCGGTTCCTCGGCTGGTTTTGGTTCCTGCCGCCGCTTCTTCTTCCCTCCCGGCGGCTCCTGAGGCAGTTCGGGTTCGGGCTGAAGGTATCGCTTGAGATCCCCGAAGGTGCGGAGCGGCTCGCGGCCCTCCCGCATTTCCTTTGAGAGTGGCTTCGATTCCTTGACTCGCTTCGTCTCGTAGATCAACGGCTGCCGTTCCCGTGGGGGTGCGTCCGGCCGTCGCCCACGTCCGCGGTCACGCCCACGCGGGGGACGAGTGGCCTGCTGCCCTTCCCCGCCGGCTGCCGACTGTGGCTTTGCGGCAGGCCTCGGCTGGCCACTCTGGTCAGGCCGACGGCCACGCCCCTCTTTGCGACGCTCCTGCACTTCCTGCTGCCGCTGCCGCTCAGCAGGGGAGAGCATCGTGAGGGCCACCCGCCGGCGGGCCTTGTCGAGTTCCAACACCCAGACCTTCACGATCGCGCCCACACTCACCACATCATGCGGATCACGAACATACCTCCCGGATAGCTGGCTGATGTGCACCAGCCCACTATCGTGCATCCCGATGTCGACAAACGCGCCGAAGTCCACCACGTTGAGCACTGCCCCGTGAAGTTCCATCCCCAGTTCGAGATCCTCGAGCTTGAGGACTCCCTTCTTGAAGAAGGGCTCGGGGAGGTCTTCCCGCGGGTCGCGGCCCGGCCGAGTGAGTTGCTCGAGAATGTCTGCCAGGAGCAGCCGTCCCACTCCCAGTTCGGCAGCCAGGGCCGCCAGATCGACCGCAGCCGCCTTCTCAGCGAGCGATGCCGCCTGCTGCCGCGACGCGAGATCGGCAGGGCTGCCGCCGAGCCGTTCAAGCACCTGGGTGGCCACCGCATAGCTCTCTGGGTGGATCCAGGTGGCATCGAGTGGGTTGGTGCCGTCTGTAATTTTCAGGAATCCGACGGCCTGCACGTAGGTAGCCTCACCGAAGCCGGGCACGTCGAGAAACTGCTGCCGTGATGTGAAGGCACCATTCTTCGTTCGCCACTCGTGGAGATTGCGGGCCGTCGTCTGATTGAGACCGGAGACGTGCCGGAGTAACGCCGGACTGGCCGTGTTGACATCAACACCCACGTAGTTGACGCAGCTCTCCACGACCGATTCGAGCGAGTCCCGCAGGTGCTTTGCCTTAACGTCGTGCTGGTAGAGGCCCACGCCAATGTTGGCTGGTTCGATCTTCACCAACTCCGACAGTGGATCCTGAAGTCGGCGGCCGATTGAGATGGCACTCCGAATCGCCGCCTCGTGTCCCGGCAGTTCCTCACGGCCGTATTGGCTCGTCGAGTAGACGCTCGCCCCAGCCTCATTGACGATTACATACCCCACATCAAGCGGAGCCAGGTCGCCAGCCACTAGTTCGGCAACGATTGCTTCGGTCTCGCGGGCCGCCGCACCGTTGCCCACAGCGATGACGGTGCTGCCATGAGCCTTGACCATCTCCAGAATTCGCTTGGCTGCTGCGTCGCGTTTTTCCTGCTGACCCACAACATGGAGCACGGCGTGCTCCAGCGGCGTACCACCTTCATCGAGAGCTACGGCCTTGCAGCCGCTTTTGAAGCCGGGATCGAGTGCAAGCACGCGGTGGCCACGAACTGGCGGCTGGAGCAACAGGTTGCGAAGGTTGCGGGCAAACACTTCCACAGCGTGAGACTCGCAGAAATCGGTCATCTCACGGCGGATTTCCCGCTCGAGGCTGGGCAGCACAAGCCGCGTCAGTGCGTCACGGGCACCGCCCCGCAGAAATTCGGCATGCGGATGCTCGGCGGGCACGAGCACTTCCTCAGCCGCCGCCTGGAGCTCCTCCGGACGTCCTTCGATTCGCACCTTGAGCAGCTTCGCCCGTTCGCCGCGGTTGATCGCCAGCAGCCGATGCGGTGGCACACGATCGATCCGCTCGCCGTAGTCGAAGTAGTCGCGGTAGTGTTTTTCGTCTTTTGAGAGCGCCTTGCCTGCCTCCTCGACCCGCTGGCTCCGCAGGCGGCCGGTACGGTGGAGGATCATGCGGAGTCGCTGACGGAGATCCGCCCGCTCGCTGAACTCATCGGCAATGATGTGGCCAACCCCGAGCATCACCTCGGCAGAGGTCGGCAGCCCGGCATCGGCCGAGATGAAATCAGCGGCCCGGCGGTCGAGGTCAGTAGCGGCAGGATCGGCCCCAAGGATCTCCCGGGCCAGCGGCTCCAATTGCCGCTGCCGGGCGACCTCGGCCAAGGAGAGTTTTCGGGGTTTGAATGGGAGGTAAAGGTCTTCGAGTTGCTTGAGGCTCTCGGATGAAGCAATAGCCTGCTCGAGTTCGGGTGAGAGCGTCCCCTGCCCCTGGATCGTCCGCAGCACGGTCTGCTTGCGATCGGCAAGTTGGCGGGCCCGGGCCAACGCATGCTGAATCCGACGCACAGCCTCCTCGTCGAAGCCGCCGGTCTGATCCCGCCGGTAGCGGGCGATGAACGGGATCGTGTTCCCCGCGTCGAGCAGTTCGACCACGGACTGAATTCCCGCCACGGGCAGGCCAAGCCGCCGAGCGAGAAATCCCAGATCGATGACAGGTGTGATCGCCGTGGATCCCATCCAACTTACGGTGCCATCGCGCTGCCGCGCCACCGGCCCGCGAACCCTCCTCCGCGGTTTCCATGTCCCGACACGAAAGCGTCAGTCGTCCATGAAATCCTGGAACTCAAGTCCGGAATCTAGGGTGTCTACGGCAACGCTGTCAAACGGCAGATCCTTTCCCGGCAACACCGTGGCTTGCCTAGTCTGCCAACCTGCCCTCCAGCAACCCCCCGTCCTGCCCTTGACTCTGCCCTCCGCCGAGGCCTATCTCCCCCGCTCTGCGGCAAATCGGCCCGCCCGAGCCAACGGCTCAATCCCGCCCGGGACCAACCGTTTGGATTGGAGCGGGACGCGCGGTCGTGACGATTGAGAAACGCCAGCAGGCCCAGACGTTGAGGCACCTACGCCCCCGTCCGGGACCAGCACGATACGGAGCACCCCCGAAATCATGACGAGCGCCACGCCCACCGCGGTCCAGACCCAGGAATCCACCGACGTCGACCCCCTTCCTGCTGTCCCACTCTTGGCCCTTGACCGCCAATACGAGGTGCTTCGTGAGGAAATCCGAGCGGCTATTGAGCGGGTCTGCGATTCCGGCCGGTTTGTGCTTGGCCCTGATGTCACCGAACTCGAACAGGAACTGGCCCAGGCCCTCGATGTGCCCCATGCGATCACCTGCGCATCCGGAAGCGATGCCCTGCTCCTGGCCCTGATGGCACTGGGAGTGGGTGTTGGCGACGAGGTGGTGCTCCCGAGCTACACCTTTTTCGCCACCGCCAGCGCCGTGACCCGCCTGGGTGCCGTGCCGATCTTTGCTGATATCGATCCCGAGACCTATCTGATGGACCCGGCCGATGTGCGCCGCAAAATGAGCCGCCGCTGCCGGGCGATCATTCCCGTCCATCTCTTCGGCCGCACGGCCGATATGGACACCCTGCTCCCGATCGCGGAAGCGGCTGGTGTGCCGATCATCGAAGATGCTGCCCAGTCGATTCTCTCCACCTGGCGAGGCCGCTGCAGCGGAAGACTCGGCGATGTCGGCTGCTTCAGCTTCTATCCCACGAAGAACCTCGGCGGAGCCGGTGACGGTGGCTTCCTCACCACCACCCGCGACGATGTCGCCGCGACGCTGCGGCTGCTCCGAGTGCACGGCATGGAGCCTCGCTACTACCACGACCTGATCGGCATCAACAGCAGGCTCGATTCGATCCAGGCCGCCGTCCTGCGGGTGAAGTTGCCGCACCTCGACTCCTGGACCAGCCTGCGACAGGAGAACGCAGCCCGCTATGCCGCGGTGTTTGCCAGCTACGAACTTGACGCTCATATCACCGTGCCCACCGACGAAGCCCGGGGTCGCCACGTCTGGAACCAGTACGTGATCCGAATCGCTGGCGGCCAACGGGATGCTCTGCGGCAGCACCTGGCAGCCCACAAGGTCGGCACCGAGATCTACTATCCAGTGCCCCTCCACCTCCAGAAGTGTTTCCGGGACCTGGGCTGGAGCCAGGGCGACCTTCCCGAAACGGAGCGGGCCGCCGAAGAGACGCTCGCGCTACCAATCTTCCCGGAACTGACGACTGCCGAACAGCACACGGTCGTCGCCCGCATTGCGGAATTCTTTGGCGCGGCCCGCAAGCCAGTGGTCGCCAACACCGCCTCGGACACCCCGATCGACCCACCGCACTTTCTCCGTCGCTGTGTCGGCCGGGCCGACGAAGTCATCAGCTAAGTGCGGGTTGGATTGACGGTTGCAGGGCCATCCATGGCCCCTGCAACCTTCGCGGCCCTCCGGGCGACCTTGTTCGTGCGCGGAAGGGTGAATCCGCCTGCCCGTGACGAATCTCAACCCCACGTGACAAAGCTTCCTCGGGTTTGGGAAGGGGTTGCCCCGGTGCAGACCGGGCCCAGCGGGGGTAAGATTGCGACAGTTTTTCCCGCCCCCCTACGTGCCCTACTCATGGCTACCAAGACAAAAGCCTCCGCGAAATCACCCCCGGCTAAGCTTCCCGCTGTTGATCTCAAGACGCGGCGGCTGATTGTGTCGCTCGCCGACGAAGTGGCAACCGCTGCCGAGAAGCGCCGTGACCCCCACCTCGATATCCCGACCCGTAGCCTTTCGAACGTCCGCTTCAACAAGGCCAAGAAAATTGTCGAGATGGGTGGCCAGAAAAACCGCCGCCAGCTGTTCAACCTCTCGCAGGCCAAGAGTTACATGCAGACGCTGCTCGTCGCCACCGGCTGCAAGCAGCTCATCGAGCAGCAGAAGACCACCAGCATCCGAGG
>ERZ889217.1265-NODE-1265-length-13230-cov-21.387324_pt1 | contig 13230 bp, 7 predicted proteins | sample MGYA00521098_ERZ889217 | MGnify/ENA primary metagenome ERZ889217 (study PRJEB32303, sample SAMEA104408613) | aquatic metagenome | biome: Brackish water; feature: Pelagic; material: water | place: Baltic Sea | collected 2014-06-10T22:04:00 | depth 2,362 m ...
GGCAGAAACTGGCTCGCGAGCCAGCCGACGGCGAAGCACACGGTGATTCCGATCGCCGTATAGAGATAGCCGTTGATCCGCGAGACGAACGGCAGGGCAAACATCACGCCCGCCCCCGCCACCACGCCTATGAGCGAACCGGCCCCGGAGGCCGAGCGGGTGAGCATCCCGAGAGCAAACAGACCGCCGAGCACCCCCATGAACAGCCCCACCACCTTGATGAAGGCGTCGAACAGGCTGCGGATCGCGGGGTCGATGAACACAACCGCCAGCGCCGTGCCGGCCAGGCCGAAGCCCACCGTCAGCCAACGGGCTACGGAGAGATAGGCCGCCTCGGATTGGCAGGCTCGAAGCGGCCGGAGAAAATCCGTGACCACCGTCGTGGCCGTCGAGTTCATGCTCGTCGAGACGGTCGACTGGGCCGCGGCGAAGATGCCCGCCACGATCAGGCCCGCGACGCCCGATGGGGTTTCGTGGAGGATGAAGAGCGGAAAGACCTGATCGAGCGTAAAGGTGGGATCGAGCCGCTCAGGATGGGTGCGGTAGAAGGCGAACAGCGCCGCCCCGAGGCTGAAAAACAGAAAGGTTGCAAACACACCCAGGCCAGCCGCCAGCCAGATCGCGGTGGCCGCCCGCCGCTCGTCAGGCGTCGTCATGTACCGCTGGATCACCGCCTGGTCGGAGGTGTAGCTCGAGAAGTTCTGCCCCAGGCCACCGAGCACGACCACCCACAAGGCCAGGTTCGCGGTGGTCGGATCGAGTTGGAGGTTGAAGGCCTCGAACTTGCCCGCCGTGGCGGCCGCCGACACGGCCCCGGCCAGCCCCCCCTCGGCCCCGGCGAGCATCAGCACAAGACAGAGCACCGCTCCCCCGAGCAGCACCGCGGTCTGGATCGTGTCGGTCCAGATCACGGCCTCTACGCCCCCCAGGGCGCAGTACAGAATCGAGAGCAGGCCCATCACGAGCACGCTCTGGAGTGGCGTGAGCGGCGTGACCACCGCCAGGGCGAGAGCTGCCAGCGACATCACGATCGCCATCCGGAAGATGTGGTAGAGCGTGAACAGCCCGCTGGCCAGGAGCCTCACCGGGCGGTTGAACCGCAGTTCGAGATACTCGTAGGCGCTCGTCGCGTCGATCCGCCGAAAGAACGGCAAGGCCAGGTAGACCGCGACCGGCGCCACGGCCACGATCATCAGATTGCCGACCATGTAGACCCAGTTCTGGGCGAACGCCTTGGCGGGAATCGACATGAAGGTGATCGCCGAGAGCATCGTGGCAAAGATGCTGCAGCCGGCCGCCCACCATGGCATCTGCTGGCCACCGCGGAAGAAGTCGTCCGTGTCCTTCATCCGATTCATGAAGAACAGGCCCACGGCCACCATGCCAAGCAGATACGCCACGAGCACGCCGTAGTCGAGGCCACCGAATCCAGTGCCGTCGGCGACCGGCGCGATCAGCCACGCCTCACTGGTTCGCACCCGCGGCCTGATCTCACCGCTGACAAGCGCAATGCCGCCGCTCCAGGCGACCGCGGGCGTGGTCACCGGGCAGGCCGGTGTCCCGCCAGCGCTTGTCCAGGTGTCGGTGATGGTGTGGTAGGCCCAGGCCTGCCGCGGAAAGCCTGGATGCCGCTTGGGAAAGTCGGGGTCGGCCACCTGTTGAGCCAAAAGCGTGCCGTCGGCGGCGGCAAGTACCACCACGTGGCTTTGCCCCAGCGGCACGGCAGTGCCCGCCATCAGTGACAGCGGCGGGTCGGCCCGCCGTCGCCAGCCGGTCGCCGAGTCACGGGCATGGCGGGTCGGGCTGAACTCGAAGCAATCGGCCAGCGGCACGATGCCAGCGACCGACGCGTCGTCGGGCTCCTGCCGGCGGCCGCCGATCACGTACAGGCATTCATCGAATCCGTCGTGCTGGGCCGCGGCGAGGGCGTAGGCTCGCGGCCCACCGGGCAGCGGCGGAAGCGGTTCCCAGGCGTCGCTGGCGGCCGTGCGAGCCGCCTGGCCAGCCGCGGCAGCACGAACGACTGACAGCGGCAGCCGCCAGAGCCGATCGGTGGCCGAGTCGAGGCCGAGGCCGGTCTGACCGGCCGCAACATACACATGCCCGCCCACGACCGCGACGGCCGACGCTGTGACAGGCTCCGGCAGCGGCGGCAGCGGCAGTTGCACGAGCGTTTCACGCTCGGCATCCCACCGCAGCAGAAACGCGTCGGCGAAAACATCCGTGCCGTCGTCTCCACCCGCGCAGACCACGCCCTCCGGCGTCGAGCCGCAGCCGCCGTAGCCTCGCGGGCGGTCGAGCGCAAACCCCGTTCGCCAGCGGAAGCCGCCGTCGCCATCGCGAGCGAGCACGAACGCATCAGCCTGCCACCGCTTGGGCACCTTCCAGAGGTCGGCCGCGTCCGCCGTCGTGAAGTTCGCACCGCCGGCCACGATCAAGGCATTGCCATGGGTGCCGACGAACGGCCCGGCCACTCCGAGCGGATCGGGCAGAGCAGGCAGGGGCTCCCAGGCGAGCCAGGCTCGCGTCGGTTTCACCATAGCGTCGGCCGCCACGGCGCTGATCGGCGAAAAGCATGCAGCCAGGATCGCGGCCGCACCGAGGAGGAATCGCATCCGTTGCTTCATCCCTTGCTCCGGCCCGGCATCCCCGACCTCACCCGACGAAACCATTGGCCGGGGCCACCGTCTGTCCCTATCGGCTGCGCGCCCGCCGTCGCGGACGAAGACTGACGGCCTCCGCCCGCCGCACGATACCGTTCGCAGCATCGTCGATCGGTTCCTGGGCAGCCAGTTTCTCCAATGCTGTGACCAACGGGGCGAGATGCTCCCGAATCAGGCGACCAGCCGTGTCGGCGTCGGCACGCGTCAGCCCTGAGACGAGCTTCAAGTGCACGCCCGGAATCCGATCCGGCAGATCCGGAACCAGATTGTGGGCGGCGTGAAAGAGGCTATGCCGCATCACCTGGGAGAACGCCGCCAGGAGTTCTCTGCACCCGGAAGCCTCCATCAAGGCCGTGTGCATCGCAACCTCCGTGCGAAAACTCGCGAGCGACCAACTCTTGGCGGCATCCGCCTTGGCAGCCAACGCATCGAGCCGCGGCCGCAGAGCCTGAACAGCCGAACCCGCCGAAATCCGGGCGGCCTCGACCTCGATCGCCTGCCGAAGCCGAAACTTGCCTAAAACCTGACGGGCAGTCACGGCCCGCACGACGGTGCCCAGCCTCGGGCTGGTGCTGAGAAAGCCTTCCCATTCAAGCTGCGTCATGGCCTCGAGCACAGGCGCCACGCTCACGCCGAAATCCTCGGCCACCTGGCGGCGATTGAGCCTGTCGCCGGGCTTGAGCCGATGGTCGAGCATGGCGGCGTATAACTGCTCGTAGACCTTCTGTGAAAGCAGCGCACTCATTCAAATAATCCTATTCGGTTCCTGAAACGCCCCTGACGACACTTCAAGGCAGCGGTTGCTCGGAAGAAACCTGCCGACATCGAGTCGAGTCATCGTGGTGTGGAGTATAGTCTGGACGGCCGGGCCTTGGCGGCGACTGCCGGTTCATAACGGATCACTCGCTAATATATCAGAAATCCCGGCGAAATTTCCGCGTTCCGAAGCAGCGGTATTCATGAGCCTTGACGGCCGGCAGCTCAGCCTGCCGGCTTTGACCAAGTCAAAATCCTCCGGTTGTGGCCGCCGTGAATACCTGATTCCAAACCCGACCGTCGGCCCCTGCGACCGGCCGGACAAAAGCGACGAGCCGGCCGCACGGCGAGACCACACATGCCTCCGGCCGGGGAGCTTTGTCGCGGGCGACCGGCGGAGTGAGCCGGGTCACCTGGCCATCTGCCACCGCGACCAGGCAGACGGATCCGTCGATCACGCAGGCGATTCCGCGGCCGTCGGGCGTCCAGGTAAAAGCACTCTCGATGCCCGCAGGCCCGCGGGTGACCTGCCGCAGCGGTCCGCCGGCAGTCGGCACGGTGCACAGTTGCACGACGCCCGCGTCATCACGGCAGAGCCAGGCGATCTCCGCTCCGTCGGGGCTCGATCGCAGCCAGTGCCGCGGGCCTTGGATGCCCGGGTGGCGCCGGTCAGCGGTGAAGGTCAGTCGCCGCTGGGTCACGCCGCGGGGCGGCACCGGCCGGATGGTCGGCGTGCCCGCCAGCGGGCCGGCACCGGGAATCGCCAGGTCCGCGAGATCGTCCGGGAGGTCAACCACGAAGACCTCGTTGATCGCCACGCCCGACTTCGTCGCGACCTGACCCTGAAACGCCAACGACCGCGGCTGCCGCACGCCGTCGGCGCGAACAGAGCCGGCAGAGCCGATCCAGGCCTCTTCAACCGCTCTCGAGATCTCGTCGCTGCCGGGCCGCGGCCGATCGGTAAGCCGAGTGACGGCGACCGTAAACGCTGTGCCGGCCTGGTTGCGAAGGTGGCTCAATGGCACCGCGGTCGGCCGTCCGCAGACGCTCACGCCCAGGCCCCGCAGATTCGCTTCGGCGGGCCGGCCGGCTGCTGCCGCCTGCTCGAGCACGGCGTCTTCATAGGTGAAACTCACCGCCGCCCCGTCGGGGGAGAAGACGTGCACGTGACTGCCGCCGCGGAGCGCTCCGGCCGTGAAGGGCGGCACGAGATCGCGGGCGTCCAGTGGCTCCGCCACGCCAGCCTTCGAGCAGCGGACCACCATGCCCTGCCGCCGGGCCGGTCCATACGACCAGTCGGGAGCGGGGTCTTCCGGACCCAGAATGAAAGCCACGCGATCGTCGACGGGACAGGCCGTCACGACGCCGCAGCAGGCGCCGCGGCCAGACTCGTAGAGGACCTCCACGCGACCCGTCGCCACTTCGACCCGCTCGATTCGCGTGCCGTCAAAGGTCGAACCGTCCGGAGTGGACCGGACGTCGTAGACGATCCACCGGGAGTCGGGCGACCAGACGCCGACGTTCGTGAGCAGGTGGCCGTGGGGGGCCGTCGTGATCTGTCGTGGCTGCATGGGCTCTGCACAAGAGAGGCTCGCGGCAGCAGCATACAGCCAGGCCATCAAGGCAGCCGCGCGAGGACCGGGTTGGGCCATCATGGCAGCACCGGCGCCCAGCCGGGCCGAACCAGCGGCCTGAAAGACTCGAGCAACGCGGCATGACGGTCCAGAATGTCCCGTTCCGCGGGCCGCCCGGCCAGGTTCACGCTCTCAAACGGATCCGCCGCGTGGTCGTAGAGTTCGCGGGCGAGCGTCTGGCCCGTCTGCCAATCCCGCCATTCGGTGTAGCGGTGCGAGCGGCTGCGGACTGAGTAGCCCATCGCCTCGGGCGCGGAGCCCTCACCCCGGTTGAAATAGGCCGGCCGCGGATGCTGGGTGAGTGCGACGGCCTTGAAATCCGCTTCGTGGTCATGCAGGAGCGGCACGAGGCTCTCACCCTCGAGCCCGGCCGGCTGCGATACGTCGGCGAGTTCGACGAGCGTCGGATAGAGGTCGAGGAGTTCGACCGGAGTCGCGACGTGGCCGCCCCCAGGCACCCCGGGCGCGGCGATGATCAGGGGCACTCGCGCATCGAGCTCGAAGTTTGACGTCTTGGCCCAGAGATCGTGCTCCCCGAGGTGGTAGCCGTGGTCTGACCAGAAGACCACGATCGTGCGGTCGGCGATGCCCAGCCGATCGAGTTCGTCGAGCACCCGCCCGACCTGGGCGTCGAGGTAGCTCGTGGCCGCGAGGTAGCCGTGACGGATCGTGCGGGCCTGGGCAGCGGAGAGCCTTCCTTCTGGCGCCTCGCGGAGGATCTCCCGGCCGTCGTGCCAGGCGATCCGCGGCGCGTCCTGGGGCCACTCCGGGTGCCGCGGCGGCGGGATCGACGCGGGGTCGTAGAGATCCCAGTATCGCTTGGGGGCGTTGAACGGCGCGTGCGGTTTCCAGAACCCGACCGCGAGGAAGAAGGGCTCCGGACGGGAGGCGGCCGCGCGGACCGCCTCGACCGCCCGCGTGGCGATCCGGCCGTCGAAGTAAGCGTCGTCCGGCACGTCCCGCATCTCGCACCGCGGTGCCCCGGCGGCGTCGGGCGGGAGCGGCCCCTCGATCTCGGGTCTGTCGGCCGCATGGTTCGCGAAGTGCATCACGGCCGGCACGCTCCACGACGCGGGATCGCCTTCGATCCGCTGCCGCCAGTTGTGGTAGATCTTGCCGATGTTCTCGGTGTGGTATCCCTGCTGCTTGAAGACCTGGGGCAGCGTGACGAGTTCGGGATGCCGCGTGCGGAAGTGGGTAGGCAGGTCCCAGATGTGAAGCGAGTCAGGCCGGCGGCCAGTCAGGAGCGACGCCCGCGACGGGTTGCAGACCGCCTGCTGGCAGTAGGCGGCCTCGAACAGCGTGCCGCGGGCCGCGAGCCGGTCGAGGCACGGCGTGCGAACGAGCGGGTCGCCGTAGCAGCCCAGGTCGGTTCGCAGGTCGTCGGCCGCAATGAACAGCACGTTCGGCCGAGGCCGGGCAAGAGCCGCGGCGGGCACGACCGGCTCCACCGATCGCTGGTCGCGGCCTCCAGCCGGCCAGCCAAGACTGGCCGGCTCGACGACCGAGTGGGCCCACGTGCGATCGCGGAAGTTCTCCAGCCGGTGGAACGTGAGATAGTTGGCGTCGTGGGCTCGGTGCGCGCCGCCCGCGTCGTCGTCGTGGGCGGTGCGGCTCACCGCCACGAGGTCATCCCCGTCGAACACCCAGTCGACGTATTGGAAGGCATGCTTCGCCACGTCAGGATGGTGGAGCACGATCGACCGCGACTCCCAGGTCCGCAGGTCGTGCGACCGCAGCAGCACGAGCGTATTGCGGATCGACGCGGGCTTGGCCCGACCCTCAGCGATCGGCGGCACTGCGGTCGCCAGGCTCCACCAGACAGGCCGCTCACCAAGAGCCTCGGATCGCGGGTCGCGGCGAATCGTGAACTTCTTCGCGCCCCCGGGGAACTCGATGAATCCGGTCGCCGGATCGAAGGCCGCCCGGCGGCCGTCGGCCGAGATCTCGACGATCGCGGCTCGCTCCACCCCCGACGGCGTATCGACCCGGAGGATGTCGAGCACCCGCCCCTCGGCGTCGGCCACCGCGTTGCCCTCGAGCCAGCCGGTGAACCGGCCATCGAGCCACGCCGCATCGCGGGGCAGCGGGTTGGAGAAGGTCCAGCTCCGTCGGTCGAGGAGATCGTCGCCCTCCAACGCGGAGAGCATCATCGCCCCGTACCGCTTGCCCCATTCGGTGCCGCCCCCCGCATCCTCAAAGGCCCGCCAGAGTCGGCCGCCGTGAACGAGCACCGGCATCGGCGCCGTGTGGTACTCGCCGGTTTCCGTAAGCAGGCCCGTGGCCGCCGAGTCGGGCACGCTCCAGGTCTTCCCGCCGTCGCGGCTCCTGCGGATCACGATCCGGCCATGATGATGGGTCGTGCCCATCAAATAGAGTTCCTCGCGATGAACGAACAGGCCTGACCAGAAGGCGGGCTCGACCGTAGCGACCTGGGTCCACGTGGCCCCGCGGTCTCCGCTTTGAAAGACGCGGGTCACCGCCCCCCGCCACTCGCTGCTCGCGGGCCCGAATAGGTCGTGGCAGGCCACATAGCGGCCGTCGGGCAGGATCGCCAGGCTTGGAGAGCCGACGTAGGTTCCAGTGGCCGCGGGAACGTGATCGATCACGACACCGGGCGGGCCGGCCGCGGCAGCCGACGCGATCGGCATCCAGGCCATCATCACGAGGCAGATCACGCGGATCGCGGCCCACCCGCAGCTCGCCAAGGGCGACCCGCGCGTGCCGCCGCGTGATGCGGCATCAGCCACACGCCCTGATACCGTCCGAGGGGTCACAGGGCTCATGGTGCGGTGAACTCCGCGAGGTGAATCCGAGCCAGTTCGATGTCTTCCTTGTTGATCGCGTAGATGACCCACAGGCTAGCCCCGACCACGATCGAATGCGGATGATATTGATAGCCGATCGACTTGGCCTTGCCCTCGTGACGCCGCGGAGGAGGTGCCCTGGTCGCGGGAGAACCGCACCCAGGTGCCGTCGCAGCGGACGTGAAGGTGGCGGGGGCCTGTGCCGGAGCTACTCCGCCTCCTCCGAGCAAGACTCCGATGACCCCGAGGGCCATCTGCCGGCGGCTGATTGCTGGTCTCATGGCGCACTCGCCGTTCGTCGCCGGGGCCGCTTGGCCGGCTCTGCGCCGGGCACTTGATCGACGTGATGAGCGAAGAAGTCCGCGTCTTGGGCATTGAGCGTTTGCTCGGGCCCGGGGGTTGCGAGCGTGGCCGTCCAGTCGTCGAGGGACTGCGTGAGTGTGGCCACGAGGGCTGGCTGTTCGGCGGCAAGGTTCTTTCGCTCGCCCTCCGGCGTCGTGACGTCGAACAGGTAGATCGTGTCGCGGCCCAGTCGGACGAGCTTCCAGGGGTGCTCGAGCACCGCCGCCTGAGATCGCCACCGCCAGAAGAGCCGCTCGTGCAGGGCCCCAGTTCTTCGGCCGGAAAGGACCGGCACGAGATCAACGCCCTCGAGCGGCAGCGCCGCCAGGTCATCGCTGCCGGGGGATCGCGGCTGCCTGGCCGCCGCGAGATCGCCCCCCGCCGCCACGAGAGCCGTGGCCGCCACGTCGAGGCTCGACACTGGCTCATCAACGACGCGGCCCGCCGGCAGCGTGCCCGGCCAGGCGGCCACGAACGGCACCCGTACGCCGCCGTCGGTCAGCATCCCCTTCTCGCCCACCAGCGGCAGATTGAGCGAGCCGTCCCAGGCACCCGGCCGCAGCGGTGCCCCGTTGTCACCAATCAGGAACACGAGCGTGTCCTGCTCCTGGCCGAGTTCCCGGATCCGCTCCCGTAGCCGGCCCAATCCCTCGTCCATCGCGGCGATCATCGCGACCGCCTTGCGTCGCTCGAGGGGCAGATGCTCCGGAGTGCGTGAGAACCAGGGCTCCGCGGCCTCGAGCGGCACATGCGGTGCGAAATAGGGCAGGTACAGAAACCACGGCCGGTCGGGATCGTTCTTCCGCCGGTCGAGGAACCCGAGGGCCGCCTCGGTCTGAACGGTGATCCGAAACCGTCGATCGACGACGGTGCGGGGGGCATCGGCGAAGGGCGTGCCGTCGAGAGCATGCGAGGCTTCGTAGCTCCGCATCGCACCACACCAGTACTCGTCGAAGCCGTGCCGATGCGGCAGAAACTCGGGATCGGCCTTCGCCCCGCCCTGCTCCGCCCGCTCGTGCGAGACGTCGAGGTGCCACTTGCCCGACATACCGGTGACGTAGCCCAGCTCCTTCAGCCGTTCCGGCAGGGTCACCACGGCGTGCGGCAGGGGCCCCTGCTGGTTGTCCTCGACGCCAAAGCGGCTCTGGTGAATCCCGGTGAGCAGACCGGCCCGCGAGGGCACGCACTGCGGCGCCGTCACGTAGCCCCGGGAAAACCGCACGCCCGCGGCGGCCAGGGTGTCGAAGTGAGGGGTGCGGATGTCGTCGTCGACGCCCTGGGCGGTGAGGTCGGCCCAGCCGTGGTCGTCGGTGAAGACGACGAGGATGTTCGGACGCCGGGCAGAGGGTCGCGTCGGGGGCGAGGCTGCATCGTCTCGGGCCTGCCTCCGCCGCCGCGACTTCGCCGGTGGCTGCTTGCCCTCCTGGCGCCTGTTTGCCGCGGCGACCCGCGCGGCCCGCGTCTGCCCGACCTTGAGTCCCCCGGCCTGCACCCCCACGAGATCCGGCCGCTCCGCCGCCGAATCGAATCGCGGATTGGGTAGCGGCACAACCGCGCTGGCGTCCCGCAGATGCCGCTCGAGTTCGGCATCGAGTTCCGCGACCAATCCAGGATGCGCGGCCGCGAGATCGCGGGCTTCGCCGGGGTCGGCGGCCAGATCATAGAGCTGCCGGGTATGGGCTCCGTCAGCCCCCTGATGAAACAGCCGGATCAGCTTCCAATCGCCCCGATGGACCGCGGCGCTCGGCGGCAACCAGTGGGGCACGTTGGGCGCGTGGGGAAAATACGTGAACACCGCACCGCGATCGAAGGCCCGGCCCGCGATCGCCGGGCGGATGTCGACACCGTCGATCCGATGCCCGTCCGGCCATGACACGCCGCCTGCGGCCAGGAGCGTGGGATAGAGGTCGGTGCACTGCGTGAGGAGGGCGCACCGCGAGCCCGGCGGCGCGACGCCCGGCCAGACAATCACTTCGGGCACGCGGATGCCCCCCTCGTAGATCGTGGCCTTACCGCCTCTCAGCGGCGCGTTGCTCGTCGGTGGGGCGATAAACGCCGTGCCATCGGCGGTTGTCTCGGGTATCCCGTTGTAGCAATTGCCGCCGTTGTCGCTGGTGAACACCACGATCGTGCGATCGGCGATTCCCAGCCGATCGATGGCATCGAGCAGCGTCCCCACGGCGTCATCGAGCGAGTGAACCATCGCCGCATAGGTGGCGGATCGTTGGGTAGCGGCCGGATCGACCCGCTCGCGATACTCCGCCACGAGGCCCTCCTTGGCGTCAAAGGGAGCATGCACGGAGAACTGCCAGTATTGAAGATAGAATGGTTCGTCCTTGACAGACTCCATCCAGGCCACGGCCTCGGCCGCCATCCGGTCCTCGACGTGCTCGTCGGCGGATCGCGGGGCGAAGCGGCCGAACGACCACGGAGCGACAAAGTTTCCGCCCGGGCCCGGGCCGCTCGTGTGGGGCACGTCGACCTCAAAGCCGTGCTCAAGCGGGCTGTAGGGCTCAGCCCCCAGGTGCCACTTGCCGACGTGTGCGGTCCGGTAGCCGGCCGCACGGAGCAGCCTGCCCAGCGTGGGCAGGGCCGGATCGAGCCGGCTGACCGACTGGACGCCACAGGTCCGGTCACCGGGCGGCCCGTGGGGCTTGGCCTGCGGTGTGAGCCGCACCTCCGGTAGGTGGTGGACCGGCGACGTCGAGCCGTGCCTGGCGGGAGTCTGGCCGGTGAGGATGCTGGCCCGGGTCGGCGAGCAGAGCGGGCTGGCCGCATAGGCCCGAGTAAAGGTCACGCCCCGTGCGGCGAGCCTCTGGAGGTTCGGGGTGCGATGGAGCGTGGTCGTGCCGTACAGCGAGGTGTCGCTCCAGCCCAAGTCATCGGCGAGGATCATCACGATGTTCGGCCGCGGCTCGGCCTCGACCACCGCTTCGGCTCCGGGCGACCGTCCGGCGATGGCGGTCATGCCCAGCGCCCCGACGATACCGACGGCCACGAGCCCTCGGACCGCCCGGCCGCGCCGTTGAATATCCCCAGCCTGCCGCCACACTCGCATGTGCTCAACTCCAAAAAACGTAGGCCCGATTCGTCCCGCCTAATAGATGGCCCTCCTGTTCGACGAAAGGGCCGGTAACGAAACCGAGGAGAATCTCCCGGCCGCCGTCCCAACTCCACAGGCCTTCGTTGGCCGGCCAAGCGCTAAACTCGTCGGCCCGATGATGGATGATCACGTGCCGAACATCGGTCGGCTCCTTGAAGGCCTCCACCGACTCAATCACCTTCGCCCCAACCGCGGGGCACACCAAGACCCCGAGCATCAGTCCCAGGGCTCCACTTCGGTTCATCATTGTCACTCCTGGCAAACGGAATGCTGCATTGCCCGGGCAATGAGCGGGCTGGCCCTCACTGTTCGTGCGCGGCTCCGGAATCACGCCCCTGCCCGCGCGTGCGGAAGCCGGCGATGCGGTGGAAGGTGAAGAGGTTGGCATCGTGCGGGGCATGGGCGGCCTCATCGGCCGTGCGGCTGACCGCCACCAGGTCAGCGCCGTCGAACTGCCAGTCGAGATACTGCCAGGCCTGGCGGGTCGGATCGTCGCTCCGCAGCAGGATCGACTCGATCCGCCACTCCCGGAGATCGGCCGATGACACGAGGGCGACCATGCTGCGGTAGGCGATCGGATCGGCCTGGACGTTGGAGAGCGACCAATAGCGGTCGGTCTGCGGGTCGAAGCGGATCGTGAACTTCGCCCCGCCGCCCGGAAAGGAGACGATGTCCTTCGCCGGATCGTGGCCGAGGCTGCCGTCCTCGCCGACGGTCACGATCGCCGCCGCCGTGCTCGTCCGCTCGGGCAACCCAAGAAGACCTGGTGGATTCGTGCGGAGCATGCTCACAAGGCTGCCATCGGGAGCTGCGACCACGTTGCCCTCGATCCACTGGCAGCGAGGCTCAGGATGCGCCATGGGCCGCCCAAAACTCCAGGACTCGGCATCGAGCAGGTCGGCGTCCTCGGGCACCGACGCGACGAGCACGCTCCAGTCGAACCGCGGCTTGATGTAGAGGTCGCCCCACCGACCGGTGTTGTAACCCGCGGAGACTGGATGCCGCTCCTCAGCCCCTGGGAAATCCTCAGCGAGACCGCCAGCCACTTCGAATGCCCGCCATAAGCGGCCAGCGTGGTGCGCCACGGGCATGGGAGCGCCATGGTAGCCAGGCTTGGGCGTGAGCAGGCCGGATCGCCCGTCGACCGCCGTGGACCAGGCGTGGCCGCCATCACGAGACCGCCGGATCACGATCCGGCCATACTCACGATCGACACCAAGGAGGTAGGCGTCTCCGCGATGCACGAACACGCTCGACCACCACTGGTTCGGCACGGTTGCCGCGTGCTCCCAGGTCTGCCCACGGTCGAGCGAGCGGAAGACCTCCGTGGTGTCGTTGGTCGTGCCGGGGCCAAACCAGGAGTGTGATGCGAGATACGCCCCGTCCGGCAGGATGGCGATCGCCGGGCAGCCGACATACTGCGTGGCCACGGCGGGACTGCGGTCGATCACGACACCTGCCGTGACGCCCCATACCGGGGCGGCCCAGCCCAGGGCTGCGACAAGCAGAGCCCCGGCGATTCGACGGTACACGTGTGGCATGGTTGGCTCCGGAGCAGCGCCTGCGGCAAGCTTGCAATCGTTCGGCTCGTTCTGGCAGCTGTTGATAGATCACAACCCCGGACCAGTGTGCCAAGTGCCGCCGCATTCCGCCAGTCCCAGGACCGATGGTCCGATTTCCGTCATGCCACAATCTCGCAATCAGGGACTCGAGGTCCACCAGCTCGTCCAACCTGGGGTGAGGCGCCGTGAAGACCATCACTGCTCCAACGGCTGGCCGGCCGCCGCTGCGGCGGCCGATGGAATCCGGGTTCGGTTTCCTACGCCGCTCGAATGGCCCGGGTCAGCCCTCCAACGTATGACGTTTCCTGAAAAACCCGAACATGAAACCCGGGTGCTCGGTACCGTCTGACGTCGTGAACCTGA
>ERZ889217.1266-NODE-1266-length-13219-cov-29.887572_pt1 | contig 13219 bp, 16 predicted proteins | sample MGYA00521098_ERZ889217 | MGnify/ENA primary metagenome ERZ889217 (study PRJEB32303, sample SAMEA104408613) | aquatic metagenome | biome: Brackish water; feature: Pelagic; material: water | place: Baltic Sea | collected 2014-06-10T22:04:00 | depth 2,362 m ...
ATTACTTACCAGCGTCAAAGTTCTCGCCGAGTGCGTTACCAATGTTTCCGTCAACGCCATAGACCATCTTCGCTGTTGGTCCAACGCCGTTCTCCACCATTGTGCGAAGAATACGTGAGCCCTCATCGAATGTGATCAAGACGATTGCGTCTGGGTTAGCAGCAACAATCTCTCCGACTTCGGCATCAAATGTTGTTGCCTTAGGATCGTAGATTTTCTTGCCCAATACTTTTACACCAGCTGCTGTAAGAACTTCTTCTACAACTGTTGCAAGTCCGGTGCCGTAAGCATCGTCAAGCGCCATGATATAAACAGACTGTACTCCGTCAGCGACGATTACTTCTGCAAGTACTGCACCCTGGAGGTCATCCGGTGGTGCGTTACGGAAGAAGAGACCATTGTCGGCGTATGAAGTCAACTTAGGCGAAGTGTTCGCTGGGCTGAACTGAATAACACCTGCTGCAGTGATCTTGTCGATAACTGTGAGCGATACACCAGATGATGCTGCACCAATAATGGCGTCTACACCTTCTGCGAGCAATCGATCAACAGTCACGCTGGCTGTGTCAGTTGAAGTGTCGCCGGAATCTCCTGCGCTGTATTCAACTGGCTTGCCAAGAACGCCGCCAGCGTTGTTTAGGTAATCAATTGCATACTCAACACCAGCAATCATTGGAGCACCAAGGAATGCGAGGTTTCCAGTTTCTGGAAGAAGTCCACCGATTTTAAGAACACCGTTACCCTTACGAGCAACTTCTGTCTTTGACAGTGGCAATACTGCAGATTCTGGAGCGTAAGCAAGTTGGTATGTAGTAAGTGCGTCATCAAGACGATTATCTGCACCAAATTGAAGGATGCCGTACGAAGCCTCAAGAGGCTCGCCGTTACCGTTCAATGTGTTTGGACCAGAGAAACCGTCATAGTCGACGTCGCCCTTCGCTTTGATTGTTGCAAGACAATCAGCCCATGTGGCCGCTGTGCACTTAGTACCATCTTTTGAAACAGCAACTAGTTGGTCAGCGAGTGCGCTGCCATCTGTTCCTGCAGCCTCTGCGGCAAGTGCGATCAACATTACAGCGTCAAATGATTCTGCCGTGTAGTTGAAGTCAACAAGTGCTTCGTTGCCTTTGCCTGTCCAAAATGCATTAACTGCATCTTTGAACTCTTGAGTCAACTCAACAAGTGGTGTTGTACCTTTCATTCCAGCTAACTCGCCACCTGTTGCAGCAGGTGCTGCAGTTTCGGCTGTTGCTGTTGTATCTTCTGTTGCTGCATCGGAGCCGCCGCAAGCCGCAGCCAAAAGGCTGAGACCAACAACAAGCGCACCGAAGCGTTGCGTTGTAGTTTTCTTCATTTATTTTTCTCCCCCTAGGAGTAGGACAGCAGGATGCTGGCCATTAGTTAGGAAATGTCAAGGGTATTGAGTCACATCAACTTTGGCAACTATCGAAAGTTATAACAAATGAATCAAAACGGAATATGAGCCCTAATTCGCTGCGGCGGCCTTAATCAGTCTGTCTCGAATCGCATCACCCAAGCCACCACTGCTGGGCATAACGGCTAAAACAATATCAATTTTGCGATCATCGGCCTGTCGCAATCTTGCATAGAGCTGCTTGGCATAGAGCTTCGAATCACCATGAAAATCGATGATTTCAGCAGTTAGGCCTTGCGTTGAAATCTCATCAAGACGGTGTAGAGCCCGTTGTGAACTGTCTACGAGTTCGACTCGACATTTTGGTGCATAGTGCTTTTCGAGCATTCCTGGCGCTCGAGAATCACCATCAGATTGCGAAATCTCGATTTTGCCGATCTCTTCAAGTTGGGATTTTGATATTCCACCCGAACGCAATATCTGAGGTCGATTCGATGTGCAGTCAATAATTGTTGACTCAACACCAATCTCACAAGTGCCACCATTAAGCACAATTGAAACGTCATCGCCAAGATCATCGACTACATGTTGGGCGCTGGTTGGGCTCACTTTGCCAAACCGATTCGCTGAAGGAGCGACCAACCCATCGTTGAGACTGCTCAATAGTGACAAGGCAACTTGGTGGTTTGGAATGCGAATCGCAACCGTTTCGCGACCACCAGTTATTTCGTTACATACGTTTTCGGTTCGCATCAGTATTACTGTTAGCGGCCCTGGCCAAAAATGCTCGCAAATATTTTTGGTATAAAGCGAAATATCCTTCGCCCACTTATCTAGGTGCTGGTAATCCGCGATGTGCAAAATCAGTGGATGATTTGTCGGTCGTGCCTTAACCTGAAAGATTTTTGCGATTGCTTTGGGACGTGTAGCCAATGCGGCAAGACCATAAACAGTTTCGGTGGGCAACCCAATCAACAGGTCATTGCGCAAATTTTCTATCGCTAAATCAATTGAGGTAGAGAGATTTCCATCCAAAATTTGGCCGGCACTATTATTCATCAGGTCAATCTTTAAAGAAATCAAGCATCGAGTCAATGAACGAGAAATTATCTGTAGATGCAAAGTGATCGCAGTTCTTTAAGAGTTTGAATTTAGCGTTTTTGAAAGACTGCACTAATTCATCGGCAGGCAAAACGAAATCACGGTCGCCAACGATTACCAAAACTTCGGCCGTTATTGCCGAGGCGTTTTCTTTTGTAAATACAGCACCTCGCGGGCGCTGCAAAATAGCCGTCAACGCCAAAGGATCGTTATCACTATGATGCGCATAATTACCAAATTGACGGGCGAGAGTATTCTCAACTTCTGCAGTGCCATTGATCCCCGAGGTAATCAACTCAGTTTCTTTTGGATCGTGAGGCTCAAATATCTTGTCGCCGATACCGAGCAAGATCAATTTGCGAAACATTCCGGGGTTAATAGTTGCGGCATGCAATAAAGCAATCGCACCTAACGAAAAACCAACGGCATCAATTTGAGAATCTTTTGCACTTTGGCGAATCGGCAAAGAAAGGTCTGAGTAGGCAGATGAATCGTGCGGCTTATCGGCGGTTCCATGACCCAGCAGATCAACGCCAATAACTTTGCGACCTGTTTCTTGCAACAGAGTCTCAACACCAGACATTTGCCATGTTCGCGCAAACGAGCCTGCCCAGCCATGAACCATAATTACTGGTGGTAACGCAGTAGTCATGAAGCCAGTACTAACATCCATACGAGTAGCCTAAGGAGGCTTCAAAATGAGCCCAACACGAGGGGACAACCGATGCGTTTTTTAAACCAGACGCCTGATTTTGATTTGACCTATAGCGATGTGTTCATGGTGCCAAGCCTCTCGGCGGTCAGTTCAAGACTCAAAGTTGACTTAACAACACCCGACAAGATCGGTACAAAGATACCGCTAGTCGTTTCGAACATGACGGCAATTGCGGGGCGACGCATGGCAGAGACGGTTGCGCGTCGAGGTGGAATAGTCGTACTTCCGCAAGATATTCCGCTTGACATTGTTGAAAATGTTGTCAAGTTCGTTAAGTCAAGACACCGCGTGATTGATACTCCGATCACCATGCAGCAAGACGGCACGGTTGGTGAGGCCTTGAGTCTGATTTATAAACGCAGTCACGGGGCTGTAATCGTTGTTGATGAAGATCAGCGGCCCTACGGAATCTTCACTGAACATGATGCTGTTGGGTTCGATCGTTTTGCGCAGATTAGAAATGTTATGAGTCGTGAAATTTTTACTCTTGAAGAATCGCTGTCACCACAACAAATGTTTGAGCGCCTGACCGAAGCGCGTTTATCGGTAGCACCAGTAGTTGATAAAAACGGCAAGTTACTCGGCGTAATCACTCGCAATGGCGCGCTGCGCAGCACGATATATGAGCCTGCTGTAGACAAGAACGGATGCCTGATGATTGCAGCAGCAGTTGGTGTCAACGCCGACCCATCAACGCGAGCCAAAAATCTCGCGGCTATGGGTGTCGACGTAATCGTTGTCGATACTGCTCACGGACACCAAGTTCGCATGCTTAATGTGATTGAAGAGGTGCGACAAATCGTTACCAATATTCCGCTCGTTGCCGGAAACGTTGTAACTTCCGAAGGTACCCGAGACATCATTAACGCCGGTGCAGACATTGTCAAAGTCGGCGTTGGGCCAGGCGCAATGTGTACAACTCGAATGATGACAGGTGTAGGTCGTCCACAATTTTCGGCAGTACTTGAGTGTTCACAAGCTGCATCTGATTTAGGCAAAACTATTTGGGCAGATGGTGGAGTGCGATATCCGCGTGACGTCGCACTCGGCTTAGCCGCTGGTGCAGCCAACGTGATGTTTGGTTCTCTTCTTGCAGGTACTTACGAATCGGCTGCTGACACTCTGCGCGATACAAACGGTCGTCTCTACAAAGAGAGTTTTGGAATGGCTTCAAATCGAGCAGTTCGAAATCGCACGCGCAGCGAAGGTGCTTTTGAGCGTGCTCGAAAAGAATTATTTGAAGAAGGTATTAGTTCATCGCGGATGTACTTAGATCCACAACGCCCGAGTGTTGAAGACATCATCGATCAGATCATCTCAGGTGTTAGATCAAGTTGTACCTATGCAGGCGCAACAAATGTCTCAGAGTTTCAAGAGCGTGCCGTGATCGGTGTTCAAAGTGCGTCAGGTTACGATGAAGGTCGTGCGCAAGACACCAGTTGGTGATGTTTAGAATCAGATGATTGTTATTGCAATTGATGGCCCGGCTGGCGCTGGCAAGTCGACGATCGCCAAAGCATTGGCGACAAAGTTACGAGTGAGATATCTGGATACGGGCGCAATGTATCGAGCAGTTACTTTTGCAGCAATGAATTCAGGCATTGAACTGAGCAATCAAGATCTTGTCGCTGAGTTAACGCGAAATTCGACCATGTTGCTTACAGACGAGAGAGTCGAGATAAATGGGCTTGATGCGACATCTGCTATTCGTAGTTCAGAAGTTACTGCGGCGGTTAGCGCTGTGGCGGCAAACAGCGAAGTGCGCACTGAACTAAGAGAACGTCAGAGGCAGTGGATTGCCGATCACAACGGTGGGGTAGTTGAAGGACGAGATATTGGTTCAGTGGTGTTTCCTGATGCAACACTAAAAGTTTATTTAACTGCGTCGCCAATTGTGCGTGCGAAACGTCGCGTCGCCCAATCTGGCGGAAATGTCGAAGAAATTGCTGCCGCTATTGCTTCGCGCGACCTACAAGATAGTTCTCGAAGTGACAGTCCACTTACGCAAACAGATGACGCAATCACAATAGACACCAGTGACCGCTCAATCGATGAAGTTGTCGCGCAACTAGTTGAGATGACTAATCAATTAAACAATATGAGATCATGACTAAAGTCGATACGAATCTCGCCGGTCAAGGTCGTTTTGGAAAATTATTTTACGCAGTTGTTCGTAGCATTTTGGTTACTTTATGTCGATCATATTTTCGACTGAGTGTTAAGGGTCGAGAAAATATTCCAAAAACTGGTGCGTTTATTTTGGCTCCAATTCATCGATCGAATATTGACACTCCAATCTCATGTGCCGTGACAACTCGTCGCTTGCGATACATGGGAAAAGATAGTCTTTGGAAAATACGACCTGTCGGGTCAGTGCTTTCTGCATTAGGCGGGTTCCCTGTCACACGCGGCACAGCAGACCTTGAGGCACTGAAGCGTTGTCTCGCCGTGCTTGCACTGGGAGAACCACTTGTGATGTTTCCAGAGGGCACACGCCAATTCGGCGACTTAATACAACCATTGTTTGATGGTGCCGCATATCTATCGATTAAGGCGAATGTACCAATTGTGCCTGTCGGTATTGGCGGCACACAGGCCGTTATGCCCAAAGGCAAAAAAATGATTTATCCGAAGAAGTGCACACTGATTATCGGTGCTCCGATCTATCCGCCACAGGCGACGACAGGTCGCACCCCGCGCACAGCAACTACTGAGTTGACAGCGAATTTAAAATCTGCGTTGCAGGATTTGTTCGATGCTGCTCAACTTGCAGCACGCTAGTTATCTAGAGAGTCAAATAGCTTCTCAAAGCTTTTTGCATTGCGATTAAATCACTGACGCCACAGACTTCGCGCGCTGAGTGCATCGAAAGTTGCGGTATCCCTACATCAACGGTGTCGATACCAAGCCGCGTAGCAGTTATCGGCCCAATCGTCGTACCGCAAGGCATGTTGTTTTTTGAGACAAACATTTGATGCTCAATATTTGCAGATTCGCAGGCTCTGACAAACATCGCTGCCGAAACTGATGAAGTTGCATATCGCTGATTCGAATTAAGTTTTAATGCAGGGCCTTGATTAACAATCGGAGCGTGCGCATGATCGTGGCGTTCGGGATAGTTGTGATGTACCGCATGAGAATTATCAGCAGAAACACAAGACGACTGAGACAAGGCTTGCAGATAGTCAATTCGCGATAAGCCACCCAAATCGGCAACTCTTTCAAGTGTGTGTTCGAGAAGCGGGCCGGCGGCGCCAGTTGCACTTGTTGAGCCGACCTCTTCGTGATCAAACAACGCAACAACACAAGTCTCGCTCGGGTTGCTTGTCTCGATGAGCGCCGAAATTGCTGCCCAACACGATGCCTGATTATCGAGTCTCCCACTTGTTAAAAGAGACTGATCGACCCCGAGACGCCGAGCAGGTACCGAATCGAAAAGCTGGGCGTCGACTGAAATTATCTGTTCAGGTTCGACATCAACTTGCGATGCCACCCATTGCAAAAAATCTAAAGTCTTCTCGCCGGTCGCCCAAGCTGCAGACAGGTGCAGTTGTTTGTCAAGGATCAGACCCCGCTCGTTTAATTCGCGATCTAGGTGTATCGCCAATTGTGATATGCGAGCAATTGGGGTTGCATTAGAAAACAATTTGACTGAACCATCTCGCAACACCGCGTGTCCTGCGATGCCAAGATCGCGGTCAAGCCAACTATTAAGCAGAGGACTACCGTAAACCTCAACCTGCAAAGTGTGCCAACCAAACCTCGACTCGTCTGGGCGTGGTTTAATTTTCAAACATGGCGAATCGGTATGAGCGCCGATAATCCGAAACTGCTCAATTTTTTTAGACCCCAGCCTCCATGCAACTATTGACCCAGATCGCGCTATGAAGCCGTCAGTTAGAGGCTGCTCAAACGACTTTTGGTTTGTGAAATCAGAGAAGCCAGAACCTAAAAGCTGGCCGACGACAAATTTGACTAAATGTCGCGGCGTAGGCGATGCATCAAGCTGATCGCAAACCTGTGAGATCAAATCAGACATTACGGTTTAATATCCGAAAGCGAAATTTCTTGTCCGAAAAATGTACAAGAAGTATCTTGAATGCTTGACTCTCGGACTTCAAATTTCGCTGCACAGATCGACAAAGCGTCCCGTTGGGTGAATGACAAAAAAGCAACGCCGGCAAAAAAAGCCAGCATAAGTAACTTCGTGACTAAAGACTTGACAAACTTGAGTACGAAAAGCCAGCCAAGCACGCTTCCGCCCATTGAGCCAAGTCCGATATTTTTAGCAGTTTCAGCATTCAGTGAAAATAGATCCATGTGATCTAGTGTGGCAGGAGTATGAGCGATCAACCAGTACATCTTTCAGCAAGTGGACCACCAGAGACGATTATCCCGATAATCACGTCTGAACTTCGGCTCAGATTAGATACCGCATTGGCAGTGCCAATTGACGGTCGTCGACGAGCAGTATGCGAAGTTGTTGCAGATCATCCAACTTTTCTTGAGGGTTGGGCAACGATCGGTGATCTCAGCGAGCCCGGTATTGACGCATACATGGCTTATCGGGTTGGATATCACCGTGGCCTTGACACTTTGCGTGCGAATTCGTGGCGCGGCTCTGGTTATGTGCGATGGGCGAGAGAATCTAACCGAGGGTTTCTAAGATGCCTTGGAGGTTTAGCAAAACAATCGCGGCTAATTGGTGAAATCAGCGAAGCAGTTCGTTGTGAACAATTTCTCTTGCAACTAGATCCGAGTGGCGACGCAAGCAAATAGTTTCGGAATCATTTATGCAAGAAGAGTTAGTCACGGGAGCAATTTTCGCCGGAGGTGAGAGTTCTCGTTTTGGATCTCCAAAAGTCAATGCGTTACTAGATAACGAAGAATTTGGTTTTCGAATTGCACGGTCAATGCGCCAAGCTGGAATCGACCAAATTTTGTTAGTAGGTGGATCTGAAGTTAACGCAGTTCGATGGAATCTAACATTCGTAGCCGATGAAGTTGTTAGAGCCGGCCCGTTTGCGGCTTTACTTTCGGCGATGCACAATTCTGACTCACCAATTCTATTGACCATGCCATGCGATGTGCCGTGGATTGATATCGAATCATGCAAAGATTTGTCGGCGATAGACGCAAAGTTTGATGTACAAGTGGCGATCACAGACTCGCCACAATGGTTAAGTAGTGCGTGGCGAAGAAGCGCAGTTCAACATTTAGAACAGCAGTTTGAGAGCGGTGAGCGCGCGATCCATCGCGCTGTCATCGGCTTGAAAGTGAACTATTTGCAGCTGCCACCAGATGCATTTCGAAATGTAAATACTCCTAATGATTTAGTTTGACGTCGAGCTAGTCAATTCAGCTTCTGTGCACAATTTTCAACTAACCTTTGCATATGGCGATTGATGAAATTTCGGTTAAAGAACTCACGACTTTGGTTGAAAACGGCTCACTAGTCATAGACGTTCGAGAGCCAGATGAATACGAGTCTGGGCATATCCCTGGTGCCATTCTGGTGCCTTTATCAACAGTGCTCAGCAATACGAGTGAATTCAAATCAGACGAAACAGTTTATGTTGTCTGTCGCAGCGGAGGTCGCAGTATGCAAGCCTGCGAGATGCTGCACGACGTCGGAATCTCAAATGTCGCGAATGTGGCCGGTGGCACCATGGGATGGATTAGCCTCGGCAATGAAATAGTCACTGGAGAGCACCCAAGTTGACACATCTTTGGATAGAAGATGATCTTGCATTAGACGAAGTCATTGATGAGATTTTGTTGCAGTCTCGGTACGCGATAGATACTGAGTTCCATCGTGAAAAAAGTTATTATCCAAAACTTGCTTTAGTTCAATTAAAGTGGGGCGAAAAGACCGCTCTTGTTGATCCACTTGCCGTTGATCCGCGCGGTTTAGCAAGATTGTTTGAGAGCGATATTCTCGCAGTGTTTCACGCCGCTCAACAAGACCTTGAAGTTTTGCGTCATGCGTCGCTTGTTGCTCCTAAAAATATTTTTGACAGTCAAATCGCCGCGGGATTTCTTGGCTACTCAACACCGTCGCTTGCCACTCTTGTTCAAGCGATCAAAAAAGTTGCGCTTTCGAAAGGTGACCGCTTGACCGACTGGTTGCGAAGACCTTTAACGACAGCACAATGCGTCTACGCTGCAGACGACGTCGCACATCTTTTAGATCTACACGATGAACTCTCGTCACAATTGAATGAACTAGGTCGAACTGTTTGGGTCACAGATGCATGCAATGACCTTGTCGCGCGACCAAGTGGCCCGATTGATTCACGTTTGGCGTGGCTCAAACTTAAAGAGGCGCGATCACTTAAGGGCTCGTCGCGCGGCGTAGCACAAGCAGTCGGTCAGTGGCGTGAAGAGCGTGCGATGAGAAGTGATCATCCGCCAAGAAGAGTTATGTCTGATATGGCTTTACTTGGGATTGCTCAACGCGTGCCAAAAAACGTCGAAGAACTCGCTTCGACTCGCGGTGTAGATGATCGTCATTTATCCTCAGAATTTTGCAAAGAGATTATGACTGCGATTCGCGATGGCGCACAACGCACTGTCGAGCTACCGAGTCACGAATCTGATGACGTTGAGAAATGGGCGAGACCTGCATTGACGCTGATAACAGCCTGGATAGGTGAACTTGCTCGTAAAAACAAGATTGATGCGACCCTTTTAGCGACACGAAGCGATATCAGCGCTTTCTTGCGTAAGTCGCCCGATGCTCGCTTGATGCATGGTTGGAGAGCAGCCGTCGTCGGTGAAGACCTAAGCAAAATTCTTTCTGGCACCGTCGGTTTGAGCGTTGATCGTGACGGACATCTCAAACTGATTGAGGCAGATAACGCCTAATTCCACGTTTTGAGCGGGAATTCTTGCTAGTGTCTATCCCAATGTCTAACCACTAGGCGGTGACCAAAACCGGTAGCCGCCCCAGAGAAAATTTGGAGCCCTATCGTGAAAAAGGGACGTCATCGTCGATTTGAAGAAGCTCGTCGCCTGAAGCAAACAGGCCCGACTGCACAAGATCTTGGTGTTTCGCGTGAAAGCAAGTCGAAGACTCAAGAAGACGAATATGCAGCCATTGCAGAACGCTATGGCGTGAGATTCGATGAAGACGGTGAAGAACTCTCCGATGAGCTCACCGATGAAGATAATTCATAACTAGCTGAAACTGAGAAACCCCCATTAATAACATCCGAAATATAGCTTTAGTAGCGCACGTTGACCATGGCAAAACAACTCTGCTTGACGCCCTTTTAAAATCAGGCGGAACCTTCGCTGCTCACCAAGCAGTTGTAGACCGTGTAATGGACTCAAACGATCAAGAACGTGAGCGTGGAATCACGATTTTGGCTAAGGCCGCTGAAATCGAGTGGCGTGGTACCAAAATCAACCTCGTAGATACACCTGGTCACGCTGACTTCGGTGGAGAAGTAGAACGAGCACTCGCACTGGTTGACGGCATTTTGCTGTTGGTTGACGCTGCTGAAGGCCCGTTGCCACAAACCCGCTATGTATTGTCAAAAGCATTGGCTCGAGACCTACCGGTTGTAGTTGTTTTGAACAAAGTTGACCGCTCTGATTCTCGGCCAGAAGAAGTACTTCAAGAAGTTGAACAACTTTTCTTAGATCTTGCTCATCATGATCACCATTTGAGCTTTCCGGTGATCTCAGCGGTTGCTAGAGATGGGCGATCGATGAAAGGCATCGGAATGCCGGCCGAGAATGCCGACCTAGTGCCATTGCTAGATGCAATTCTTGACACGATTCCTGCACCAACAGACGATCCAGCAGCACCCCTGCAAGCAATAGTCGCCAACTTGGATGCTTCTGATTATCTCGGGCGACTTGCCATTGGTCGCGTGCATGCTGGAGTTTTGCGCAAGGGTGAGACAATCACAGTTTGGCAACACCCAAATGCGACTAACCCAGCGCCGTCGATTAAACGACGAATCACGACATTGTTTGCGTTTCGCGGTATCAGTCGTGAAGAAGTCAGCGAGGTATCTGCGGGTGACCTATTTATTTTGGCGGGCATCGACGAAGTTGAAGTAGGCGACACGATTGCCGCACTTGAGAACGCAGGGCCACTGCCACGACTTGAAGTTGACGAACCAGTTTTGCGAATGAGCTTTGGTGTAAATACTTCGCCATATGCGGGTCGCGAAGGAACATACCTAACTAGCCGCCATTTGACTGAGAGATTGTTCAAAGAAGTTCTCGGCAACGTTTCAATTAAAGTCAACACAACTGACACGCCTGACGTGATCTCAGTTGCCGGACGAGGCGAGTTACAACTAGCGGTGCTGATCGAAAACATGCGTCGCGAAGGATACGAACTTCAAGTAAGTCGTCCGGAAGTAATCACTAAAGAGATCGATGGCAAAAAACACGAGCCACTTGAAGCGGGAACAATTGACGTTCCAGACGAATATGTAGGTGCTGTTACTCAAGCGCTCGCTCCTCGTAAAGGTCGCGTGACAAACCTTGAGCCAGGCGACAGTGGTAGAACCATCGTCAGCTTTCAGGCACCGTCTCGCGGTCTAATTGGTTTCAGATCAATGTTGCTCACGGTTACTCGTGGCACGGCATTGCTTCACCAAAGCTTGGATGGCTATATGCCATGGGCTGGAGATTTACCACACCGTTTGGGCGGTGCGATGGTTGCCGACCGCAAGGGATCTACAACTGCCTACGCACTAGACAATTTGCAGCTTCGCGGCACGTTGTTTGTGGCGCCGGGTGTTGAGGTTTACGAAGGAATGGTTGTGGGCGAGAACTCTCGTGATGATGAAATGGTTGTCAACGCTGTTCGTGCTAAAGAAATGACCAACATTCGAACGCACAGCCACGACGACGGACCAAAGCTAGCAACACCGATAACCCACACGCTCGAATCAGGTATTCAGTGGATTGCTGATGACGAACTTGTTGAAGTAACGCCGACGAACATTCGCATCCGAAAGCGCTATTTGTCTATTGAAGACCGACGCAAGTCTGGCAAAAACAATAAATAATTAGTTTTATTTAGTTTTATTTAATTTTATTTTTACGTCGTACTTGTGGGTGCGGCAAAAATGTGGTTTGTGGTTTCTGCAGTTGCTTTACGATTATGTCGTAGATCTCATCACCGCATAGCTCTATTAATTCGTCTTTCAAGTATTTGTAGACGGGTCGCGAGCCAACGAATGCCGCAGAGTCATCTGTGCACCACCACTCAAAGTCGAAACCGCCGCCACCCCAATCGCGGCGCTTCCATTCACGAACAATTGACAAAATATGATCTTCATCTTCTTCATGCTGTTCAAGACGTAATGGAACTTGCCAACAAACATCTGGCTTCCAATCCATAGGGCGTTCGCCTTCTTTTGTGGCCGCGACATGAAATGCACACCCCATACCGCCTTCAAAGTCTGGGCGATTATGAAAGATGCACGCACCTTTGTAAGAAGTTGTGATATCTGAGCCATCTTTTTCTTTGCCCAGCCATTTGCCCTGCTGACCGCGATCGTAGTTTTGCCAATGCTCAGGCTTTAAACGCTTGACGCTTTTCTTTACTGAGGCGAGATCTTCTTTATCGATAAAGTGCGCACCGTAACTGCAACATCCTTGATGCAGTGTTGGGTCTGCTTCGTCAAGAATTCCTTTACAGCCATTGCCATAAATGCAAGTCCAGTTTGATCGAAGAAATGTTGCATCAATCATCCAAGTTTGCTCTGTGTCAGGGTCGGCGAAACTTATCCACTCGTGTAATTCTTCGGGCTTTGACATGTTGATGCAGGCTAATGGCATACTTGTTGCATCATGCAAATTTCAGAACAAAACAATGACGAGATTATTCAACAGCTTAAAAATATTTCTGAAACTCTTGGCGATCGAGCCCTCACTGCTTTGAAAGAGGCTCACGCATCAGGAGAGTCAAAGAGGCCTGATAGCGAACGCAAGCTAACCCAAGCGCGACGAGCAATAGAGAAGGCGATCAGTCATCTTATTAGCGAGTAATTAGCGAG
>ERZ889217.1267-NODE-1267-length-13218-cov-6.064651_pt1 | contig 13218 bp, 8 predicted proteins | sample MGYA00521098_ERZ889217 | MGnify/ENA primary metagenome ERZ889217 (study PRJEB32303, sample SAMEA104408613) | aquatic metagenome | biome: Brackish water; feature: Pelagic; material: water | place: Baltic Sea | collected 2014-06-10T22:04:00 | depth 2,362 m ...
AATGTTAAAAAACGTATTAATAAATAGTTCACCGCGAAGGGTGATAATCAGTTCTTCCATTTCATCTTCTTCGTCGTCTGCGTCGTCTGTGGAGAAAAATGAGCACTTTTCTTTCGTTGAAGCGAAAAAAAGGACAGATCTCGAGATCGAACGTTTTCAGAAGAACGTCGCGTTGCTCTGTCCAACGGATTGTGGGAAATGCTGTTCTTCACCTAACGTAGAAGCGAGCGAGGGCGAGATGCGTTTAGTCGCCGAGAGATTGGAAGGGGATGGATTGGCAGAGTTTTATTTTGGGAAGCTCGAGAGTTCGAGGACGATGAAACGTTGCGTTTTTTTCACACCTATTTCAGAAGATGGGTATTCGAAAGGTAAGTGCGCGGTGTACGAACAGAGACCGGCTATGTGTAGACTCTTCGGCTTTTCGGGTAGAAAAGACAAAAATAACAAGGTTGAATTCGTTGGGTGCGAACATCAAGATCGTTTGGACGTGAGTCGAGCGAAAAAATTGGTCGCGGATGGCACAGTGGACGTCCCGATAGCTTCGACTTTATCGATGGCGATTAGGAACGAGGCCGGCGGTGACGATAGGTTAGTTCCAATTAACGAAGCATCGTACGACGCTCTCGCGAAAGTTTTGTTCATGAAACAGTTTCAAATAAATGATTGACTATAAGCTATAAAGGTACACATTCTTCTTCTTCTTCTTCTTCTTCTTCTTTTTGTTCTTCTTTTTTTATGGATTAACGCCAATCAACATATTCGATCCGTTTCCACCGGGTAAATAAACGATATTCTTCGATCCGCTCAACGTCTTTGCGACTTCTCTCGCGGCTTCGATTCTTCTCAATTCAATCAAAGCCGGCCCAGCCGATCTAGTAGCCTGCGAAATCAATCTCGCGGATTCTGATTCCCCCTCTGCTCTAATAACCGCGGCTTGCATTTCTTGTTCCGATTTCATGACCTCGAACTTCGCTCTCTCGGCGTCTTGCTGCGCGACTTGTTTAGCCTCGATCGCTCGCGAATACTCTTGCGAAAACGATAAGTGCGTCAAAGCAACATCTTCCAACAAAATCCCAAAATCATCCGCTCTTTTCCTCAAAGCTTTCGCGATTTGTTCAGTAACCTCCTGTCTTCTCGTTAACAACTCGTCCGCGTTATATTGCGCCACGGTCGCCTTCAAGACCTCGTTCCCGATACTCGGTAAAACTCTATCGTCGTAATCCGGTCCTAAATTCAAATGTATCGTCGATAACTGTTCCACGTTAGGGCGACACAGAACCCTTAACGTTAAGTTCACTTGCTGTAAATCCTTCGTCCCCGTCACCGACGACAGGCTCTTCGGTCTCGTCCTAATATCGTATATCGTCGGTTGCTGTATTATTGGGATCATGAAATGTGTGCCCTCTGCTGCGGTTTCTTTCAAGACGCCCCTGAATCTGTCGAACATCACCGCTCTTTCGCCTCCATCGACTTAATTGTTTTGTTTGTGATTAGTATCGCGTAATAAGGGAAAGAAAACGTTTTCGTGACATCAGTAAACCCTTCAAACAGTTATTCAAGAAAATCAAAGGAAGAACGAGGGCAGAAGAAGAACGAGAGGAGCGAATGAAGAATCCGTATTCGTCGCGTATCAACGAAACATCAAAATCACAATCAAAATCATCATCAAAATCACATCGTCGCACGTCGTCAAAAAAAAAATAAACGTTTCCCAAGAGTAGTAACGAACTCCTTCAACGACTTACCATCGTATATAGCCGACGATAGAACGGTTGCACCGACACCGACGAATGCGCCGATCCTCGCCAGGTTCGACAAGGCCTGTGCCGCTACCTGTGCCGGAGTCGCCATCTTCTTTTATTTTATTTACTTATTACTTGTAGTGTTCTCGTTCTTTTTTTATGGCAGCACGAATTTCTTCTTCTTCTTCTTCTTTGTGAATATATTTAGGGTTTCAACAGAATCTATCAGATTGGAATAAGAATCTTATTTTGATCGAGTATATATATATATTATTTAAGGCTCACTCGTATTAATTAAAGCACGTCTCTTTTTACGTTCTTCTTCTTCTTCTTCTTCTATCTTCTTCTTCTTCTTTGTTTTCTTCTTCTTCTTCTTCTCTCGATTTTCTGAAATTTTGTGCTGATGGACACTTTTCGCTTTTTCCCCATCATCACAAAAATACCGCGGTTAAAGAGCCACGCCTTCTTCCTCTTCTACTACTGAGAGTTCTCCTTCTTCTTCTGCTCGTAATAAGTAAGTTCTTCTTCTTCCTCCTCTTCTTCTTCTTCTTCGACGTTCGAAACTTCTTTGTTTTCAGTTTTGAAAAGAGGACCATCGCACGCGAGTCTTTGTTCCACATCAGTAGAGAGAAAATGCAACAGAGACGAGAAAGCAATAACCATGCAATACGCCATCGAACGCGCTTACCGAGGTCTCAAGCGTTCACCGCGCGATTCGGTGACGACGTGACGTTCGTGATGGTATGCATATGCTGCTCGGCCGTTTTTGTGTATTTCATGAAACTGTATCGAACGATGACGAGGAACGCGAGTGATAGTAATAGGAACGGTGAGAAGAAGAAGGGGATAGCGCGCGGCGAGCGCGATGTAGGGTTTGATGAGTTCTATAAGTCAGATGAGTACATGAACGATGTGAACAGGGGGTATCGTTAGAATGTGTAGGCGTTTGCAGCATTAAGCAAATAGAACAGTATAGTCAGTTATGCGATGTATGCGATGTAATAAAAAACAACGATTCGGCGTGTTATTAAAAAATGAATGATTTCCTTTTGTTGTGTGTTCTTTTCTCTTCAACGGTGTGGTTTATTATTTATTTCGCGTCGGTTTTCTTTTCGTCTTCGGTGGCTTCGCCGTCAGTAGTCGTGCCTTCGGAGGATTGCGCGTCGTTACCTTTAGCTTTATTTAAAGCTTCTCCGATTTTCATGACTGCTTTTTGTAATTCGCTGACTTTTTCTTTCAACTCATCGATTTTATCACCTTCCATGGCAGTTCTTAAATTCATTTGAGCGTTTTGGATTTCGTCTTTGATTTCTTGCGGCAAGTTTGCGCCGTGTTCTTGAATATTTTTATCGGCTGAGTATAATAAAGTATCGGCTTCATTTCTTCCGTCGATCATTTCTTTTCGTTTCTTATCTTCGCCTGCATGTGACTCGGCGTCTCTAACCATTTGTTCAACTTGTGCGTCGGATAAACCACCTGATGATGTAATCGCGACGGAGTTTTCTTTACCAGTCGCCTTATCTTTCGCCGAAACGTTCACGATGCCGTTTGCGTCGATATCAAACGTGACTTCGATTTGTGGAACGCCTCTTGGAGCCGGAGGGATTCCCATTAAATCGAAGTTGCCGAGAATTTTGTTATCTGCGGCCATTTCACGTTCGCCTTGGAGAACTTTAATACCGACTTGCGTCTGCGAATCGGCGGCGGTGGAAAAGACTTGAGACTTTTTCGTCGGAATCGTCGTGTTTCTGTTAATTAAGCGAGTGAAAACGCCTCCTAAAGTTTCAATACCTAAAGATAACGGTGTGACATCTAACAAAAGAATGTCTTTCACGTCACCTCTTAAGACACCACCTTGGATGGCCGCACCCATGGCGACGACTTCATCCGGGTTCACGCCCTTACTCGGCTCTCTCTTGAACAAATCTTTCACAATCGAGTGCACTTTTGGCATTCTCGTCATACCGCCAACTAATAAGACCTCCGAAAGCTCGGACGGCTGAATACCGGCATCTTTCAACGCGTTCAAGCACGGTGCCTTCGTTCTTTCGAGTAAAGCGCTAACGAGTTCTTCGAGCTTTGCTCGAGTCATCGTCATCGCCAAGTGCTTCGGCCCAGTAGCATCCGCGGTGATGAATGGCAAGTTAATCTCCGTCGACGTCGTGCTCGATAATTCAATTTTAGCTTTTTCTGCAGCTTCTCTTAATCTTTGCACGGCTAACTTATCGCCCTTGAGATCGATGCCAGATTCTTTCTTGAACACGTTTTGTAACTCAGCCATGATGACGGTGTCAAAATCTTCGCCGCCGAGGAAAGTATCTCCATTTGTCGCCTTGACTTCAAAAACACCGCCAGAAATTTCAAGAATTGACACATCGAACGTACCACCACCTAAATCATACACGGCAACGATACCTTCCTTCTTATCAACGCCATAACTCAACGCCGCCGCAGTCGGTTCGTTGATAATTCTCAAAACGTCCAATCCGGCAATTTTCCCGGCGTCCTTAGTGGCCTGTCTTTGAGCGTCGTTAAAATACGCCGGCACGGTTACGACGGCTTGTTGTACGGATCTCCCTAAATAAGACTCTGCGGTTTCTTTCATTTTTTGCAAAACGAACGCGCCAACTTGTGATGGCGAATACTCTTTCCCTCCCGCTTTCACCCACGCGTCCCCGTTTGTCGCTTTTACGATGTCGTACGGCACTAACTCCTGTTCTTTCTTCGTGTGCGGATCATCAAACCTTCTTCCGATCAATCGCTTAATAGCGTATAAAGTATTCGACGGATTCGTCACGGCTTGCCTCTTCGCCGGTTGTCCAATCAACCTCTCGCCTTTCTCGGTAAACGCGACCATCGACGGCGTCGTCCTCGACCCTTCCGCGTTCTCAATAACCTTCGCGGTCTTCCCATCCATCACCGCAACGCAGCTATTCGTTGTCCCTAAATCTATACCGATGACATCTTTTGAGTACGATCGTATTCTCCCTACGATCGTTTGAGACGAAAGCAGCGCGTTCTTTCGCTCCATCGTCCACGTTTCCTTAAACAACGCAGAAGATCGCGTCATCAGCTGCTCATGTTTACGAGCCTAATACAATAAAAGCACTCTCTTGGTCAGTAAGACGATCTACTACTACACAAAACAATATCGATCTCTGTTTTTTCGCGCGTTTTCCTCCATTCGAATCTCTCTTTCTCTCTCTCTTTGTTCTCCCCTCTTTAAATGTTAGCGAGAAAATGAATGAATTCGCGTTCTTTTGCGCCGTCGGGCACCGTCGGGATTACCACCGCGAAGAAGGATCATTAAAACGTGACACTGGATGAAACAAAACGAACGGAACAGAACAGAACATGACTTTACGCGCGCGCGAACGTGTGACCATTGGAAACTAAAAAGACGTACCCTGAGCGAGTTCTTGATCCCTCTGGCTATTGCGAGCATCGTTTTATTGTTTACTGTATAGCACTGACGTTGTTTATGTAGCGATCTTCTTTAATAAGGAAGTTTTGTAAAAAGGAAGGAGTTTTCTTCTTCTTCAAAAGAAGAAAATATGGTTTAGGGTTTAAGCTCTACTTTCTTAAACTAAACCCTAAACCCTACTTATTTTTCTTCTCATTAAAGTCAAAAAAAGATCCAGCAGAATTTCGTTCTCCATTCTCAGAAGAGCGACCAGAGAGAGTAATAAAGAACAGTAATTAATTAAGTGAAAACTGACCGCGATGAACAAAACTGGGTCGCAATCGAGAGACGATAGCGCTCACGCATTCGCGAGAGCTTCTGCAGCGAAGACGAACTCGGTACCGGCGACCGTGTTACAAAGATTTTGGGACCTCGCGTCGTCGCACGCATCAGCGAGATCTTCAGCCGCCGCGCAGTTAACGGAGGAGTTAAGGAAGATACAGCACGAGCTCGCGAGAGAGGATTCGATCGTGAATGATCGAGACAGCACGAAAAGTAACGGTGATCATGCTACGGGCGATGGAGATAATGAACGGCCATGTGCAGTGGTCGAATATGCCATGAAACGATTGACGAGGGGCCTAGGAAGTGGTCGAGCCGGGGCGAGGCAAGGTTTCGCAATCGCGTTAACGGCCGTTTTAATCGAGCTCGATGAGGTCACTATCGAGGACGGGTTCAGATGGTTAAGGGAGGGATTAGAGCCAATAACGAAGAGCACGAAAGGAAATGAGGCGAGGGATATATTGATTGGGCAGTTGTTCGGGCACGCCGCGTTAGCCAGGGCGTTGATTCAGAAAGACGTGAGCGTCGAAGCGAAGATGAAGAAGAAGCAGAACGATAAACGAAGGAAACGATGGACTGATCCTGAAGAGGAGAGGAAGAGAGTTGTCGATTTCGCGAGTAAGATTTTGGGCGAGATTTGTAGGATTAGTTCGAGTAAGGCGTATTTAGGCGAGAGCTGCGCCGCGGTCGCTATCGAGTTAGCTCTCAGTTTAGGCGAAGATATGGCCAAAGAAGCTTTAGAGAAGTGTCCCCAAGCGCAAGCGTGGATTAGTAAGGACGTGAACGATGAAGATAATACGACTGCGGATACTGTTTGGTTAGCGTATAGTTTATACGAATGCTTACCGGCGAGGTGTAAAGAAGCGCAATCGGTCGTGCCAAAGTTTGATCCAAAGAAAATGACTAAAGATCAAGCGTTTTTTGATATTGAGAACTTGAAGCGAATTTCGAGCGCGCTTGCGGAATGTCCACACTCGCACCCGCGCGTGCATCCAATCTGGGAAATTCTTTGTGAAAAATCAAAAGAAGAAGAAGAACAAAAAGTAACAAACAACAAGAAAGACGGTGAAAAAAGTGTAACAAATAATAATAAAGCTACAACTCGATTAGAAGCTCTTTGGGAGACGTGTTGCGAGGACGGTTTGTTCAAATCGCCATCGCATCAACGCAAATATCTCGGATTTCGAGTGTTTTCAATACTTTTACGAGTGGCGACGCCTTCGGAAACCGCGAGAATGTTTTCTTCGCCGAATTTCGTGAAATGTTTAATCTCGAATTGTGCGAAACCGGATAACTATTTGCACGCGTGTAGTACGGATTGTTTGAAAGCCATCTCGAGATGCGCAAAGCATGCAGAGACATCTACGAAGAAAAGGGTTGCAATTGTCGCCGCTTTGCGTCAAGTCGGCGTGCATAGATTTGATAAGCAACTCGCAAAGTCGAGCGGCATTTCGACTTTAATGGCTGGATTGACTAGAGAAGAGGCGAAATCGTACTGTGAAGAATTGCGCGAATCGATATTGAAAAAGACTATTGATAATAATAACAATAATAACGGCATTATTGAAGGCGCGGACGATGCGAGTACTTCGAAGGATTTCAAACGTCTATGGGCACTCGAACAAACGTGCTCGATTACGTCGGCATTGTCACCAGAAGATCGTGCGGAAATTTTACGGTTTTGCGTATTCCATGCGTTTTATTCTTCTTCGAAAAAGCAACTGCCTAAAGGAGTCATCGGTGGAAACATTGAAGACTGTCCCGACGCGCTTCGAAGAGCATTCTCCACGCGTCTACTTTCGATGATTTTAACGAACATTCGTTCGCATGGACGAACACAGCAAAAACATAACAATCATCAAACGAAAAAGAGTAACAATAAAGAAGAAGTTTCCGTCATCGCTGACGATGAAAAGTTCGATGCACTCACAGAAGCGTGCAATGCGATTTTGAAATTTGATGCCGACGCGTCTACGACTGACGTGATTCCGAACAGCACGCGAGCAAAAGAGGCGCGTAAGAATCTCGCATCTGCTTTGAAAATATGTGAAAAGAAAAACGAAGGAGTCGCTGCTCCGATCATTCCGTTAATAAAGACGCTAATTGTACTTCACGCATCGGATCCGAAGCAGTTTACATCAATCGTTGAAGATATTCCAAGATGCGTCGATGAGCTTTTGCAGCCGGCTAAGAAGAAGACTAAGACAACAAAGAAATCAAAAAAGGGCGGCGCAGATAATGACGACGACGGCGATGAAGAAGGAAACGAAGACTTAGAACCAATGGATGTTCTTAACGATCTCTTAATTGCGTTTCTCGCGCAACCGTCTGCTCTTTTGCGAGATGTCACCGAACGCACGTTCAAAGGTGTCTCGGGGAAAATTACCGAAAGAGGTATTGATGATATTTTGACCGTTGTCGAAACTTTTGCAAAATCTAGGCGTGAAAACGAAGATGGAGAAGATAAATTCAGAAGACGACGATGATGTTCTTGAAGAAGACGATGATGATTCTGACGACGATGCGGATTCTTCGAGTAGTGAAGACGAATCCGAGGACGATGATGAAGATTCTGAGGATGATGCGGACGGTATGGATACCGAAGAAAACGAAGGCGCTATCGCAGCGATTCGTAAAGCTGCGATGAAAATGCATAGGAAGAAGAAGAATAACTCTGATAATGATTCTGGAGATGATTCTTCGGGTTCTGATGACGATGATTTTACCGACGATCAAATGTTTGCTACCGACAAGCTTCTCGCCGAAGCGTTCAAAGCGAAACGCCAAGAGCTCTCGCGCAGGAAAGCTTTGAAAGTTGCCGCGGCTGACTTTAAGTTTCGTGCTTTATCGCTTCTTGAACTATTTGCGAAATCGCAACCAAATTCAAAAATCCTTCCAGAACAAATCGTTCCGAGATTGCTTGTTGCCTCGCGCAACGCAAGAGTTCGATTCAAGAGTAATCCGGCTGAGAAATCATACTTGGAGCTCGCACAAAGAATAGATAGTGTTTTGACGAAATATGCGTGTAAGCATGCCGCTACGGTCGGCGCCTCGGCAGAATCTAAAGTCGACAGTACTAAGGTTTCTGAAATCTTGAAGAGCTTAATTGAACTTGCTGATAATGGCGCCGGAGCTGGACGAGATAGCGATGCGGCGAAAGGTTTTGCAAAAACCGCCGCCGTTGCGTGCTCGTACTTGGCGAAGATCCTAGAGAGCAACGGAAAGTGTGATGTCGCGTCGAAGATCTACGCAGATGCGATTGAAAACAAGTTTGAAAAGAAAACAAGTCGCTTACGAGCACCGTTTTTCGCGGAAGTCATCAAACTATCGCCGAATGTTTTAGCAAGCTGCGTTAGTGAACTCGCGACTTTGTGCGATTTGGGCGAGAGCGCGAGAGCGCAGTTTCTTCGACAAGAGTCATTACAACTTCTTTTCCAAATATTTTCTTCTAAGCAAAGAAATCAATCGATTCCAACTGCGGAAACCATTACTATTTTATGTGAAAAGTCGCTAGCGAATGCAATAAAAGCCGATGTTGAAAACCAAAGTCGGCGCGCGGAAATTGCAAAGCTATGCGCAAACGTCGTCGAAGTCGTCGGTCGCTCGTCTTCGTTTTCTAAAAAGGCTAAAGATGCTATTTTGAAAGCGGTCGACGTTCAAGAAAAAAGGTCACCAAAGGCGAGTGAAAAGACTTTGAAAGCTTTAGAGAGAATTACTAAATGCATCAACAACTTTGGAAACAACAACGTCAACATTGGAGGAGATAATGGCGCCGCTGATCCGAAGAAGAGAAAGAACGGCTCTCAGAATGATGACTCGAGCGCGAAGAAAAAGAAGAAGAAGAATTAATAAATTAAATATATAATGCGTCGATGATTGTTGAGATATCACGACAGATTAGAGCTTTGTTGTTAGCTCTGTTTTCTTTATATCGGAAAATGTGCTAGAAGTCTCCCAAACTACAGATGAGTTTGCAAGATCCTTCTAGCACATTTTCCGATATGAAGAAAACTGAGCTAACAACAAAGCTCTAATCTGTCGTGATATCTCATCAATTGAATGAAAAATATATAGCAGAAGTCAAACAATTTCAATCAATACTGTATTAATATATACAATCATACTCTTACTCAACTCGCTTCTCTAATTCAACTTGTTCTCGCCAGCGCTTTGACCTACTCCTCTCGGAGAAATAAAGCTCGAAGTCGTCGTCGGCAACGACTTTTCTTTCGGCGCATCTGGTGGCATGAAATACAAAACCAACGAACAACACGCGATTGTTATACCCAAAAACAACTGTAAACTCGGCTCTAAACCGAAAAAGGACACGCTCAATAGCGCGGTTAACAACATCGCCGAGCTCGTCGCGTATACTTTCACGATCGTATCGGCGAATTTCTGTAACCAACTCACGAAAAGTCCGGAAAACGAAAAGTTAATCACGATCAACCACGTTATTAACGTAAACCCATCCGTGCAATCGAATAACCAATTCCCTCCTTTATTCTCTCCAAAAAAATCATCCCAAGTCAACCTCGCTGCGTTGAAAACGACCCCAAACGCGTACAATTGCACGTTCTGCCAATATAACGAATCATTATTTTTCTTCAACAAGAACTCTGTGTATACCCCGGCCGTAGCGCTCAAACATGCGCTCAATATACCCAACAAATACCCCGCGATCGGCGCCGACAACGTCTCCCCGGCACACCCCGATATCTGCGACACAGTCGCCCCAATAGTCAACAACAACAAAGCGATCCATTGCGTCCTCGTCATCATCCTCCCTAAAGCGAATCTGAACAAAACGCCAGTCGTAACGATCTTCAAATTACCTAATATTTGATACGTCGCGGCGTCGACGTACGCCATCGTATAAAACTGCACGTTATTATGCATGACATATATCACCGACGGTATCGGGAACATCAAAACAGATCTTAAATCAGTCGTCATCTGCGTCTGTTGCGTATCCCTCTTAATCTGCCTTCTCAATAAAATCATCGACAGGATCAACTTCACGAGTTCACTGAACAACGGAACGACTGCTGAGTTATATTCATACTTCCCGTTTATTTTCGATGCTTCCATTAACAGTCCTTGCGAACAAGTAAATATCGTCAGCGTTGCCGCTACGACTAGTTTCTGTGCGCCAGTTATCTTCTGCTGCTGTGAGGCCATCGTCTTCTCAAGGAACACTTCTCCTTCTGCTTCGTTCGAACGTTTTCCAGGCAAATGTTTACTATTCTTCGTCGTCTCTTTGTAACACTACTACTACTACTAACTACTAACTACTCTCTCTCAATCAATCAATCAATCAATCACAAACACAATCACTTGACTTTCTAAAACAAATTTCAACCTAATAAAAAACTTCCTAACTCTCTCTCTCTCTCTCTCTTAATCGCTGTCGCCGTGTATACTTATTGGTCCAATAAAGCGTGACGAGCTCGTTTACGTTTTAAGGAGGAATATAAATGTTTGAAAGTTTTTTGAAATCAATCGCGTGTTTTTAAAATCATAAAATGGAAAAAGTGCTCCTCATTAAAAGAAGACGATGGCCGATCTTTGACGACAGTTTTGTTCACTAAGAGAGAGAGAGAGCGCGAACGACGAGATGACGTCGAAAAACAACAACAACGGTCGAAGTCAGTAGTGATGGCTCAGTGCAGTATGGGTGATACCGGTGATCATCGCGTTCTTGCAAAGACGCGAGCGAGTCAGAGGAGAACTTTGTTAGTTCTGTGGACCGCAGTGCTTCTTTATTTAACGAAAATGAGGGTGTTGAAGTATTTAGGTTACGACGATGATAGCGTATCTTCTTCTGCGTCTTTGAGAGATCGTGATCGAGATGATCGCGATGAGGATAAGGATTCGAGCACGGTCGTGATTTCGCACGAGCGCTGTTCTTTGAACGAACGCGAAGATGATTCAGATGATGCCGCTGGCATTTTTTGGACGAAGAAGAGGAAGAAGAAGAGGAAGAAGGAGAGGAGTATTAAAGGCAATAACGAAGAAGAAGAGGAGAACAGAGGCATAAGATGTACGTGCGAAAGAGGATATGGTGGCTATAGGTGCAACGAAGCAAAATGTGAGAATAGTTGTGAGCACGGCGTGTGTCAATACGGGTATTGTTTATGCGAGGATGGGTGGAAAGGAGTAAAGTGCGACCAGCCTTTGTGTCAGTTCGAGGACGGGTGCGGCATAAACGGCGAGTGCGCTAATCCAGACTATTGTAAATGTAACGAGAAATGGTTTGGAGTAAAGTGCGATAAGAGATGTGAAAGAGGGCGGTTTCGGTTTTTAGAGCAACGATGTGACTGCGAGAGCGAGAAATGGGTCGGTGACGCGTGTGAATGGGCGACTTGCGAAGGCGATTGCACGAAGCACGGAGAATGCGTGATGCCTGATTTGTGCGAGTGTAAGTTTGGATTTTCTGGCGAAAAGTGCGATGTCGATGATTTGTCAGCCGCACTGATGATGAGTAAAAACAGAACAACAACAACAACAACAACAACAACAACAACAGAAGGCGAAGAATATTCAGGAGAAGAACAAATATTTGGCAGTAATGGTGGTGGTCCGCGTGGATTAGTAGAACTATTATTATTAAACCAAAGCGTCGATCTTACCACGGCTGCGTTGACGCTCGCGAAAGATGTCGTAGAAGACGAAAATAGATGGAGAAATGTACAGAAATGGACATCTCACGTGAAAGATGAAAAGGGAGAACACGCGTTGATTAAGCGCTCGTATATATTAAAGCAGCTTTCGTTGCCCGAAGTCGATGAACTCGGCATGGATAGAAACGAAAACGGTGAAAAGATGTTCAAATCGTGCGCTATAGTCGGCCCATCTGGGACTTTGCAACGTTCAAAACCTGGCGATGTTATCGACTCACACTTTGATCAAATTTTTCGTATAGATTTAGCGCCCTCGAACGTAAGGTATAAAGATTCCGCCGGTTTAAGAACGACGTTTAGAGTGCTCGACCGAGACACTGTCGAAACACTCATAGAAAGGAAAGATTTAGTCGATCCAAAAAATCCGAGAACGCGCAAGTTTAAAGATACGAAGTTATTAATATGGCGCGCAGAAAGTTATGAGTTGTTTCCTTTGTTGAAGACGAAATTTCCAGAAGATGATTGGGATATTATGAGTCCAGATATAATCGCTCCGTTCATTGAAAAGTATAACGAAGTAAAGAAATCGTTATTATCGTCATCATTATCGACGAAGACGCGTTTAAACGCGCAGCAACTCAAAAATCTCCATCATCAATCGCCACCATCTGCTCTACTCACGTTAGCGTTTGCGAAACGAACGTGTGCTTATATTCAAGTCTGGGGGTTTGATTTCTCGAGCTATAGTTTTCGAGCGCAACATGGCGAAAGTTTTCAATATTTCTCTTCGCCATCTTTTGAACCGGACGAAAACGAAAACAGTAAACGAGATTTAGAATACGCTCTGTTAAGAAACGTTGCAATTGCGAGCGATGATATGGACTGGTGCGATTTCGAGAATTCAGAATCGTGCGTTTCGAAAGCAAAAACGAATTTGCCCGAAGTGAGCATTGAAGTAGGTGTAGCACAAGTAAACGAAGACGAAAACATTAAATAGTGATGCAGTTCATGAAACAGGAGAGGAGAACAGGTTGCGAGAATTTATCGGACGCATCGACCTTACCGCGTTCGAAGAAATAAAAAACGAGGACGACAAAGATGTGTCGTT
>ERZ889217.1268-NODE-1268-length-13212-cov-16.176104_pt1 | contig 13212 bp, 9 predicted proteins | sample MGYA00521098_ERZ889217 | MGnify/ENA primary metagenome ERZ889217 (study PRJEB32303, sample SAMEA104408613) | aquatic metagenome | biome: Brackish water; feature: Pelagic; material: water | place: Baltic Sea | collected 2014-06-10T22:04:00 | depth 2,362 m ...
GCGCTACGCAGCTTGGGTAGCACGTGGTGGGCCACGAGGTCACATTCGGCCAGGTGCGGGTAGCCCGACAAGATGAACGTGTCGATGCCGGCATCGCGTAACTCCAATAATTTGCCGCTCACCTGGCTGGGGTCGCCCACAATGGCAATGCCGGCCCCGCTGCGGGCTTGACCAACGCCAGTCCACAAGTGCGGCTCGAGATAGCCGTCGTCATCGGCGGACTCGCGCAACTCGCTCTGACGAGCCACACCAGCAGACTGCGAGTCGAGCGACTTGGCGCGAATCGCAGCCCCATCTTGCACGTCAAGCCGTGACAACAGCCGCGTGGCGGCAGCACGAGCCTGCGCCTCGGTACCGCGCACAATCACATGGCTGCGCCAGCCGTAGCGCAGCGTGCGACCGAAGGCTGCAGCACGATCATCCATCTCGCGCATCACAGCACGCATGCGCTCGGTTGTGTCAGGCCACATCAGATACACATCGCACGACTCGGCTGCACACTGCCGAGCGGCTTCAGAAAGCCCACCGAAATACACCACCGGGTTGTGCGGGTGATCCACTGCGATCCGTGGCGCGTCCACGTGAGCGGTCACATATTCACCGCCAAAGTCAGCACGCTCACCACGCAGCAAGGTGCGCAGCACGGCCAGCGATTCGGTGGTGCGCTGATACCGAGCCTCACTCGACAATGTTTCGCCAGGCACATCTGACGAAATCGCATTGATCACCAACCGCCCGCCGGCAATCTGTTGCAACGTGGCAATTTGTCGGGCTAGTTGCGGCACCACCAATTCACCCAGCCGCACCGCCAAGAGCAATTTGATGCGACTTGTCTCTACAGCGATGGCCGCAGCAAAAGCCGTGGCATCCATACCCAGCGCATAGCCCGATGGCAGCAACACGTTGTCAAAACCATTGGCTTCGGCACGCAGCACGATGTCACGGCAGTGATCCCACGATGACTGCAACGCGGGGTCTGCAACACCAAGGAACTCGTAGTCGTCGTCGCATAAGGCGGCGAACCACGCAACCTCGGTCACGGCAGCAAGCTTCCCTGTGATACCGCAATATGCATGCTGCTATGTTGCCAGACGCGCCGTGTTAGCAAGCGCGTGTCGTTAAACGTATGTTGCCAGACGCGCCCCATCACGAGACATGACGTCTGGTTAGCTCAGGAGCAGCCGCTCGTCGAACCGCAGTCACCACACACGTGGCACGCACCGGCGCGACGCATGTTGGATGAACCACACGCCGAGCAAATCGCACCCGTACGAGCCGACTTGGATGAACCGTGGTCCATCACGCCTGCAGCCATGCTGGCGGCAAGTTCACCTGCCGACGGAATGGTCTTTGGGTCAGCGAAAATGTCGACGCCTTGAGCGGTGTCCACTGCGGTCTCTTCGACACCTGGCAGCGTTGGCTGCAAGCGCTCTTCACGAGTGAAGATGCCCAATTCGGCACGCTCGGCTGGGGTCATGTATTCGACTGCCAAACGACGGAACAAGTAGTCGATGATCGACGATGCCATACGAATATCTGGATCATCGGTCATGCCGGCTGGTTCAAAGCGCGTGTTGACGAACGCCTCGACGAATGCATGTAGCGGCACGCCGTACTGCAATCCATACGAGATGCTCTTGGCGAACGAGTCCATGATGCCGGCCAAGGTCGAACCCTGCTTGGACACCGTGAGGAAGATTTCGCCTGGGCGACCATCTTCGTACTCGCCCACGTTGGCAAAGCCTTTGCAGTCAGCAACGCGGAATTCGAACGTGCGACCACGACGTGAACGTGGCAGCTTGTGTCGAACCGGCTGATTGACCACGCGCTCGATGACGCGCTCGACGGTTGCAGTTGCAGCGTCGCTCTTGTCATCGTCTTTCTTCATGGTCGACAACGGTTGGCCAACTTTGCAGTTGTCGCGATAAATCGCAACGGCCTTCAGCCCGAGCTCCCACGACAACATGTGGATTTGTTCGATCTCTTCAATCGTCGCGTTTTCTGGCATGTTTACCGTCTTGGAAATGGCACCCGAGAGGAACGGCTGCACCGCACCCATCATGCGCACGTGACCCTGATAATGAATCACATTGTCACCCATTGAGCACGCAAATGCCGGCAGGTGTTCGGTGCGCAAGTCGGGCGAGCCGACGATGGTCTTGTTCGTATCAATGTGCGCAATGATGCGGTCGATAACGGGCTTTTCATAGCCGAGGTTCTTCAACGCGCGTGGCACCGTTTGGTTGACGATGGTCATGTTGCCGCCACCCACCAACTTCTTGAACTTCACCAGACCGAGGTCGGGCTCGATGCCTGTGGTGTCACAGTCCATCATGAGACCGATGGTGCCGGTTGGTGCGAGCACCGTGGCTTGGCTGTTACGTACGCCGTATTCTTCACCGTCGCGCACTGCTGCAGCCCACGAAGCAGTTGCTGCTTCGACGAGGTCGGCTTGCACAACATCGGTGTTGTCGATTTCTTTGTCGGCGTCGCGGTGCATGCGCAACACGTTGAGCATGTATCGCTCGTTGGCAGTGAAGCCAGCGAATGGCCCCATGCGGCTGGCGATACGAGCACTCGTTGCATAAGCATGACCGGTCATCATCGAGGTGAGCGATGCCGCCCAGGCCCGACCACCGTCAGAGTCGTACGGCATACCCAGGGCCATCAAGAGTGCGCCGATGTTGGCGTAGCCCAAGCCCAATTGACGGAAGAGTCGGCTGTTTTCAGCGATCTTTTCCGTTGGGTAGTCGGCGTTGCCCACCAAAATTTCTTGCGCGGTGAACATCACTTCGATGGTGTGGCGGTACGCATCGACATCGAACGAATCGTCGTCGTTGAGGTACTTGAGCAAGTTGATCGACGACAAGTTGCACGCTGAGTTGTCGATGTGCATGTATTCGCTGCATGGGTTAGAGCCATTGATGCGGCCTGCTGCGTGCGCGGTGTGCCACTTGTTGATGGTGGTGTCGAACTGCAAACCGGGGTCGGCGCACTCCCACGAGGCTGTGGCAAGTTGACGCCACAAATCGCGGGCCTTCATCGTGCGCACGGTGCGGCCATCTTTGACGGCTTTCAGATCCCAGTCGCGGTCTTCTTTGACGGCTTGCATGAAGTCGTCGGTGACGCGCACCGAGTTGTTGGCGTTTTGATACTGCACGGAGAACGAGTCAGAGCCGTCCAAGTCCATGTCAAAACCGGCCGCTGCGAGGGCGCGCGCCTTTTTCTCTTCACGTGATTTGCACCAGATGAACTCTTCGATGTCTGGGTGGTCCACGTTGAGGATGACCATCTTGGCCGCGCGGCGAGTTTTGCCACCCGACTTGATGGTGCCTGCCGACGCATCAGCGCCACGCATGAACGAAACTGGGCCCGACGCGGTGCCGCCACCCTTCAGGGTTTCGGCGCTGCTGCGAATGGCCGACAGGTTGATGCCCGAACCTGAGCCGCCCTTGAAGATGGTGCCTTCTTCCCGATACCAGTTGAGGATGCCGTCCATCGTGTCTTCGACGGCCAAAATGAAGCAGGCACTCGCCTGTTGTGGCACGCCTTTGACACCGATGTTGAACCACACCGGGCTGTTGAACGCAGCGCGCTGGGTGACGAGGATGTACTTGAGTTCATTGCGGAACGCCTCGGCCTCGGCTTCGTCTACGAAGTAGCCGCCCTGGATGCCCCAATTGGCGATGGTGTCAGCCACGCGGTCGATGACTTGGCGCAACGAAACTTCGCGCTCAGAAGTCCCAGGTGTGCCACGGAAATATTTTTGCGAAACGATGTTGGTTGCGTTGAGCGACCATGTGTCGGGGAACTCGACGTCGCGTTGCTCGAAGGCCACGCTGCCGTCTTTCCAGTTGCTGATGCGCGCATCGCGCTTTTCCCACTTGACCATGTCGTACGGGTGAACTTCAGGTTGCGTGAAGTGGCGATTGATTCCGATGGAGAGACGCTCCGGAGCTATGGACATTGGATTGCCTTTCGTAGTAGGTGAGGACTTGTTCTAGTTGACGGTGTTACGGGGATGACGGATTCTCGTTGGGGGGAATAACGACCATAGTGGGTCAACGACGTACCACTAGGGATGGTAGAAAACAGCCCGTAATTGCAGTTCCGCCCACAACCGGTGGTATCAGCCTACAAGGTTGAAATTTGATTTTTTGACGAATTTCGGGGCACTCGGAAAAAAGTTACCGTGCTGTAACAGGCGTCTCAGTCGGCGTCGGAATTAGGCGTGCAACAGGCGTCTACACCGACTCCGCGGTGACTGCCACCGGGATGCCATTGAGCACTGCATTGCCTGACAACGGGTCGATTGCTTCGTGATCGGTCAGCACGTTGGAATTCACCCCAGCAAATTCGTGCGCCACTGACTGTCGTGTGTCTGGCAGGTTGTGGCCCCAACCGTGCGGCAGGCTCACCACGCGTGGGCGAATCGCATCGGTAATTTCTGCCGGTGCAATCACCGAGCCCACTCGACTGGTCACTCGCACCGCGCCACCGTTGACCACACCGAGTCGCGCGGCATCATCGGGGTGAATCTGCAGAGTGCAACGAGGCTTGCCTTTTACCAATACGCGAATGTTGTGCATCCACGAATTGTTGGAGCGCAGATGGCGACGTCCGACCAGCAGCATTGCGTCGGGGTCAGCACTCAGCGATGCCCGCAAGCGCGGCAAGTCGGCAATCAACTCGGCTGGGGCGAGCTCAATTTTGCCGCTTGGGGTGCGCAACACTTCAGGAATCCGCGGAATCAGCGCGCCATAATCCACACCGTGCGGATGTTGTTTCAACATCGCCACGCTCGCACCCGCAGGGTTGGCCCCGAAGCCCTCGCCGAACGGGCCGATGCGCAACAACAAATCCAGAATGCGATCTGGCCCGCGCAACGAACCGTTTTCGGGGCTGCTCAAGGCCTGGTAAATCTCGTCAGGGTTGCGACCGGCGATCACGCTGGTGTCGTCGCGCACGGTGGACTCGATGAGTGAACGAATGCTGATGTCGTCGATCGTGTCGGGGTCAACATTGGTGCCCAGACCCTGCACGATGCCCGCCAATTTGGCCAAAATCTCCCACTCGTCGGGCACCCCGGGTGGCAAGTCAAACACCGGTGGGCTGTAGTTCGCCACGCTGCGCAGCGCAAAGTTCAGCAACGCCAAGTCGTAGTGGCTGCGATACAGGCTTGATGGCGCCGGCAGAATCACGTCGGCGTGACGTGATGTTTCGTTCAGATAAATGTCAACACTCACCATGAAGTCGAGGCTGGCAAACGACTTATCCAGTTGCTCGCTATTCGGTGTGCTGAGCACTGGGTTGCCACCCACCACGACCATGGCGCGAATTTGCCCAGGGCCAGGTGTGTCGATTTCTTCGGCCATGAGAGCCGCCGGAAACTCCCCTAGCGCTTCGGGAAAGTTGCGCACCCGCGACTTGCCGCGGCCGGTGCGAAAACCCTTGCCGACACCTGGTTTGCCACGCGTGGTTGGCCCTGAGGCCACCGGCAGTGGGAACATCGCCCCGCCGACGATGTCGAGGTTGCCTGTAACTGCATTGAGCACATCGACCAACCACGATGCGGTCGTGCCAAAACTTACGGTGGTGGTGCCGATACGCCCATACACCGCGGCCCGTTGGGCGTCGCACAATTCCACTGCAATGCGACGAATGGTGACGGCGTCAATGCCCACCACGCGCGCCACGGCCTCGGGCGTGAACTCGGCCAGCGCCTCTTGCACTTCTGCAAGACCGTTCACATGGCCAGCCAAATGGTCGCCGAGCTGTGCTCGTTGCGCTTCGAACACTGCCGTGACCATGGCCGCCAGCAGCAGCGCATCGGTGCCCGGGCGAATTGCCAGCCACTCGTCGGCCGACTCGGCAGTGCGACTGCGACGTGGGTCGACCACGATGATGCGTCCACCGCGCGCGCGAAGTGCTTCGAGTCGCCCCGGCCAGTCGGGTGCTGTGGCCAAGCTGCCATTGCTGGCATACGGGTTGGCACCCAACATCAGTAGATAGTCGCAACGATCAAGATCGGGAACAGGCACCGAGATGGCCGTGCCGAACATAAAGCCAGCCGACACCTGTTTGGGAACTTGGTCGACGCTTGATGCACTAAAACGTTGGCGACTGCCAATCGCAGTGAGCAACACGCGATTGAACGTCATCGCCGACAAGTTGTGTGCGCCAGGGTTGCCGAGATAGGCGCCAATCGACTCGCGGCCGTGGTCGGCAATGACCTGGGTGAACCCACGTTCGACGTGTTCCCACGCTTCTTCCCACGACACTTCGACATGTTTGCCATCGCGCTTTACAAGTGGTTGACGCAGCCGATCGGGGTCTTCGTGCAACTGCTTCAGAGTCGAGCCTTTCGGGCAGATATAGCCCTTGGAGAACACATCGTTCATGTCACCGCGAATCCGCACGACGGTGGTGTCACGCACCGAAATCTCCAGCCCACAACCTGCCTCGCAAAGCGGACACGTGCGCACCACGACGCGGTCAGCTTTGACCGTGTCAGATTGGCCCATGTCGGTCATTGCATCACTTCTTTTTGCGCGGCTTGGCAGCCGTGCGCTTTTCGAGCAAGGTGATCTCGCGTTGAAAGTCGGACGCTTCGTCGAAGCCTTTATACACACTTGCAAAACGCAGATACGCCACCTCGTCGAGTTTGCGCAACCGCTCGAGCACCGCCTGACCAACTTGAGCACTCGTCACGTCGCCACCCGTCAAGCGCATCGCGTCTTCGACAGACGTTGCCAAGTCGTCAAGGTCTTGTACAGACACCGGTCGACCTTTGGTGGCTGACCCCAGCCCAGCCACAATCTTGAGCCGATCAAAGGGCTCTTTGTCGCCACTTCGTTTCATGACGTACACCGGCAGTTCATCGATGCGTTCATAGGTGGTGAACCGTGTATCGCACTTCAGGCATTGACGCCGGCGGCGCACAGCGGCACCGTCTTCGGCAGCCCGCGAGTCAAGAACTCGCGAGTCATCATGACTGCAACTGGGGCAACGCACGTTGCGCCCAGAGTAGTGCCGCAGGCGACCCCGCTGTTTAGGGGATGCGAATGAGCTGGCCGCTCGTAATCGCCGTTCCATTCAGGCGCACGAGATGATCGACCACTTCGCTGATGGGGGCATTGGGGGCAATGCGTTCACCGATTGACCACAAGGTGTCACCTGGCTGGGCCACGACGTACTTCGGGGCCGCGGATCGACCGGCACTGCCGTCGGCAGCAGCACTGGCACCGAACAGCGAGAACATGCTCAACAGCACAGCGGCTGCTACGGCAGTAATGGCAAACATCGCCCCGAGGCGCCGACGTCGATAGACGCGTTGCAATTGGCGAGTGTGGGCCGCTTGGCGGATTGCCGTGCGACGGGTGGTGGGTTGGAGTTGTCCTGCGAACACGATGGTGGCCATGGGAGTTTCCTTTGTGGTTGGGGGTTGGGTGGTTGGGGGTTGGATTCTTGCGGTGGGGGCGAACAGGTGTTCTCCCCTCGGCTTCCACCATAGCGAACGGGTGTTCGTAGTACAACCTCCCCAGAAACCCAAGCCCAGCAACGGTTTCAGGGATTTCCGGCAAATATACGAACATGTGTTTGACCTTGGGGGCGAACAGGCGTACGCTTTCTGGCATGACCAGTGACAACACCAACCCCATCGCTCGCCTCGGCGATCGCCAGCGAAAAATCCTCGTTTACATCGAAGAGTGCATGCGCGAGCGTGGCTATCCCCCATCGGTGCGCGAAATTGGCGAAGCCGTCGGGCTCTCGTCATCGGCCACGGTGCACAACCACCTCGCCACACTGCAAGAACTTGGCTACCTGCGTCGCGACCCCACCAAGCCGCGCGCCATCGAAATGCGTTTCGATTCCGCTTCAGGCGTCACGATGGATCGCCGCCCAACAAAATACATTCCGCTCGTTGGCGAAGTGGCCGCTGGTGTCAATGTGTTGGCCCAAGAAAATGTCGAAGAACTGGTCCCGCTCCCGATGGACTTCACCGGTGACGGCGAGCTATTCATGTTGAAGGTGCGCGGCGAGTCGATGATTGATGCCGGCATTCTTGACGGCGACTTCGTGGTGTGTCGTCAACAAAATGTGGCGCGCAATGGCGACATTGTCGTAGCCGGCATTCCGGGTGACGAAGCCACGGTGAAAACCTTCAAGCGCGACGGCAACAAAGTGGTGCTGGTGCCGTCTAACTCGGCAATGTCACCGATGATCTTTGACCCCTCCGACATCAACATCTTTGGCAAAGTGGTGACCGTCCTGCGAAGGCTGTAAGCCGAAGCAGCACGTGTAAGCCGAAGCAGCAATAATTCCGCAGCGCTATTTCAAGCGTTGGGCAAGCAGTTCAATGCGATCATCTGGTTGCACTACGGCCACCCGCACATTGTTGGCGCCGCCCGCACCGTAAAAATCTCCCGGGCTTACCAATGCCCCACCGTCGCGGGCGAGTCGCTCGGCGAACTCCCAACCGTCGCGGGCATCAAACCACAGATAAAACCCGCCAGCCGGCTGGGTGATGTTGATGCCCGACCACCGTGACAACACGTCAGCAGTGCGCGCCAGCCGACGCGCATACACCTCGCGCTGGGCCGCCACATGTGCATCGTCATTGAGCGCCACCACACCGGCTGCTTGCGCGGGCCCGGGCACCATCATGCCCGCGTGCTTGCGAACTTCTTTCAGATAGTTGACGATGTCGGCGTCGCCGGCGTAAAACGCCACCCGCACACCAGCCAAGTTGGATCGCTTCGACAACGAATGCAACGCCACCACGCCGTCAAGGCCGTGTTGCACGATGCTTTCACCGGCTTGGTGCCAGGTGAATTCCACATAGCACTCGTCGCTGAACACCGGCACGCCATGGGTGCGCCCCCAGCGGGCAGCAGCACCGAGATCATCGAGGGCCCCGGTGGGGTTGCTCGGCGAGTTGACCCACAACATGAGTGCACGAGCCGCATCATCGGCTGAAATTGCCGACAGATCCAACCCACCAGCAGCAGTCATCGGCACGGCGACCGCTCGGCAGCCAGCCAAGATTGCACCCATTTCATAGGTCGGATACGCAACAGCCGGAAACAACACGGTGTCGCGGTCTGGTCGGCGCAGCTTCATGTAGTGCGGTGTGGAGGCAACGAATTCTTTCGAACCCACACACACCGCAATTTGAGCGCTGGGCACATCGACATCAAAGCGACGACGCATCCAGTCGCGCGCTGCACCACGCAGCGGTTCAGATCCGATGCTGGCTGGGTAGCCGCGCTCGGCATTTGATGTTGCAAGTGCTGCAATCACCGCGGCGGTTGGCGCATCACACGGCGTGCCAATCGACAAATCAATCACACCGCCATCGTGCGTGGCCGCCAATTTGGCAAGCGAGTCGAGTCGGTCGTAGGGGTATGGCGGCGGAACAAAGGGTTGAGCAGTCATTGAGGAACCACGACAAATTCTGTCAGGCGGCCCCGTGATGCGTCAGCCAAGCGTGCCTGCACGCGGATTCCCCCATCTTCATGCGATGTCGACACAACTTCGCCTTCGCGATGCAGCGATGCCATCACGTCCCCGCGTTCGTAGGGCACCAATAGCTCCACCACTGCTGTGAGCGAACGCACCCGATCAGCAATTGTGCGCAGCAGGTCGTCGATGCCCTCGCCGGTTGCCGCCGAAATCGCCACCGAGCCCGGGTTGTCATACACCAGGCGCTTGGCTGCATCGTGGTCGGCGTCAGCTTTGTTGAACACCAACAACTCAGGCACTCGATCGGCGGCAATTTCGCCGAGCACTTCGCGCACTGCTTCGATCTGGCCGAGTGGGTCGACAGCGCTCGAATCCACAACGTGCAGCAACAAGTCGCTGCGGGTGGCAACTTCGAGCGTGCTCTTGAACGCCTCAATCAACGTGTGTGGCAGTCGACGAATGAAACCCACCGTGTCGGTGAGCAACACAGGTTCGCCACCTGGCAACGCAAGCCGACGCGTGGTCGGATCCAGCGTGGCAAACAGTCGATTTTCTACCAGCACCCCAGCCGCAGTCAACCGATTGAGCAAGGTCGACTTGCCTGCGTTGGTGTAACCCACGATGGTCACGTTGGCCAACCCGCTGCGGGCCCGACCTTTGCGCTGCTCGTCGCGGGTGCGTTGCAGCTCGCGCAGTTCGCGATCCAATTTGGCAATTCGGTCGTTGATGCGACGACGATCGGTTTCTAATTTGGTTTCACCGGGGCCGCGCGTGCCGATACCGCCACCTTGCTGGGTGAGCCCAGCACTCGCACCGCGGCGAATTCGCGGGAGTCGATAGCGCATGAGGGCCAGTTCGACTTGAGCTTTGCCCTCCAGGGTGTGGCTGTTTTGGGCGAAAATGTCCAAAATCACTGCCGTGCGGTCGATGGCCGTGCGACCCAGAGTTTTTTCTAAATTAAATTGTTGCGCGGGCGCCAACTCGTTGTCGAACACCACCGTGTCGGCATCAACAGCCAAACAGGTGGCTTTGAGTTCTTCGACTTTTCCTTTGCCGATGAACGACGCCGGGTCGGGTTTGTCGCGCCGCTGCGTGAGCCGCGCCACTACGTCGGCCCCGGCAGTGTCGACTAGTCGCTCGAGTTCGTCCAAACTGTCGTTGGTTTCGGCATCGGTGCGGCCATCGAGCGTGACAGCCACCAGCACGATTTTTTCGCGAATCGTGCGCTCGATGAGCGTGCGGCCAAGCGCCTCTGAGTACGGCGATGTCATGTGTTGCGTGGCGCCGTCACCGAATACGGTGCTTCGAGTGACGCGTCATAACTGTCGACGTATTGCGCCGGGCCAGTAAGAGCAACGCGGCCGGCTTCTGGCGCATTCAAGGTGACCACCGCATCGCCACCCAGCATGTGCACGGTCACCTCCACACGTTCTGTCGTTGACGACACAAGACCCCAACGCAATGCCGCCCACGCGCTTGCGCACGCCCCGGTGCCGCAGGCTTGGGTTATGCCTGCGCCGCGCTCGTGCACGCGCATGGTGATGGCGTTTCGTCCGGGGCCCGGCGCAATGATTTCTAGATTCACTTGCGGCACCTGTCGACCAAGCTGGCCGATATCCACCGAATCCACATCGTCGACACCCACCACCGTGTGGGGGTTACCCACCGACACGTGCACTACGGGGCGATCTGGGTGCGTACCGATGGCAGCCCAATTGGCGGGTGCATCAATAGTGCTGACCTCGCCCATGTCGACGGTTGCGACGACCGAAGTGCTGTCTTGCTCGCCAACGGTTACTTCTCGCACGCCGGCATCGGTATGCAAGCGATACACCCGTTCGCCACGCGCTGCGTCGCTGCGAAACAATGCGTGGGCAAAGCAGCGCGCGCCGTTACCGCTCATCTCGGCAGTGGAGCCGTCGCTGTTGTACAACCGCATGCGCGCGTTGACATCGTCGATGCGCTCGAGCAACAACAAGCCGTCGGCACCAACACCTGACGCGCGGTTGCACCAAGCGCGAGAAACTTCTGGCCAGGCGACAGCAACTTCGTCAACGCCAGCACTGCGCAATTGGGCCACATCCAGCACCAAGAAGTCGTTGCCCCAGGCGTCGAATTTGCTGACTCTCATCATGGTTGGTTCCCTTATGCCTATCGCAAGAGTGCCAACACTTGGGGCGTGACCTCGGCAACGGGGTCGCTTTCGACGGCCACCCAGGTGATGCGTGGGTCGCGGCGAAACCAACGTTCTTGGCGCACGGCAAATTGACGGGTGTGCAGCACCATCTGGGCAACGGCTTCGTCAAGGCTCAACTCGCCAGCCAGGTGGGCCAGCAATTCGCGATAGCCGAGGGCTTGTTTGGCCTCACGCGAAAGCGTGCAACGTTCGGCCAGGCCACGTACTTCGGCCAAAAACCCAGCTGCCATCATGGTGTGCACGCGGTGCTCGATGCGCTGCGACAGTGTTTTGCGCGGCCAGGTAATGCCAATCTGTTGCACGTCGCTCGGCGGATACGCACCAGTGCCCGGGCCGAATGATGAAAACGGCTGGCCGCTGCCGATGCACACTTCGAGTGCACGTTCAATGCGTCGACGATTGCTTTTGTCTGAGCGTGAAGCCGCCAACGGGTCGAGTGCTTCTAGGCGCGCGAACAACACCCCCACGTCGGGCTCGGCTTGCAATTCAGCGCGCACCGCCGGCCATTCACCAGGCAGTTGCAAGTCGTCAATCACCGCGGTGAGATACAGCCCCGTGCCAGCCACAAACACTGCGTGCGCACCAGCGGCGTCGATTGCACTGCGGGCCAAGGCTGCGTGCTGTTTGTATTCAGCCACGCTGAATCGCTCGTCGGGGTTGACCAGATCAATGCAGTGGTGCGGCACACTCGCACGGTCGGCGGCAGTCGGCTTGGCAGTGCCAATGTCCATGCCGCGATACACCTGCATGGCGTCGACCGCGACGATGTGGGCGCCAGCTGCGCGAGCCACTGCCATGGCAACGTCGCTCTTGCCGCTTGCCGTTGGTGCGACGATGGCAATTTGCTGCATGAGTAAAGCGAACCTAAGCCGACGTCACGCCGAAGCAACGGCAAGTCGGGTGCGATGCGTTGGCAACGCCGTGACCTCGAGGAGTCGCCCCGTTAGATGAAATCGTGCTGCGTCAATAATCTCGACGCGCGCATAGGTGCCGAGGCGCAACTTTTCGGTTACCGGAAAATGCACCAACTTGTTTTGGCGGGTGCGACCCGTGAGATGGTCGGGGTTCTTGCGGCTCGTTCCTTCGACCACGATTTCTTCGACACGTCCGATGCGGGCGCGATGCTGTTGCACTGCCGTGCGGTCCAGCACCACTTTCAGACGGTTGTAGCGCTCGCTGACTTCGGCTGGGTCACAAAACTTGTCCACCATTGCGGCTGCGGTGGTGCCTTCGCGCGGTGAAAAGATAAACAAATACGCCGCATCAAATTGCGCGGCTGCGGCAACTTCCATGGTTTGCACAAAATCGGCCTCGGTCTCGCCAGGGAACCCGACGATCACATCGGTGGTCACCGCCAAGTCAGGGATGGTGCGTCGCGCCTCGGCGAGACGATCTAAATAGCGCTGGGCGGTGTAACCGCGATGCATCGCTGCCAACACGGCGTCGCTGCCGGCTTGCAACGGGTAATGCAGATGTTCACACACGCTGGCGGTTTCGGCCATGGCCAACAGGGTGTCTTCACGCATGTCTTTGGGATGCGGGCTCATGTA
>ERZ889217.1271-NODE-1271-length-13198-cov-6.450278_pt1 | contig 13198 bp, 5 predicted proteins | sample MGYA00521098_ERZ889217 | MGnify/ENA primary metagenome ERZ889217 (study PRJEB32303, sample SAMEA104408613) | aquatic metagenome | biome: Brackish water; feature: Pelagic; material: water | place: Baltic Sea | collected 2014-06-10T22:04:00 | depth 2,362 m ...
GTGTAATAGTTTCACACCTTAGTGAGGTGCAATTTTTTTACATCTAAATAAAAAAAAAATGTTCGATGTGGCTCATTGACTAAGAAGTAAAGAACTTATATCCCAGTTCCGTGCCAGCCTTTAGAGAAAGCAGGATTGGTCCAAGACGCGATTTTTCTCGAAGGATCGGCGGCGGTTTCGATTAATAGTTCGTACGTTTGTAACTTTTCGAGAACGTCCGAACAGACTTCGTAGAATCCGTCTCTGGTCACAAACTTACCGTTGGCGCCTTCTTTTAAACCTTCGTCGAATAGTTTTAATGCATATAAAGTGTCTATGGATGGTGGTGCAGATGGGTCGTTTACGCACGAATAGATCAAGCACAACTTATCATCCGCGTTGTTGAAATCGGGAGTTAAGAAATCGCTTATAGCGTTCGATTTCTTCGGCGCCAGTTTCCATAAATCTTCCTCCTCGCGCGCGAAGCCGGACTTGATTCCGCTGTTTAAGTACGTATTCGCACCGAGTGCGATTTCCCAGAAATTTCCAATGTTGTTCTCGTGCAATAATTTCCTGATCTCCTTACATTCATTGCTATCGATAGTCCCACCGAACTTATCGTCAAACTCTTCTTCATCACTCATCGTAGTATTAACAGATTTCAAACGCGCTTTAATCTCAATTAACTCTTCCCTCACTAGTCTTAATCTTAATTTATATTGCTCTAACGTCATTTGCTTCGAACTAGGTCCGACGATGATTCTTGATTCCTCTTCTTCAGCGCTCGTGGCCCTTTGCGCGTAAAACAACAAAAGTACTTTAAAGATATCTCTCTTCGTGATTTGATGTATATGCCGTTTTTGTAGCAAAAATATTTTCTCATCATCATCTGCTTTAGCGCCATTCTTCGCAACCGATCGAGTGCGAATAGTCCTCGTATTCCTTTGTAGTCGATTTGAGTTGTTTAAGAAATAAGCGCCTCTTTCGCTCGTTAATGCGAACATTTTTGTGAGGTCCTTCTCTTCTTTTGCACGTTTTGACAAACTTACCTATTTTATCGATATCTCGAGCGTAAGGCGGATATGCGCGAATGTTTTCTCTCGAACCTTTTTTCAAATTTTTTAGTATACGCAGATGCAAATAAGAGTTTTTGTTTGGTTTTTGCGGCTTCGTCATCGAGTCGTTGCTTCTTTTTTAAGGCGTGGATGTCCGCGTCGAGGCCGGAGATATCGACCGATAGTAAGCCGGTGAAATAGAACGAGTCCGCGCCTATGTCGTTTATGTCGTTGCTTTGCTTTGAATTGTTGTATGTAGTATAATCATCTGTCAAGTCGTCGTCAAAGTCAGAGTATGATGATGAACTGTCCGAAAGTGTTGGTAAATTCGCGGTTTCGCGAAGAACGCTGGCAAATGCTTTTCGAACGCGGTAGCCCCTAAACCGACTTTGAATGACTATGGCATACGTCCCGAGATATCTTTTATACATAAACGCTCTGAACGATCTTTGGATTATTTGAACGGCTACGTTTCGTTTGTTTATCCATCGTTTCACGCATTTTTGTACTAACTGAACTTTCCTAACGTGTACTTTAAATCGATAAAGAGCGGCTCTACGTCTTTCGTATTTTTGCATAACCGTCGCGGCCGAGTTCTGTTTCCTTTCTTTCTGCATTTTTTTCGCGATCATGAACGCTCGAAAAGAGTTTTGAATTAATAATGCCGCATTTATTCTATAAGTCCGAAATAGGAATACTCGCCATCGTCTTTGTAATCGAATAACGCACGTCACTTTCCACCTTAAGCTTGCTCGCGCAAGAAATCCCCTAACGAACTTTTGCATCATCACCGATGCGCATACTCTTCCTCGAAACCATATCCTTACATATTTTGCAATAACTACTTGGGCATCTTTGCGCGTTTTCATCTCCTCGCATCGCATTTCTCGCTCATTTTTCCGCAACGTATTCACGACGTCTCTCTTCTCGCGCGCCTTTCGGTCCCTGCGCACGAGCTCGTCGAGCGCAGAAATCTCTTCGCTAGCATCGACTGCAAAGACGTATCCTTTTTGTCTTTCATAATAAGAAGAATCAGCATTAGACACCGTTATCTTTTTCGTCTTCGTCAATATCTCTCCAGAGTTCTCAAGTATCGCATCGTCCTGATTAATAAAATCTTCTTCCATCGCCATATTGAACAAACTATCATCTTGATCAACACAGAGGACATTTTGGTCATCATCAAAAACATGTTCCCATTTCTCTCTGAACGAACGAACTTCGTTCTCCATTTCGACATCTTCATCTCCAGAAATCGATGTCTGCGACGATGAGAACGAATCTGAACCTTCGTCTTCAAGCATTGCCTATTTCGTACGTAATAGCAATGTTTTAAAAGACCACATAGGCAACACACGGAGGTCAAACATTTGTTGCATTAAATAAAAAAGAAAAAGTTTACCAGTTCGCGGAGCAACGCATCGTCGGCATCGAATATATCGTCAGACGAGGACGACGATGAAGACGAAACCGATGAGAATGAATGTGTTTGCATGCTATTACATGTGTACTCGATATACGTTTACTAGTAGCGCATGATTGCGCGCGCGATTTTAAAATAGAGTCAAAATAAATACAAAAAAAGTAGAAGAGCCCCATCAGCAGGAAAACTGTTTAATTGGTTTCTAAATCGACATATTTAATAGTCGGTTCGAGTTCAACAATTTCACGCTCGATGCGATCGACTTCGTCACCGACACTAGTGATTACGCGACAACCATATCCAATTAGAGCGTCATCGATAACTTTATCGTCGTTTTCGAGAACGCCTCGTTTGAACTCTTCGCGAAAGCGCTCTCGGTTATTGTCCTTTTCAAGGAAGCGGTTGACGATTGCAGTTCCATCGAATTCGAGTTCGGCTGCGTATCGAAACGTTCCTGGACCGAGTTCTTCAGATTTGGCTAAATAAATTTCGGAAACGACTGGGTCTTTTCGCATTTTTTCGTTGAGCAAATTCATCTTATCTTGACCTAAAGATTTGCCAAGGAGCATTAATCTGTTCGAGTTTATTAAATACATGGCCGTGACGCCGAGTAACCCTCCAATTGCTATTGACCCAGAGGCATCGAAAGCGTGTATGCCGGTCAATTTAGATGATAAAATTGCAACAGCCGCGACGGCACAACCGGCAACGGCTGCCGCGTCTTCCGCTAATACCGAAACCGACGTCGGATCTCTTCCAGATTTTATAAACTGCGTCACAGTCATCCCTCTATCGAGCGCGTTCAACTTTAGAGCGTCATAGGCTACATACGCTGAATAAGATTCGAGTGCTAAAGATGCTCCTAAGATCGCGAGCGCAATTTCCGTATTCTCCGTCGCCGCAATCGCCCCTTCTGGCATAGTCAAAGCGTTAATACCGTGCGAAATCGAAACCCCTGAGCCGAGAAAAAACACCCCAGTCGCCGATATAAGCGACCACACAAAGCGTTCTCTGTGGTACCCATAATTATGCGTCGCATCAGGTTTCCTTTTCGAACTAACTATACCGTACCTCAGCAACGCTTGATTCACGATATCTGCGACTGAATGCACGCTCTCGGCCAACATGGACGGAGAACCGGACACTGCGTACCCTCCCAATTTACAGAACAAAATAGCCGTATTCGCGGTAATCGCAGTCGACACCGCTTTTAAAGATCTCTCATCGTTCCTCGCGTCGTACTTCTGTGACCTCTTCGATGGTTTCAGCTCTTCCGGTGCTTTCTCCTCTTCGTCCTCGCTTTGCTGGAACTCGTTCTTAAGAGTGGAATATCTCGTCATAATCACGTCATCACTATTCCTGTTATTCCTGTTGTTATTTCCCAATTTTCTCATTAAAAACGTATTAATCGTAGTATTCGGGAAAGGACGACGACTTATATAGCTACTAGTACCAGTAGCAGTGGACATTAAACATGCCATTTGTTTCGTCGTGGTCGCTTTCGATCCACTGCATATTCGATCGATCACTTGTCTTCGATAGGACATTTTTATGACCTTCCTTGTAATAATAAAAAAGCTAATTTGGGCCAAAAAAATTTAATAGACCGCAAATCGAAACGTCAACGCTCTCTCAAACAAAGCTTTGACTCGACAAACAACGACCGTGAACAGTAAACGTGAGTACTATATTTCCTTATTTAAAATGCATGAAAGTGCTTCAGAAAGCGCAGAGAACGCGAGTCAACGAAGGCAGCATCGCTCGAACGAAGAAAAAGAGGAAGAAGAAGAGCAACGAGTTGTTCGGAAACGCGACGAGTTTGATCAGAAAGATTTCATGATTTTGAACGAAAACGTATCGAAGAGAGCGCGGGAGGGGGACGCGAACAAAGCGAGAGCGCTAGAGATCGATGCGTTTATGACGAGTTCTTTAATGAGATTGGAAGCGTTGAGACAGTTCGGGAGAGGTTTATGCGTCGTGAAGGTATGTAATGCAATTAACGTGTGCGAGATACCTATGAAATGTTTCGAGCACTGTCGAGAGAGTTTAAGAGAGCTTTGGGTATGCGAATGTAAAGTGAAAGGCGCGTTAGAGGGCTTAAGAGGGCTTAAGAATTTAGAGTTTTTAGCGCTTTATGGGAACGAGATTGAGGATCTTTCAGTGTTTCGTGATGTTATCTATGATGACGATGATGACGACGACGATGATGATAGTAATAATAATAACGAACCGCCGCTTTTGAAGAAAGCGAGAGGAACATTTCTAAAAATACGACGTTTGCTTCTAAGCAATAACAAGATTTCGAAAATAGGAAACTGTTTTGAGAACTTAAAGGCGTTAGAGAGCGTTGATTTGAGCGAAAACATGCTAACTGGTGAAGAGTGGATTTCGTCGTCGACGACGACGACGACGAGACAGAGTGAAGAAGAGAAAAAAGAGAAGAATTCGTTCACCGAATGGTTTCGAAGGATTAAGACGCTAAACTTGGCGGCAAATCCAATAGTTAACGAAGCGGTTATTCACGTCATTGCCGAAAAAGCGACTTGGCTTGAAGATGTTCGATTTCGTGATGATATTTCTGGCGCGTGTCCTATTGCTTCGGGAAGCGTAATAGCCGAAGTGTTAACAGAGTCAACGGCTGAAAAACACAGATACGCTTCGAAATGCGTTGCGGCTTTCAAAGAGAGTCTGAAGTATCTCGATGGATACGAATTGACGTTCGCTATTCGCAATAAACTTCTCGAATTACACGATAAACGACGCGCGACGTTTTCTTCGCATAATGAGAACGATGATCAGTGCGAGAATATTCGAGATGCTGATATAACGCCAATATTTTTAGACGAACGCGCAACAATTATCGATTCGCGGCGCGAGGTATTATTTGCGCAGCAGCAGCAGCAAAATGAAAGTGAACATGGAATTGTTGGGTATCGCGTCGTCGTAGAAAACAATGCGGCGATCGCTTACAAAGCACCCAATGAATGCACTTCTGTTCACGTCGAGCCACTATCGCTCGGCAAGATAACGACCCAAATACTTCGTTCAGAAACGCTCGTATCTTTGAAGATCAAAAACTGCTCTGTCGAGAGTTTAGAAGGGTTACAGACGTGCGCAAACATACAGTTTCTAGACGCGAGTTCAAACCGAATTAATTCAATCGATTCGCAGTGGTTCAAAAACCTCGAGTTTTTGACGTACTTGGATCTGTCCGATAATCAAATCGAAAACATAGAACGAGAATGTATTCTCTTCGTTCGAGAAAAATGCCCAAACTTATTACACTTGCGTCTCGCTCGAAACCGAATAAAGAGTTTGCGAGAGATACAAAACCTTTTAGAAATACAAGTCGTGGATAAAGAACGAGCGCCGGATTTAAAAAAATGCGCTTCGTCGTTGAAATATTTAGATCTGCGTGGGAATTTGGTCGTGGAAATTGAACATTACATCGAGTGCGTTGCGTATTTCGCGCCTTCGCTTGTTTTACTCGACGGCGCCGAAGTACAAGAAGTTTATAGGCGCAAGGGGAGATTTTTATTTGAGGGACGATTGACGACGGAAATGATTGAGAAGAAAACGAAAGCGATTGTATCATCAAATAATCGATGTAGCAACAATAAATCTTCGTCATTGTCGCATGTATTAGATCTATCGGAAATGTTCGTGAAAAGGTTAGACGACGAATCCGTTTCGGGCGCCGCGATGGTTGCAGCAAAAATTTTGAATCTCGATAAGAACATACTCGCGGATGTTTCTATTCTCGGCAAGTTGAAACATTTGCGACGATTGTCGTTAACTAAGAATTCAGTTCGGCAAGCTTTCGTTCGCGAGACGTATTGTATTAAACGACGTTCAAGCGATAGCGAAAGTAGCGACAAACCTAGCGAAGACGAGAAAAAGTATTACGAACAGTTTTTTCCTCATCTGAAAGAACTCGATGTTCGTTTTAATCGCATGGATTCGCGCCGATTATTAAAATTGCAACTACATAAACTCCAGTTTCTGTCGTTTGTCGATATTTCAAACAATCGGGTACAAAATTTGGACGGTTTGAAAAACCTACGAAACCTTCGAAAAATACGAGCTGACGAGAACCCGTTGCGTCCGTTTAACGAACATACTTTTCTAGGATTCGAGGCGCTTGAATCACTCTCTATGAAACGGTGTGGCATTCGCTCATTTGCACATATGAACATTTTGTCAAACTTAGAGTCGCTTCGTTTGGATGGGAACAGAACGAAAGACGCCGCGTTGGCTTTTAAACAACTCTCTAGCGTACTGAATTTAAAGAAATTAAGTCTCCGGGGATGTAAATTTACATCACCATACTTCGATAACGCAGTGTTTGCGCTCGAATCATTAGAAATACTCGATGGCATAGAAATAACGTGTGAAAATCGTGAAAAAGTTCGAGAAGATATGGAGAATAGACGCGCTCAAGAGGAGGCGTTAAAATTTCAAGAAGCGACTTTGAAACGCTTACACGTAAACGTCAAAATATCCTCTTCTTCTTCTGCGCAACTCACTCACAAATTTCCGAGATGTACGTTGCGATAAATAACAGGTATTGATGTACTGGTACAATTAGTATCATTATGAAAACTACTACAGCGTGTATTATTTACTTCTAAAGCTTCTAATCGTAACCTGCTACGTTCAACGTTTCACTCAAAGTTTGCGCGAGTGCGTTATAATCCTCGGAAATTCTTTTAAGCTGATTGTGCATTTCTTCTGTCGCTTCTTCCGTTCCATCTAGTTCTCGAGAAAGTTTATCATTTTCTTGACGCAACAACTCATTTTCTATGCGAAGTTCTTCGAGGAGCTCTAAATCTTCACTGTTTTTGTTTGCCGAGACACGCGGTGGTGAATGTTCAAAGGTTGGCTCTCGAACAGATCGAGCGAGCGCCTCAAAGGCGTCCCGCTTTGTATCGTCGTTAATATCATATTCCGATCCTTCAAAATCAAATTGGGTTTTGCTATTGAATAATTTACTTTGATTGATTTCTTCCATCAACTCGCTCTGCCTCGAGCGCGCCTCTAGAAGTTCGCGATCTCGTTCTCGTAAGAGCGCATCCAAACGATCAACGTGCGTTCTCAAATCATTCATTTGTTTTGCGTTTGCATCGTGCATCACTCCGAGATCGTTCGAGCGTCGCGTGTGAGAATTCAAATCCTTTTCTAATTTTTCCTTCTCTTCGAGTGCTTCCTCGAGCGATCGCTTGAGCGTTTCAAATTCAACGTCATTTGCAGTGTATCCAGTATTATCATCTGCGAATGTTTTTGCCGCTTCTCTGGCGCGGCGAAGATCATCAAATGTTCCTTGTAATTGTGCTCGCAATTCTACTTCTCTCGCAGCTGATCGTTTTGATTTATTCTCTGCTTGTTTAGCAAATGAAGCTGCCGAAGCTGCTCGATTCTCGGCTTCTTCCACACGTTCTCGCAAGTCTTTAGTTTCCTCTAATATCTCGCGCATTCGACGCTGCTGTTCTAAGACTACTGATTCTGAATGTGCGAGCGATTTAGCTAAATTTCGCGCCGCGCTAAGCGTTTGTGATTCCGAATCTTTTGTTTGTTTTGCATTTGCACTTGTTCCACCGCGAACGGTTTCGAGTTCGTTTGAAAGTTGCGCGTTTGTCGCGTTTGATGCTTCTAACCGACTCGTCAATCTTTCGTTATCTTCACTCAGCGCGTCCACGCGCTCTTTCAAAAGCTTTAATCGTCGTGAATCATCCTCTGTTGTCATAGAGAAGTCATATTCTCTAGCGCGCGTCGATGCCAATAAACCTTCAAGCTCTTCTGCTCTGTTTGATTCGAGTTTGGCTCTTAATTTCAATCGGTCTATTTCCTCAGAGGACTCCTCAAGTTTATTGCGCAAAGTGCGAAATTCTGACTCGACATCCGCGTGTTGCTTACGATATCTCTCATTTTGTCGTTTTAAATCTTCGCAGGTCTTCGAGACTTCTTCGAGTTGCTCAGAAAGAGATCCTAAACCATCAGGTGCGAAATCTCCCCCTTTTTTTCCCACGCTCGCAGAATTTTCCTCGAGATCTTTCGTGAGCTGTGATACTCTTCGCTCGAGATTCCTCGCTTCCGCGCTAAGCGCTCGATTCTCCGATTCTAAAACTCGAGATCGTTCTTTTGCTAATCTCAGCCCGTCTTCAGTTTGTTGCAACGCCTTCTCCAACTTCTGATTATCGCTCGATGTCGCTGATAATTCTCTCACCGCAACTTTATGCTCGCCTTCGAGTTCTCGATACGCCTTGGCCACGTCTGCTAGTTCTTTCGCGGTAGATACCGAATTTACTTCTACGTTCTCTAAAGCTCGCTCTGCGTGTCTTAAATCTTTCCAAGCTCTATCACGTTCTGCACACGCGCGCAGATAATCGTCGTTAACGCTCTGTTGTTCTCTCGTCATTACTACTAAATCTTCGGCGACGTAACGTAGCTCTTCGCGATGTTGCTTTGTTTCTTCTCGCGCGCTCTTTGCATCGTCCAAGGCATCTGTAAGTGATTGATCTAATTGCCGCGCTTTATTAATCTCTTGTTGACGCAAACTTTCAATCGCATTCTTTTCTCTAACAGCTTTCGCTTCAGAAGCTCTTGCAATTTCGATTTCGTTAATTGCAGATTGAAGTCTAGCCTCGGATTCGCTCAAAGCTTCGGTTAAAGCGTCGCACTCTTGCTGTAAACGATCGCGTTCTACTTCGAGCGCTTTTGCAAGTCGATCGACGTCCGTATTCTTCCCAGTACCTCTTAGAAGTTCAGAAGAAATGAACGACGTTCGCATCGTTGATGATGTTCCATTTTGTTGTTGTCGTAATAGTAGTAGTTGTTGTTGTTGTTCTTTCAGCTCGTCTTCCGCAGCTCTTGCGCGCGTTTCAGCCTCTCTTAACGTATCATGCGATCGCTTAAATTTATCGCTCAAATCCACTCGTTGTGCATCTAACGCATCAATCGTAGCTTTCAATCGTTCGCAATCTTCTCTTAAAGATTTGTTTTCTTCCCTAGACGCTTTAAGAGCAATCTCGTACCCTTCGACGTCTCCGTGCGCTTCGAAAGTATCTCTGGACTCCAAAACCATCGTCAATTGCTCGTTCGCACGCTTTACATGATCTCTCTCCGCAGCAATCCTATTCGTCATGCGTTTCTGCTGCTCTACTTCCTCTCTTAACACTCTCACGGTTTCACCGTTTACGTTCACGTCGTTACTTTCTCCTACGACGTAGTCTTTCTTTTCCCGCCTCTCCGCCGTCTCCTTCGCTTCTTCTAATCTATCCGTTAACTCATCTATCCTCCGAAACAGACTCTCTACGAGCTCATCCTTCCCCGCCGCTCGCTCGGTTTGTTCCCTCAAGATCTCAATCGCGCTCGCGTTCCCTTTCTTTTCCCCTTTTTCCCTCTTTCTCATCGTCAAGAGCTCTTTGGCCAAAATCTTCGTCGCATCCCTTTCCGATACTAAGGCTTCGCACATATCGCTCACGATCGGTACCCATTGCGAAGGTAAGCGACCTCGGAATCCGAGTTCTTCGAGCTTATCCGCCAGAGTTTGTTCATCTCTTGTTTCTTCGATCATCTCTCTCTCTTTCTTTCTCTCAAACTGTTCCTTTATGTCGTTTCCCGAAAACGCTCTGTACTGATGCTTTAATTTGAAATTTCACGAATGGATACACGGATCGATGAATAAAACGAACCAGAATAATTAGAAGAAGATGAAGAAGAAGATGAAGAAGAAGATGAAGAAGATGATGATTTCCAAGCGCGTGCGCTGCTTTAGTATCCGTGTGTGTATATTATTCGCGACTGCGTGTAGTGTTTTAAACGAGAAGATGAAGTAGAGAGCGAGTTTTAAGAGGGAGGAAGAGTTCGAAGAGGGGACCTGTGTTATTTAGGGTTTCGGGTTTCATAGTCATAGTATGTTATGATGATTATAATTTTAGAACGCGCGATTAATCTGTAGCAGATGAACGCGGGGGAGAAGATCTCTGCGTCTTCGATTGTTTTCGCGCGAGGAACGCGCGGAAAGAGGCTTGAATGCGCACCGAAGCGCCGAAGCGCTCGATGGCGATAAGCTCGCGTTCCCTGCGTAAGCGAGTATCTAAAGTCAAGGAAGACATGCCGAGCTTTGCTAGTAAGAGCATATCGAGGAACTCCGAGAACGGCACGCCTTTGTTCTCGATGTGCACGTAGTTCGATTCGTTGAAGATTTTCGTGAGCCATTTTTTGTACGCGTTGATAGCGCGCGATTTCAACGCTTCGGTTTTGTATTTTTTATCAATCGATAGCTTTTTAGAGAGCGGTTCCGGGACGCTCTCTAAGAGAGCCCAAATCGAGTGAGCGCCAATGAAACCAGTGGCCTCGGTATCGAACTGGGACCAGCACTCTTGGAAGTCTTCCAAGTTCTTTGTCGATATTAACGAGTTCTCGCGCAAGACGCCAAAAGTGACATGGTCGAGAACAGCCGCTATGAATAAGTTCGTGAAAATATATCCTTGAGCGATTACGTAAGTGACGAAATATAAAGTTGCTCCACTTCCGAAACCACAATTATCGATGCCATCGCCGGCATGGTTTTTCGAGCAATATGGTTCGTCAATTTGTAAGTCGTACATGATCTGACGCCAACCTTCCCCAGTCAACGCTTGGAAGAGTAGTAAAAATGAGTTCACGAAACTCGAGAAATTTGCATCTTTGTTCAAGCTCTTGCCGTATTTTACGTTGAAGAAAACCTGCGTCCCAACGGCTGCATATAGGAACATCCAAATCAGCATTAATGCAATGACAGAGAGAATAGATGGTATTGCAAGAATCATCGTGCGCGATACCCGGCGCAAAGCTTTCGCGTGGCGCATAATTCTGAATACGCGTAAAAATCGAAACGGTCTCCCAGTTTGCGCGCGAGCGCTAAAACGGTCGCCAGGTAGGAGCGTCGCCGCAGATCCGCAAGTTAAGAATAATTCAAAGCAGTTCCACGGATCTTTAAAAAAATTTAAAGGATTCGGGAATGATATAAATATACGCGCCATTGACTCTAACGTATATACGGAAACGAATACGGCGTCTCCAACGCTCCAAACGGCTTCCCACGCTTCGTTCGCGTCATATCGCGTCGTAGCCAGAAGTACGATATTCAGCGAAAGTAAAACTAAAATGAATTTCTGAAACATCTTGGAGTGTAGTATATCATAACATGTACGTCTGTATGAATTTATTGGAGGCTTCACTTCAATTTTTTTGGGTCGCATAGACATAGCTACTCCGTGCATATCTCTCCATAATTTTTGCCTTTCTGTGAGTAACTTCAATCCGCTAGAAATTCCAAACCTATCAATAAAAACACCAACAATCGTTCGGATCATCATGAATGACCCACACAAAATGAATATAATGAAGAACATGCACGCTGGCCAGTTTGCGTTTGAGCCACCGATATCCATCGCGTCGTGCATGATATCGATCCAATTGTCCAAAGAGGCGGTTTCGAACAAAGTTAATAAGGCCGATCCTACCCAATCAAAGTCGTATTTTGGCGCGTTCCAAAAAGTATCATCGCGCAATCCACACGCGTACTGATCCAGACCAAATGTTGCAATATCGGTATGCTGTGAAATATTTTGATTTCGGGTCAGTTCATCGCAGAAACCGAATTGACCTCCAAATATTCGTACGCCCACAATTGCGAATGCTAAAAATATCGCAAAAGTCAGTTTTATTACTGAACCAACAGATGGTAGTGTCTGCGCGATCGCAACGACAAGTCTTTGCATCTTATTGTTGCGAGAAAGTACACGGAGTGTACGTAAAGACATCAGCACGTTAATAGCACGCTGAAAATACCAGTTCCATATAGATGAAAGCACGATTGGACCGGCGACGATTATGACGTCCACGCTTAAAACGAACGTATCCAGAATGTTCCACATCGACGAAAAATATGCCGTTGGTGTAAACATCAATCCATTTGCGACAATTTTGATACAAAAGTCTAATAAGAAGTATCCAGCAACGACAGTATTCGCAGAATCCAAGTAAAACTGGTTTGGATTCACTTCCGTCACAGGGTCCGCGCCGAGCACGGCAGCTATTGATATAACCACGAACAAATATGATATTCTTGAATACCATCGTCTTGAAAGCCACGTTTGAAAAATATGTCTCATTTTATTATCTGAAGCAATTATGCGAAGAGATTTGTTCGTAAAATACGTCGGCAAGGCGTGAAAATGTTCCTCTTCCTGGAAAATATCAAAATATTCGTCTTCGGCAGGGTCGGTCTCTTTTATCTTCTCGCTTCCTGACCTAGAGAGACTTTGAAGACGTAAATTCTCAGTTTCTCTTGGCTCTTCGTTCGGTGTATTTACGCGAGTATCAAACACAGAACGACGGCGTATCGCGTTGAGTCGCTTCATCGGTTGTCGATATTGCTGTTGATCTTTTGCCGAGGTTTGCGTCTGAAGCTTCGGAGCGCTCTTGACGCGCAAGGGAGTTTGTGGCGTTTTCGACGAGCTGCGCTCCGAGATTGCACTTTCCATGGCCAAAGATAACCTTAAAGCACGTCTTGCACGACTAGCTAGCCATGGCGAGATGTCATGTTCCTCATCGATGTTCCAGAACCTCACGCGTTTTATGAACACAAACCAAACCCTAATACGTTCCAATCGATCGACGAAAGCGCCTGATTGCATTCGTCTCTCTACCTCACGCTTTACGATTTCACGTCTCTGCATGTTCGTCTTTTCATGAT
>ERZ889217.1272-NODE-1272-length-13191-cov-15.682628_pt1 | contig 13191 bp, 11 predicted proteins | sample MGYA00521098_ERZ889217 | MGnify/ENA primary metagenome ERZ889217 (study PRJEB32303, sample SAMEA104408613) | aquatic metagenome | biome: Brackish water; feature: Pelagic; material: water | place: Baltic Sea | collected 2014-06-10T22:04:00 | depth 2,362 m ...
GTGAACGTCCTGCGAGAGGATGCCGGCAGTCCCGACCCGACTCGAACGAACGTCAACGATTGGATGCTCCCGGTCGAGGGGCGACATCGGCCAGTCCTGATCGTTCCGACAGGGTTCCGTTCTTTGCCTGATCGCGGTCAGCCGGGTGCCTTATGATCAGGGCATGCCGCAGCCTCCCGCAGCCAATTCTGGGCACGACCCCAACCTGCCCATTGCCGGCGTGCTCTCTGACGTGGTGCGGGCGTCTCGCACTGGCGCGGTGGTGGTGACGGCCCCACCCGGCTCGGGCAAGACCACGCTCATACCCACGGCGGTGCTCGAGGATCTACCACCACCCGGCCGCGTTATTCTGCTACAGCCCCGTCGGCTGGCCGCCCGGGCGGTCGCCCATCGGATCGCGTGGCTTCGCGGTGTGCCGGTCGGAGGCGAGGTTGGCTACCAGGTACGGTTCGATGCAAAGCTGGGCCGCGATACGCGGCTCGTCGTCGAGACCACCGGGATCATGCTGCGACGGCTCGTCAACGACGTGACCCTTCCGGGCATCGCGGCTGTCGTGCTCGACGAGTTTCACGAGCGGTCGCTCGAGATGGATCTCATCCTCGGCCTGCTCCTCCGGCTGCGGCAGACGGTGCGGCCCGACCTGCGGATCATCGTGATGAGCGCCACCCTCGCCGCGGAGCCGGTGGCCCGCCTGCTCGGGGCAGGAGAGGGAACTCGAGCCGCGGCGGCGGCTTGCCCGATCATCCACGCCGAAGGACGGATGTTTCCGGTGAGTATCAGGTATCTCAAGCACGGCGACCGCCGTGAACTTGTCTCACTCGTGGCCGAGTCGGTGGCACGGGCGCTTGCGACTACCGCCGGCCATGTGCTCGTCTTCCTGCCCGGAGTGGGTGAGATCCGGGCCTGCGAACGCGAACTCGCGATTGCGAGTCAACGGCAGGGCCATGCCGTCTTGCCGCTCTATGGCGACTTGCCCCCGGAGGCCCAGGATCGGGTGCTCGGAGACCTCGGCTGCCGCAAAATCATTCTGGCCACGAACGTGGCGGAAACGTCATTGACGATCCCCGGAGTGACGGCCGTCATTGACTCAGGGCTCGCCCGGCAAAACCGCGTCTCGGTCGCAACGGGGCTGCCGCGGCTGGAACTCGTGCCGATTTCAAAGGCGGCTGCCGATCAACGAGCCGGCCGCGCGGGCCGGACTGAGGCAGGCGTCTGTTGGCGGCTCTGGGACGAGGCCGCCCACCACCACCGCCCGGCCGCCGAGCCACCCGAAGCCCTGCGGGCCGACCTTGCCGGGCCGCTCCTTCAACTACTCGCGATCGGTGAGGCCGACGGCTTTCCCTGGCTCGACGAGCCGGCGGGCGATGCGCTCCGCCGGGCGGCCGACGTGCTGAGGCACCTGCATGCCGTAGTCAGAGACATCAACGGCCGCGATCAGATCACGCCGCTTGGTCAATCGATCGCCCAGCTCCCCACCCACCCTCGGCTGGCGCGGCTCCTCCTGGCTGGCGCGGAGCGGGGCGTGCTCCGCGAGGCCTCGCTTGCCGCCGCCCTGCTCTCGGAACGCGACCCCTTCCGCACGCCCCGGCCTGGCGGCGGGCCCCGCGACCGACAACTCGTTCGGTCCCGGTGCGACATCAGCGACCGCGTGGCCGCCCTGCAGGCCTTCCATGCCGGAGTGCGGATCGACGACCCTGCCTTCGACCCTCATCCCGCCGGGGCTCACGGTGTCTTGCAATCAGCAGAGCAATACTACCGGCTCGTAGACATCCCGCTGGGCCCACGGGCTGCGGATCCGGCGGCGGCCCTGCGGCGGTCGTTGCTCGATGCTTTTCCCGATCGGCTCGCGCGCCAGCGGCCCGGCGCGCAAGACCGCGGCACACTCGTCGGGGGCCGGGGCGTGCGGCTGAGGACGTCGCGGCTGCGCGGCGAGCCGCTCTTTCTGGCGATCGACCTCCAGGACGCTGCCGGCGAAGCGGAGGTGCGGCTCGCCTCGGCCGTGGAACGGGAATGGCTCAACGAGGAGCCGGTTGCCTCGGCCAATCTCACCATCGCTGAGGAACTCCTCTGGCACCCATCCCGCCACCAGGTTGAGGCCCGGCTCCGCACCGCTTGGCTCGACCTTGTGCTCGACGAAGCCCCGGCCGCGATCCGCGACGCCGCTGCGGCGGCCAGGATTCTCGCCCGCGAGGCCGCGCTGGATTTCGCGAGGGTGATACCAGCCGTGGATTCGGCTGCCGGCAGTTTTCTGGCCCGCACCCGCTGGCTCGCGACCGCCAGGCCCGACCTCGGACTCGAACAGCTCGACGACACGGTCCTTAAAACCATCCTTCCGGGGCTCTGTCACGGACTCAGGTCGCTCGACGAACTCAAGGCGGCGGACTGGCTTTCGCACCTCCAGGCGGCAGTTGGCCCCGACCGAGTCGCCGAAATCGACCGGCTCGCACCCACCCACATCGAGGCCAACCGCAAGCGACACCGGCTCAGCTACGAGCCCGGCAAGCCGCCAGTACTTGCTGTGCGAATCCAGGACCTATTTGGCCTCGCCGAGACGCCGCGGATCGCCGGAGACCGGATCCCGGTGCTCTTGCATCTCCTGGGCCCAAACTTCCGGCCACAGCAGGTGACCGATGACCTAGCGGGCTTTTGGGAGCGGACCTATCCCCAGGTCCGCAAGGAACTCCGCCGCCGCTATCCCAAGCACGCGTGGCCGGATAATCCGTTGGGCTAAAGCCTGGGCCAGGGGGAAACTGCCCGCACGAATGGCGGCCTGTCAAATCGGTCAGCGCTGATTTTCGACTCAACCGCGGCCGCTGACGCCGGGTCGTACGAACGATCCGAAACGCACCTGTCACACAAATCCTGCTGGTCTTACCGGGAGCGACAGCGGCAGAAAAACCTGATCAAGACCGATCCTGCCGACTGCCGATTTTTCATCTGAGCGAGTGGGCGGACGGCTCCCCGTCGACCTCCTGCTCGCTCACCCCTTTCTGTTCCGCCTGCTCTTTTCTGTTCCGCCTTCTCTTTTTTGTTCCGCCTTCTCTTTTTTGTTCCGCCTTCTCTTCTCTGTTCCGCCCTCTCTGGAGCCATCCCACCCATGCGTCACGCCATGTTCCTCATCGCTATCATCACCACGTTTGTCGTCGCCTCGTCTGCCTCCGCGAATCAGGCCCGGCCCGCTCAACCTGAAGTAGCCGCCGCCCGCAAGGGTCCGATCGCCAAACTCGTGGAGCTCGAACGGCGGAAAAACGAGTGGCTGCGGCAGAAGCTCGCCCGCTGAGCCCGACAGTCGGCACGGGGTTCACCAATCCAGCCTCACGCATCGAGCGGCTGGCAGGCTCATCCGGGGCCCGCCGGCTGCTCGATTCTTTTTCCGCTGGCATGGGTCGGCGTCGTGTATCGTGCCGACTTCTGAGGATCCTCCGATGCGTGCGGAAACCCGCGGCTGGCTTCACGGTCTACAGCAGTTCGCGGTCGAGCACCGCGACCGCAAGCCGCTCAGAGCCCCTGCAGACCCGGCGATGGCAGCTGCCGAGCGGATGATTCTGGTCGGGCAACTCGCCAGCTGGCTGACCGGCTGGGAGTCTGTCGCGGCGAAGCGTCGCACCTGGGCCATGCTTGATCCAGCCACCGACCCGGAGCCGACGCTGGTCGTCACGACATCGCCAGTCGGGATCGCGGTGACGGACGACCTCATCGCCCACGGCAGCCCCCCGGCCCAGGCTCTGGCGGACCGGGTCACCGCCGTCACGGAGCTTGAATACCGCCTGTGGTGCATCCGGTATCCAGATGAAACCAATGCTCGGCATGTGAACCTCTGGAACTGGCTCAAGACCAGCGTGCCCAGGCAACGACATGGTGAATTTGCCCCCTTTTCCCTGGCCACGGGTGAACACTACTGGCTCCATCGTGCGGGCATCCGCGGGGCGGGTGAGGCCGACCGCCGCGATTGCCATCTCTGGAAGTGGAACGGTCGCCATGCCGCGCTCCTGACGGCGTTTGTCGCAGAACGGTTTTGAGGATCCGGAGCAGGAAAAGAGTTTGGCCGGGGGCGGAGGAGCAAGGCTCAGCACGGCTGCGGGTCCGCTGCACCTGCAGCAGCGCGGTGCGGGTCTGCATCGAGCTATGCGGGCCACATCCTGCCGATCTGGTCCGTGGTACTCGGCAAGGGGCATGGGGCCACCCCGACCCACAAGGTGACAGCGCCTCGGCCACGCATCGCTGGCGTGTATCCAGGGAACGCACGACGGGCACCGAAGCCGTCGATTGCCGTGGTACCCGGGATTGGGTACGTTTCTCGAACTCTCCCTCCGTCCCGAAGGACCACCATGCGGCCTCGCATCCTGCTCACCACGACTTCGTTTCAGGACACGCCCGGAGCACACCACGACCGACTTTCGGCCACTGGCTGGGAAGTGATCAACGCCCGCGGCCCGCTCTCCGAGTCCCAAATTCTGCCGCTCGTGGGAGAGGTCGATGGCCTCATCTGCGGCGATGACGCGATCACACGGGCAGTGCTGGAAAAGGCACGACCTCGGCTCAAGGTGATCTCAAAGTATGGGATCGGGGTCGACAAAATCGACGTTGCCTCGTGCACGGAATTCGGAATCCCGCTGCTCTACACTCCCGGCGTGAACCACACGACCGTGGCCGAACACACCTTCTTGTTACTGCTCGCCCTGGAGAAGCATCTGCTCTTTCATACCGATTCCACCCGCAGTGGCACCTGGAACAGGCAGACAGGGCACGAACTCCTCGGCAAAACAATCGGGATCGTGGGCCTCGGCCGAATTGGCCGCGAGGTGGCGGTCCGGGCTCGGGCCTTCGGCATGAAGCCGGTGGGCTACGATCTCTATTGGGACGAGGCCTTCGCAGCACAGCAGGAGGTGCGGCGGGCCGCGTCACTCGAGGAACTCTTCGCCACGGCCGACTACATCTCGCTGCACACGAATCTCACGCCCGAAACCCGTGATCTCGTCCGGGCCGACACCATCGCGCGGATGAAGCCCGGAGTGATCATCGTCAACTGTGCCCGCGGAGAGATCGTGAACACAACCGACATGGCCGCGGCATTGGCTTCCGGGCAGGTTGGTGGCTACGGCACCGACGTGCTCGATATCGAGCCGCCACCGGCCGACCATCCGCTGACGCACCTCCCCAATTGCCTCGTCACGCCCCACGTCGGCAGCCGAACCTTCGAAAGCGTCCAGCGGCAGGCGCTGGCCGCGGTCGAAAACCTTGTCCGGGCGATGCACGGTGAGCAGCCACTGGCACAGGTCAACCCGGAAGTCTCCGTCACCAAGGTCGTCTGACACCATGACTGAAACTTTTCACGTCGTCCCAACTGCCGCCCACGAGGCACTCGTCTCAGCCGCCTATCAGAAGCGGGGCTTCACGGTCGACGAGGCTGCCCAGGCGGCTCGGCTCGCCACCGCCGCCACTCGTCACGGAATTCGGACCCACAACGCGATCAAGGCCCTCCACCTCGACGAACAGTTCGGCTCGAAGGCGGGGGGCTGCACCCCGGCCGCCGAGATCCTTCGGCTGCCGAACCGGTTCGATGCCTGTGAGATTTGGGATGCTCAGGGCAAGCTCGGTCAGGCGGTGGCCTGGGAGGCGATCGAGACCTGCATTCGCCTGGCGGACAAGCACGGCACGGGCACCGTCTCGGTCGACAATGCCTTCCACTATCTCTGGGGCGGCGGCTACGTGATGGAGGCTGCCCGCCGCGGCTACATCGCCTACACGAACTGCACCGCGTCGCTGGCGGAAGTGGTGCCTTTCAAGGGTGCGTTTCCCACGCTCGGCACCAATCCGCACTCCTGGGGCTTTCCCACCACCGAGGCGGTGGGCTATCCCGTCGTGATCGACTGGGCCACCAGCGTGATCGCGATGGGTAGGGTGCAGCAACTCGCCCGGGAGGGGAAGCGGTTGCCCCCCGACGCCGCCGTCGACAAAAACGGCAGGTCGACGACCGATCCTGCCCAGGCCACGTCGCTTGTGCCCTTCGGGGCCCACAAGGGCTACGGCCTCGCGCTTGTCAACGAGATCGTCGCAGCGCTGATCGGTGGGTCCCTGCCCACGATTCGCAGCCGTCACACCGGCGGGCCGGGCGAAAAACACGGCTGCGCATTCTTCTTTCAAGTGATCCACCCTGAGGCTGTCAGCGGCGGGGCCTTCGCCTGCGGCCGCAGCCAGGCCGAGAATGTGAAGGCCGTGCTGGCTGATATCCGCGGCCATGGCAACGAGAGCTGCGTGCTCCCCGGTCAAATTGAGGCTGAGTCGGCACGCCGGTGTGAGCAGGTCGGCGGGCTACTCTTCTCCACCGCCGAGATCGAGGCCCTCAACGAGATCGCCGCCGAGGCGGGCCTGGCCCCCTTTGATATCCCAACGCTTCCCACCGTCTGACGTTCCGGAGCCGCCTGCATGAGCCTGCCGCTGAAATCCCGAGAATCCTGTGCCTTCGACGAGGTCTCACTTGGCGAGATCATGCTCCGGCTCGACCCGGGTGAGGGCCGAATCCGCACCGCCCGCCACTTCCAGGCCTGGGAGGGAGGGGGCGAATACAACGTAGCCCGCGGGCTCCGCAAGTGCTTCGGCCTCAAGACGGCCGTGGTGACGGCTTGCGTCGACAACGAGGTGGGCCATTTGATTGAAGACTGCATCATGCAGGGGGGCGTAGCCACCGATTTTATCCAGTGGCGGCCCGACGACGGCATCGGCCGGAGCATCCGCAACGGCCTCAACTTCACCGAACGCGGGTTCGGCATCCGCGGCGCCGTCGGCGTGCCCGACCGGGGCAACACGGCGGCCTCGCAGATGAAGCCCGGCGACGTGGACTGGGACCACCTGTTCGGAAAACTCGGCGTGCGCTGGTTCCACACCGGCGGCATCTTTGCAGCGCTTTCGGAGTCGACCGCGGCACTGACAATCGAAGCGGTCCAGGCAGCGAAGAAACACGACACGATCGTCTCCTACGACCTCAACTACCGCCCCAGTCTCTGGCAGAGCATCGGCGGACTCGACAAGGCCCGCACGGTCAACCGTGAGATAGCCCGGCACGTCGATGTGATGATCGGCAACGAGGAAGACTTCACCGCCTCGCTCGGCTTTGAGGTCAAGGGAGTCGACGATTCAATCAGCGAGATTGAAGCCGACGCCTTCAAGGCGATGATCGCGACGGCCGTGAAGCAGTATCCGAATTTCAAGGTAGCGGCCACCACGCTCCGACGGGTAATCACAGCCACCAGAAACGACTGGAGCGCGATCCTCTGGCACGACGGAGCGTTCCACGACAGCCGAAAGTACCCGGATCTCGAAATCCTCGACCGCATCGGAGGGGGCGACAGCTTTGCCAGCGGGCTGGCGTTTGGGTTTCTCGCCTTCAACGATCCCCAAACGGCGGTAGAGTATGGAGCCGCTCATGGAGCGCTCGCTTCGACCACACCCGGGGACACGTCGATGGCCACACGCAAGGAAGTCGAGAAGCAGATCGCCGGAGGCGGCGCCCGGGTGGTGCGGTAAGCCATGGGACAGCCTTTGATCGCAGCTCGGGGCGTGCCCGAGCCTGGGTTGAGGTACGGAGAATTTCGCCCATGACTTGGCTCTGGTTGGCACTGGGCTTGGCAATCCTGACAGCGGGCGCGGAGGTGCTTGTTCGTGGCGCCGTCGGGCTGGCGACCGCGATGAAGGTGTCGCCGCTGGTCATCGGCCTCACGGTCGTGGCGTTTGGCACGAGCACACCTGAGCTTGTCGTCAGCCTCCGATCGGCCCTCGCGGACAAGCCCGAAATTGCGCTCGGCAACGTCATCGGCAGCAACGTGTTCAACGTGCTCGTGATCCTGGGGCTGTCAGCCCTGATCGTGCCTCTGCGAGTCGCCCAGCAGCTCGTCCGACTTGACGTGCCGCTGATGATCGGGGCCTCGATTGCGGTGTATTGCCTGGCGCTCGACGGCAACCTCGGACGGGCCGAGGGAACCTTCCTCGTCGGCAGCCTTGTGGCCTACACCGCCTGGTTGATTCGCCAGAGTCGGCAGGAGAACGATCCGGCTGTGCTCGCCGAGTATGCGGAGGAATTTTCCCCGCTCAAGGCCAGGGGACTGGGGCTCCTGCTGCAGTTTGTGTTTGTGTCTGCGGGGCTGGCGATGCTGATTGCCGGCTCTGGTCTCTTCGTCGACGCCGCGGTGACATTGGCCCGTGGCTGGGGATTTTCTGAGCTCGTGATCGGGCTCACGCTCGTAGCCGCCGGCACGTCACTTCCAGAAGTAGCCACGTCTCTGGTGGCGGCCTTCAAGGGAGAACGGGACATCGCCGTGGGCAACGTTGTCGGTAGCAATATTTTCAACCTGATGTGCGTGTTGGGTGTGACCAGTATCGCTGCGCCCAACGGCATTCCAATCGACGCCGAAGCAATCCATCAGGATCTGCCCGTGATGGTGCTGGTGGCACTGGCCTGCCTGCCGGTATTTCTCATCGGCCACTCGATTGAGCGTTGGGAGGGGGCTGTGTTGCTGACCTTTTACGTCTTATACATCGGGGCCTTGATCTGCGAGGCTCAGGGGCGGGACGGGTCACTCGCCTGGATCGTCACGCTGGCCTGGATCATCGGCTCGCTCGCAGTCGCCGGCTATGGCTGGTGGCTGTTCCGCGTAGCCGGCCTCCGCACCTGAATTTCTTCAATGCGTCGGAGGCCGGGCATAGACTCCGTCAGCGGTGACTTGAATCACCGGGATTCCCAGTTTCTGATCAAAGACCCCCGTGCCCCGCACGACCACGTCCTGTCCTTTTTCCAAGTCGAACAACTGCCGGGCGTCGACCGGGATCACCTGTCCGTCGGGGCCGAGAAACTGCACAGCCGCCATCGTGGCATTCGCTTGCCGCTTCTTGCAAAACGGACAGTCGTCGGCATTGTGGCCGGGCTTGCCGGCATGGTCGTCGGCGGGAATCTCGACCAGCGAAAACGATGCCTTGCCTTCTAGGAATGGCTCCATTCCTTTGGCCCCGATTCGGCCCACGACCACGATCGGCTGCGGTGTGGTGCCGAGTTTCTTTCGGGCGGCATCGAGCGAGACTGCCGCCGCCGGCTCTTCCGCCAACATCAGCGCCGTGCGCACGGTCGCCACGTTGACCTCGGCCAAGGCCAAAGCCGCCCCGCCTCCCACCAGCAATCCCGCCAGCCAGCCAGACGGCCACTTCATCACTTTGCCTCCTGGGGAAACCGTTCCTTGAGGGCCTTGATGGCCTCCTGAACCCGGGTGGCGATCGAAGCGTGGACCTCCGCCACAGTCTCGGCTCCCTGTTTGGCCCCAGCGTGTAGCGCAACGTCGAGTTTGTCGTAGCAATCGAACAATTCATCAATCGCCTTCGTCGCCGCCTCCTTGGCGTCGGCCGTGATGGTTTCCTTGGCGAGCAGGTCCCGTACGTCGTCAATCAAATGGGCCGCGGCATGGACCGCGTCGTCCGCCGCCTCCTGGGCATCACCGGCGAGTTTGTCCGCTACCTCCAGCGTGAGTGCCTCGAGTTCCGCGACGCCCGCAGCAAGCGTCTTGGGGTGGTCGTGTTCGGCGGCATGATCATGATCATGATCATGATCGCCCTCCGCGGTGGCAGCAGACTTGGCGGCCGGACCCGATGGTTTTTGAGTTGGACTGCAGCCGGCAGCCAGCCAGCAGGCTAGCAACATCACGGGCAGGGCAGGGAAAGAAGCATAGAAATGGAACATCACAAATCTCCGGTCCGGCGAAGGAAGCACAATCCGCGTCTTTAAGGTACCCATCACGACCGCCGGCGGGCAAGCCGACGCCGCGGTGGCGGCGGTGGGGGCGGCGGGGCGGCAGCGTTGGCCACCAGACAGACGAGCGATCGCTCGGGCAATTCCAGCGGCAGTTCCACGTCGATCACCGGGCCGTCACCGGCCGGATAAACGTCATCCGGTGATCGCCGACCGGTCTGGAGAAAGGTCTGCCACACGAGGCCCCGCAGCGGCTCCGACCGGGGAAAGGAAAAGGTTCGGGGCAGCGATCCGGCGTTGGCCAAAAGCAGCACGTGCCGAGGTGTTCCCTCGATGCCACCCGCGGCCACGTGATTCTCTGCCTCGAGTTCCGCTCGGGTCGGAGCGCCGAAAAAGCAGCTCAGGCTGGCGTCGGCGGCATACCAATCGATGTGGACACCTTCCGGTGAGAACCATTCGACATCGGGCAGGATTCCCGAGGCACTGAGACCGCCACGCAGAAAGGTTTTCCGCCGGAGCGTGGGATTGCCGCGGCGGAAGGCGATCAAGGCCGACACAAACCGAACCAGGTCGGCGTTTGTGTCCACCAGCCGCCAGTCAAACCAGGAGACCGCGTTGTCTTGGCACCAGGCGTTGTTGTTGCCCTGCTGGGTGCGGCGGCACTCATCCCCAAACACAATCATCGGCACCCCTTGGCTCAGCAGCAGCGTGGCGAGGAGATTGCGGATTTGGCGCTCCCGAAAGGCGTCGATGTCGGCCCGCTGAGTCGGCCCCTCCACTCCGTAATTTTCCGAGAAATTATTATTGTCACCGTCGCGATTGCCCTCGCCATTGGCCTCATTGTGTTTCTCGCGGTAGCTCACCAGGTCGTTGATCGTGAAGCCGTCGTGGGACGTGACAAAATTGATGCTGTGATAGGGCTGACGGTCTTCGTCGCCATAGAGATCGCTCGACCCCGCCAGCCGGGTAGCGAGGTGACCGGTCTGGGCAAAGTCACCCCGCCAGAAGCGGCGGACGTCATCCCGGTAGCGGCCGTTCCACTCGGCCCACCGCATGGTCGCGAACGACCCCACCTGGTAGGCACCGGCGGCATCCCAGGCCTCGGCGATGATCTTCGTGTCGGCCAGCATCGGATCTTCCGTGATCACCTCGATGATCGGGGGATTTGGCAGAATGTCACCGTTGCGGTCGCGGGACAGAATGCTTGCCAGATCGAAGCGAAAGCCGTCGATGTGGTAGTTGTGAACCCAGTGCCGAAGACAGAGAAAAATCAGCTCGCGCACGATCGGGTGGTTGCCGTTGATCGTGTTGCCACAGCCGGAGAAATTTTTATAACTCGATCCGCCGTCACCGAGCATGTAGTAGACGCGGTTTTCCAGCCCTTTGAACGAAAAGGTCGGCCCGAGCTGATTACCCTCGGCGGTATGGTTGAAGACCACGTCGAGGATCACCTCGATGCCGGCCGCGTGCAGCGCCCGCACCATCTCCTTGAACTCCCGCACCTGGCAGCCCGGCTCAGTACCGGCCGCATAGCCGCGATGCGGGGCGAAAAAGGCCAGCGGGTCGTAGCCCCAGTAGTTGCTTCGAGCCTGGCCGTCGGCCGAGGGCATCCGCTCGGCAAACTCGTGGACGGGCATCAGTTCGACGGCCGTCACTCCCAGGGACTTGAGGTAGGGGATCTTCTCGATCACGCCCAGGTAGGTGCCGGGGGAGGCTACGCCCGCGGACGGGTCGGCCGTAAATCCGCGGACATGCATTTCGTAAATCACGGTGTCGGCCAACCCCCGGCGGAGATGGCGATCGCCCTGCCAGTCGAAGGAGTCATCAACCACCACACACTTCGGAGGCTGCACAAGCCCCTCCTCTCCGAGTGTGAATTCCCCGGCTAGGGCCCGGGCATAGGGGTCCACGAGTCGGGCCCGTCCGTCGAACCGCTGGCCCCGCTCGGGATCGAAGGGCCCGTCAGCCTGGAAGTGATAAAGCTGGCCAGGCTCGAGCTCGGGCACGAAGATGCTCCAGATATCACCCCACCGATCGTTGGCGGGGTCCAGCGCGATCACCTCGGCCGGTTCCGGATCTGCGGCGTTGTCGTAGAGCAACACCCGCACCGCTGTCGCGGAGTGGCTGTAGACGACGAACTGCACGCCCTTATCGTGGAGCACGGCCCCATAGGGCAGGGCTTGGCTGAACTGGAGCGGCGGGAGTGGTTTGCTGCGGTGCGTCCGCCGGGCGACCGACTTGCGCTTGCGAAAAGGCATCTCGAAAGAATACCACCGCGCCGCAGTCGGGAACGGAACTGCGTCCTTCGCCGTCGCCAAGGCCCCTCGGCTTGCAGCCACGCCGCCGCTGGCGATATTGGCCGTGTGAGCGGAGCCACCTATTCCGGTGCCGGTGTCGACCTCGCGGTCTACCGCGAGGCCATGGCCCGTCTGCCCGCGCACATGCGCCGCACCCACTGCCCCCGGGTGATGAGCCGCGAGGGGGGCTTCGCGGCCCTCTTTCAACTTGATCTTCAGGGCTTGTTCGCCCGGGGCTATGCCGACCCGCTGCTCGTCTCCTGCACCGACGGCGTGGGCACGAAACTCAAGGTGGCGGTCCTCGCCGGGGTGCATCACACCGTGGGCATCGACCTGGTGGCGATGAGCGTCAACGACCTGCTCTGCACCGGCGCTGAGCCGCTTTTCTTCCTGGATTATGTGGCGATGTCCCGCGATGATCCCGCACTGCTCGAGCAGATCGTGCGGGGCGTCGCCGACGCCTGCGTGGAGAGCGACTGCGCTTTGGTGGGGGGCGAAACGGCCATCCTTCCTGACATGTACCACCCCGGCGAATACGACCTGGCCGGCTTCTGCACCGGAGTCGTCGAGCGGAAGCGGCTGGTGGACGGCGCGCAGATCTGCCCAGGTGACGTGGCGATCGGAATCGCCTCGAGCGGCGTGCACTCAAACGGCTTCAGTCTCGTCCGCAAAGTGGTGTTTGAGATGGCGGGCCTCTCCGTGGATGACCGCCCAGCCGCGCTCGGGGGCCACACCGTCGGCGAGACGCTGCTCGAGCCCACTCGGCTCTACGCCCGGCCCATCAAGTCGGTGCTGGGGCATTACCGGGTCAAGCACGTGGTTCACGGCATCGCCCACATCACCGGTGGCGGGCTGGCCGAAAACCTCGGCCGAATCGTGCCCACGACGGCCCAGGTGGTGATTGACCGTGGCGCGTGGACGATCCCGCCGGTCTTCCCCTGGCTCCAGGAACTCGGCGGGGTGGCGGGGGACGAAATGGAGCGGGTCTTCAACATGGGTATCGGAATGGTGTTGGTGGTCGCGGCCCACTACGCCGAGAGTATCCGGCACCAGCTTACCGATCTCGGCCACGCCAACTGGCTGATCGGCACCGTCGCCGCGGCGCAGCCGACCGACCACCGCGTGATTCTTCGCTGACGAAGCTCCGCGAGCGTTCGCCGACCC
>ERZ889217.1274-NODE-1274-length-13176-cov-15.443564_pt1 | contig 13176 bp, 14 predicted proteins | sample MGYA00521098_ERZ889217 | MGnify/ENA primary metagenome ERZ889217 (study PRJEB32303, sample SAMEA104408613) | aquatic metagenome | biome: Brackish water; feature: Pelagic; material: water | place: Baltic Sea | collected 2014-06-10T22:04:00 | depth 2,362 m ...
CCAGCAGGATCACCACGACAAACGTGATATTGGCCAAAGGTCGATTTGAAAGCATGCTGATGCGCCTAAGCCATTAGTTGGGTCGTTTACTGATATTGACGCCATCCAGCATTTGACCGTCTTGAAGTCGCTGCTGACCGTTGAAGACAACCAAGGTCTTTGGGTCAAGTTCGGGGGCAGGTGCGGGCCGACCCTCTTGTGCATCTTTGAGTGGCACAAAACGCGCAACCCAACGATCGCCTTGTGCCTGTAGCACAAACACGCCGAGCGCGTCGTCACGGCGAACCAAAAGGATGGTTGATAGCGACGGGTCATTGATTTGCCAGCGTAACTGCCCCGTTACACCAGCCACCGGTCGTTGAGGATCTTTAAAGCCAAGCCGCACGCTCTGGGTTCTGGACGGCAGTACGGCGATGGGAGAGACGCGCAAAAGTGTTAATGGGTATGTTTTTCCGGCTAAGAGCGCCCCAATCTGTCGGGCGTTTTGCAAGCTTGCAATCTGATCGGCAGATAACTGTCCTTGGACTTCGACCGCCAAGGGATCTGCTAACACAAAAGCCAGCGCGCCAGCGGCCAAGCTTTCACCGATTTGTGCGTGACGCTCAATAATGACCCCGTCAAAAGGTGCCAACAGTTGCATTTTTTCCAACTGTCTAGCCGCCAAGTCGGCTTGAGCTTGTGCGCTAGCGAGGTCTGCTATTGCCACAGCCAACTCGGTTTGTCGTAAAGACAGGGCCTCTTTTGAAACAAAACCCGTCGCGGACAGTTCGCGAGCCCGTTGCAGGTGACTCTCGGCCAGGTCGACGCGGGCTTTCATGGCGCCCGTTGCGGCTTGTGATTGCGAGAGCGCAAGCCTAGCGTCTCGGTCGTCCAAGCTCAGTAACAAATCACCCGTTTTAACGCTCGCCCCAAGGTCAGCATGCCATTGGCGTACCACCCCCGCGGCTTCAGCGGCCAAACGCGATTCGTTCAGGGCGACCACCTCAGCAAAGGACTCGCGGGTTGGAAACGATACCACAGACTCTAAAGGTGCGGCATCAATGGTCGCGGTTTCACCCTGAACCAAGCTTGGTACCCCAAAAGCCAACAACACAGCCAGCAACACACCGACCGCTTGGTTTTGTCGTTGGCAGATTATGGTCAAACAAGCTGGTAGATTATTGATAATTTTCATGCCTGTATTATCGTCCAAGTCTCTACTTTATTATTGGACAAATAACGTTCAGTGGGTGAATTGCTTAATAAGTGATGCCAGAGGCACATGCTTAAAGAATCCCCAGCTGACAATTGACAATTAATCCGAATTTGAGAGAAATGATGATTAGCCATTTAGACCATTTGGTTCTAACCACGACCGACGAGACTGCTTGTGTGGACTTTTACACGCGGGTGCTCGGCATGACGCTAGAAACCTTTTCTGCGGGCTCACCCCCTGTTCAACGTAAGGCGTTTCGGTTCGGCCAGCAAAAGATCAACTTGCACATTCGCGGCCATGAGTTTGTGCCTCGAGCGCACTTGCCAGTACCCGGTTCGCAGGATTTGTGTTTTATGGCGAGTGTGCCGCTAGATGACGTTATCGCGCACTTGCAAGCCATCAAGTGGCCCATTATTGAAGGGCCAGGGCCTCGAACAGGGGCGACACAGAAAATCCGATCCATTTACGTTCGCGACCCTGATTTAAATTTGATTGAAATCTCGGAGCCCGCACAGTAAGTTGAGGCTTGCCCACCTCTTAACGAATTTAGTTGGCAAATTAACCCGCAAATCAACCCAAAAGTTCGCCTGGTTTATGGAAGCCACGCTATGGTTGGGTAACTGTTTTTTTATCAGTTCTTCGTCAGTCCTTATTTTAAGAGCAGCATCGATGATCCGAGATCTTTCAGCGCTTTTGCGTTCCTTGCGGATCTATCGCTTTGATCATGCGCATCAGCAATCGCTTCGCACACTTTATCAACCCTTTGTTAGAAAAGACGGTTTGGTGTTTGATATTGGGGCCCATGCGGGTGATCGAACGGCCTGCTTCAGGCGTTTGGGTGCGCGCGTGGTCAGTATTGAGCCCCAAACCCTCTTTGCTTGGTTTTTGAAGCTCAGCAATGCCTGGCACTCGCAAGTCACGGTTTTGTCGTGTGTGGTGTCGCGCACAGCGGGCTTAAAAACGTTACGAGTGAACACCAGAAACCCAACGGTTTCCACATTGTCTGATTCCTTTGTTCAAGCGGCCAACTGCGGCGCTGTGGGTTGGCAGGGGCAGCAGTGGGATCGGTCAGTGATTGTCAAAGCAGTCACTTTGGACGCGTTAATCGACCAATATGGTCGACCTGATTTCATCAAAATCGACGTCGAAGGTGCTGAGCTTGATGTGTTGTGCGGCTTGAATCAGCCAGTGCCAGCCCTTTCATTTGAGTTCACGATGATCCAACGCCAATTGACTGTTGACTGTGTTGAGCGCTGCATGGCGCTTGGCTTGACCGAATTTAATGTTTCCATGGGTGAGTCACACCAGCTGGCATTTGAGGCTTGGATTGATGGACAGCAGCTGATGGTGCATTTGTCAGCCTTGCCAGATGAAGCCAATTCGGGTGATGTTTATGCCCGCTCTACAGCCAAGATCGATCCTTAGTCTGATTTGATGCGCGGTTCCGTTTGCGGCTCAAACCAAGCCGCGACAATAAACATGGGTCTGGGTAATCCGGGCAAAAGCACCCACCTTCCGACTTTATCGGATTGCCACATGAGAAGGGAGAGAACAATGGCAAACAGAGAGTCAACTTCCATGTCGAATTTGGCACCAAACGCAGAGGTTTGGCCGGTTTTGAGCGCCAACCAGCCATCTAGACCATCCAAAAGCAGCACAATGAATGCTGTGGTGAGTAATGACCATGCCAAGTGGATGTCTGTGATCAATTCAGGCAACCCTTTAAAACCAGCCAACCAGCTCACGAGAGCGCCTCGCAGCAGTGTCACACTGTTGGCGACGCCAAAGCGTTCGAGGGGGTAATCTGGTGGCATATAAACCAGCACAAAAACGCCAGTTGCAAGCCTCATCAATATTTGCTGACGGGTGCTTATCGATTGCGAACATGCGCCCATGCGATGAGTAGCATGTGTGGGACGGTAACGGCTGCAAGCCCAATGAAGACAAGCTTGGTGAGTAAGGCGTTGGGTGGTTCAGCCAGGCCTTGGTTACGCCAAAACCAAGCCAAAGCACCCAAAAGAATTATTGTCACCACAGTGTAGGCGACAGCCATGCGAACGAGGCGGGGTTTTTGTGAGGATGGTGCTTCTCTAAATAGCCCCAATAGGTGGCGCGGGCTGTGTAACAAGCAAAAGTAAAGGGCGAAATAGACCAAGGGTGGGGCCACATAGGCCAAAGCTAGCAGCCCTAGAAGCTCAAGCCCGGCAAGCCACTGACGTCGCCATGCGGCCAATTCCGCCAAAACCAGCATCGCCACAACCAGAAACCACACGGGCAGGGACAGGGTGTGAGCCAGTGTCTGGCCACCATCCCCAGAAAGGTAAGAAAACAGCAAGGCAACATTATCGGTGTGAAAACCGATTGGCATCAGTAATAGCAACAAACCCACGCCAAGCCTAGGTAGAAGGCCCATGTCGTGCGACCAATCACCCGAAAAGTGCCAGGCACTGATGGCTAAGAAAACCAAAAGGCTGGTTACCGGTAAAACGGTCCAGATCACGACCACGAGGGCCGCAATCATCAGATAAACCAAATTGAAAGCGACATTTTCAGTGCGTGTGCGGCTTAGTCCAATCTTTTCAGCAATCCAAGGGTCTAGCGCACCATGGGGCATACCCAACAACGCCACAACGACAGCTAAACCAACAAGTTGTAAGGTGGGAGAAAACAGGCTTGGGGTCAAGGCCAGTAGGGCAATGACAAAAATGGCCGTGACAGGGAAAAGCAACCGCTCTAGCGTGGGTGGTGGTGTCGATCGGCTCACGGGTTGCCTCATATTGGCCTTGGTTTGTCTCAATCGGATCGGGCAAATAAAGTGGGTAATGAGCGCAGGAAGGCCCTCAAAAAAGGTAATTTTGGCAGGCAAGCAACGATTTGCAAACAATCTGACAGCGTCGCTTGGTCGTTCATGAAGCGAATAAATTGGACGGGCTCGGTCTTGCTCAGCAAGGAATCAAATATTTCAGCAGCCCGAGCGGGTTCGTGATGCAGGACATTTAAGAAAATTTGATCCATCTTTTGTAACCAGTATCCAGATGTTGTCTGGCGTGCCAGTGTGCGATTGCCGATGTACTGCTTGGCGCAACGCTGGGCCCAATCTTGAATACGTAAAAAGCCGTAGCCCGACGATGGCCTGAGCGCGCCACCGCGCATGCCAGCGAGCACGGGTTGCTTTTGCTTGGTATTCATTACCAGTGGCATACCCATCGGTAGTTCGGCAAATTCGGTGCGCAGTATCTGTGCATCAGACCAGCCGCGTCTGGCAAGCAGCTGGTTCAGTTGGTTATGAAGGCAAGCCCGTGTCGGGGGATGCTTGGCAAAGAAGGTGACTTCAACCAGCAGGTGATCACAGGCGAAGGGCAAGACATAGGTAAAACAAAATTCCCCATCAACCAAACGCATGTCGGTCATGAGTTCTACGGTTTGGGTATCGAGTGAAACAGGCTGGTTAAGCTTGATCTCAGCGCCTAAAAAGCATTGCTGCAGGGTTGATTGGTCGAGCTGCGCTTGGGCGGGTGGACGTGTGTCAACCACTTGGCGGGCGATGTAAGTCTCTTCATTGGTGGTGATTTGCCAGCCTGGTTCTATGGCGCTCAGATCGGTGACGGCTTGACCGAGTTTTAATTCAATTGAAGGGCAAGTCTCGATGGTAGCCAGACTGGCTCTGTAAAAGTCGATTGATCGGACGTAGCGGTATGGGAAATCGTCACATTCTCTGTGCTGTTGCTGCGCATTTATTTTCCCAAACGACCATCTCGGCCAACGGTGACCAAACCAAGGTGATAGCGCCTGCGAGTCATTTGCCCAGAAACACCAGCTGCGGTCGTCTTGATAGGTTTGACGCGGCTCAATCACCAAAACAGAATCCAGCGTTTGGCATTTTGCAAGCTCGCGCGCTAACGAGAGCCCCGCGCAACCCCCACCAAGAATGGCCAAGTCAACGCATTTGGGTGCGCGTTGAGCCTTGTTTTCAGGCGTACGCATGGCCAAACTCATGCGGGTGCCGTGTTATTCGCACCAAAGCAATGTTGTAAGTGTTGGTGCAATTGAGCGTCATGGTGCACGTGTGTTTGACGGCTTGTAGACTGCGTAGAGTAGCGCGTCAGTGCTTTGGCCGCAGTGGTGAGCTTGCGCGAGTAAGGTACAACCGCTCTGCAGTTCCAAGCGCGATAGTCTTGTTCAGCCACCATCTGACCAATGTCGCGATAGACCATGGTCGCCACCACAATGCCGAAGCGCGCAGTGATTGGGAGGTAGTGAATACCCGCCATGCCACTCTGGTAATAGTCTTGAGCCAAAGACAAGACTTGTTTGGTGGCGGTGCGCAGTTGGGCGGCATGATCAGCTGACGGTTCGGGAATTTGTGCCGCTGCCACATCACCCAACCAGGTACTTGGAAGATAGACACGACCCTTTTGGGCGTCTTCGCCCACGTCACGGGCAATATTGGTGAGCTGCATGGCGATGCCCAAGTCGATGGCAAATGGCCAGGCCTGGCGGTCGCGGACATCCAAAATAAAACACATCATCAAACCCACGGTACCGGCCACTTGGTAAGCGTATTGCAGCAACTCGGCTTGGTCCTTAACGCGGCGTGGCTCAAGATCTGATTGCACGCCACTGACTAGTGACAGCACGGGCGCCATTGGCATTGAAAGCTCTTGCATCAGGTCAATCATGCTCATCACGCAAGGCTCGCTAGTTTGTCCTGTTTCTAGCGAAGTTTTGAGGGCGAACAGTTCTTGGGCAGCAACTGACGGATCGCTTGCTTCATCGGCCAAATCGTCAACATAGCGACAAAAGGCGTAAAGCCGTGCCGCGCGCAAACGGTAAGTTTCACCCAGTAAACGGCTGGCGAAATGAAAGCTTCGTCCGTGAGACTTTAGGACAGCGATCGCTTCGTCAGTGGAAAGGGTCATGGGCCAAGAACCTAAGTGGCGTTTGGCAAAAGACGATCAACGACCTTTGCTGATGAAACCACACCTGGCAGTCCTGCGCCAGGATGGGTGCCTGCACCCACCAAGAAAAGGTTAGATGGGCCTTCACCGCGATTGTGGAATCTAAACCAAGCCGATTGAGTGAATAAGGGTGACACAGAAAAACCAGCGCCGTCTGGCGACAGGTAACGTTCTTCAAAATCAACTGGTGTCATAAAGAACTGATCCACAATCGATTCACGCAAACCGGGTAGTGTTCTTTGACCCAGTGCGGTGATGACACGCGCTGCCAATTCAGGGCCCTTGACGTCCCAGTCAATGTTCGCCTGCAGATTGGGAACAGGCACTAGCGCATAGAAGCTATCACCGCCAGGTGGTGCAAAGCTCTCATCGGTGGCCGTCGGGCGATGTAAGTAAATAGAAAAGTCCTCAGCGAGGATCTTACGATTAAAGATGTCATCAAGTAACGCTTCGTACCGCGGTCCCATCCAAATGGTGTGGTGTGCCACATCAGGGTATTGGCGCTTGGTGCCAAAAAACAGGACAAACAGTCCCATTGATTTGCGCCAGCGATCAGCCTTCACGCGCGCTGCCCAATTGACACTGGCTTTTGGTAGAAGTGACTTGTAAAGGTGGACAGGATCGGCGTTAGATATCACCCAGTCGGCGCGCAGGCGCTCTTGATGGCCATCATTGCCTTCGATGGCCACGCTTTGAATTTTGCCGTCTTGGGTGGCCAAGGCGGTTACAGTCGTGTTCAGGCGAATTTCAATGCCTTGTTCGATCATCAGTGCTTCGATGGCATCGACCAAGGCGCCAGTACCGCCCATGGCGAAATGGACACCGTGCGATTGCTCTAAAAAGTGTATCAAGCCGTAAATGCAGGTCGTGTCAAAGGGATTGCCACCAACCAATAATGGCTGAATGGAGAAGGCCTGTCGCAAGTAGTCGCTTTCTAGGTAGCGATTGACCATTTGCCAAACGGTGCGCCATGCACCGAGTCGAGCCAGATGGGGCACTTGAGCCACCATAAAACCCACGCTGTGAAAGGGTTGGTCAGCGAGTTTGGTGAAGCCAATGTCATAGAGCTTGCGTGATTGTTCTAAAAGCTTTTTGTAGCCATCAACATCGGCCGGATTAATGCGATGGATTTCGGCCAAGGTGTCTTCAAGCGTGCCACCGTAGTCAAAATGTGCGCCGTCATTGAATTCAAAGCGGTACCAAGGTTTCAATGGCACTAACTTAACGTGGTCGTGCAACGACTGATCGAACAATTCGAACAGCTCTTCAAACAAGAAAGGTGCCGTGAGAACCGTGGGGCCGGCGTCATGCTTGAAACCGGCGCGCTCAAAGACTTGCGCGCGACCACCGAGTCTGGGGCAGCGGTCAACGACGGTGACCGCATGGCCTTTGGCACGCGCTCGCAATGCGGCAGCCATGCCGCCAAATCCACCACCAACAACAACAACTTGAGTCATGATTTCTCGCAGCTCGTACTCGATTCAGTGCAAACTGACAGTGTCAGTGTATGGCAAAGGGTGATAAAGGCTTGACCACTTTGTTCTGGCAATTGTCTGGCGTATTCGCAGGCCTGATTTAGATGCGTCTGGGCCAAAAGACGGGCTTGCTGGCGTGCTTGTTGTGCCGACACGTTGGTGTCTTGAGCTTGTATCACGGCAATGATGTTGCAATTGCCGAGTGCCAAGTCTTCATTCAAATCAGCCATGTCGTCAGCGATTTGATAGGCGATCGCAAACGCTTCACCGGTCTGTGTGGCCGTTTGCAACGCGTGCTCACGATCCGCAGCAATCATTGCTAATTCTAACGGTAGGGCCAAAAGGGCCCCGGATTTACCCATAACTATTTGAAGGTATTGTTCAACATCCCAGCGCTGCGCTTCGTACTGTAAGTCGGCGATTTGCCCAACAATCAAATCAGCTGTGCGCTGGTGTAAGTGTCGAATCAGTTTGGCCGGGTTGGGATCAATTCTCGCCAAAACGTCAAAGGCGGCTGACAGCATCAAAGTGCCGGCGCACATGGCGGTATTGGGATCAAAACACTGCCATGCGGCTGGCTTGCCACGGCGATGAGTGCTTTGGTCTTGTATGTCGTCGTGAAGTAAGGAGGCGTTGTGGATTAATTCACAACTGGCCGCGAGTGCAATGCAAGTAGCGGTCGGTAGGTTAAGTGCTTCACCTGCCTCTAGGGCTAAACGCGCTCTTATTCGGCTGCCGCCGCTCTCAAGGTGGTAGCGAATAAGATTGTTGAGTCTATCAGCACCGCGGCGGCAAAGCGCGTCAAGCATCAGCGATTCACAGGCCCGTAGTGGTTCAGCATGCAGCGAGTTTGGCATTGGCTCGTGTGTACCCATGTGTACCCACCTTAAAAAAAATCCCCGGTCATGCGAGCTGACCGGGGATCGGGAAGTGCTTATCCTAAAGTCAAGCAGTTAGGCTATAAATTAAGCAGCTTCTGACTCAGACTTGCGAACAGCGATCATGAAAATCATGACGCCAAACACAGCCTTGGCAACGATGTCGGCAATGGTATAACCGATTTCGATCACGGCGGTCGTGGCGCCACCTTCGAGTGAAATCACAAATGGTGCGAAGTAAACGATTGGGTAGAAGAACCATGACAAAATCACGACCCAACGCGCTGCACTGATCAATCCACGAGCATTTTCAGGCTGCTTGCTGATCGATTCGCTTAAGCCTGAGAACAACGTCACAACGATGTACAGGAAAGGAATCATTGACAAGGCGCCCCAGATGAAACGGGTGCTGTCAATGCCACCGGCTGACACTTCACCTGGGTAACCCAAGATGATCATCAGTGCGGCAGCACCACCGAGCTTCACGCTTTTGCTGACTGTTTCAGCGCGGGACAAACCCATCACCAAAATCAATTCAATCAAAAGCAATGGCACGGTCAAGAGCCAGTCGACGTAACGATAAGCAACGTTAAAGGCGACGCCTGTGGCTGTCACAACGCCATTGACTGCTGTGTAAGCTTCGTTCCAGCTATTGAAAATACGAAGGTAGTGATAACCGGCAATAAATGTCACCAAACCGGTGATAACCAAAGCGGTTTTGTACTTCTTTGAGACTTGGGTCAGACCCAACCAAAAGAAAATTGTTGCTGCAAGGAATGTGGCAGTGCCGAAAGAAAATGCGTTATAGATCAGCTCGTATTGCCCAAAGGTTAGTTCCATTTGAACGGTCTCCAATAGAAAGAAAGGCTTAAAAACAACAAAGCTCCGAGGCCCTTTCCTCACCCAAGCGTGGTGCTCAGTTGACTGGGCAGGTCATTTGTAACTGATTGTTATATGACCAGAACGATTAAACTTTACGCTTGAGACGTCTTACGCGCAAGGTAAAACGCGTTATTTGTTCGGAAAACATCACGATTAAAACAATCAAGACTTGCCATGCAAAAGCCTGTATTGGACAAAGATGTGAATGGTTTTGCATGCGGATAACTTTCATTTTTTATAGAGCGTCGCACTAATCGACGCTAAAGTATCCCAATATGGTGCATTTACAGTTTTTGGGTCGGGCAGTAAGCCATCTTATGAAGGCATGTGGCGCTGATCAGCACATCGGTGAAAGCTAAGCTTTAATTTGTTTTTTTAAAATCGTAGCGATATGTAACAAAATATGTTGCGCCGCAGAAAAACGATGCTTTTGAGCAACAGTTAGCAAAAATTGAAACAATTTAATAAAACAATAAGCTTGGATCATCATTTGTGACCCTGTTACTTATCACCGCTTTTGTCTGCCATCTTTAGGATCGTTTCATTGTGTTCGCCTAAGTTGGGGGCCAGGCTCCTGACGCTCGCTGGTGTGCGACTGAAAGTGGTCGCTGGTTTGGCCATGACGATCTGACCTTCGGTGGGGTGATCGTGCGTTTGGAAAAATTCGGTTGCAACGAGATGTGGGTCTTGCTGCAAGTCTTCAAGTCTATTGGCGTGAGCGGCCGGGATATCATTAGCCTCAAAGAGCGCCAGCCATTCGGCGCTACTGCGCTTAACCACGATGGACTCAAGCATCTCGTAGAGCTCGCCCACGTGTTTGGCGCGTTCTTCGGGTGTTGCAAATTTTGGGTCATGCATCACTTCAGGACGACCCGCAATCTCAAAGAATCGCTGCCACTGTGACGACGTGTAGGGTAACAGTCCAATGTAGCCATCGGCAGTGCAGTAGGGCTTGCGGTGAGGGGAAACGGCGCGTGCATACGCCATATTGTTACCAGGCTGATTAAACGTCGCACCGCCCATGTGTTCTAGAAGGTTAAAGGCCACCATGGTTTCAAACATGGGCACTTCAATGGCTTGGCCCAAACCTGACTTTTCACGCTCATAAAGCGCGGCCAAAATGGCGCTTAACGCTGATAGACCTGTGATTTTGTCGGCCATGATCGAGGTGACGTAGGCGGGGGGCTCAAGGCGTCCGCGACCTTGTAAGTCAGCCAAGCCGCTCATGGCTTGGATGATGTCATCAAAAGCGGGTCGACCGGCATACGGACCTGCCTCAGAGAAACCGTAGACACCGCAGTAAATCAGTCGTTGATTGATGGCTTGTAAATCTTCAAAACCCAGCCCGAGTTTGCGCATCGATTGTGGGCGCACGTTATAGACCAACACATCGGCACTCTTGGCCAGTTGGCGCAAGTCAGAAAGGGCTTGCGCCTCTTTTAGGTTTAAGACAAGGCTTTGCTTGTTTCGATTGAGCTGCAAAAAGGGCGCACCCATGCCTTTGTTGTTGCTCGGTGTGGCATGCCGAAACACGTCACCCTCGGGCGATTCGACTTTGATTACATCAGCGCCATAGTCCCCCAGTGTCTGCGTGCAGTAGGGCCCCATGCCCACCGCGGTCATGTCTAAAACCCGCACGCCTGCCAAGGGACCAGTGGCACGGTGCCGTGATTCGTTTGGCCATTGGGCTTGTGCGCTTGCGCTTGTCTCGGTTGTAGAAGCAGTGCGTTGGGATGAAGTGTCAGACATGTTGTTTCGCTTGGGCCTTGTGATCGTTATTTTTAACCTCAAAACGTCGATCGCGCTCAAGGCTGCTATTGGCTTGAAACAATTTCGGGTCTCGCCGGCATAACCGCGTGGCCCACCACTGCCTAATACCAATGCGATCTTGGGCGGTGGCGATATCGGGGTAAGTCTGGACAGTGCATTTGGGCTGTCTGGTAAAACATAATTGAATCGGGCGCAACCGACGAGTAACGTCAAAAGTAAGCAGACGATTGCCACCCGCAGAAAAGTGGCCATCGGCAATCGAGACTGAAATTTGGATTCAAGGGGCATTGGATCGCTCGAAAAACGTATCCCGATCGGACACCAGCGCCGCATCAATCATTTCGAGCATGAAGTCTTGCGCTTGATTTTCAACCCCGTTGGATAAAACGAGGTGCTGCATCACGTTGGCGTGCTTGATGCTGGCCAAGCCGTGCAGTGATGACCAGATAAATAGGGCTTGAAATTCGGATCGCTTTTTGGCGTTAGGGTGATCGCTGTTTCTGGTCAAAAGATTTTTCCTGAGCAAATCAAAAGCATGCACGGCATGTTTGACCAAATCGGGATGGTCTGCCGGCTCAGGCCACGGGGTACCAAACATCAAGCGATATTCCAGCGGCTTTTGATCGGCGTATTGCAGGTAGGCCAGGCCCATGGCGCCAAGTTCGTCAGCAGGGTGCGCTTTGGACGTTTGATCTAAGAATTCAGCAAAGTCCTCAAAGCAGCGTCGCATGATTTCCGCAAGCAAGTGGTCTCGGCTGGGAAAGTGGCGGTAAGGGGCTTGGTGAGAAATGGCGAGCTTTCTAGCCACATCGCGCATGCTTAAGCCTTCCACGCCATGCTCGGCAATCACCTCTCTGGCCGCTTGTATGCAAGCTTCTTTCAGATTCAGTTCGTTGATCACTTTGGTCATCGGTTTGGCCTTGCGTTCAATCGTCGAGTGACGGCACGCATTTATTTGTTGACAGTGTCATCATTGTATTTAAAATAGTTGACAGTGTAAACATTTTGATTCAATTCGTGTCTTAGGGGTTTCTCATGCGTGTATCGGTAATTGATCATCAGCAGACCATTGGGCAGTGGTCGTGGGCAGCGCTTAGCCGCACCTCTCGAGCCGTTGTCATTTACGGCTTTCTGATGCTCGTGGCCTTGTGTGTGACCTATCTGGGTGCGCTGAACGATCCCCATACATTGCGTGGGGTTGGTATTTGGGCCAAGCCAATGAAGTTCATGGCAGCAACAGCCTTGTTTGCTTTGACGACCGTTTGGTTGGTGCGTCTGGTTGGTCAAGACATCGATCAGAGGCGGTCGTTTCAATGGATTGCTTATTTGATGGTGACGACTTCGCTCTTTGAAGTCGCCTACATCACCTATCAAGCCACGCAAGGCGAAGCATCACACTACAACACCACTGATCCAATCCGAGCGCTGCTATTTGGTGTGATGGCGCTTGCCGCAGTCGGTTTGACAGCATCGCAGGCTTGGCTCGCATGGGTGATTTGGCAGTCTCGAAGAAGTGCGCCCATGACAGTCACAACCTTAAGCGTGCTGATTGCGCTGGTTTTGACATTCGGGTTGTCAACCATCAGTGGTTTTTTGCTCGGTGCCAATCAGCCGCCACCGGGCCCTGGCATGTTTCTTACAGGCTGGCACTGGCATCAAGATATCAGGCCATCGCATTTCCTGGCGGTGCATGCGCAGCAGCTGATTGCGCTGTTGGGATTGCTGTCGGTTTACGTGCTCGGTCGATTTGCTTCAATGGGCTTATTGATTGGAACATCGTTGTATTTGCTGGTTTGGTTTTATTTGACTCGCTTGGGAATGGCTGCTTAGGGTTAGGCTGCACGTCATTTGTGCTATCGGGTATTCTCTAACTGCGCTCTAAATGTTTGGCTGTTGTTTAAAAGTTAGAAGGACGTTTTTGCCATGCCGCGATCTATTGACGCACAACAAACACCATCGCTTGGTGTGCCAGCGCCAAACGTCTTACAGATCTGCCTGTCTAAAAGTTGGGGTGGCTT
>ERZ889217.1275-NODE-1275-length-13163-cov-5.834147_pt1 | contig 13163 bp, 14 predicted proteins | sample MGYA00521098_ERZ889217 | MGnify/ENA primary metagenome ERZ889217 (study PRJEB32303, sample SAMEA104408613) | aquatic metagenome | biome: Brackish water; feature: Pelagic; material: water | place: Baltic Sea | collected 2014-06-10T22:04:00 | depth 2,362 m ...
GGCGGGAAAAGAAGAAGCATAGCCACGGAACAACACGGAAAAAGAAGAAGCATAGCCACGGAACAACACGGAAGAAAATCCTAGTGGTTCTTCTTCCGTGTTGTTCTCTGAAAAGAATAAACAATTTTTGGTTTTCTCGTACTCTGTCGATGGTATTTGTTAGAATCTTGCTAATCGGAAATTTGATATTCACCAAAAGGTATGGACTAATTTCGATCCTGAACGAATAGGGCATGGGACTGAAAAGGAAGCCAAACATCATGTTTGAGGAAAAGGGGATTGTAATAACAGAAACCCTTTTTAAATTGCCTAAGCAAACGATAGCTCTTTCAGGAATAACTTCGGTTAGAAGTGGTAGCAATCCGGTGTATCCGGAGGCTAGCGGAAGCATGGTGCTGTTCTTTATTGCAAGTTTCATCCTCTTAGAGAGTTTTTTCTTTTTGGTGATGGTGGCCAATTTTGGGTTTTGGTTTATGGGGGTCAACCCCCTGTTAGTTTTGAGGGGAGTTGCGGCGGGTAACGCAGAGAGCGTTTTGGGTTTTTCATTAGCGTTTTTCTTAACTACTATACAGGGTATAGTCTTATGTCAAATATTAAGGTGGTGGATTTCTCAAAAAAGAAGGCAATGGGTACATTATATTGTAATAATGACGGCCTCGGGAGAGTCCCGACCTTTGGAGGATTTGGACCAAAGTTTCATTTTAAGGGTGGTTATAGCGTTGGAAAAAGCTCTCGGTAGAACAACTTAAACATTATGCATCTTCTCGGATGCCCTTGAGATTTCTATAATTGCATTTTGAGTTTCATGCTATTGTTAATCAAATGGTAATATTTTTTCGAATACTTATAAAGCAGGTTGAAAAAGAATGATGGCGCCAACCTTTGCAATCTTGGAATGGTTTCCACCCGTGTTAAACATCCTGATTTGGTTAGTCAGTGTGTTTTTGATCCTTTTGATTCTGATTCAAAAGGGAAAAGGTGGTGGTTTAGCAGGAGCCTTCGGCGGTCCGGGGGGTCAAAGTGCATTCGGTTCAAAAACCGCAGATGCCTTCACAAAAATCACGCTTTATGTTGCTGGAATATGGGTTGCGCTGATTGTTGTTATGATTTGGCTTGTTCAGCCTAAACCCGTAGTATCCAGCCCGACCGATATATCACAAATTAGTAATGAAGGAATGCCTGCGGAAGGTGCCCCTGTGGATCCTACTCCTGTGGATCCTACCCCAAAGGCTGAACCCGAATCCAAAGATACTCCTAAACCTGAATCCAAGGACGATAAAAAAGACCCAGTCAAGGATGCTCCTAAGGTAGAGCCAAAAGGCGCGGCCAAGGACGACAAAAAGGACCCAGTCAAGGATGCACCCAAGGTAGAGCCAAAGGGCGCTGCCAAGGACGATAAAAAGGCTGAAACTAAAAAGAACTAAGTGAGGCACAGCCTTTTAAAAGGCATGTGAAAGCCCGTGCTCTATAGCATGACAGGCTACGGAGAATCTTCCCACCAAGGGAAAACCTTGGCGGTTGCGATTGAGCTTCGTTCTGTAAATAATCGGTATTTGAAGGTGTCTTTACGGGCCCCAGAATCCTATCAGATTTTGGAACCGGAATTTGAAAAGGCTGTGCGTAAGTTGGTGCGTAGGGGAACGGTACAGGTAAATCTTCGAGTGCATCGGGTCAAGGAAACGCAAGAACAGCCTTTAAGGTTGGATGTTCTTAAAGGTTATTTGACTCAGGTGGCCAAGGTTGCACAGGAAGCCAACCTAACTCAGGAAGCTTGTAATATATTGATGGGAAATGTTTTGCATCTGCCCGGGATTGTTCCTGAGGGTCAGGTTGGTGCAAAAACTTTGGATGAAGATTGGCCTCAAATTGAGAAAACCCTTGAGATAGCCCTAGGTAAGCTGCAATCGATGCGCAGTACCGAGGGCGGGGTGATGGCGCAAGAGTTAATGGCGCTTAGGAATAAGATTTGCGAGCACCTAGCTTCGATCAAAGTTTTGATCCCGCAGGTAATGGAAGCGTATAAGGATAGATTGCTGGAAAGGGTGAGGAAATTGCTGGAGAGCACCGAGGCGCAGATTCAGCCTTCCGATCTTATCCGCGAGGTTGCGATTTTTGCAGAGCGTTCGGATATTGCTGAAGAAGTGACTAGGTTAGACAGCCATCTGGAACAATTTGGCAAAGTGTTGGAGCAGGAAGAAGGGGCTGGCCGAAAGCTTGAGTTTCTCACCCAAGAAATGGTGCGTGAAACCAACACCATGGGGTCTAAAGCTGCGGATGTGAAAATCACCCGCCATGTGGTTGAGATTAAGGGCGATTTGGAGCGCATTCGGGAGTTAATCCAGAATGTCGAATAGTACAAAACAAGCTTTTTTTGGGCCATTGATTATAATATCAGGGCCAAGCGGCAGTGGGAAATCGACCTTGGTAAAAGAATTACTCAAGGATAAGTCGATGCCTTTAGAAGTTGCGATTTCTGCAACCACCCGCACTAAGAGGCAATTTGAAGTGGATGGTGTTGATTACTTTTTCTGGAGCAAGGAGATGTTTCAGAATGAAGTGGCAAAGGGATCTTTTCTTGAATGGGCCGAGGTGTATGGCAACTATTATGGTACATTAATCTCTGAGGTGGATGCGCGAAGAAGGCGTGGTGCCGGGGTGGTACTGGAAATTGATGTTCAAGGTGCGGGCCAGATTCGCAAGACGGGTGCGGTTAGTAAAAGTATATTTGTGGTGCCTCCTGATATGGAGGCATGCGAAGCGAGGCTTCGATCTCGGGGTACCGAGACTGAAGAAACGCTGGTAAAAAGGTTGGCGAGTGCGAAGCACGAGATGGAACAAGCCGTAGAATATGATTTCAAAGTTGTCAATGATGACTTGGAAAAAGCTGTAGGAAAGATCAAAGATTTTGTTAGACCGTTGTTTTTAGAAAGGTGATGCTAATGCTAGACGAACTTAAAGAAGAAGCCATTGTTAACCGAGTTGGTGGCCGCTTCAAGCTTTCCACCATGATTCAGAAAAGGCTAGCAATGCTTAGCCAAGGCGCAAAGCCTTTGGTGAACACTCGCCATACCGACAAGATGGCAATTGTGTTGCAGGAAATTCTGGACGACAAAATATTTCTAGACAAGACGGGTGCGATTCAAGCTCGTGCGAAGAACGAAATGGATGCAACCCGCAGGGCGATGGAAGGTGATATTTCTGGTGAATTAGGTGCTGATTAATTAAGTTGAGGATTTTTACTCGACGGGGTTGATTGAATGAGTGATTCGACCGAAAAGCTGACAGGTTCATCAGGAAAATATTCTTCTTTTCCTGGTGAGCCTGTTTTTACCGATTCTGTTCCGAGTGATCAGGATGATGGTTATAAGCCTTTATCTATCCTGGCAATTCTTGGCGCAGTGCTTGGTGGCTTATTTGTGCTTACCCTTTCGGGGGGATTCGTTGCAGCGTTTCTTGTTGGGACCCCTTGGATCATGTCGCCTTGGGTTATTTTCTGGCCCGCTTTTTCAATCCTTTTAAGCTTCTTTGCTTACAGCCGCATCAGGGCTTCTGATAACACCATGGGTGGAGAAAAGCTCTCTCTTTGGTCGATGCAAATTACTGCCATTTTTATTCTGTGCTACCTTGCGAATTTTGCAGGCACTTACTTTGCGGTTAGAAATCAAGCGGATACTTTTGTCAAACAATGGCTTGGGGTTATCGCAAAGGGTGAGGTTGACAAGGCGTTCTTACTTACCTTGAAGCCCCCGCGACCTTCTGAAGATTCCAATCTTAGAACCACCTTCGAAATCACTTACAATATTGCAGCCGATCCCCTTGCAAAAGGCGCTTACTCTGCATTCAAAGCAAAGGACTTTGTGCGATTGATCCATTTTGCTAGCGATAGTGCGATCAAGTTTACGATGAAATCTGCAAGTTCCCCTGTTTATGAAATGGGCGGGTATCTGGTTAGGCTTATTTATGAAGTGGAAATACCAGATGGTACCTTCGATGTAGCGGTTGTCGCACTTGGCCAGGAAAGTCCGACTGGTGGATATAAAGGCAGGCAATGGCAGGTGCTGGTAGATGGAACTGCGATGGTTCAAAAGTTAAAAACAAACGATGAGTCGCGCAAGAAGTTTGAGCTTTCTGTTTCTGCAATGGAATTTGCTGCAAGCTGGTGTATGGCGGTGGCAAATAAAGTTTGGGAGCCCGCAGTATATGGCATAGCAGAATTAAAAGACCGCGATCAAATAATGAAGGGCTTTACCCCTTCTATCCCTCTTGGGTTGGGCGTAGTCGGCGGGGCACTCCTACAAGCTGCTGAATCCCCTGAACGTCAGGCGTTCCTTGCAGCCTCGCAACAATTATTCGATGGGAAGTTTGTTCGTGTTGGTGAAAACTTCTGGTCTGACCCCATCATGAAGGTTGGGATTCTTGACCTTCTCTCCAAGGCTTTTAGGCCAATGACTGATCATACTCCCCCCATTCAACTTCCTAGTGGCGGGGCTTGGATAAGGGTAGAAAATGGAACTGTGCCGCGTTATCGAAATGACGCAGGTAAAATTGAATATGAGTTTGATTGCTTGATATTGTTATTTCCGAAGTATCTGGTGCAGGCTGCGTTTGTGGTTACAGGCGAGGAAAAAGCAGATGTAAATACCCCTCCTGATTGGAAAGTAAAAGAGATCGTGCTTTACCGAGGTGTTTCTATGCCAGTCTCTGCGCCCAATCCGGGCGGGCGTTAATCTTTATTCCTCTTTTAAATTCGTCCCGTCTAGAATGTGACCTAGTTTGGTTTTTTTCGTTTCTAGATAGCGCCGATTATTATCGTTGGCAAGTATCTGGATGGGAATCCGCTCGGTGATTCTTAAACCATACCCATCAAGGCCTACGACTTTTTTCGGATTGTTGGTAAGCAGTCTTATGTCCCGGATTCCCAGATCGTTGAGAATTTGCGCTCCGATGCCATAATGCCTTAAATCGGCCCCAAATCCCAGCTTCTGATTAGCTTCTACGGTGTCTAAGCCTTCTTCCTGTTGAAGTTTGTAAGCTTTTAATTTGGAAAGCAAGCCTATGCCACGCCCTTCCTGCCTCATGTAAAGAAGCACTCCTTTGCCCACTTTTTCGATTTGTCGCATGGCATGATGCAACTGCGAACCGCAATCGCATAGCAAGCTATCGAAAATATCGCCCGTCAGGCACTGGCTATGAATTCGCACCAGCACGGGATCTGCTTGAATCGCAACTTGACCATTGGTTGATACACCAATCCCCCCAGCGCACAAAGCTAAATGCGGTTCAGAGTCAACCACGGAAGAATAGGCGATGAGATCAAAGTTGCCTAGTTTTGTAGGAAGTTTAAGCTCAATTTCTCTGCGGATTAATTTTTCTCGTTGTCTGCGGTGTTTGATCAGGTCTTCGATAGTGCACATTTTAAGACCATGTTTTTTGCAGTAAGGGATCAAGTCTGCTACCCGCGCCATGCTGCCATCCGGGTTTACAACTTCACAAATAACCGCAGCTTCTTTGAGGCCTGCAAGCCTGGCAAGATCGACGCTGCCCTCGGTATGGCCTGCTCGAACGAGTACGCCCCCATCGCGAGCCTTAAGGCCGGGCACATGGCCTTTGCCACGAATCAAGTCGTGGGGGGTGGAGTTTTCATCGATTGCAACTTGCACGGTGCGGGCCCGATCAAAAGATGATGTTCCGGTTGTGATTCCAGTGCGGGCATCTATATACGGGGTAAAAGGGGTGGTAATACCCTCTGAATGGGGGGAGGGAAGAACATCAAGGTTAAGCCGGTTGCAAATGGCGGTCGACATAGCCAGGCAAACCAGCCCACAGCCATTGCGCATCATAAAGTTGATGTTTTCTGGGGTGGCTTTCTCTGCAGCGATGACTAAATCGCCTTCATTTTCACGATTTAAGTCGTCAACAACAACGATAAGCCGGCCTTGCCGGAGTTCTTCGATTGCTTCATCAATCGAACAAAATATCGAATTATCTGCAGACATTCATGACTCCACAGCGGGGAAAATACTATCTTATGATTATTGTAGCACTCTAAAGATTATTTCATATCATTGTTCATGCTTGCCCTATGGGTATGCGGTTCTGATAATAACACTTGTGTGTTTGGTAATGCTTGGCAGGCTGCCACTTTAACTATCCTTCCTTTTGATATTTAAATCATCATTGGAGCTGAATTTCATGGCTAAGAAAAAAGTGGGTCTGTGGTTGATAGGTGCATGTGGCGGCGTTGGAACAACTGCAGCGCTGGGTCTTGCTGCCATTCGCAACAAGCTTTCTGACACCACATCGCTGGTGACCGAGTTACCTCTATTTGAAACTTTGAAGCTGGATGCTTTAGATTCGTTTGTGGTGGGTGGCCATGAAATCCGCAAAGGTTCTTTTGTAGAGACAGCCAAGGAATTACATCTGAAGGCGAAAATATTTGATGCAGCAATGCTCGCAGGTTCAGAGAAGGATCTTGCAGAATGGAGCAAGAATATTAAGCCAGGCTCTGCGGTTGAATCGGGATCAACTATAGCCAAGATGGCTGATTTAGAAAAAGCAAATGTTAAAGAAACTCCCCGTCAAACCATCGAACGCATTCAATCCGATCTTAAAAACTTTCAAAAAGCTAATGATCTAGAGCATGTGGTTGTGATGAGCGTGGCTTCTACCGAACCACCTTTTCAAACCGGTGTTCAGCATGAAACTCTTAAAGCTATGAATGCTGCTTTAGATGCGGGCGAAAATGTTCTCCCTACCAGTTCGATGTATGCTTGGGCCGCAGTTGATCTGGGAATGCCCTTTGTTAATTTCACCCCATCGCTGGGCGCTTCATTCCCTGCCATTCAGGAACTCGCAAAAATCAAGGGTGCGCCTCTTGCAGGGCAGGATGGCAAGACAGGCGAAACGCTGATGAAATCTGTGCTCGCGCCAATGTTTGCACTGCGCAACTGGAAGATTCTTAGCTGGGTTGGTCATAATATCTTTGGCAATCGCGATGGCATTGTCCTCGATGATCCCGCCAACAAGGCTTCCAAAATCAAAACCAAGGACCAAGTAATTTCCTCGATCGTTGGATATAAGCCACAGACCTTGGTCACCATCGAATATATTCCTTCGATGGATGATTGGAAAACTGCTTGGAATCATATTCATTATCAAGGGTTTCTTGGTACTCCGATGATTCTTCAATTCATTTGGCAGGGATGCGATTCTGTTTTGGCTGCACCTTTGGTGATTGATCTTGCAAGGTTTGCACTGTTCGCAAAACGCAGGGGTGAATCGGGTATCATGCGTCATCTTTCTTGCTTCTTCAAGGGGCCGATGGGCGAAACCAATCACGATTTCTTCCAGCAATTTGAAATGCTCCGCGACTATGTCGAAGAAACCGGAGAAAAATCATGAAGCTAGCTTTTAGTAGTAATGCCTATTTGCGATTCTCCTTTAACGATGCTGCTAAAAAGATTGGCAAGCTTGGTTATCAGGGAATCGAAATCATGGCGGATGTGCCTCATGCCTGGCCTGCCTTCATGCTGGAAGAACAAAAGCAGGGCATTCGCGATTCTCTTAAATCCAACAACCTTGCGATTTCCAACATCAATTCCTTCATGATGCATGCAGTCAATGATTCTAGACAGCGTTATTGGTATCCTTCTTGGATTGAACCGGATAAGCATTACCGCCAGATTCGTATCGATCACACCATGCGTTGTTTAACGATGGCAAAAGAATTGGGCGCACCATGCATCACAACCGAGCCTGGTGGTCCAGTTGAAGCTGGGGCCTCTTGGAATGCAGGGCTGAAGTTGTTTGTCGAAATGCTAAAGCCAGTGATCGAACATGCTGAAAAAGAAGGTGTTTTGTTGCTTATCGAACCTGAACCCGGTTTGTTGATCGAAACTGCAGATCAGTTTTTAGAATTCATGGGGCACATTAAGTCGCCTATGGTGGGATGCAACTTTGATATAGGCCATTCGTACTGTGTGGGTGATGACCCTGCCAGCACTATTCCAAAGCTTGCAAAGTACATCAAGCACTATCATCTTGAAGATATTGCAAATACTCGCGTGCATCATCACCTTATTCCGGGCGATGGAGCGATTGATTTTAAAGCAGCAATCGAGGCAATCAAGGCAACGGGTTATAAAGAATGGGTGACCATTGAGCTTTATCCCTATGTTGAAGATCCGGATCAGGCAGCTAAACTTGCCCGTGAGCGAATTGCGCCACTGCTTGCTTGATATTGATTAGCCTCGCACTCGCAGGTTGATCATTTCCACGGTAAACGAGAAACCCATTGCAAAGTAAATATAAGCTTTGTCGATGTGTTGCCCCATGCCTTCCGCCATCAATACCACCCCGATAAGAATTAGGAAACTAAGTGCAAGCACTTTCAGGGTGGGATGTTTTTCAACGAAGTTGCTAACCGGCCCCGCAAAAACCATCATCACCAAGACGGTAATAACCATCGCGGTGATAATGATGTTTATTTCCTGCACCATCCCTACTGCGGTGATCACAGAGTCGAGTGAAAAAACAATGTCAAGCACAGCTATTTGTAGCAGCACCATCGCAAAATTACTCTTGGTGTTGGGCGAATGGTCTGGATGCCCTTCGGGGTGACCTTCAAGCTTATGGTGGATTTCGAATGTACTCTTTGCGATAAGGAACAATCCTCCCGCGAGGAGGATGAGATCTTTCCAAGAAATCTCTCTAGCTTCCTCTGTTTTTGCGGCCCAATCGGGAAGGGTTAAAACAATTTGATGCAGGCTTAAAATCCAAGATATGCTGAATAGCAGTAGAAGGCGGGTTCCCAATGCAAGAACAAGGCCTATTTGCCTAGCGTAGTCCCGTTGTTCCTTGGGAAGTCTACCTGCAAGAATTGCAAGAAAGATAATATTGTCGATTCCTAAAACAATTTCCATGCCGGTCAATGTGACCAGTGGGACAATCCATTCCATTGCTTCCTGCCTCGATTAAATAACTTTCCTTGGATACAAATGACTTAGAAGGCATTATCATAACAAAAATAGTTTTAATGCCAGTACTAAGTTGTAAAATTCGTTTCTATGCTGGGCAATTGGAAGAACTGAGAATGTACATGGATTACTATGATTTTATCGTGAATGTTTATTCTGCGCTTGGTCTCGGGTTGATCATTGGGCTTGAAAGGGAATTCAGGCAACATCCTGCAGGGCTTCGTACAAATGCTTTGGTTTGTGTTGGTTCTGCCTTATTTATGTCGCTTACTTTTTTGCTGCACGATGTTGGCAGCCCCACCAGAATTGCATCTTACATTATTAGTGGGATTGGGTTTCTTGGTGGCGGAGTGATTCTTAAGCAAGGTGTAAATATTCGCGGGATGAATACTGCTGCAACTCTTTGGTGTAGTGCAGCCGTTGGTGCATTGTGCGGCGCAGGGCATTGGGGTTTTGCTATGACTGGGGCTTTTACGGTTTTGCTGGTTCACTTGATTTTCAGGCCGGTATCGTATTGGGTGTTGCGCCTTGAAAGATTTTCTGAAGAAGAATTAAATTTTAAAATCAATGTGGCGACCACTTTTGGAAATGACACAGCCATTAGAGAGCTGTTTGTAAAGTTTTTGGAATTAAATCCTGCACTCTCGTTGAAGTCTCTTGCAACATCAAAGCAAGAGGCCTTAAAGGAAACCGAAATTACAGCCCAGATGGTTTCGCCTGTGAATCAGCAAAAAGCCATTCTAAATCTGGTTAATATTCTGAATGAAGAGCCTGGAGTCCGGGTGGTGAGTTGGGATAAAGAACCGAGAATTAATGATTAATAAAGGATTATGCAAATGAGTCTTGAAAATAATGGTGGTGCCAACGGTGTTGCTTGGGATCTTAAGGATTTGTATTCCAGCCTTGGTGATCCGAAATTGGACCAAGATATTGCAGAAGCCCAGAGACTGGCGCAGGAATTTGAAACGCAGTATCGAGGAAAGATCAGCAACCTTAAGCTTTTGGATGCGGCCTTTCTTTTACAAGCCATCCAGAAAATTGAATCCTTGTATGAAATCATGGATAGGCCTGCGATTTATGCATCTTTGGTGCATGCTGCCAAGACAGACGACGCTACGCATGGGGCATTGGTTGCGAAGACTCGTGAAACCCGGACTAAAATTAATCAGCATCTTTTGTTCTTCGATCTAGAGCTGATTAAAATTCCTGATGATGTTGCAACTGGGCTCGCAAAAACTCCGCAACTTTTGAAGTATGCCCATTTTTTAGAGCAAAAGCGTGCGTGGAAGGCTCATTACCTTTCTGAACCTGAAGAAAAAGTTGTGGATGTTAAAACCCTTACGGGCAGGTCTGCATTCGTTAGGCTCTTTGATGAAACTGTTGCTTCGATGACTTATCCCTTCACCCAAGATGGTGCGGAGCAAAAGCTTTCGTTTCAACAAATAAATGCCAAGCTTTATGATGCAGACCGAAGCATTCGAAAAGCAGGCGCAGAGGGAATTACCAAAGGGCTGAAAGAGCAAAACAAATTGCTTTCGTATCTCTTTAACACCTTAGTGCTCGATCATCAAAATGATTGTGAAGTTAGGAAGTTTCCCACGCCCATGGCTTCAAGGCATCTTGCAAACGAAACTTCTGCTGAAATGGTTCAGGCCCTTATGGATTCGGTTGAGAAGCATGGGGCAACGGTGCATCGCTATTACAAATTGAAAAAGCGGTTGCTTGGCTTACCTTCGCTTGAGGATTACGACCGCTACGCTCCGATACAAGGTGATATGCCTTTGGTTTCGTGGCAGGATGCTTCGAAGCTGGTGCGTGAGAGTTATCATGCACTTTCGCCCGAGGCGGGCAGTATTATAGATCAATTTTTTGATGCGAATTGGATTGATGCGGAACTAAGGCAGGGCAAGCGAGGCGGAGCTTTTTCTTCCAGTGCAATACCTTCCGTTCATCCGTATATTCTCATGAGTTATACGGGAAAAATGCGTGATGTTTCCACACTTGCCCATGAGTTGGGCCATGGGTTGCATCAATATCTTTCTCGAAAAAATGGCTATCTCCAGTGTGATACCCCTCTCACCACTGCTGAAACTGCAAGTGTCTTTGGGGAAATGCTTGTCTTTAAAAAACTACTCGAAAAGTATCAAGAACCCAAAGTCAGGTTGGCTCTACTGTGTGGCAAAATTGAAGATAGTTTCGCTACGGTTTTTAGGCAGGTTGTTCTCACCCGGTTCGAGCAGAAAATGCACAAGGCACGAAAAGAAGAAGGCGAGCTTTCTTCGGAAAGATTTAACACCCTTTGGACGGAAGCCAATCAGCCTATGTTTGGCGACTCGGTTAATCTTTCGGAAAACTATGGCTATTGGTGGTCTTATATTGGTCATTTTATTCATGTGCCGTTTTATTGTTATGCTTATTCTTTTGGTGAGTTGCTGGTTCTCGCATTGGTCCAAAAGTACGAGCAGGAGAAAGAATCGTTTGTGCCCAAGTACATGGATTTATTGTCCCGCGGGGGTTCCGAGTCCCCTGTAGATTTGCTTGCCAGAATGAACATCGATTTGAACGATCCTGGGTTCTGGGGGTTGGGGTTGAAGTTGTTGGATCGCATGGTGACCGAGGTGGAAGAGTTGGCAACGCAATTGGGAAAATAGGGATATGAATCAGGAAATGGTGGATGTGTTGAACCTTGAAGGTGAAGTGGTGGGGATTGCGACCAGGCAGGAGATGCGCATGGGTCGGTTGCCTCATCGCTGTGTTTACATTCTTGTGTTCAATAAAAGTGGGGAAATTTTTATTCATTTAAGAACTGCGACCAAAGATGTTTTTCCCTCGTATTGGGATGTTTGTGCGGGCGGGGTGGTTGCTGCGGGAGAAGATTTTGAAACAGGGGCCAAGAGGGAGGGGTTTGAAGAATTAGGCATTTTGACTGCGCCACATTTCTTGTTCCCATTTCGCTATGAAGATGAGCAAACCACGGTTTTTGCAAGGGTTTATCGATGCATTGATGATGGCCCTTTTGTTTTGCAGAAAGAAGAAGTGGTGCGGGGTGAATTCGTAAGTTTGGCGGAGTTGGGGGAACGAATAGCCATTGAAAAGTTTTGCCCTGATGGTTTGAAGGTGTTGCAAGAAGCGAAAAACTTTAGGCTTATCTGACTCAATCTACCTTGGATCTTAATAAATAGTATTGAATGCCCTTGCTAGATTCCGCTACTTTTAGATAATTACTTGTATTAAGAAATTTTGTTTATCGCTCTGACAGGAAGTTGCAAAACATGGCATCTGATAGAACCGACCTTTCCAACAAAGATTTTTCGATGCAGGATCTTTCTAATACTAGTCTTGTTGGGGCGTTGCTGGTCAACACTAATTTTCAGCAGGCGGTTTTGTTTGAGACTAATTTCTCCAAGGCTGATTTGACTGGAAGCAACTTTGTTGATGCCAACCTTTTTGGCACCAAGATGATGCAGACGATTTTGGTTAACTCCAAAATGAAAGGTGCCAACCTTGTGGGTGCCAACCTTTCTAATGCCAATATGAGCGGTGCAGATCTTTCGAACGCGGATCTTACCCGGGCCAACTTTTATAAAGCCAACCTTGCTGGCGCTAATCTCTCCGGGGTTAAGTTAGCCCAGGCAGACTTCTCTGAATGCAACTTGACCGGTGCGATTCTCCCTCCCAATTTTAAGTCTTGAGTTTGTTCGTTCACTTAAGATTGAATGGGCTTATCTGAATTCCCATAGGTGTATATATCCCGCCATATCTGCTACTGCTATGCGGGTTCCATCAGGTGAAAACGATAAGGCGTGAAACCAGTCTTTAAATTGTCCACCCCTTGGCTTGCCTAGTTCTTTTATCATTTTACCATCTTCAATATTCCAAATACGCACAACCGTATCTCTGCCCGTGGATGCGAGATGCTTTCCATCCGGATGAAAGCACAGATCAGTAACACCATACTGGTGGATGGGAGATAGTTCACGAATTTTTTTGCCTGTCGATGGGTCTATTAAGAATATCTTGCCCTCACCTTCGCCCCCTCTTCCCAGTGCCAATATTTTGCCATCTCTTGAGTAGGCAGCAGATGCGATTTGCATGTCTTTGAATTCTTTGCTTAAGTCATGTTGAACCGTTGAGGTTGCAACATCCCAGAGTTTTACTGCGGTGTGCCTGCCTGAATCAAACACTAGG
>ERZ889217.1276-NODE-1276-length-13153-cov-6.696900_pt1 | contig 13153 bp, 9 predicted proteins | sample MGYA00521098_ERZ889217 | MGnify/ENA primary metagenome ERZ889217 (study PRJEB32303, sample SAMEA104408613) | aquatic metagenome | biome: Brackish water; feature: Pelagic; material: water | place: Baltic Sea | collected 2014-06-10T22:04:00 | depth 2,362 m ...
TCCCGATTGTGACCTTCATGCCCGAGCCGCTGCGGATCGATTGACCCCGGCAGCGTCGAGACGCGGCTGGCACCAGGGTTCGTTGACGCCCCGGCCGGGCGGTCCCACAATCGGAGAATCCGATTTGGAGTTACCGATCGGCTCGGTAGCCGGTTTCATCCTCGTCGCTCCCGCCTCTTCTGCGTTTTCTTCTGCTTTGTCTTCATGCTTCAGGAGTCCCACCGTGAACATTCTCGAACAAGAGGATCCCGAGGTCTGGTCGGCCGTGGCTGCTGAGCAGGTGCGGCAGCAGGAAGGGCTGGAACTCATTGCCAGCGAAAACTTCACAAGCCCAGCCGTGATGCAGGCGGTGGGCAGTGTGCTCACCAACAAATATGCCGAGGGCTACCCAGGGCGGCGGTATTACGGCGGCTGTGAGTTTGTCGACAAGGTGGAAGACCTCGCCCGCGAACGGCTCAAGAGTGTCTTCGGCGCTGAGCACGTCAACGTGCAGCCCCATTCGGGCAGTCAGGCCAATGCCGCGGTCTACCTGGCCGCGATCCAGCCCGGCGACACCGTGCTCGCCTTTGACCTGGCGCACGGCGGTCATCTCACCCACGGAATGAAGCTCAACAGCTCTGGCATCTTTTACAAGTTCGTCCACTATGGTGTCCGGCGGGACAATCACCTGCTCGACTTCGACCAGATTGCGAGCCTGGCTCGCGAACACAAGCCGAAGCTGATCGTGGCTGGGGCGAGCGCCTATCCCCGGGAGATTCCCCACGGAAAGTTCGCCGAGATTGCCCAGGAGGTCGGCGCGAAGTTGATGGTGGACATGGCCCACTATGCGGGCCTCGTGGCTGCCGGCATTCACGACAACCCAGTTCCCGTGGCAGACTTCGTCACGAGCACCACCCACAAGACGCTTCGCGGTCCGCGGGGTGGCATCGCCATGTGCCGCGCAGCCCACGCCAAAGACCTCGACCGTTCGGTGTTTCCGGGCATCCAGGGGGGGCCGCTGATGCATGTGATCGCCGGCAAGGCTGTCGCCTTTGCCGAGGCGCTCAAGCCCGACTTCAAAGCCTACGGCCGCCAGGTGGTGGAGAACGCCCGGGCGCTCGCCACGGCGCTGGCAGCAGGAGGCGTGAAGCTCGTCAGTGGCGGCACCGACAACCACCTGATGCTCGTGGATGTGACGCCGCTGGGAATCGGCGGGAAGCTTGCTGAGGAGACGCTCGATCGCTGTGGGATCACCTGCAATAAAAACATGATTCCTTATGACGAGCGGAAGCCGATGGACCCCTCTGGCATTCGATTAGGCACGCCTGCAATCACAACGCGGGGTATGGGCACTGACGAGATGCAGCGGATCGCCGCCTGGATCCTCGCTGCCCTCAAGGGGGCCGACGATTCGACAGCGCTCGCGCGGATTCGGGGTGAGGTGGCTGATTTAGCTGAGCAATTCCCGGCCCCAGCAGCCCGGCTTCAGGCTGGCGTTGAGGCGGCTGTCTGAGCAGATCCCATTGGCCTCTTTGATGGGCTGCGATTCGTTTCCCCACCTCATCGGGGGGCGGTCGGATTTCCAGGTAGGATGGGGTCCATGCAGTCCAACCCCCGGCCTGACCGACCTCGAGAGTCCACCGTCGTCCGCATCGGCCTTGTCCAGTCGGCGTGTACCGCTGACCGCGAGTCCAATATTGCCCAGGCGATCGCCGGGATCGCGGCGGCCGCGAGGCAGGGAGCAGAGGTGGTCTGCCTCCAGGAACTCTTCGCCGGTGAGTATCCCTGTCAGGCGGAGGACCATTGCAGGTTTGCCGAGGCCGAGACGGTGCCAGGGCCGCTCACGGACCGGCTCGCTGCAGCGGCCCGGGAGCATGGCGTGGTGCTCCTCGGCAGCGTCTTCGAGCGGCGGGCCGCCGGGCTGTTCCACAATACGGCCGTCATCTTCGAAGCCGACGGCGGAGTGGCCGGCATCTACCGCAAGATGCACATCCCAGACGACCCGCACTACTACGAGAAGTTTTACTTCGCGCCGGGAGACACGGGCTTCATGAGCGTGCCCACGAGCCGGCTCGCGGTGGGGCCGCTCGTCTGTTGGGACCAGTGGTATCCGGAGGCTGCTCGGCTCACGGCGATGGCCGGTGCTCAGGCCATTTTCTATCCCACCGCGATCGGCTGGCTCGACGGCGAGGAGCCGCTCCACCGGGAGCAGTATGAGTCGTGGGACACGATGCTCAGGAGCCACGCCATTGCCAACGGCGTGTTTGTGGTCGCCGTGAACCGCACCGGCCATGAGGGTCCCCTGCGATTCTGGGGTGCGAGCGTCGTCTACGCTCCCAACGGTGATTGTCTTCTCAAGGCTCCGCACGACGAGCCGCTCACGACCGTTGTCGACTGCGACCTCGACCGGATTGAGTGGTCGCGGACGAGGTGGCCCTTCTTCCGCGACCGGCGGATCGACGCCTACGGCAGACTCCCCGAACGCTGGGGTGGCTGAGATGGCTTGTCCCGATGCCGCGGCATACCGTCTGCCAGCAGAGTGGGAACCGCATGCGGCGACGTGGCTGGCGTGGCCGCACCGTCGGGCCACCTTTCTCGGGCCCTTTGAGCCGATCCCACAGGCCTTCGCCCAGTTGGCGCGGCTGATCGCCCGGCACGAGCCGGTGCGGATCATCGGGGCTGAGGACGTTCTGGCAGAGCCACGAGAGATGCTCGCGGGCGTGCCTGGGGTCGAGTGCATCGCCATTCCCACGAGTGATTCCTGGCTGCGTGATACCGGGCCCGTCTTCCTCGTGCGGCGGAAGGAAGCCAAGGGCCCGGTCCCCGAGCGGGTCGCCGTCACCTGGAACTGGAACGCCTGGGGCGGCAAGTATCCCCCTTGGGATGAGGACGCGGGCGTGTCTCGCGGGATCGCCCGCCATCTCGGCCTGCCGGCCTTCGTGCCCGGCCTCATTCTCGAAGGGGGTGCGATCGATACTGACGGCGAGGGCACGCTCCTGGCCAATGAGCGGTGTGTGGTGGATGAGCAGCGGAACCCCGGTGTTGATCGCGATGCGATGGCGGCGGCACTGTGTGAATGGCTCTGTGTCGAGCGGGTGCTCTGGGTCGGCGGAGAACTCGCAGGCGATGACACCGACGGCCACATCGACCAGCTCGCCCGCTTCGTCGCCCCCGGCCGCGTGCTCGCCGCCCGCCAGAACGATACGAGCGATCCCAATCACGCCTCGCTCGCCGCCAACCTGGCGTTGCTGGCCGGCCTCGAGGATGCCCGCGGCCGGCGGCTGGAGGTGATCCCCGTCGACATCCCGGCCCGATTCTCCTACGAGGGCACGCAGTTGCCAGCCAGTCACCTCAACTTTTACGTGGCCAACGGTCTGGTGGTGGTGCCAGTGTTTGGTGGCCCAACCGACGAGCCTGCCCTGCGAGTCATCGAGCAGTGCTTTCCGGATCGGCGGATCGAGACCTTTGACTGCACCACGCTCGTTCGCGGGCGGGGGGCCATCCACTGCGTGACCTGCGATGAAGCGGGGCTTCCCGCCTAATTGCCGGCCGATTCCGGGCTTGCCTCGGCCGCCCGGCTTCTCCATCATCTCTGTTGCGGCAGGAAGCCGGAGTCTGGCGGAGGACGAGCCATGGAACAGTTCGCGACGGCGGTGCAGGGATTCATTTCGCTCCTAGCACGCCTCCTGATAGCGGTCATTTTTCTGGCCAGCGCCATCGGCAACAAGATTCCGCAATTCGCACAGACGGCGGAATACATGGCGTCTGAGGGGGTGCCGAATCCGAAGTTCGCCCTGTTCGGTGCAATCGGGCTGTTGCTCCTCGGCGGCCTCTCGCTCATCGCAGGGGCTTGGACGCGGGTCGGAGCCGGATTCCTGTTCGTCTTCATCGCCGCTGCAACCTACTACTTCCACGACTTCTGGACCTTTGCTGATCCGAGCCAGCGGCAGTTGCAGACAATCCAGTTCATGAAGAATCTGGCGATCGGCGGAGGGCTGCTTTCATTGATGGCGTTCGGCGGCGGGCCGTGGAGTGTGGATGGCTGGATCGCCATCAAGCGGGAGGAGGCGGAGTCGACCCCAACTTCCAAGAGCCGCAGTGCTGCGAAGCCCCAGCAGCAGGCCTCCTAAGACGGTATCCGGCTGAAACCGGGCCCCCCGGTGCCCTGGTGGTGTTTCGGGTGGTATCCTGCTCCCGCGCTCGATTTTCATCGCGGGGGATGCTGCCATGCTCACGACTATCACTGTCTGCAATCGTCACGCACCGCGTGGCCTGGCCATCCTGCGGGCGGCGGTGGCCATGTCATGGGCCCTTCCGTTGGCCGCGACCGCGGCCGCCCCTGCCCCACCCGTTGCGGAGAAGAATATGCCCGCTGCATCCACCTTCATTGCGATCCCCACGGCTCGGCCCTTCGGCAGGCTGCCCGACGGCCGTGAGGCGCAGCTCTACACGCTGGAAGTGGCGGAGGGTTGGAAGGCCACGGTCACCGACTACGGTGCCATCCTCACGAGTTTTATCATGCCCCCCGCCGCCGATAATTCCACGGCCGCGTCGGTCGACGTGGTGCTCGGGTTCGACTCCCTCGACGGCTATCTGGCCCAGCATCCCTACTTCGGCGCGATCTGCGGCCGGTACTCCAATCGAATCGCCCGCGGCCGCTTCGAACTCGACGGCAAGACCTACACACTCGCCACCAACAACGGGGTGAACCACCTCCATGGCGGCGTTGCCGGCTTCGACAAGAAACTCTGGAAGGCCACGCCCCACGTGACTGCCAAGGGCCCGGCGGTCACGTTTGAACTCGTCTCCCCCGATGGCGAGGAGGGCTATCCCGGCCGGCTCGATGCCAAGGCCACCTACACGCTCACGCCAGCTGGTGAACTGATCATCGAGATGGAGGCGACGACCGATGCCCCCACCATCGTAAACCTCGTGAACCACTCCTACTGGAACCTGGGCGGCCAGAACTCAGGATCGATCCGCGACCACGAACTGGCTGTCGAGGCAGACCGCTATGTCCCCGTCGATGAGGGTGCGATCCCGACTGGTGAGTTCGCCCTGGTCGAGGGGACAAACTTTGATTTTCGGCCGGAGCGATCCCCTTGGGGCCGTTGTGGGGCCGCCATCGACGCGCTGCCTGCCAGTTCCGAGCCGACTGCCCCGCGGGGCGTGGATCACGCCTATGTGATCCGTGACTGGAAGCCAGACGGTGCACTCCGAAAGGCTGCCACATTTCGCGATCCCCAAAGCGGCCGCACGCTCGAGGTCTTCTCCGACCAGCCCGGTGTGCAGGTCTACATGGGCAACTTCCTTGACAGCACACTCACCGGCAAGGGGGGCGCGGTCTACGGACCCAACAACGGGCTCTGCCTGGAGACCGAGCTGTTTCCCGACAGCGTGCACCATCCCGAGTGGCCGAGCCCGCGGCTCGAGCCGGGCCAGACCTACCGCCATGAGATGGTGCTTCGCTTCACGCCGTGAGCGGTTTCACCGCCAGATTGTGACACCTACCGAGGCAGCGGGCATGAAGGGCAGTGCGGCCAGTGCCATGAAGAGAGACGTTTGGTTTCCGTTCTGCTGTCGGGTGTCGGCGAAGCCGAGCAAGTGAACCGTGTCAACGGCCGGCCGGCTTCCGGGAAGGCTTCCAAAGGACAGAGCGAGCTGGTAGCCGCCGGTCGATCCGGGCCGGGCATTGCGGGCGAGCCGCGGGTTGTAGCGGGAGTTTCCCGATCCGGAGACCCCAATGAAGAAGACATTCGTCCGCCGAGGCGTGAGGATGACCCGGCTGTCGAGCGACCCGGCGAAATTGTCGTTGGCCCGCACCTGAACGCCAGCAGCGTTGAACACCCGCACATAGCTATCAACCGCGGAGGCTTCGCCAACCGACTCGCCACTGACATCGATCACGAGCGTCTGGCCGGCCCGGACAACCACGCGATACATGTCGACATCGCGGTTACCGAACCGGCTGTCGCCGATCAGTCCAGTGATTTCCAGGCTGCCGACCGTTGGAGGAATCGAGAGGGCTCCGCGGGTGATCTGCCCCACGTCGACCACGGGCGGCTCCAGACTCGGTTCTCCCGGAGTGGAGGGGGTGGTGTTCGGCGTGTTCGATCCACCTGGTGAACCGGGCTGAATGGCTGCCACGGCGGCTGCAGCATTCAGCACGCCACCCGTCGCCAGCTTTCTGGCCAGCCCGTTGACCGGAGTCGCGGTGGAGAGGATCGCCGCCCGAATCTCGGCAGCTGAGGCCCCCGGGTTGGCAGCGGCGACAAGCGCGACGACGCCCGTCACGTGGGGCGCGGCCATCGAAGTGCCGCTGTAGAGTGCGTAGGCGTTGCCCGGCACGGTGGAATAGATACTCACGCCGGGGGCAGCGATGTCGACGCTGGTCCGCCCGAAGTTCGAGAAGCCTGCCAGCTGGTCAAGGCGGTTGGTCGCTGCCACCGAAATGATGGCGGAATCCTGGTAGCTGGCCGGGTAGCTGGGGATGGCGTCGATATTGGTGGACTCGTTGCCAGCGGCGGTCACGAACAGGATGCCCTGGCTCCCGCCAGCCGCGATGGCGTCGCGGAGCGCCGTCGAGTTTCCACCACCTCCCCAACTGTTATTGCTGGCGACAACGTTGATGCCGAAGTCGCGCTTCATCTGCGTGGCGTAATTGATGGCGGCGATCGCCCTGCTCGTCGAGCCGCTGCCTGAAGCAGTGAGGAACTTCAGCGGCATGATCGACACAAGCCAGTTCACCCCCACCACGCCGGTGCTGTTTCCCCCCACAGCACCGATCGTGCCGGCCACGTGCGTGCCGTGGCCATTGTCGTCCATCGGATCAGCGTCGCGGTTGGCGAAGTCCCAGCCGGAGACATCGTCGACGTAGCCGTTTCCATCATTGTCGATACCGTCGTTGGCGATCTCCCCAGGGTTTCGCCAGATGTTGGCCGCCAAATCAAGGTGGGTGTAATCGACTCCGGTATCGATCACGGCGACGACGACATCTCGCGAACCCGTAGTGGTGCTCCAGGCCTCCGGGGCGTCGATGTCGGCATCCACGAGCCCACCCGCCTGGCCGATGTTGTGGAGATTCCAGAGCGACCCAAATGCCGGGTCATTGGGAACCGAGGTCGGCGCGATTGCAAAGTCGGGCTCGACATACGCGACCGATGGATTCTGGGCAGCCCAGCCGACGACTTCGGTCAGTGACGCTCCTGGCGTCCAGAGGGAAAAGAAGCCCTCTCCCAGCTGGTCCATCATCCACCCCGGAGCCAACTCCAGATCGGTCGCGGGGGCTGCGGTCGTTGTGCGGGCGACCCAGGAATCAGCGAACACCTCGGCCGGTTGGCCGTTCCACTCAGTCCATTCGACTTCAGTTGCGAGGCCGTCTGCTGCGAGCATGGCCCGGCCTTCGAGCGGCTCGGCGGGAATGACCGCAGGATGCCGTCCACGATCGAGCGGCCTTGAAGGCCTGCTGCGACGGCCCCGATGGAAAAAGCTCAACATAGCTGCGATCCTGCACCGCTGTGCCGACGGTGACCCTCCGCACAAATCGCCCCTCCGTCTGTTCTCGGTCGACCACGACGCGTTCGCCCTGAGCGAGTGGGGCGGCTATCCTGGCCCTCATGACCGCCAGTGTTCGCGTAGGTTTCCCGAGACTCCAGGGATGGACAGATGGTTTTCCCGATCGGCGATGACAATTCGGATCGTACGACCTTTCCACTGGTCACGATCGCTCTGATCGTTGCCAATGTGTTCGTGTTCGCAGTGCTCCAGCAGGGCTTCCGCCCCCAGGGCATTGATGAAAACTTCACGATGGCCTACGTGCAGGTCCCGGCGGAGATCATCTCCGGGAAGGATGTTGTGACGGAGGACGAAGTTCGGGCGGTGCCCACACCAGAGGGTGTGGTGCAGGTGCCTGTGCCGGGTCTGCGGGAGACACCCATTCCGGTCTGGCTCACTCTCCTCACCGGCATCTTCATGCACGGCAGCGTCATGCACCTCCTGGGAAACATGTGGTTCCTCTGGATCTTCGGCGACAACGTCGAGGACGACATGGGGCACGGCTCCTACCTCCTCTTCTATTTGGCCTGCGGCGTACTGGCCTCGTTGGCGTTCGTCGCCCTCAACGCCAGCGGTGAGTCGGCCCTCACTCCCTGCCTGGGGGCCAGCGGGGCGATCTCGGGGGTACTCGGGGCCTATCTCGTGCTCCATCCTGCCCGGCGGGTGACCGTGATCGCGGTGCGGATGATGATCGATGTGCCCGGCTATGTGGCCGTGGGCATCTGGTTTTTGTTTCAGGTGATCAGCGGCATGTTTGATAGCAGCGGCGGAGGCGGCGGCGTGGCCTACTCGGCCCACGTGGCGGGCTTTGTCGCCGGGATGATCCTGGCCAAGCCGATGAGCCGTCACGGTGTTCGCAAAGAGGCCGATCCGCTGCTCATGATGCGGCGGCGGATTGGCTGAAGAAATCTGTCATGCCATTCTTGATCATTCAGTTCGTTGCTCTGTCTGCCGTAGTGGCAACGGCGGGCACGTTCTTGGCACGGTCAGCGGATCGGATTGCCGAGTCCACGGGGCTCGGGCGGCTCTTCGTCGGAAGTGTTCTGCTCGCGGCGGCGACATCGCTGCCGGAACTCTCGGTGGACGTGGCCGCGGTTCGGGGAGGCATGATCGACCTAGCTGCCGGTGACCTGCTCGGGAGCAGCCTGATGAACCTCCTGATCCTGGCGGGTGTGGATCTGGCCCAGCGGTCTGGGCGGCGGATGCTCTCCCGCGAGGCCGCCTCGCATGCGCTCTCGGCTACGCTCTCGATTGCGTTAACGGGGCTCGTGGGCATGGCCGTGCTCACGGCAGGTAGGCTGCCGGCGGTGACATTCCTGGGGGTGGGGGGCTGGTCGTGGGCAATCCTGGCAGCCTGGATGCTCGGCGCTCGGATGCTCTTCATCGACCAGCGGATTTCGGTGCGGGCGGCCGTGGAGGCAGAGGCTGCCGCAGGGGGCACCGTCAGGGATCGTGCATCTCAGGGGGTGGCCGAGCGGACAACGATTCTCATCCCGGTCCTCGTCTTTCTGGCCGCAGCAATAGCGCTCCTCGTGGCTGGGCCGTGGTTGGCGTTTCTGGCGGACCAGTTGGCAGAACAGTCGGGATGGGGGCAGACCTTTGTCGGTACGACGCTCGTGGCGGTTACGACCTCACTCCCGGAACTCGTGGCCTCGATCGCGGCGGTCCGCATGGGCGCCTTCGACCTCGCGATCGGCAACACCTTCGGCAGTAACGCCTTCAACATGATTCTCTTCATGCCGCTCGATGCCTGCCATACAGGGCCACTCTTCACGGCGGTCTCACCGGCTCATGCGGTCACGGCGCTGGCGGTGATTATTGCCACCGCAATCGCAGTCCTTGGCCAGCTCTATCATGAGGAGCGGCGGATTCCCGTGTTGGAGCCAGACGCCCTGCTCGTGTTTCTCGTGGTCATCGCCGCCCTGGTCATGGTCTACCGACTCTCGTGAACCCCGCCGCCACCCAGCCCGCCGTTCCCAATCCACCACCGCGGCCTGCCTGGCACGCGTTGCCGATCGTGGCGGTCACCGAGCAGATGAGGAGCGATGCGACGCGGGGCCTGAACGTGGCCGAGGTGGTCCGCCGTCGGGCCGAGTGCGGCGACAACATTCTGCAGGAGAGATCCGCCGAGGGATGGTGGTGGAAGCTGCTGCGGCAGTTTCAGGAACTTGTCATTTGGATCCTCCTCGCAGCGGCGGTGATCGCCGGTGCGATGGGGGATTGGGCCGACACTGCCGCGATCGTCGCGATCGTGCTCGTCAATGCCATCATTGGATTTCTGCAGGAGGAGCGGGCGCAGCAGGCCCTGGCCGCGCTCCAGCGAATGGCCGCGCCCACCGCCCGCGTGGTGCGGGAGGGGCAGCGGCAGGCGATTCCGGCCCGTCAGATTGTTCCGGGAGATCTCTTGGAGCTGGAGGCTGGTGATGCTGTGCCGGCCGATGCCCGACTGGTCGAATCCTTCGGGCTGCGGATCCAGGAGGCGGCGCTGACAGGCGAGAGCAGCCCGGTGGACAAGGATGCCTCGGCCACCGTGTCGTCGGAGGCTTCGCTGGCTGAACGGCGGACGATGGTCCACGCCGGCACGGTCGTAGCGGCAGGTCATTCCGTTGCAATCACAGTGGCCACGGGGATGCAGACAGAACTAGGGCGGATCGCGAGCCTCCTGGGGACATCGGGGCCGGAGATGACGCCACTCCAGCGGCGGCTGGGAGAACTCGGTCGCCTGCTGATCGTCGTCTGCCTGGCTGTGGTGGGGATGATCTTTGCGCTCGAGGTGTGGCGGCAGGGAGGGCCCGTCGCCATGTGGAGCGACGGCGTGTTCGGTGAGGTTCTTCTGCGGGCCGTGAGCCTCGCGGTGGCCGCAGTGCCAGAGGGGCTGCCGGCGGTGGTCACGCTTGTGCTGGCCATCGGACTGCAACGGATGGTGTCGCGGAACGCCCTCGTGCGACGGCTGCCGAGTGTCGAGACGCTCGGCAGCGTGACCGTGATCTGCACCGACAAAACGGGCACTCTCACCCGCAACGAGATGACCGTTCGGGAAGTGGTCACCGCTGGAGGGAGTTGGCAAGTGACCGGCGCGGGCTATGCACCGCAGGGAGAATTCCTCCGCCGCGCTGGACCGAGGGACGAGCCGGCGACCGGCACTGATCCGACCCGAGTGGGCGATGAGCCCGACCTCCACCGTCTCCTCCAGATCGCGGCCCGGTGCAACAACGCGGAGGTTCGTCCGGGGGACGCAGCGGCTGGCTGGCTGGTGGTGGGTGATCCCACCGAGGGGGCGCTCGTCGTGGCGGCGCTCAAGGGGGGCGTGGGGCGGAATGACCCCGCCGAGCCGACGGTGTTTGAGATCCCCTTCGACTCCGATCGCAAGCGAATGAGCGTGGTCGTGCGGCTGGCTGACGGCAGCCGCGTGCTGGAGACAAAGGGGGCGACAGAGGCTGTGCTGCCTTGCTGCGTGGCGGAGCGGCAGGATGGCCAGGATGTGCCGCTCAGTTCCGAACGCCGCCAGGAGATCCTCGCTGCGGCTGCGCTCCTCGCCGAGGGTGCGCTTCGGGTGCTCTCGCTGGCCTACCGCCCGCTGGCCACGGGCGAATCGGTGGAGCGTGACCCCAGCCTGTCTGAGCGAAACCTCGTGCACGTGGGGCTCATGGGGATGATCGATCCACCCCGGGAGGAGGCGAAACTGGCGGTTGCGAACTGCCGCTCGGCAGGCATCCGGCCGGTGATGATCACCGGTGACCATCCCGCAACGGCGTTGGCGATCGGCCGGGAGCTGGGCATGGTCGGACCGCAGGAACGGGCGGTCACGGGAGCTGAACTCGACGGTCTCGACACTCAGGCCCTGGCCGCGGTCGTACCCGACATCGCGGTCTACGCTCGGGTGTCGGCCGAACACAAACTCCGCGTGGTCAAGGCCTGGCAGGCCGCCGGTGCGGTGGTCGGGATGACAGGAGACGGGGTCAACGACGCCCCGGCAGTGCGGGCGGCGGACATCGGCATCGCCATGGGCATCACCGGCACCGACGTCACGAAAGAGGCATCCGACATGGTGCTGACTGACGACAACTTCGCCTCAATCGTGGCCGCCGTCGAGGAGGGGCGGGGCATTTACGACAACATCCAGAAGTTCATCCACTATCTGCTGTCGTGCAATGCTGGTGAGGTGCTGCTGATGTTCGTGGCGGCTGTGGCGGGATGGCCCGCCCCTCTGGCCGCGATCCAGATTCTGTGGCTCAACCTCGTCACCGACGGGCTGCCTGCGCTCGCCCTCGGACTCGAACCCCCGGAGGCCGACATCATGCGGCGGCCACCCCGGCCACCCCGTGAGGCTGTGATTACGCCGTCCCGGGGAGCGCTCATCGTTGCCCACGGTGTGATTGTGGCAGGCGTGTCGCTCCTGGCCTTCCGTTGGACATGGGGTGGGGATCCAGACCAGCTGCCGCATGCTCGGACGGTCACCTTCTGCGTAGCCGCGTTCAGCCAGTTGTTCTTCGCGATCGGCTGCCGCAGCGATCGGCGGACTGCGTTGGAGCTGGGGTTCTTTACGAATCCCTGGCTGCTGGCAGCTGTTGTCCTCTCAGCCCTGCTCCAGTTGACTGTGGTCACGCTCCCCTATGCCCAGGGCGTGTTTGAGGTGGGCTCGCAGCTGGGCCGCGACTGGTTCCTGGTGATCGGCCTGGCGCTGGTGCCCGTGACGGTGATCGAACTGGCCAAGTGGGTGTGGTGGCTCATTCCCACTGCCAGGCGGTGAGCCCTTGAAGGTCACGAACGTAGAGTTCGCGTCCCTCGAGGGCCAGGTGGGCCCAACTCTCTTCCTCCGCCACGTTCGCCTCGCCCAAGAGCGTGAAGGCGTCGGGTCTGGCCCGGATGAGCCGCAGGTCACCGGTCTCGTCGAGCGCCAGAATCCGATCGCCGGTCGCGACCATGCTCCAATACTTGCCGAACGGCTTCGTGATCCAGTCCTCCTTGCCGGAACCGAGGTCAATGCAAGCGAAACGCTGGTTGCGGAGATGCACGTAGGCATGGCCATCGATCACGATCGGACTCGACATATAGCCCTGCACCTTGTTCCGCCAGAGCTGCTCGACCGGCTTTTCCACGCTGGCCGAATCGATTGCAAACAGAAAGGCTCCCCCGCCGTAGCTGGTGGTGAAAATCTTTCCGTCATGAACCGTGGGGGTGACGATGTTCATTCCGCGAAACGCATCCACATTGGTTCGCCAGAGGACGTCGCCGCTCTCAGGGTCGACGCCAGTCAGTTCGTTGCGGGTCTGCACGAGGATCTGCGGCACGTCTCCGAGCACGACCGGATAGGGTGATGAGAAGGCGCTGCCCGACATCCCACCTCCATCATCGAGCACCCGCCAGACAATCCGGCCGGTTGTTTTTTCAAGCTTCACGAAGCCGCTCCCGGCCTGCACATAGACATGGTCGCCGATCACCAGCGGACTCGATACGAACCCGAACGCAGGCAGGGGGCTGCTCAGCGCGTCCATGAAGTCTGCCCGCCAGAGTTCCGCTCCGGTGGTGGCATCGAGACAGACGAGCACGTCCCGCATCCCAGCCACGAACACGCGGCCCTCGTCCACGCAGGGCGTGGCCCGGATCCAGGAGCCGTTGG
>ERZ889217.1277-NODE-1277-length-13135-cov-7.279893_pt1 | contig 13135 bp, 11 predicted proteins | sample MGYA00521098_ERZ889217 | MGnify/ENA primary metagenome ERZ889217 (study PRJEB32303, sample SAMEA104408613) | aquatic metagenome | biome: Brackish water; feature: Pelagic; material: water | place: Baltic Sea | collected 2014-06-10T22:04:00 | depth 2,362 m ...
GTATGACCCTCATAAGCCGAACATATTATGGCTGTTCTGCGCGGAAAAACAAAGGCACTTGCACAAACAAGAAGACGGTAGAACTTTCTGTTTTAGAAAACACTGTTTTGTCAGTCCTGCAAACACGCCTTTTAAATCATGATTTGACCGAAGCCTTTATGAGAGAATATGTGTCTGAGATAAATAAGCGACGGGCAACCGCGAGCCAAGATGCAAACACAAGTAGAGCTCGGTCGGTTCTACTCGCCAAAAATATCGATCACATCGTTGATGCTATCGCAGCGGGACATTGCTCGAATGCACTGACCGTTAAACTTGAACAATTGGAAGCTGAATTAGCTGCGCTTAAAAAACAATCGGAACAGGTTGCGCCCACTGCCGTGCGATTGCACCCTAATTTGGCAGAGCACTATGCCAGTTTAGTATCCAGTCTGCGTGACCACCTTAATAACGCAGATTACAAAGATGAGGCTGCTACAGTTCTGCGCGGGCTAATTGACAACATAATCGTTCAGCCAACGGAAGAAGGCATAGAAATCGATATAGCCGGAAACCTAGCGTCGATGCTAACGCTTTCCCTGGAAACGCAAAAAGCTCCCCGAAGGGAGCGATGCGATAGTACGATATTGTTGGTTGCGGGGACACACAACCGCCGTTGCTTGACAACTATAAACTGCTGACAATCAACACTCTGATGCAAAGATTGGTCCAAAACACTGCCACCGAAACCGTACGGTCTAATGGCTGACCTCGATACTGCGTTCGTCCAGTAAATCTTCGACATTCCGAAGCGGCAGTGGGAACCGAACATATAGCATCACGGCCAAGCGGATAATTTCGGGCGAGGTTTTGAACCTCGCCGTCATTCTGCGCCGCCAGTTCTTCCTCGCGCGCGATGAGACGTTCCTCTTCGGCCAGCAGGTCCGGATCCGGCTCGACATCCTGCGGATAGACCCGCCCGAAACTGCGAAACGCGCCGTAGTCCACCGAGAGATGCACCTCGACCCATTTCCAAGCCGCCTCGAAGGGTTTGGCCGCAGCTTGCAGCTTCTCGATGGCCAGACGCTCGAGGAGCTCGGGATTTTCCATATGGGCGCTGGCACGATCGTCGAAGAGATCGCGCAGGAGAGCCCCGCCCGCCGCCTCATAGGCCTCGATGCCGACAAAGCGCCCGAGGGCTGAGTTCGCCGAGTGTGCAGTCTCGGTCAGATGGCGTTTGATGCTTTGCGGATGGATGTGATAGCCGCCCTTTACCGCGTTCCAGACCGCCAGTTGGCGATCATGGTCGTCGGTCAACGTGAAGGCCATCACGCATTCGAGAGTCAGGTCGCCCGCACGGAACTGTTCGATGATTTCGGGCGCAACGCGGGCGAGTTTGAGGCGACGGCGCACGAGGTCGACGGAGACGCCGAATTTGAGCGCGATTTCGTCTTCGCTGCGGCCTTCGGCAATCATCTTGTCGAAAGCTTCGAACTGGTCCGCCGGGTGCATTGCCGCCCGCTGGAGGTTTTCCGTGGCAGAGGTGAGGATGGCGTTGCGCTCGTCCTCGACGAGGCAGGGCACCGGGTGGTCTGCGGGGATCACACCGTCCTCGGCGAGTTGCTTCAGCGCCTTGAGGCGGCGACCGCCGGCATCGACAGCAAAACGGGACTCAGACAGCGCATGAACCACCAGGTTCTGCTTGATGCCAGTCTCGCGGATGCTGGCGAGGAGTTCAGCGTCATCGCTGGCGCTCGCGGCCACCTTGCGGACGTTGAGAGGGCTCGGCTCCAGTTGGTCGAGCGGGATCATCCGGATTTCGGCGGCGCCGTCGGGCGTCGCCAATCCGGCGGCTTCGGTTTTCTTCGCGGCGACGGGTTTCGGGCGGGTCGTGGTCTTGGCCATGGTCAGGATCCTTGTCACGCCGGACCCGGATGAGCCTCTCTCTATCCTTTCAAGCCCGGCACCCGGGCTTCCCTTTCTCTGGCTCGAATACAATATGGGCGAAGCTCAATCGGTTACATGCGCTGTAAGACCATTTCTTGAGTTATGTGCGGATCATTACAAACATGAAACGTCGCAAAAGCCATTCAAAAGGACCAAGCGCGAAGCGCGAACGCCAGATCATCAACCCCCCCATGAGACCAGCTGTCACGGCAACGGCGATAGCAACGGCGGACAACCGGTCCACTGCACCCCACTGACCCAGCCCGTAACCCGCGAAGATGGTCGACAGGATGATCGACTGGCCAAGGTAAATGCTCAGACTCGACCCGCCTGCGGTCAGCGCTTGCGCCATGATCGGCCCTGGCGGGCGCGAAAACGCGGCGATCAGACCAAGATAGCCAAGTGTCGCGACCGGCGCGGCGGCGATGATCAGCGCGACTCCCGGCTCCGCCGACCCCCATTGCGAAAGTGCGGCCCCAACCAGCCCCAGCACTACGCCCGGGCCGAGGCACCAGCGCCGCGCGCGCAGCCAGAGCGGATGTGTGGCGTCGTCGATCATGCCCGACTTCACTGCTGCCAGCCCAAGGCAGAACCAACCGAGAGCCGCGGTGCCCTGAATCACGAGGAAGGACGGCATGATGAAGGCGAAGCCGATGCTGCGGAACAGGACGGCCTCGAAGAACCCGCCATTCGTCAGGATCGCGCGCTCCATCGCGACGATGTCGGGCGGCGTCTCCGGCGTGGCCAGCAGCAGCAGTGGCGCTATGAGGGCCTGCAGGACCAGCAACGCCGCGCCGACCCGCACAAGGCGCCGCACCGGCCAGTCCCGAAAAAGGTACAGGATCGACCCTGTGACCGCGTAGATCGTCAGGATGTCGCCAGGAAAGAACAGGCAGCCATGGGCAATGCCCAGAAACGCAAGCCCGATCATCCGGTTGCGGTAAAGACGCCCAAAGGGCAGCGCCCGCCGCGCCGCCGAACGCATCAGCAACCCCAGCCCCACCCCGAACATGAAGGAAAAGAGCCCGTAGGTCTTGAGCAGCGCCAGCCCGTTGACCAGCCACAGGGTGATCGCGTCGCGCAGGGTCTCACCGCCCGGATCGGCAAAACTGCCAAGCGCGGAAAACGCGATGAACTGGACATTGACCACGACAATGCCGAACAGCGCGACGAGGCGCAGGTAATCGGGCATGAGGGCGCGCGGCGATCCGGTCATGGGCGGGTAAAGACCGAGAGCGCCAGCGTCAGCATTTCGCGAATGCGCGCGGGGTCTTCGCCTGAGGCGCGTTGCGTTATCGCAAGGGCGATCTGCTCGCCCAGGTATTTCGCACCGGCCTCGACTGACAGGCCATCTGGCCACTCCCCGGCAGCGCGGGCCGCTTGCAGGAAGGCGGCGTATGCCGCCTGTCCGGCGGTATCGATCTCCTCCACCCGTGCCCGTGTATCCGGCCCCAACCGGTGCTTGCCCGACCGCATTTTGTAGAACAGGCAGCCGTTTTTCGCTCCCGGCCTGCCGCGCCCGTCGAAGGCACTGACCCATACTGACCAGATCGCCATACTGGACGCCGCTCTCGACGCTGCGCCGAAGGAAAAAGGTCCCGCAGGTGCGGACTACATCTTTCTGATGCTGTTCGAGCAACGCCAAGGCGCGCTGGCCTTCATCGCGGTGGCGGTTGGTGTCCTTTACGGACTAACTCTTCCCCTGGCCGACCGCCATGCATTGCATTTGGTCTTCGGCGTGATGGCGACCCTTTTCGCGCTGGTGAATGCCAACCATGCCGGTGTTCCCGGACTTGGGCATCACCCCAGGGTCAGCCGCAACGGGCGCAATGTAGGCATCCTATTTGCGCCGTTCTGGGCGGTGGCGGCGATCTTGACCTATATCGGCTTCAGCAACTGACGCCTGCGCAGTTTGGAAATGAACCCACTTGCAAAACAACGGGCTGACGGTCTGGACCCAAGCAAGCGGCAAGGCATGTCTGGCTGTTTTTCGTAGTCACAATACTTATCTGGAGCTAACACAATGCGGAGCCCCGTACCTGACCTCATTCAAGGCCTTCGTTGCCTTTCTTCGATTTTGTCAATTGCCGAAAGCCATTGCGCAAATCGCAAGATTGACCAAGACGCCCTTCTGAAAGCGCGGCTATTTCCGGATATGTTCCATCTGACTCGCAACGTCACCACGGCCTGCGATTCTGCTAAGTTTACAGCCGCCCGTTTGTCGCAGGCGGAACCACCCAGATATGAGGACAACGAAGCGTCATTCGCGGAGCTTCAGGGCCGCATCGCGAAAACGATCGCATTTCTGGAGACCATCCCCGATGCCGCTTTCGCTGCCGCCGAAACGCGGGAGCTGGCAGTGCCGCTTGCGCCCGAAGGAACGGCTCGCGACGGGCGGACCTATCTCGCACGCTTCGGATTGCCGAACTTCTACTTTCATCTTGCGACGGCCTACAACATCTTGCGCCACAATGGTGTGCCCCTAGGAAAGCGCGACTTTCTTTGGGCGAATTGAACCGCTCGAAAAGCAGTCCGGTCTATGGGATGAGGCTGAGCGATCAGACCGTCAATGCAGAAACGTAGGCACCAGGGGCGAAGCTCCCGGCAATTTTCAGCCCTAAGGACCATTTATCTTTCCTTGACACCAAATACTGACCGGTAGTAAGTTTAGAGGATAACTAGCCAGTTCTATGGCTGCGCGCCGGATCATGTGCAGAACCGTATCAGCGCCGCGATGGCTCACTTAGGAGAAGTGCTGCAGATGATCGCAAAGATGAGGCAGGTTTCGGGCATCTGGCCAAGCCAGCGCGCGCTGAAAGGTGGGGGAAGGGTCGAGATCAAACAGTCCTGTTGCTGTCTACTTGCTATTGGCGGCGGCGGGTCATGACATCTTTAGCCGATCTGTTGGCGAGCGTCTTCGACCGACGCAAGGTGTGGCCTGCTCCTGCAAGACCTAGCGAGAAATCAATCGCCGAACTGGCGTTCGAGCTGGTCGGCAGTGCAGGGGAAGCATCAGGACTCGCGTCGGCTGCTGAAATATTGACGAGTTACTCCTCGCTTGACGACACAGGCAAGCTTGCCTTCTTCCGGATGTTGTCAGTCGAAATGAACATTTCCGCAGATAGGGTGCGTCAAGCGCTGGATTTGTACGAGGCCTCTCCTTCAAAGGCCACCTACCGAGACTTCGCCGCCGCCGCAGAGCCGCCGCGGCAGGAGTTGATCCGCAGGCTGAACAGGGTGCCTGGAGCTACAGGCGGTCTGGTGCGTATGCGGGCCGATTTGCTGCGTTTGGGCCGGGGCGAGCCGGATCTCGAAGCACTGGACTTGGATTTCCGGCATCTCTTTGCGTCTTGGTTCAACCGCGGTTTTCTGGTGCTACGACCGGTCAGTTGGGAAAGCCCTGCACACATCCTCGAAAAGATCATCGCCTATGAGGCCGTTCATGCGATCGACAGTTGGGATGACTTGCGGCGACGGCTCGAGCCTGCAGATCGACGTTGTTTTGCTTTCTTCCATCCAGCTATGCCGGACGAACCGCTGATCTTCGTAGAAGTCGCCCTTACACAAGGCATCGCACAGTCGATTCAATCGCTCTTGTCTGAGAACCGCAAGGAAAAGCCTGTAGCAGAGGCGGATACAGCGGTATTATATTCAATCTCCAATTGCCAACCAGGACTCTCAGGAATTTCATTTGGCAATTCGCTTATCAAGCAAGTCGCTGCGGACCTTTCGCAAGAGCTGCCCGGAATCCGGACCTATGTGACACTTTCCCCAATACCAGGATTCGTTAGGTGGCTTTCCGAAACAGGCGTTAATGTAAAGTCTGTCGATGGAAAGACACTTCGCGCGCTTGGAGCGTACTTTTTGGCCCAAGCAAAAGATCCGAGCGGAATGCCCTTCGATGCTGTGGCTCGTTTCCACTTGGGCAACGGGGCGATTCTCCATCAAGTTCATGCCGATGCGGATCGCTCTGAGAAGGGTCTCGGACAGTCTGCAGGCCTGATGGTCAACTATCTCTACGACTTGGGCCGAGTAGCACAGAATCATGAGCGGTTCGCCACGACAGGTGAGGTCGCCACCTCACCTCAAGTTCGTGCGCTTTGTGCGCAGGCAGAGAAATTTCTTCAAATGGAAAAGACAGCATGACCAATCCACTCTTTGATCGATTGTTCGGCAAGCATACCGGCAACAGCAAACCGTTTTTGAGACTAGTAGACGGGACCACCGTTTCGTATGCCGATTTTCTTGGTCTAGCCGCGCAGATTGCTCATCTTTTGGCACAAAGCGGACTGCAAGCCGGTGATCGTCTAGCAGCTCAGGTTCAAAAGTCGCATGAGGCTTTGGCGCTTTATGCTGCTTGCGTCCAAGCTGGAGTGGTTTTCCTACCGCTGAACGTTGCCTACACCACTGAAGAGTTGAACTATTTCATCGAAGACAGCGGCGCGCGGATGATTGTCTGCGACGGCAAGGTGGCAGCGGCGTTGTCACCTATCGCCACTCGGCTTGGGGCTTCTCTGGAAACACTGAACCAGGATGGAACTGGGACGTTGATGGAAAGCGCGCGGGTTATGCCGGAAGCGTTTCCTACGGTAGATCGTTCATCTGAAGACCTTGCAGCATTGTTATACACCTCCGGGACAACTGGGCGCTCAAAAGGTGCCATGCTAAGTCAAGGAAATCTCCTGTCGAATGCTGAGACTTTGGCGAAGGAGTGGCAATTCACGCCTGACGACGTGCTGTTACACGCCCTGCCAATTTTTCACACACACGGTCTTTTTGTGGCGACCAATGTGACCTTGGCTTCAGGGGCATCGATGATCTTCCTGCCTCAATTCAATGTCGATCAGTTGGTCGGGCTTATGTCCGAAGCAACAGTTCTGATGGGTGTTCCGACCTTTTACACACGGCTGTTGGACCACCCACAATTTGATCGCCATCGAGCCTCCGGTATCCGACTGTTTGTGTCCGGCTCAGCGCCACTTCTTGCCGAGACCCATGTCCAGTTCGCAGACCGTACGGGGCACCATATCCTCGAACGTTACGGGATGACCGAAACCAATATGAACACGTCAAATCCCTATGATGGTGAGCGGCGCGCGGGCACGGTCGGACTACCTCTTCCAGGGGTGGAGGTGAAGGTAACTGACCCCGAAACCGGCGCTGCTCTGCCCGAGAACACTGTGGGACAGATTGAGGTTCGCGGACCAAACGTATTCAAGGGCTATTGGCAGATGCCCGAGAAAACCGCCGCCGAGTTAAGAGGCAACGGGTTCTTCATTACTGGCGATCTGGGGAAGATAGACGAAGACGGCTACGTCCACATTCTGGGGCGCAACAAAGATTTGATCATTTCCGGCGGATACAACATCTATCCCAAAGAAATCGAACTGGTGCTGGATGCCCAGCCAGGCGTGCTCGAAAGCGCCGTCATCGGCGTGCCGCACCGTGACCTGGGCGAGACAGTCATCGGGTTGATCGTGGCCGCGCCCGGCCAGTCGCAGGACCTGGAGCAGATCATGGAGGCGATTCAGGGGACGCTTGCACGATTCAAGCAGCCCAGACGGCTCATCGTTGTGCCGGAACTACCGCGCAATGCGATGGCCAAGGTGCAGAAAAACATTCTTCGGGAACAGTTCAAGGATGCAGTCCATGCGATCTGAAGCGGTTCTCAGAGCAACGAAGCTCGAGGTGTCCATCGCGAGCTGAGTTTGGAAAGACCACGGTGACCTTCGAGGAGGAAGGCACCGCAACTTAGGAAACCAAGGGAGGAGAAACTTATGACCAAACATCTGATCGGCCAAGGCGGAATGACCCGTCGGGGCCTCTTGAAAAGCGGGATGGCAATAACGGCCGCAGGGTTGGTTCTGCCGGCCGGCATGGCCATGGCGCAAGCAGAACCGAAGAAGGGCGGGACCCTGAGGATTGGCTTCAACTCGGGCAGCACGGTCGACAATTACGATCCCGGCGTGTGGGATACGAACTTCGTTCAGGTCTTCGCCCAAGCGCGGCACAACTACCTGACGGAAATCGCCGCCGACGGCTCGCTGGTCGGTGAAGTTGCGGAAAGCTGGGAAGCCAGTGCCGATGCCACGACCTGGACGCTGAAGATCCGATCAGGCATCACCTTCCACAGCGGCGGAACCGTGACAGCTGATGACGTCATTGCGTCGATCAACTACCACCGTGGCCCGGAGAGCACGTCGGCTGCCAAGCCGATCGTCGATCCGATCGTCGAAATGAAGTCAGACGGGCCGAATACAGTCATTGTCACATTGAGCGGCGGGAATGCCGACTTCCCCTATCTGATGTCGGACTATCACCTGCCGATCATGCCCGCAAAGGATGGAAAAATCGATCCGACCTCGTCGGACGGTTGCGGCCCCTACAAAGTGGACAGCTTCGAGCCTGGTGTAAACGCGGTTCTGAGCAAGCATCAGGGCTATTGGAAAACTGATCGCGGTCATTTCGATGGGCTCTTGCTGCTCGCTCTTCCAGATCCGGTCGCGCGGCAGAACGCCCTACTGACCGGCGAGGTGGACGTCATCAATCAAATCGACCTGACGACTGTGTCGATGATGTCCCGCAAGTCATCGATCCGCGTGGTCTCAGTGACCGGCAACCAGCATTTCTGCTTCCCGATGGACACGCGGGCGGCACCGTTCAACGACAACAATGTGCGGCTCGCCCTGAAACATGCGCTGGATCGCCAAGAAATGGTCGACAAGATCCTGTACGGCTATGGCGCGGTTGGGAATGACAACCCGATCGGGCCGACCCAGCAGTACTACGCCGCCGATCTGCCGGTGAACAGCTATGACCCTGACAAGGCCAAGTTCCATCTGGGCAAGGCCGGGTTGACCTCGCTCGACGTTTCTCTGTGGGTGGCGGAGACCGGCTTCACTGGGGCGACGGACTCTGGTTCACTCTATGCGGAACGTGCCAAGGCCGCCGGCATCAACATCACGGTCGAACGCGCCCCGAACGACGGGTACTGGAGCAACGTCTGGATGCAGAAGCCGTGGTGTGCCTCGTACTGGGGCGGTCGTGCCACGTGCGACTGGATGTTCTCGACCGCATACGCGGCTGGCGCACCATGGAACGAAAGCTACTGGGACAACGAGCGGTTCAATACTTTGCTGCTGCAGGGGCGGTCCGAACTCGATGATGCCAAGCGGGCGGAGATCTACCACGAGATGCAAGCCATCGTTTCGAATGAAGGTGGCGTCGTGATCCCGATGTTCGCGAGCTTTGTCATGGGCGTTTCCAACGCGGTCGCGACGCCCGATGTCGTCGGCGCGAACTGGGATCTTGACGGCTTCCGCGCGGTCGAGCGCTGGTGGTTCGCCTGATCCCTTCGGTTATCTGAACGGGCTCTGGCGAGGATCCCTCGCCAGAGCCTACAGGCCAGTGCGGCATCAAGACCGCATGCCATGCATGTAGTCGGGGGGATAAAATGAACGAGATCTGGCGAATGATCGGGCAGCGGCTGCTTTTGGGCGTGCTGACCCTTTTCATCATTTCTGTGGTGATCTTCGGGGCGACGGAGCTTTTGCCGGGCGACCTCGCACGCGAGTTGCTTGGGCAGTCGGCCACCGAAGAAACCCTTGCAGCACTTCGCGAGCAGCTTGGCCTAAATGATCCGGCACCCCTGCGCTATTGGAACTGGCTGGCCGGCGTCTTGCAGGGCGATTTCGGGATGTCGATGGCGACACAAAAACCGATCTCGGAACTGGTTGGCGCAAGGTTAGGAAACACGCTTTTCCTGGCATTGTATGCGGCGGCCCTGGCTGTGCCTTTCGCACTGCTGCTTGGCGTTCTGGCTGCCCTTTGGCGCAATTCGATTTTTGACCGTGCATCGAACGCACTGGCCCTTACCGCGATTTCCTTTCCCGAGTTTTTCGTGGCCTACACTCTGATCTTGTGGTTGGCGCAATCGGGCCTCTTCCCGTCGATGGTGCGCATCACGGGAAGCACGACGACGGGCGATCTTCTATACATGGCTTTCTTGCCCGCGCTGACCCTCACCCTTGTCGTCACAGCCCACATGATGCGGATGACCAGAGCCGCGATCATCAACCTACTGGCCAGCCCCTATATCGAGATGGCGCGGCTCAAGGGTATGTCACCGATCCGTGTCGTGCTGCGCCACGCGGTGCCGAATGCTTTGGCCCCGATCATAAACGTAGTTGCACTGAACCTCGCCTACCTGATCACCGGCGTCGTGGTGGTCGAGGTGGTCTTTGTCTACCCGGGCCTCGGGCAGTTGATGATTGACGCCGTGTCCAATCGCGACATCGCCGTGGTGCAGGCCATCGCGCTGATCTTCGCCTCGGCTTACGTCCTTCTCAACCTTCTCGCGGATGTGCTCTCGACGATCACCAACCCGCGCCTGATGCATAGGAAGTAGAGACATGACAATTCTACTTTCCATAGCCGTAGGCCTGGCATTGTTCTTCATGATCGGTTTTGCCGCTCGTGCCGTCTTGCAAGCGTTTGCCCCAGCCCATCACAAGCCAACCTTCCGCGACATGTCGCTGACGGCTTCCTTCGGGCTGGCGATCATTCTGCTCTATATTGTCATCGCCATCTTTGCGCCTGTGATCGCCCCCTTTGGTGAGGGTGAGGTTCTTGGCGCCCAGTTCTTGCCGTGGGCATCCCCCCACTATCTGGGTACCGACAAACTGGGCCGCGACATGCTGACGAGACTGATCTATGGCGCGCGCAATACCGTAGGCATCGCTTTTGCCACCACAGCGCTTGCGTTCTTTGTGGGATCGTTCCTTGGCATTTGGGCTGCGCTCGTAGGTAGCTGGCTCGACCAATGGTTGTCGCGTTTCGTTGATGCGTTGATGGCCATTCCGGCTCTGATCTTCTCGCTCCTGCTGCTCACAATCTTCGGGACATCGGTCCTGACTCTGATCCTCGTCATCGCGGCTGTTGATGCCACACGCGTCTACCGTCTGGCGCGATCGGTCGCCCAAGGGATCGTGGTCATGGACTATATCGAGGCTGCCCGTCTCAGGGGCGAAGGCATGTGGCGTCTGATCCGTCGAGAGATCCTTCCGAACGCGATGGCACCCCTAGTGGCCGAATTCGGCCTTCGGTTCTGCTTTGTGTTCCTGTCAATCTCGGCGCTTTCGTTCCTTGGCCTTGGCATCAAGCCACCGACCGCAGACTGGGGCAGCATGGTGCGCGAAAACGCGACGCTGATCACCTTTGGCGACATCACCCCACTACTGCCCGCCGGCGCCATCGCGCTGCTGACGGTAGCGGTGAACTTCGTGGTGGACTGGCAGTTGCACCGCGCTAGCGGTTTGAAGGAGTAGGCCATGGAACAGACAAGGCTTCTGACCATCAAGGGCCTAAAAATCGAAGGCCGCTCCAGAGATGCCTGGCATGAGATCGTCAAGGGCGTGGACCTTACACTTCATAAAGGCGAGGTGCTGGGCCTGATCGGGGAATCCGGGGCCGGGAAATCTACGCTGGGTCTGGCTGCAATGGGCTTTGCCCGGGACGGCTGTCGCATCTCGGGCGGGACAATCGACTTTGACGGGATCGACCTGCGCACCGCCTCTGAAACGCTAAAGCGGGGACTGCGCGGCAAGCGTATAGCCTATGTCGCTCAATCGGCAGCGGCGAGCTTTAATCCGGCGCATAAGTTGATCGACCAGTACAGCGAGGCGCCAGTTGTGCATGGCGTCATGCCGCGCAAGAAGGCGGAAGACGACGCAGTAGAACTCTACAGCCGCATGCGTTTGCCAAACCCGGATGAGATCGGTTTCAGATATCCGCACCAAGTCTCAGGTGGGCAGTTACAGCGAGCGATGACCGCTATGGCGATGTCCTGCCGTCCGGACCTGATTATTTTTGACGAACCAACCACAGCGTTGGACGTCACCACCCAGATTGAGGTCATGGCCGCTATCCGCGACATCGTACGCCAATTTGGCACGGCGGCGATCTATATCACGCATGATCTTGCCGTAGTTGCCCAGATGGCCGACCGCATCAAGGTTTTGCTCAGAGGCAATGAGGTGGAGGAGGCCGACACCCGGACCATGCTCGCATCCCCACGGAAGGACTATACCCGCAGCCTTTGGGCGGTGCGTAGCTTTGCTCGCGCTGAACACCCGTCTGCAACTGGAATACCGGTGGTTTCGGTTCGCAATGTGACTGCAGGCTACGGGGCGGTCGATGTGCTGAGAAATATTAGCTTTGACATCCACGCCGGACGCACCGTGGCTGTAGTGGGTGAGAGCGGATCGGGAAAGTCAACGACCGCCCGGGTCATCACAGGTCTTTTACCGCCACGAGAGGGCGAGGTCCTCTTCAATGGCAAACCGTTACCAGCCAGCTTCAAGGCCCGCGCCCGCGATGAACTTCGCCAGTGCCAGATGATCTACCAGATGGCCGACACCGCTCTGAACCCAAAGCTTCGTCTGCGCGAGTTGATCGGTCGACCAGCAGAGATGTATCTGGGGCTGAAGGGAAAGGCACTGGACACACGCATCCGCGATCTTCTAGCGCTGATTGAGCTGGATCCGGACAAATACATCGGCCGTTTGCCATCAGAGCTTTCGGGTGGGCAGAAACAGCGCATCGGCATCGCACGGGCTCTTGCTGCTGAACCGCAGCTTATCATTTGTGACGAGGTGACCAGTGCCCTGGACCAGATCGTGCAAGAGGGCATCCTCAAGCTGCTTGACCGGCTGCAGAGCGAGTTCAACCTTGCCTACATGTTTATCACCCATGATTTGGCCACGGTGAAATCCATCGCCGATGAGGTGGTGGTGATGCAGCATGGTGCCGTGGTCGAGCATGGAGCGAAAGCGGAGATATTTGCTGATCCGCAGGAGGATTATACAAGGCTTCTGCTCTCGTCAGTTCCGGAAATGGATCCTGACTGGCTCAACCGCCTCTTGGTTGCGCGCTCGGGCTTGACTCCAAATGTTTGAGGCACACGGTGCTTCGCGCCGGTCGAGTACCGATACGCTAGGAAGTCTATCGTAGCGAAGGCGAAGTCAGGTTCTTTTCTTTCAGTAAGTTTCTGATTACCTTGGTCAGACAAGGCCGAATCTTTCGGATTTTCGGTCCGCAGATAGGAACTAAGGAAGGAAACTACCAATTGCGATCAAGGTCGATCCGTACGATCCGACGTGCCGAGCTCTCAAAGGCGGCATTCGAGGCTGTGGTCCTTTATGGACTCCGT
>ERZ889217.1278-NODE-1278-length-13133-cov-18.591757_pt1 | contig 13133 bp, 10 predicted proteins | sample MGYA00521098_ERZ889217 | MGnify/ENA primary metagenome ERZ889217 (study PRJEB32303, sample SAMEA104408613) | aquatic metagenome | biome: Brackish water; feature: Pelagic; material: water | place: Baltic Sea | collected 2014-06-10T22:04:00 | depth 2,362 m ...
ACAGCGCCCCATCTGCCAGCGACTCCCCGTTCGCGTCCCCCTCGGAGCTCCTCTGGCAGGAGCTGGGCTGGACCCCGTCGGCCGGGCAGCTGGCCCAATTCCTGGCCCTACAGGAGCAACTGCGCCTCTGGAACAGCCGGCTCAACCTCACCCGGCTGGTGGAGGGCGAAGACTTCTGGATCTCCCAGCTCTATGACAGCCTCTGGCCCCTGGTAGGGCGCCTCAACGGTCCGCCCGGACCCCTGCGCTGCGTCGATGTGGGCACCGGCGGCGGCTTCCCGGGGCTGGCTGTTGCGATCGCCCTGCCCCAGGCCCGGCTGACGTTGATTGATTCGGTCGGCCGCAAGGTCGAGGCGGTGCAAGCCATGGCCCAGGCCCTAGGGCTGGCCGAGCGGCTCACCCTGCGCTGCGAGCGGGTGGAGCGGAGCGGCCGCGAGCGCAGCTGCCGTGGCCAGTTCGACCTGGCCCTGGCCCGGGCCGTGGCCGCCGCCCCCGTGGTGGCCGAATACCTGGTGCCGCTGCTAGCCCAAGGCGGCGAGGCCCTGCTTTACAGGGGCCACTGGAGCGACCAGGACGGCACCGACCTGGAGCGGGCCCTTGTGCCCCTGCGGGCCGGCCTGGAGCGCCAGGAGCGCCGCAACCTGCCGGCAGATCGGGGCGTGCGCCATGTCCTCGTGCTGCGGCCCCTAGGGCCCTGCCCGGCCGCCTACCCCCGGACTGTGGGGGTTCCTGCCAAGCAACCCCTAGGCAGCCCTTGAATCCTCAATCCGTGCTGGAGAGCCGCTGGCTGGGGGCGCCGCCCAGGCGCTGGCGCAGCTGCCGCAGGATCGGTGGAATCGCCTCGGCCCAGGGGCTCTCCCCCAGCACTGCCAGGAGCTCGGCTTCGCTCACCGTGGCATCGAGGGCATCGGCATTGGCGCCGGGGAACCAGTGGCCGCCGGAGCCCAGCAGGCCATAACGGGCCCGGCCGTAGGCCTCCAGGTCCCAGGCCTGGAGCAGGTTGTGGAGCCAGAGCAGGGTCGGCAGGTTGATGCCCCCCGGCGTGTTCTGCCAGGCGGGCAGGCCCTGCTGCCAGCTGGCGAGCCAGGCTTCCCCCAAGCGCTCAACGCGGGCCCGCTCCAGGCGCTCCAGCACCGGGGTTAGCAGCTCAGGGGCCTGGCTCAGCAGGTCCACCGCCTGCAGGTGCAAGTCGAAATCACTGGGCCGGGCGGCGCCGACGCTGATCGTGTGCACCCCCGGGGCGCTCAGGCAGAACAGATCGTTAACGACGATCGGATGCAACGGGGCGCAGAGTTCCAGCAGGCGCTGGGAGGGGCTGTGCAGGTGGCCGCCCTTGTCGGTGGGACTGATCAGGAACACGCCCATGTCGTGGCGGTTGGCGGCGGCAATCGCCGCAGCGTTGTCCTGGCGAATCAGGTACCAATGCAGGTTGATGTAATCGAAGCGGTCGCTTTCAATCGCCTCCAGGATCAGGGGCAGGGGGGCATGGGTGGAAAAGCCCACCGAGCCGATCCGGCCCTCGTCCTGCCAGCGCCGGGCCACCTCCAAACAGCCGCCGGGCCGCAGGGCCTGGTCCAGGTGCTTGGGCTGGTTGATGCCATGGATCGCCAGCAGGTCGATCCGGCCAGGGGACTCCGGCCGATCGAGCCCGAGCCGCTCGAAACTGAGGCGAAGATCGGCTTCAAAGCGAAGCGGATCCTGCTGGGGCGGCAGCTTGGTCTGGAGCAGGCGCTCGGGATCGGGGCACTCAGGCAGCAACCAGCCCAGCTGGCGCTCGGAGGTGCCGTAGTGGCGGGCCGTTTCGATGTGGTGCAAACCACTGGCCACGGCCCGTTCCAGGGTGAGGCGCAGGTTGGCCTGGCTCTCCAGACTGATCTGGTCGGCCGGCAGGTCACTCCAGCTCTGCTGAAACCGCATGCCCCCCAGGGACAGCAGCGGCATCGCCAGTTCGGTGCGGCCGAAGCGGCGGGTGGGAATCGGCACTGGGGGGGCGGCCAAGGCGGCTCAGGGGCGCGGCAGGGTCCGCCTGAAGCGGGCTGGGGAGGGCAAACCCAGGGGCTGGATCTCCTGGTTGGCGAGCTGGGCCTCGAGCTGGGGCAGCTCCTCGTAGGCCACCCAATGGATGCAATCCACCGGACAGGTGTCGATCGCCTCCTGGATCAACTCCGTGCTGTCGCCGTCCTGGCGCAGGGCCCTTGATCGACCCCAGAGGGGCTCGACCAGAAAGGTCAAGCTGGCGACATGGGTGCAGTAGCGGCAGCCGATGCAGACGGCCTCATCGACCCACACAGCCTTCTGGCGCAACGCACCCCCGAGCAGGGGCTCCGATCCGGTCGGTCCCCCAGGGGCACGGGCACTGGCCTGGAAGGCGAGGGAAGGATCAACCGGGCCTGCCATGAACTGCTGCGGGTGGGCTGGTGCGGGATGGGCTGCTGCGGGTGCTTTTGGCTTGAATAAGGAAGGGGGCCTAGCCGTCCCAGCGGGTTACCACCAGTTCGATGCTGCCATCGGCGGCCTCCTGTTGCTCACTCACTTGGAAGCCCTCCTGGGCCGTGGCCGCCAGGATCGTGCGCAGGGCATAGCGCTGGGACAGGCGGGCCAGGAAGCGCTCCACCGGGGCGGGTTGCTTCCAAAGCTCCAGATCGGCCACCAGCTCGTAGCTGCCGATGGCGCCATTCCATCGGAAACCGATGTCAGTCCCTTCGGCCTGGGCGATGGCCAGATCGGCGATCACGGTCTGGCCGCGGTAACCCCGCACCGGTCGCTCGCCCTCGCTCGGCTCGTGGCCCAGGTCGCGCAGGGCCTCGATCAGGGCGCCGCGGTCGCGCAGTTCGGTCTTGATGGTGCTGAAGTGGGACATCGGGGGACCCTCGGGTGAACGGCTTGGGTAAAGGGCGATCTGGGCCGCTGGGCGGGCTCCAGAACGGGTGGTGGAACGAACGGTGACGGGTGGCTGGCCCTAGCTGGATGATTTCTGCACCGAAGCCTGTTGATCAAGGCTGGTCAAAGCATCCTGTCCATAGGCCTCGGCGGTGGCGCGAGAGGAGAGCACGGTGCCAAGGCTGGACTCGATCGCACCTGTGAGGGCCTGGCAGGCGTCTCCCTGCAAGCCAATCACCTCCTCCTCGACCCTGCCATTGGCCAAGATGCGGTAACGAATCGATTGCTGGCCCATGCCAGAAGTGCCCTCGGTGGATCGGATGCTAGCCGGGGTCAATGGCGGATGAGGTTCCAAACCCAACGGGAACAGCACCGTCCCTGGCCAGAGGCAACTAGCTGAGCAGGCCCTCATCCACCAGGGTGTGGAGCCTTTCGAGCACTTCGGGATCTTCGAGCTGTTCAAGCGCCATCCGGGCCTCGTCCCGCACGGTGGGATCGGTGTCCTTGAGGAGGGCCTGCACCAGGGCCTGCTCCACCTCCCGCTGCCGCGGCTCCACCAGGTCGCCATAGAGCCGGCCCAGGGACCAGGCGCTGTTGCTGCGAACCACCGGCTCGCTGTCGATGCGCAGGCTCACCAGCAACTGACCGGCGGCCTGGTCGGCCTTGGCCAGGCCCGTGGAGCCGGCATCGGCCAGGGTGCTAGAGGCCCAGAGGCGCACGGCGGCGATGTCGTTCTGCAGGGCCCGGATCAGGGGGGTCATCACCGGCGCATCCGGGTAGCTGCTCAGGCTCCAGGCCACGGCCTTGCGCACATAGCCATTGCTGTCGTTCTGGAGCAGGGCCAGCAGGGGCACCACGGCCTGCGGGGCAGGGTTACGGCCCAGGGCGTAGACGGCACTCATCCGCTGAATCGGACAACTGGCATCCAGCAGGGGCAGCAACTTGTCTGGGGCCCGGGGGTCCCGGTAGGTACAAAAGATGCGCAGGCCCTGCATCCGTTCATCGGAACTGCCCTGCAGGAGCACTAGACCAAGGTCACATTCGGCCGCCAGATCGGGCTGGGCGGCATCCATATCCAGGTCGTCGAGGGGATCGCCAAGCAGCTCCTCCGCCAGCTCGGAAGCCAGGACCTCCGGGTCCAGGGCCAGCTCGGACGGGCTGTGGGAGAACGGGTGCAGGGAGTCCGCCATCTGAAGATCGTAAAAGCCAGCCTGGCCCTGGCCCCCGCGCCCGGACGAATTGTTCAGGTCGGTAGGTCAGCCAAGGGGAGCGGGGGCGGCCATGTCCCCCGGCAGCCAGATACGGGCACTCACCGCAAACAGGGCCAGGCCAAACAGCACCACGATCGCCGCCGGCAACAGGGTTGAACGGAAAAATTGCACGGTCTGGCGGTTCAGGAGCCCCATTCTGGCGGGATGGCGGTGGGCTAGGGGGGAGAGCAGCCAATAGGCAACTCAAGGGTTGTCGCTCCTTAGCCCCTATCGGGGCCCCGGGGTGATCGCCTTAAGGCCCGGGACCATGGCAGGGCCGTGCCCCCAGGGGCTGGGAAGAGCGCAATAGCTGTCGATAATGCACACCTAGGGTTGGCCCATCTGAGCCGTCTGCGATGCCCCCCGAGCCCGTCCCCCCGGCCGGCACCTGGCGTCGCCTTACCGCCGTCGCCGCCGAGGGGGTGGCGAGCGGCACGCCCTACATGGTGGGCAGCAAGCTGCTGCAGGGCTGGCTCGCCGCCAGCGGGGTGCCCCTGGGCCTGATCGGGTTACTGGCCTACGCCGAGCTGCCCTACACCCTGAAGATGGTCTGGGCGCCGCTGCTGGATCGCTGGCCGATCCCCTGGCCCGACCGGCGGCGGGGCTGGCTGCTGCTGGTGCAGCTGCTGCTCGTGGCTCTCATCGCTGCCATGGCGGGGCTGCGGCCCGGCCAGGATCCCGCCAGCCTTACGGCGATCGGCGCCATGGCGGTTGCCCTAGCCGTGGTGAGTGCCACCCAGGACATCCTGGTCGATGCCTACCGCACCGATTTGCTGCCGGAGCCGGAACGGGGAGCTGGTGCCGCCGCCACCAACCTGGGGTACCGCGGCGCCATGCTCGCCGTCGGAGCTGGTGGCTTCATCCTGGCCAGCCGCTACGGCTGGCCCCTGGCCTTCATCGGCTCGGCAGCTCTACTGCTGCTGGTGGTGCCGTTCACCCTCACGGCCCCGCCCCTGCCGCCGATCGAACACCAGGTGCGCAGCCTGCGCCAGGCGGTGGTCGGTCCGGCGCGGGAGTTCGTGCATCGCACCGGCCGCGGGCGGGCCTTGATGCTGCTGGCGCTGGTGTTGCTCTACCGCTGGCCCGACGGCCTGCTCAACGTCATGGCAGTGCCCTTTCTGATTCAGCAGGGTTTCTCACCTGCCGTTGTCGGTTCCGTGCTGGCGGGCTGGGGCATCGGCGCCACGATTGTGGGCACGATCCTGGGCGGCCTGCTGTTCAGCAAGTTGGGCATGAACCGTTCCCTCTGGGTGTTTGCCCTGGTGGGGGCGGCAGGGAACCTGGGCTACTGGGCCCTGGCCCAGTTCCATGGCGGCAGCACCGGCCTGCTGCTGGCGGTGGGCCTGGAAAACCTCGGTGGCGGCCTGGTGGGGGCGGCATTCGTGGCCCTACTGATGGGGCTGTGCAATCCCCGCTTCTCGGCCACCCAGTACGCCCTGCTCTCCGGGGTCTACGCCCTAAGCCGCTCGGTGCTCTCTGGCCAGGCGGGCTTCGTGGCCGAGGGAGTTGGCTGGAGCAGTTTCTTTCTGCTCACGGCGGCGGCGTCCTTGCCGGCCTTCCTCTTGATGGCCTGGCTAACGCCATGGCATGGCGATGGCGTGAAGGGTGCCTTCAACGCCAGCAAGGATTCCACCTAAGCGTCCGACAAAAGTCCTGATCAAAGGGCGTATGGGAGTAGCCGGACTAGGCCGGTTCGAGGCTGCCCCCGAGGCGCCGCCGTAGCTGACCACAGGCCGCATCGGCGTCGAGGCCGCGACTCGCCCTCACACTCACGGCAATGTGACGCTGCTCTAGGCCCCGGCGAAAGGCCTCCACCGCCGCCGGATTCGGGCGTTGAAACTCCTCCTCCTCAATCGGGTTGTAGGCGATCAAATTGACGTGGCTCTGGAAGCCCCGCAATAACTTGGCCAGGGCAGCAGCATGGCGCGGTTGGTCATTGAGGCCCCCCAACAAAATGTATTCAAAACTTACCCGCCGGCCCGTGATCGCCACATAGCGACGGCAATCCTCGAGTAGGTGCTCGAGCGGATAGGCCCGGGCCGTGGGAATCAGCTGCTCGCGCAAACTCTGATCGGGGGCATGCAAACTCACCGCCAAGGTGAACTGGGCCCGACCCAACCGTTCTAGGGAACGCTCCGCCAAGGTTGGCAGCGTGTGGGGAACCCCAACAGTGCTAACCGTAATTTGGCGCTGGGCCATACCCAGATCCCGGCAAAGACAGTCGATAGCCGACAACACGGCATCGATATTGAGGAGCGGCTCACCCATGCCCATGAACACCACATGGCTGGGCCGTTGCTCCATCACCTCGCGCACACTCAGGACCTGGTCAACGATCTCGTGCACGGCCAACGAACGCTGGAGGCCGCCCTTTCCTGTGGCGCAGAAGCGGCAGGCCATCGGACAGCCCACCTGGGTGCTGACGCAAACGGTCAGGCGATCTAGGGCCGGAATGCCGACGGTTTCGATGCTGAGGCCATCACTTGTGGCTAGCAACAATTTGATCGTGCCATCCCGGGCCACACTGCGGTGTAATTCCCGCGAGCGGCCGCTCCAATCAAAGGCCCCTGGAGGGGGCTCGCTGGTGAGGGCTTCACGCCAGCCCTTGGGCAGCACGGAGATGGCCTCCAGGGTGCGAACTCCCTTGCTATAGAGCCAATCATGGAGCTGGCGGCCGCGAAAGGGGGCCTGCCCCTGGGCAAGCGCCCAGTCCTCCAGTTCGGCCTGACCTAGTCCCAAAAGGGGGATGGCCGAACCCATCAGGGCCAAGCCAACAAACCGTGGCCCAGTTTCACTTCCACAGCGAGCAGGGCAATAAAGCCAAGCATGGCAAACCGACCATTAAACAGTTCGGTATGGGTGTGGAAGCCAAAACGAGGCAATTGCCGCTTTGGCACCAAGGTGGGTTGGAGCATGGCAAAACGATCAAAGGATTAAAAGACCGAACCCGGAGCAACCCGGGTTTCGGGGGCTGCCTGTTTCAGGCAAGCGGAGCGCTCAGTCGTCGCTCAACAGGCCCTCTTCCTGCAGTCCTTCGAGGGCAGCAGGATCGGGCAACAATTCCTCCTCTAGACCGTCCTCAATGGTGGGGCGAGTAAAGGCTGCCACGCTGCTCACCGAGGCCTCGATGCCATGGCGGCTGCGGGTCGCCTCCAGCTCATCCTCGGAGGGATCATCCAGCAGGGCTTGGGCCGTTGCCGCAGGGGCCGCTGGCATCTCCACCGTGTAGTCGGGGCGGAGGTTCTGCATGCGGCGGTAACCCGCGGGATCCTCATCGAGGATATCGGGATGGGGGCCGGCCTCGGCGCGGAGTTCCTCTTCAAAGCCACTGAAGCCGGTGCCAGCGGGTATCAGGCGACCAATGATCACGTTCTCCTTGAGGCCGCGCAGCCAGTCGCTCTTGCCTTCAATCGCCGCCTCAGTGAGCACCCTGGTGGTTTCCTGGAAGGAGGCCGCCGAGATGAAGCTGTCCGTATTAAGGGAAGCCTTGGTGATGCCCAGGAGCACGGGAGTGAACTCGGAGGGGGCGCCACCGGTAATCGCCATGGCCGAATTGACCTGCTCCACCTGACGCAGTTCGATCAATTCACCCGGCAGCAAAGTGGTGTCGCCGGCATCCTCAATCCGCACCTTGCTGGTCATCTGGCGCACGATCACTTCGATGTGCTTGTCATCGATAGTAACGCCTTGGGATTTGTAAACGTTCTGCACTTCCTGCACAAGGCGGAACTGCAACTTGGAAAAAGCTTCCTGGGCCGCCTCCATGGTGGGCTTGCGCAGGCGCAGATCCTCGAAGTAGGACTCAAGCAGTTCGTGGGGGTTGATCGGACCATCGGTCAGCGATTCACCGGCGGTGACCTGCTGACTATCACTAACCATCACGTTGCGCCCTAGCAAAATCGGGTACTCCGTGATGACGTCATCCTCTTCGATCACCGATACGGTAATTGAATCGTCGTCGACGCCCTGTTTAATTTGCACCGTGCCGCTCTTGCGGCAGAGAATGGAGGATTCCCGGGGGCGACGGGCTTCCAACAGCTCTTCAATTCGCGGTAGACCCTGAACGATGTCACCGGTCTTTTGGCGTTCAAACACAAGGAGGGCCAGGCCATCACCCCGCTGCACCAGTTCGCCATCGCGCACGTGCAGCACAGAGTCCGGCGACACCATGTAGGGACGGCCCAGCCGCACGGTGATCGAGCCGGGTTCCAACGCTTCCACCTTGCCGCAGCAAGGCGAGAGAATTCCTTCCGCCAGGGGTTCGCCATCCACCAACCGTTGGCCAATTTGCACCAAAGGGGCTTTGCCACTTAAATCAATCGTACGGATATCTCCGGGGCGCTCCACAATCAGGCGGCGAATCGGCTCCCCGTCCACCAGGTCGGGCATTTGTACGATGCCATCCTCCTTACAAAGAATCTGGGTGGTGGCCACCACATCGCCACTCTTCACCGCAATGCCATCTTCCACCTGCAATTCGGTGTGGGTGGATCCGTGGCTGGCATCGGAAAGGGTATCGCGACGAACCAACAGGGTTTCCAGGATCACCAACTGCAAACGCTCGATCGTTTTGGCACGCTTGTCGGGCACGGCCTCCACGTCAATAGTCATTTGGGGAGTCGTTTCGTACGTCTCCAGAATTAGCTGGGTTCTCAGCAGTTCCACTCCCTCTACGGACTTAATGAGTTCACCATCCTTATACTGGAGGCGCTGGATAGCCTTGAGACCAAGGGAAGGCCCTCCGTTCTGCTTAATGCTGCCCAGATCGGGGAGGTGCGCAGCATCAGGAATGCTGTACTCCTCAACAGGACGCAGTAACACAGCTCCACCTTCCGGCGTATCTACTGCCTCAACGAAGACCATGGCTTCAGCCACCAAACCAGGGGCAATCTCGTCGCCGAGATTGACCATCCGACCGTCGTCGGCATAGCGGGACAACACCTTACTATCAGCCACCAAGTGCAGGCTGCCGGAGCGCACGATAATCTCGCGCAGAATGTCGTTCTTCTGGGTCACCGTAACAATGCCGGCGGTCTGGCTGAAGATGTCCTTAACGACTTCGGTACCGGCCTCGATCCACTGACCATCCTCAATCATCAACAGGGAAATATCCTTGTTGATTTCATGGGTTTCCTGGGGAACCCATAGCAACGTGCCACCCTTGTTGACTTCAAAGCCATGCTTGGCAGAGCGAGACTTTTTGATCGAGAGGCCAGGAGCATATTTCACCAAACCACCGGTTTGGGTGCGGAAGCGATCATCTGCCAATTCGGCAATCACTTCGCCGCTACCAATCTTACTGCCGGGGGCAGTTTTAAGCAGGTAGCGAATATTTTCCTTGCCCTCTAGGTGCCAAATTTCTCCAGAATGGGTTGATTCACCCACCAGCTTGCAATCTTTAAGGGTCAAACTTGAGGTAACAATTTGAACCTCTCGGGAATCACCCGTGGACTCACGCAGACGCACGGCACCGCCGTATTCGCTCACAAGCCGACTTTCGGCCAGAACATCACCGTTATGTACAGGGACAGTGCCATTGACAACCGGTTGGGCATTGGGCGGCAAGTTGTAGACATCACCACTGAACACCCAAAGACGTCCCAGCCTTTGGGCCTTAAGGGTGATGTTGCCCTGGCGGTCGGTCACTTCACGGGGCTGAATCACATCCTCATAGCGAACCTGACCAGCCAGGTCACAAATCACATCTTTGGTGGCCTTTTCAACGCTCTTCTTAACAGCCGCACCGGCCGATATCTGGGCCAAAATAAAATCAGCAGGTACCTGGGCGCCATCGTCGACAAAGAGAATCGAACCGGTGGTGATCTCAAGCCGTTGCAGGCGAACCTTACCGGAAGGCTTCACCTGCAGGTTGAAATCGGTTTCGGCGATCTGGGCTTCAACGCCGTGGGGTGTGCGGAAGGCGCGAACCCGAGCTTTGGCATCGAATTCAACGGTGCCTTCGATCAGCGAGCGGACCACACCGGTTTCCGCCGTGGATACACCGCCAGTGTGGAACGTCCGCATGGTGAGCTGGGTGCCCGGTTCGCCAATTGATTGGGCAGCCACGATGCCAACCGCTTCACCCAAATCAACCAATTGGTTGTGAGCTAGGGCCCAGCCATAACACTTGCGGCATACCGAACGGGCCGCTTCGCAGGTGAGCGGTGAACGCACCACCACGGTTTTAACCCCGGCTTCCTCAATCCGACGCGACAGGGGCGGATCAATTTCGCCATCGCGATCCACCAGGATTTCTCCGTTGGCATCCACCACCCGCACGCCAGCAAGGCGACCAACCAGCTTGGCAAAGAAACGACCCTTTTCATCGGCGTCGATCGGAATACCCCGGGTGGTGCCGCAATCGTCCTCACGCACAATTACATCCTGGGCCACGTCCACAAGACGGCGGGTGAGATAGCCCGAGTCAGCCGTACGCAGGGCGGTGTCCACCAGACCTTTGCGGGCTCCGTAGGAGGAGATGACGTATTCGGTAACTGTTAGGCCTTCGCGGAAGTTGGTGCGAATCGGCAAGTCAATGATTTCGCCCTGGGGGTTGGCCATCAGGCCACGCATGCCCACCAGCTGACGCACCTGGGACATGTTACCCCGGGCCCCAGAGTTTGCCATCATCCAGACCGAATTGAGCGGGTCGTTGTCGTTGAAGTTCTTTTTAACTTCCTCAACCAGCCGCTCGTTGGTTTCGGTCCAGGTGTCAATTACCTTGGTATGGCGTTCCACCTCGGTGATCTCACCCAGGCGATAACGCTCTTCCGTATCGGTAATTTGTTGCTCAGCTTCAGCCAACAAACGGGCCTTCTCACCAGGGATGCGCAGATCCTCAACCGAGATCGACACGGCCGCCTGGGTCGCATAGCGGAACCCAAGGTCCTTGAGGTCATCGGCCATGGATGCCGTCGCGGCGGTGCCATGGTGCTTGAAGGCCCAAGCCATCAGGGTGCGCAGGGCTTTCTTGTCGATGACCCGGTTACGGAAAGGGGCCGGCGCTTTGCTCAGCGGAGCAACGGCTCCCAAAACGGGCAAGGCAGCTTCAGCAGCGGCAGCCGCTGCAGCAGCTTTCTTGCTGAGTTTCTTGGTGGTCTTCTTGGCGGGGGTGGCGGTCATGGCAGCTCGCGAAGCGGGATAAAAAGAAGGAAAAACGTCCGGGATCTCAGGCGGCGGCCACCGCATCAATGATCGTGCGGTTCATCACGCAACGGCCCACGGTGGTTAGCAGATAGCGGCTGATCAAGGCACCATCATCATCGAAACGATCGCGGCGATACTTCCACTGCTCAATGCGGGTGCCATCGCTCAGGGTCTCTTCCTTTTGGGGCTTGGTGTCCTCGTCCTCGTCATCGATGCCGCCAGTGAAGCGCACCCACACCCAATCATGAAGGGTCAGGTGCTTCTCATCGAAGGCATTGAGCACATCATCGAGGCCGGCGAAGGTGCGGCTGCGATCGCCGAAGTCGGGCTTGATAGCGCCAGGCTGGATGGCGGTGAGGTAATAAGCGCCGAGCACCATGTCCTGGGACGGGGTAATGATCGGCTCACCCGTTGCAGGCGACAGGATGTTGTTGCTGGCAAGCATCAACATGCGCGCTTCGGTCTGGGCCTCGATCGCCAGGGGAACGTGCACGGCCATCTGGTCGCCGTCAAAGTCAGCGTTGAAGGCTGGACAGACGAGGGGGTGAAGCTGGATGGCGCGACCGTCCACCAACTTGGGTTCGAAGGCCTGGATGCCGAGCCGGTGCAAGGTGGGCGCCCGGTTAAGCAGGATCGGGTGACCTTCGATCACTTCTTGGAGAACCTGCATCACCTCATCATCCGCCCGCTGGATCATCTTTTTGGCGGCCTTGATGTTATTGACGATGTTCTGTCGGATCAGGCGATGGATCACAAACGGCTGGAACAACTCGATTGCCATTTCCTTCGGCAGGCCGCACTGGTGCATCTTCAGCTTCGGACCGACCACAATTACGGAACGGCCGGAGTAGTCGACCCGCTTACCAAGAAGGTTCTGCCGGAAACGACCCTGCTTACCTTCGATGATGTCGCTGAGGGATTTGAGCGGACGATTATTCGCCCCGACGACGGTGCGGCCGCGGCGGCCATTGTCGATTAGGGCATCAACGGCTTCCTGCAACATCCGCTTTTCGTTGCGGACGATGATCTCCGGGGCAAGGATTTCCTGCAGTCGCGCCAACCGGTTGTTGCGGTTAATGACCCGGCGATAAAGATCGTTGAGGTCGCTAGTAGCGAAGCGACCGCCATCCAGCTGCACCATCGGGCGCAGGTCGGGGGGGATCACCGGGATCACATCCAGCACCATCCAATCGGGCTTGGCACCTGTGGAGATGAAGTTGTCGATCACCCGCAGGCGCTTGATCAGTTTGGCCCGCTTTTGGCCTTTGCTGCCGGCAATGTCCTCACGCAGTTGCTCGGCGATCTCCGTGAGATTGAGATCTTCCAACAGCTGCTTGAGGGCCTCAGCACCGATACCCACCATGGGCTCGTTTTCGATCTCCGAATCCTCGGCGTAGATCTGGTCTTCAATCTCCAGCCACTCGTCTTCGGTGAGCAGCTGCTTGTAGGTGAGATCCTTGTGATCGCCCTTATCGAGCACCACATAGCAGTTGAAATAAACGATCTGCTCGACATCGCGCAGGGGCATGTCCAGCAGGATCGCCACATAACTGGGGATACCTTTCAGATACCAAACATGGGACACCGGGGCCGCCAGCTTGATAAAGCCCATGCGGTGGCGCCGCACCCGACTTTCCGTAACCTCAACACCGCAACGTTCGCAGACGATGCCGCGGTGCCGCACCCGCTTGTACTTCCCGCAATGGCACTCCCAATCCTTGGAAGGTCCGAAGATCTTCTCGCAGAAGAGCCCGTCCATCTCGGGCTTGAGGGTGCGGTAGTTGATCGTTTCGGGCTTGGTTACCTCACCCACCACCTGACCATTGGGCAGCGTGCGCTGCCCCCACTCCATGATCC
>ERZ889217.1281-NODE-1281-length-13104-cov-15.753085_pt1 | contig 13104 bp, 10 predicted proteins | sample MGYA00521098_ERZ889217 | MGnify/ENA primary metagenome ERZ889217 (study PRJEB32303, sample SAMEA104408613) | aquatic metagenome | biome: Brackish water; feature: Pelagic; material: water | place: Baltic Sea | collected 2014-06-10T22:04:00 | depth 2,362 m ...
CGGCAATCTTCAATTGCTTCTTGTTCGCCTAAATCTTGTTCGCTGATGCTCAGCAAACCCATATTGCGGGCCAGGCGAATGTTGTTCATCATGGTTCGACCAAGTGGCACCACCAAACGGCCCTCGCCCACGGCTGCATCTGCGATCTGCTGAATGCGATGAATATGACTGGCAAATGCCGTAACGGTGATGCGTTGTCGCCGATGCTCGACAAACATCGATCGCAACGTTTTGCCAATGTGGCTTTCTGATTGCGAATAGCCGGGTTCTTCGGCGTTGGTCGAGTCGAGCATCAACAATCGAATGCCCTCGTTGGAAGCCAGCGACCCGAGCCGTGCCAAGTCGGTACGTCGCTCATCCACCGGGCTGAGATCAATTTTGAAATCACCCGAGTGCAGCACCACACCCTGCGGGGTGTGCAGGGCCACTGCGAAGGTCTGAGGCATCGAGTGCGTTACGGGAATGAACTCCACATCAAACGGCCCGATTCGCCGGCGCTCACCATCACCGACTTTGACCAAGGTTGCCCGCTGGCCAACATTGGCATTCGTGACCTTGTTTTTGAGCAGTGCCAGGGTGAACTCTGAGCCATAAATAGTGAGCGACATCTCGCGCAACAAATAAGGAATCGCACCAAGGTGATCTTCGTGGCCATGCGTGAGCACGATGCCCTCGAGCCGCTCGCGGTTCTGGCGCAGCCACGTGAAGTCGGGCAAATACACCTTCGTGATCTCGCCGCCACCACCTGGAAACATCTGCCCGCAGTCGATGAGCAAGATGCGATCATCGTGTTCGATCGCCATGCAGTTGCGACCCACACCACCGAGGCCACCGAGAATTACGACACGAACCGCTTTGGCCACCGCCTGACTGTACTGTCACCCGCTGATCAACAGCGTGCTTAGGATCGTGCTCTAGCTCGCGCGCTCACTAACAACTGGCCCATTCACATCGATGCGTAGGTGATGGCCGACTCCACCACTCGGCAGTGCACTCAATACATCCGACACCCGTGGCGGGTCAACTATGCAAGCCATCGTCGGGCCCGAACCCGACAACCACGACGCATATGCCCCCGCTTCGACAGCAGCGCGCATCGCCCGTTTGGTCTCAGGAACAATCGCCAACCGCACGTTCTGGTGCAAGCGATCTTGGGCTGCTTCGGCGAGCGCCCCAAAATCGCCGGTGGCCATCGCTGCTACGAATAACGACGATCGCGAAATGTTAAACACTGCGTCGTCAAGGCTTACGGTCGGGGCCAGTTTCGTGCGCGACTCTTTGGTCGACGTCGTATTGCTAGGCACCCACACCACCACATCGGCCTGCATCGCAATTGGCACACGAATTGCGCGGCCACCGACGGCAACGGTCAACCCACCGAGCGCTGAAGCTGCGGCGTTGTCAGGATGGCCTTCGAGTTCTGTCGCCACACGAAATGCGTCAAGTCGCGCTTCGAGCGAGTTTGCCGCCACCACACCGTCGCGTTGGGCAATGGCCAAGAGCGCACCAGCCACTCGGGCCGCACCACTAAACCCAAGACCGCGTCCCATCGGAATGCGATCCAGCGACCACAACCCGCCGCTGCCACCCGCTTGGGCAAAAGCAACACTCGTTGGATGATGTTGGTCGCACGCTCGCGCGTTGCTCGGTGTTTGCGCGGTGGCCAGACCTGCTTCGAAATACATGGTGAGAGCTAAGCCCAACGTGTCGAAACCGGCGCCAAGATTCGCCGTGCTCGCCGGCACTGTCACGCGAATCATATTCACAGCGTAGTTTCAGCGAACTTTCACTACGGCTTCAGCGTGGCTACGACACAGTGACAGCGATGTAGGCATCCAACGTGGCACGAGCCGTGCCGCCGTCAATCGCAGCATTGGCAAGAATCGCACCCGCCGCAAGATCGCGTGCTGCACCCGCCACCACAAGAGCCGCTGCAGCATTGAACACCACCACATCTCGCACCGCACCGTGGATCTCGCCGTTTAGCAACCCGCGCACGATGCCCGCATTGTGGGCCGGGTCACCGCCCCGCAGTTCGTCATTGCTGGCACGCGTAATGCTGATCGCTTGGGCATCAATCACCGTCTCGGGTTGCACGAGTCCACCAACGGTGGCAATCACGCGGTTGGGGCCGGCCAGCGACAACTCATCAAGCCCCCCGTGGCCGTGCACTACCCACGAACTTGTTGTTCGTGTCGCCAGCGCGTGGGCCATGGTGGTCATGCGCTGCGGGTCGGCTACCCCCACCAACATGTGAGCCACGGGCGCCGGGTTGGCCATTGGCCCCAGCAAGTTAAAAATCGTCGGTACGCCAAGTTCGCGACGAATTGGCCCAACATGGCGAAACGCCGGATGAAACGCCGGCGCAAACACGAAGCCGAAACCCGTCTTGGCTACGGCATGCGACACCTGACCGGCGGTCTGCTCGATGCGCGCACCGAGGGCTTCGAGCACGTCGGCGGTTCCACATTTACTAGATGCCGACCGGTTGCCGTGCTTACACACCGGCACGCCGGCACCTGCGACTACCAACGCCGCCATGGTCGACACATTGACCGACCCACTTTGGTCGCCACCCGTGCCCACGATGTCGACTGCCCTACCCGCAATTTCAGCCGAAAGATCAATCGGTGTGGCGGCTTCTCGTACGGCCTGCAGGAAGCCGGCCAATTCATCGGATGTGGCAGCTCGGTCGTTGTACGCAACGAGCAGCTGGCGAATCTCATCGGGTGACAATTCACCACGCAACACACGCTGCATGTGGGCATAAGCCTCGGCTTTGGCCAGAGGCAGGTTGCTGTTTTTGTCGTTCGCCACCGCCAGAACACTACGGTCAGGACAGATTCAGGTTTTCTTGGTCGAATCCCCGACAGACTGCATGGCTGTGTCAGCCATCGTCGTAAGTGAACTGGAATACGGGCCGCCTGGCGCCGACCAGTTGTTTTTTGATGTGAGCTTTCGCGTCGCCGCCGGCGAACATGCCGCAATCGTGGGGGCCAACGGGGTGGGCAAAAGCACGATCTTGCGCATTCTCACCGGCCAAGCAGTTGCTGATGCAGGAGAATTTTCCATCGGTGGATCCATGCTGTACATGACCCAAGACGTCGGCATGTCACGACCCACCGACACGCTGCGCGAAATGCTCATCGAGCTGGCCCCACCAGCACTACGCGACGCGGGCCGCGAACTCGTGCGTGCCGAGCAGGCCATGCATGCTGGCGACGACGACGGCATGGCTTATGCCACCGCGCTCGCCCACTGGGGTGACCTCGGCGGATACGAACTCGAATCCCAATGGCAAGCAGCCGCCCAACGCAGCATCAAAAGCGAAGTCGACGACGTGTTCACGCGCCTTGTTTCTGAACTCTCTGGTGGCGAGCGCAAGCGACTGGTGCTCGACTTGTTGCTCAACTCAGGTGCCGATGTCTTGTTGCTGGATGAGCCCGATAACTATTTGGATATTCCGACGCGCCAGTGGCTCGAAGAACAACTTCGTGTGTGCAAATCCACAATTCTCATGGTGAGCCACGACCGCACTCTGTTGGAACGCTGCTCAAACAAGATCATCGCCGTCGAAGGATCCGGCTGCTGGGTGCACGGTGGGTCATTTGCCACGTTTCCCGAAGCACGAGCGAAACGCCAGGAGTTGTTGGGCGACGACTTAAAACGATGGAACGAAGAAGAGCGACGACTGTTCCATCACATGAAGATCATGAAACAACGGGCTGCGCAAAATTTCAAGAATGCCACCAAAGCCAACGGCGCCGAAACGCGTTGGGAAAAGTTTGTGGCCGCTGGCCCACCCCCACCGCCCGTGCCCGACCAGCAGATTTATGTCCGCTTGCGGGGTGCGGATGCAGCACGTCGCGTGGCCCAACTCAACGGTGTGTCGATGCACAACTTGTTTCACCCGTTCAGCGACGAGATCTATCACGGTGAGCGTGTGGCGCTGATCGGCCCGAACGGCACAGGCAAAACCCACCTACTGAAAGTGCTGTCACAGGAAATGGCGCCGACCACTGGCGAAGTGCGCTTTGGCCCGCGCACCTCTGTTGGCGTCTTCACCCAAATCAACAATCGGCCCGACTTTTTAGGGCGTGAATGCATCAGCATCGTGCACGACCGAATTTCAGACACCGAACGAGCGATGAAAACCCTGGCTCGCTACGGCCTGCGCAACCAGGCACGCCAGAAGTTTGAAACGCTGTCAGGCGGCCAAAAAGCACGCCTCGAAATTTTGCGTTTGGAAATTGAGGGCCACAACGTGCTGCTCTTGGATGAACCCACCGACAACTTGGATATCGAGTCGTCTGAGGCACTGGAGAAAGCACTTGACGGCTTTGAAGGCACCGTGGTGGCGGTGAGCCACGACCGCACGTTTCTTGCACAATTTGATCGGTTCATCATGATTACCGATGCAGGCGAGGTGTATGCGCTACCTGACTTCGATGTGGCTCTGCGCGGTTTGCAGCAGCCGCAACAACTGGCGTCAGTCAAGCTCGCCAAGCGGCTGCACCAATAAAACAAACAACCGCCGGCAGACCCACTCACGTGAGCCAACCGGCGGTTGGAGTATTGCGTTATTCGGGGATGTTTAGAGCGTGCTCAAGTCCACGGTTGGCGGCACGATGACTGCATCAATGACGTGAATCACGCCGTTGCTTGCTGCCACATCAACTGCTACTACGTTGGCGCCATTGACCATCACGCCCATGTCGGTGGTGATGGCGATGGTGGAACCCTCGACCGTTGCTACGTCACCAGCAGTCACGTCAGTTGACATGACCATTCCTGGAACGACGTGGTACGTGAGGATCGCAGTCAAGGCTGCGATGTTTTCTGGCAAGAGCAACTTCTCCAGCAAGCCTTCTGGCAGCGCAGCAAATGCGGCGTCAGTTGGGGCAAACACGGTGAATGGGCCTTCGCCTTGGAGGGTTTCGACCAAGCCGGCTGCCGACAATGCGGCGACAAGTGTGGAGAAGTCTGGGTTGCCCGAGGCAACTGCGACGATGTCACCATCGGCAACTACTTCTTCGGCAACGGTGTCTTCGGCAACGGTGTCTTCCGATGCCTCGTCGTCTGAGCCACACGCAGCGAGCGTGAGTGCTGCTGCGATAGCAACTGCAAATACTTTCTTCATTGTTGTTCCTTTTTGTTAGGGGATACATGTGGCTGAATGCCACGTCGCAACGGTAAGGGCGAACCATCTCCTCTGTGGTCGTTTAAGACGAGACAAAAGACACCCCACGCCCAGAGACGTTCAGCAAGAATTTCTTAAGACACCGCTGTTCAGTCAGCAGCTAATCCGTAGGCGCGGGCCAGCAACTGCAGTGGATGCAGCGGCACGTTGCCGGTCTGCTCAGCGATTGCCGTGTTGGACAAATGACAGTCGCCGCAAACAACGTCGCCAGAAACACCTCCACCACTGGCACGGTTCACAAGTTTGCCCAACTGCTCGCTCGCGCGCCGCGAACTATCGGCTTTGATCGTGCGCAAGCCAGCAAGGCTCTCCACGCCCGAGCTTTGTTCAATCAAATTCACTTTTGCACCCATCAGCTTTAAGAGGTCGCGGCTCTGTAGCCCAATTTTTTGGGCGCGCAAATGTGATGCAGCGTGATAGGTAATGGTGTCGGGCACCTCGCCCGTGAACTGCATGTCCAGTGATGAACCCTCGGTCCGATGCACCTTCATGAGATACTCGGCTGCGTCATACGTGTGCTGGGCCACCAACTGGGCATCGGGGCCACCGACGTAGTCCACGTAATCGTGCTTGAGCACATAACTACAGGCTGGTTGAGGTACCACGATGTCGTTGCCCTGGCGCACTTCGGCTGCCAACGTAGCCACGTTGTCGACAGCAACTTTTGTGAACGCAGCGAGGTTTCCACTGTGCAGATATCCGGCACCACAACAAGCGGCTTTGCTCAAGCCGCATTCAATTCCGTTGTGTTCATACACCCGCACCAACGCTTGGCCGATGGCAGGCTCCTGATACTCCACCACACACGAGGGAAACACGGTGACACGCCCTTGCTTTTTGCCAACCCGAACTTTTGGGTGCAGGTCAAACCAAGTAGAAAACCGCAGCTCGGCAAACAGTGGCAACACTCGGTTACTGGCAACTCCGGTGAGCAGCGCCAGTAGCCGACGAACGACCGAACCGGGCTTGGCCCCAACAAGCCGATTTACAAAACGTGCCATCCGCACCGACAACTTGCCGACGAGATCGGCATGGCCGATGAGTGCTGTTGACAACTTGTCGCGCACTGTTACATGACCGTTCGCATACCGCATTGCATCAGCTCGCAACATCAGCCTTGGAATATCGAGAACAAAACTGGGAGCAGAGCCTTGAACAAAGTCGTGATCCGTCTCTTGCTGCCCCGGGCCATACGGGCAGCCGACCACACAAAGCTTGCATTGAAAGCACTCGTCTATGACATGGTCTTGTTGGGCGGGGGTCATCTGCCCGGCATCGCTTGTGCCGCCCTGGCTGACATAGCCAAACATGGCCGGAAACGACGGACAAAGATCCACACATTTGCGGCAGCCATTACACACGTCAAACGCTTGCGCCAGCGCGGTTCGGGTCTGGGCCTCATCGAGATACATCGGATGATGCGGGTCGTACGTAGTGGTCATGGGCTGCGGTAGGACCGCAACGTCACACCGTAGTCGGGCAACATCGCAGCCCAACGACACAATGCCTGGGTCTCGCTACAGCAATTCTTGGCTTCTAGGCTGACGCACGATGATCGCTGGCCCACCAAACGACACAGCGAACCACACTGCGACTTATTCAGCAGCTGGTGCAGCGACTGGCACAACGCCGATCTCGCCAGCCATATCCACGCGGCACGCCAGCATCAAGCGACTCGGCCAAGAACACTTTGATGTGCTCGTGGTGGGAGGCGGAATCACCGGTGCAGGAGTCGCACTCGATGCTGCGGCTCGCGGGCTCAAGGTGGCACTCGTTGATCAAGCCGACTTTGCTGCGGGCACATCGTCGAAGAGCAGCAAGCTGATCCACGGTGGGCTGCGTTACCTGCAGCAAGGTGACATCGCGTTGGTGTACGAAGCGCTGCACGAACGTCAGCGGCTACTGCGCAACGCTCCCCACTTGGTGCGCATGTTGCCGTTCATGATTCCGGTGTTGACCAAAGACGGCGTGGTGTCGCGCAAGATCGCTCGTGCCCTCGGCTCGGCGTTGTGGATGTACGACCTCACGGGTGGCTGGCGTGTCGGAAAATTTCATCGCCGGCTGCGCGCCAAAACCGCACACACTCACATGCCGACAATGAACAGCGACCGACTCGCGGCTGCGTATCTGTATTTCGACGCCGAAGCCGACGATGCACGGCTCACCTTGGCAATCGTGCAGTCAGCGGTGGCGCGTGGCGCAGTGGCACTCAACTATTGCGGTGTGAGCGCTCTGCATAAAAACTCAGCGGGCGTGCTGACGGGTGCCTCAGTGCGCACCCACGAAGGCGACACCTTTGATGTTTCAGCGCGCGTGGTGGTGAATGCCACTGGTGTGTGGGGTGACGCCCTTCGGCGAATGGACATTGGTGGCGACTCAACAACCATTCGTCCGGCCAAGGGCATCCACATCACCGTGCCGTGGGAGCTCGTACAAAACGACATTGCCGTTGTCATCCCTGTGCCTGGTGACAAGCGATCGCTGTTCGTTGTGCCGCAGATGCCCAACGCTGACGGCAGTTTCCGATTCACCTACGTCGGCACGACCGACACCGACTATCGCGGTGCCGTTGATGACCCACAGTGCACCCAGGCAGACATTGACTACTGCCTGCGTGCACTCAACAAAGCACTCGACGGTGGAACCAGCCGCACCATCACTCGCGATGATGTTGTCGGCACATGGGCTGGCTTGCGGCCGCTCGTCGTAGCCAGTGACGGCGCGGACGTAAAGGGTCGCACGGCTGACTTATCCCGGCGACACAAAGTACTCACCAGTGATTCAGGCATGGTCACCATTACCGGCGGCAAGTTGACCACTTATCGCAAGATGGCAGAGCACACGGTGGATGCCGTGCTGGCATCGCTGCAGATGTCAGCCAAGCGTTGCGCGACCAAACGACTCACACTGCACGGCGCAACGGCACGCAATCGGCATGACCACCTTGTCTCGCGATTTGGCACACAAGCACCTGCGATTCGCGAGTTGATCAAAGCCGATGCATCTCTCGGCGTACCCCTCATCGCCGGCCTTCCTTATTTGCGTGCCGAGGCGGTCTACTGCGCACGAAACGAAATGGTGGTCACGCTGGAAGACGTGTTGTCGCGACGCGTGCGCGGCTTGTTATACGACCGACACGCAACGGCTGCCGCTGCTCGTGACGTTGCCCGATTGATTGCCCCCGACCTGGGGTGGGACGACACTCGCATTGACGACGAGGTGAAACGGTTTGCCGACGTCTGTGCCCGCGAGAACGAAGCCGCCGTTTCGTGATCAAGCAGCACCGATGACCAAGCCCACCGCACCAATCGAGTTCGGTGACGGCGAGGTGCGTTCACGCTGGACAACTGCTGGCAGCACTGCGCGAGACGCTGCCACCAATGTCGCTGCCCTGCTGCGTGACCTCGCAGCCGTCTGCCCAACAAGCACCCAACCCATTGACCTCGCCGAACATGCTCGCGATTGGTGGCCATTGGCAATGCGCTGGGCCCTGCAATCACAAGTGCCGCAACTGCCACTCGTGGTTGCCTCACCGCGCAACACCGACGAAGTGCAACGCGCTATGCGTATCTGTGCGGCGCATGATGTGCCAGTCACGGTGACTGCAGGTCGCAGTGGTGTGAGCGGTGCGTCGATACCAGTTTTTGGTGGTGTGGTGCTCAACATCAACGAACTGCAGGGCGTCGTATCGGTGGATCGCACTTCGGGTGTGGTCGAAGTGCTCGCTGGCACCTTCGGCCCCGATTTAGAACGAGCAGTTGCCGAACATTCGCTTACGGTCGGACACTTTCCGCAATCTTTCGATATCTCCACCGTGGGCGGATGGGTGGCGTGCTTGGGAGCCGGCCAATTTTCCACTCGCTACGGAAAAATCAACGACATGGTGGTCGGCCTCGAAGTAGTGCTCGCTGACGGCTCGATCATTCGCACGGGTGGGGCGCCGGCTGCGGCACACGGGCCCGATGTGTCAGCGATGTTCATCGGCAGCGAAGGCACCCTCGGCATCATCACCCGGGTGTGGCTGCGCGCCCACGACGTGGCGCCAGTGCGCCGCAAAACTGCCTACTTCTTCCCAACTTTTTCGGCCGGGATTCTGGCAATGCGCGAAGCGATTCGCGCCGATGCCACGCCCGCGGTGCTGCGGTTATACGACGCCACCGAAAGCCAGCGCAGCCACGGCGGCGACGGCACCACCTGCACGCTGATTGTGCTCGATGACGGCGAGCAAGAAATAGTTGATGCCACACTCGCGGTGGTTGACCGATATGCGCACGCACACGGTGCGGTGAATGCACCAGTCGAGCGGGTGGATCATTGGCTCGCCCACCGCAACGACACGAGCGGTTTGCAAGCACTCACCAAAAAGGGTTTCGTGATTGACACGATGGAAGTCGCCGCACCGTGGTCTGCAATGAACGAGGTGTACTCAAACGTGTGTCGAGCCGCACTGGCCATCGATGGCGCCCGCAGCATTAGCGCCCACGTATCGCACAGCTACCTCGACGGTGCTTGTCTGTACTTCACGTTCGTGGGCACCACATCGACGCGCGAAATCAATTCGGCATCCACCGACGAACATGAAGCGTTGTACTTAGCCATCTGGAATGCCGCCCAGCGTGCAGCCCTAGAAGCTGGCGGCAATCTCTCCCACCATCACGGTGTCGGGCTCAATCGCGGTCGATTCATGCGCGAAGCGATGGGCAGTGCGTTTGATGTGCTGGTGGCGATGAAACAAGCACTCGACCCCAACGACTTGTTGAACCCAGGCAAATTGGGTCTCCCCACAACTCGTGGCAAAGTCAAATATTCGTGAGCGTTCTCGTTGTTGATGTCGGCACGACTGGTCTGCGTGCTGCAGTGGTACGCGACGATGCAAGCATCGCAGGCTTTACCTACGAAGCGTTGCCGCCATCAAGCCCGTTTGCCGGGCTAGTGGAGTTTGACGGTGCCGCGATGCGCGACGCCGTGCTGCGCGTGGCACGCGGTGCACTGTCGGTTGCTGGCCCGGTGCGCGCAGTGGGCATCACCGCTCAGCGCGCTTCCACCATCGTGTGGGACACTCGCACTGGTGTGCCCGTTGCCCCTGGTCTGAGTTGGCAAGATCTGCGCACTGTTGGCGACTGCATGCGCTTGCGCAGCGAGCACGGTTTGGTGTTTGCCCCCAACCAAACGGCCACCAAACTCACCTGGCTGACGGCCAATGTCGAAGCGGCTCGCTCACCCCACGCGCGCGCGGGCACCGTTGACACCTGGGTGGCAGCCGTGTTGAGCGACTTTGCCGTGCACGCCACCGACTCGTCCAATGCCGCAGTCACTGGTTTGGCAGACCACGCATCTCTCAGCAAACACGAGTGGTCGACCAGCGTGCTCGAGACGCTCAACATCGACGCCCAGCTGTTGCCGCGCATCGTGCCGACGATGAGTGTGATTGGCGATGCGACCGCTCTGCCCGGCTCGCCACCCATCATGGCGATGGTCGGCGACCAACAGGCGTCGCTCGTTGGTCAGGGCGGCATCGTTGCTGGTGCAGCCAAGGCCACTTTTGGCACCGGTGGCATGTTGGATATTTATGCGGGCACCACCACCCCGACGCACTTAGCGCGCACGAAGGGCGGCACGTTTCCGATCGTGGTGTATTCACAGGGCACCACGCTGCACTGGGGCGCAGAAGCAATCATGCTCACCGCCGGCAGCAACGTGGAATGGTTGGTCAACGACATGGGGCTCATCCCCGATGCGCAGTCGAGTGATGCGATGGCCGCGTCGGTCGCATCGAGCGACGGTGTGATGTATGTACCTGCTCTCATCGGCATGGGCACACCCCACTGGGATTACGGCGCTCGCGGCACCTTGCTCGGCCTCACCCGCGGCACCACCAAGGCTCACGTGGTGCGGGCAGTGCTCGAAGGTGTTGCGCATCGTGGTGCAGATTTATTGGAAGCCAGTGAAATAGACACTGGCTTGCGTGTTGAACGATTGCGCATGGATGGCGGCATGAGCCGCAACGCCGTATTCGCCCAAGCTCTGGCCAATGCCACCGGTCGACCGATTGACATCAGCCGTGACACCGAAGCAACCACGCTCGGCGCCGCGTTTTTAGCGGGCGTTACTGCTGGCGTGTGGGACAACTTGGCACAAACCGCCGCACTGGTACAGCCGTTACGCACGGTAGAGCCCACCGCTGCTCCACTTCGCGCACAATGGCACGAAGCAGTTCGACGAGCGCGGGGCTGGATTCCAGAACTCTCAGCGTTGGATTTTTAGCGACTATTCTTTTCACGGTTCACTCGCGCCACGCTTTATGACTCGCCCCGCTGCCATCACCCCGCCCACCAAGGCTGATCGCGAACTCCTTGGCTTTGCCAACGCTGCTGAATTCGCTGCTCGCGACCTTTACGCCATTGCCGCTGCCTCTGCGGCGTTCACCAACGATGAAAAAACTGTTCTTGTTGGTTTCCACAACCATCACCGCGCAGCGGCACAAGCGCTTGCTGGCATGGCGGGCTCGGTTGCCACCAACGAACCAGCCGCAGCGGTGCTCGACATCTTTCGCAGCCGCCTCAGTGGGTCAAACAAAAATGCAATCTTCGAAGCACTACGCGAACTAGAGAACACGTTGGCCTCCACCCACCTGTCGTTGGTGGGCACGTTGGATGGCACTGGGGCTGCTGCACTCGTGGCCTCCATTGTCAATACCGAAGCTCGCCAAGCAGCCACGTTGGCACTGCTCGGTGCACGCTCGCTCAACGATGCACTCACTAACGGTGCCGCACCACTCAGCCTTGAGGCTGGCTCATGAACCGCTACTCCCGACGATCCGTGTTGCGACTCGGTGGCGCCAGCGCCGCTGGCATCTTGCTGGCAGCGTGCGGCAAGCAAGCCGGGGTTGAAGAAAACAACAACATCAGAGCAGTCGGCGTCGTGCCCGAAGCCGAGGGGCTTTCCAATGTGGAAGTCACTGACATCGTGTTGCTGCGCACCGCTGCATCGCTTGAATACAACGCCATTGATACCTACGACGCAGCACTCGGCTTGGGTGTGTTCACTGGCGCATTTGCTGCAGCCGGTGACATTGCCCAGCGTCTACGCGACGACCATCGCGGTCATGCTGCAGCCATCAACGGCCTCATCAGCCAACTTGGCGGCGAGCCGTTTACTTGTGGCAACCCGCGACTCAATGAGATCTATATCGCTCCTGCCCTGGCACTCATCACTGACGCCGACAACGAGAACCCTGCGCTCGACGTGGTGGTGCTTGCACACGCCTTAGAGAATCTGGCCGCACAGACCTATCAAAGCGTGGTCACGTTGCTCACCGACAAAGCTTTGCGTCAAGCTGCCATGGGCATCGGCCAAGACGAAGCGCGTCACGCCGCCGTGCTCGCCCAGGCACTCAACCCGGGTCTGGCTGGTGTGCTCGCGAGTATTGATGCAACGACCAATAAGCCAAATGTGGCAGCCGTGCCAGGCGCATTTGGGCCACTCACCCCGATTTCGGTCACCGTTGGCCCGCTCAATGCCGACGGCACACGCAACACGTTGATGCTTGAAACACCAAGCCTCAATTCGCTGGCGTATCCCGACGTCACCTGCGCCTAACCGCCCCATTTCGCCGCACGCCGTCGTTGCAACTGCCGTCGCCGGGGCCCTCTTGCCTCGCCTGCCATTGGGACTCCGGGGAAGTACTTGACAAGATGTGATTTTCGAGAAACACTGCCCACGTTCGCCGCTCGTGCACACAGCAGAGCGTGAACAACAACTTCAACATGCCCATCCAACATCCCATCACCCTTGAAACTTTGGCCGTTCAGAACGGCGAACTTCGCCTCGCGTTGGCAGCCGAAGCAAAGGAATTACGCAGTGAGTTTGCTGTGGAAATAAAAGACTTGAACAACAAGTTCTCC
>ERZ889217.1284-NODE-1284-length-13079-cov-8.775415_pt1 | contig 13079 bp, 10 predicted proteins | sample MGYA00521098_ERZ889217 | MGnify/ENA primary metagenome ERZ889217 (study PRJEB32303, sample SAMEA104408613) | aquatic metagenome | biome: Brackish water; feature: Pelagic; material: water | place: Baltic Sea | collected 2014-06-10T22:04:00 | depth 2,362 m ...
GCTTTAAGCAATAGCGATTTTCCACGGCTTAATCAATACTTCACCGACGATGCAAAAATCAGCGTGAATGGCAACATCGTCGCTAGCTCAGCCGCAGATTTCATCAAACTCTTCTCTGACCATCGCGAGACAGAAAGTCGAACCATCGAAATTCCCCTAATTGTGGCTTTTTTCGCAGACGAAGGAAACGGGACTGCGCACGGAAACTTTACGATCGAGTCAAGATCAATTAATGCAACCGGCGAAACTTCGGTACAGCTATTCAAGAGCACCGACACCTACAAACGAACTTCGTCAGGCTGGCGATGCAGCGATCGACAACGAAGAATTTTCTGACATGTCACCTGACCCATCAATAGAAGAAATCCAAAGAACTATCGGCGACTCAGACCGCCTTGTCCGGGCTATCTTCTCGGGCCGTCGTCGCAATATGCAACCTGAGTTCGACAAGATCGAATTGCGACCAATAAAGATGCACGACAAACTGCTGCTGCAGATGACAACGATTAGTAACTCAAAATCAAAAACCCAAAATTTAGAGTTCGATCAATTCGATTGTCTTGATTTGATCACGTCCGGATATGCCAATTGCCTAGTTGAGTCAACTGACTTGACACTCACAATGAGATTCACTAAAAAAGGCGTGCCGATGATTCATCGATCGCAACGTGTTTTGACTCAAAACACGAATCATGATCGACAAAAGAAACGGTTACTCGATTCGAAATCAGAATTCTTATTAAAAGTCGGCATTACAGATCGCAACGGGACGATAAAACCATCGATGCGAGATAAATATTTGCAAATTGAAGAATTTCTCCGAATATTGATGCCTACTCTGCGCGATGAGATTTCAAGTGGTCGTCTGCAAAAGCCAACATTTCAGAATCCGATCACAATCTTTGACCACGGTTGTGGCAATGCTTACCTCACTTTTGCGGTTCACAGCTACTTGGTCGAGCAAGATTTTGCCAATACTGTCATTGGCATTGACCAGCGCGACGAAAGTCGCTTACGAAATACAACTATCGCATCAGACCTAAATCTCGGCGAATCAATTGTCTTTCGCGCTGAAAAAATAGCCAAGATAGGCCCTGAGAAAGTTGACCTAGCTATCGCCTTGCACGCTTGCGATACGGCGACAGATGACGCGATTGCTTGGTCGATTAAGAATCAAGCGCAAATTCTGCTCGTGTCCCCTTGCTGCCATCACGACTTGCAGTCTCAACTGGACAAAGTCTCCGAGCCTTGGTCGGTAGTTACCAAAAACGGAATCATGAAAGAACGTCTTGGAGATATTCTGACCGACTCTTTACGAGCTCAGATTCTAAAATTGCACGGCTATCGCACCGACATCATTGAGTTCATTGGCGATGAACATACGCCTCGAAATCTGTTGATTCGCGCTGTACTAACTAAATCAGCGCCCGAAGCAGATGAAAAGGTCAAATATGACGAAATGCTGCGCATTTGGTCGGTAAGACCACGTCTTGCCGACCTACTCGGCTTCAAATAACCGCGTCTGATTCGGGCATAAACCTGAGGAACCGAATTATCACTCGCCACTAAGCGTGGACCTAGAACCGTTCAATTAAGCGCTTTTCTTGTTCATTGACCAGAAATACCACTCATAGTGGTGAACTGAATTTTTTAAGTGAGAAATCTCTCAAGTTTTGCCACCCGGTGCCGATCCCTTATGCGGATCTCACAAGGGAGCAAAAATGTCAGACAAAGCCAAATTTCTTAGTTCGGTAGTAATTGCATCAATTCTTAGTCTTGGACTTTCAGTTCCATCGGTTAACGCTGCAACTTCAGCCTTGCCGGTCTACGGTGACTCAAGCACCACAGTTTTGCGTCTGCAAGAGGCTCTAGTCGCCCGCGGCTTCACTCTTAAGGGTGGCGTCGACGGAATCTTTACAACGAACACGCAGCAGACACTAAAGAATTTTCAGAAAGCTGTTGGGTTTAAAGCAACGGGTCGACTCGACGAGCGCACAGCCGCATTTCTTGGTTTAATCGCAGCTAACCAACCAGCGAAGATCAAAGTAAAGGCAGTTTCAAGTGTCGCTAGTAAGCCAGTCGCGGTCGCTCCAGCGCAGAACTCAGTACCAATTGCAACACCAGTTACTGCGACACCAGTTACTGCGACGCCGGATGTTGCGACACCGGTTGTTGCTCCAGCAGTCGCACCTGCTGCAGTGTCTGTTGTAGGAACACTGTCGATCGACACTCTTCCGGCTCGCGGTCAACGCAGTGAGGCAGTTCGATTGGTCCAGCAAAAACTGATTGAAAACTCAATCGAGGTTAAAGGTGGCGCCGACGGAATCTTCGGTGTTGCCACAACCATCTCACTTACCAATTTTCAAAATGCGCGTGGCTTGAATCCAACTGGTGCAGTTGATTTGCCTACAGCAATCGCACTGGGTGTTTTACCAGACATGGCAACTCTTGGTTTTCCGCAGATCAGCGTGTTTCCAACACAGGGTCGCTGCTCATTTGTAGATAGTTGGCACGAAAGTCGATCAGGTGGTCGTCTTCATATTGGTGTTGACATTGTGGGACCTAAAGGCTTGGCAATCTATGCAGTAACTGATGGCACGATCACAAAAATGTACGGCGCCGAATCAAAACTAAGCGGCAATGCCCTTCGTTTGACTGCGGCTGATGCAACATATTTCTTCTACGCTCACCTTGACTCGTTCGCACCAGGCATAACAGTTGGCTCGGTTGTAAAAGCTGGGCAAATTGTTGGATACATGGGTGCATCTGGTAACGCAGGCGGCAATTCACATCTTCACTTTGAAATTCACCCAGGTGGTGGCGAGGCAGTCAACCCATATCCAGTTGTTAAAGCTGTCGATGCATGTCATGTAACGGAAGTGCTCCCACAACCGTAAACATCTGCACGATCGAGTTGTGGTGGAGAGGTGAGATCCTCCGCCACAACTCAACTAACTAGCGTCGGTTAATAAGAACGATCTTCGGCTGGGATGTGTTCAAGATCTGAAAGCGGCGAGAGTGCGAATGTATAGCCGTCACCAATTTTAAGAGCTTCGAGTTTGGTGATTGATGCGTGACCTAAAACAAATCGTTCCCATTCCCACGGGGTTGGGGTTAAACCGAGAAGATGACAAATCACGGTGCTGTTTGTGCCCGCGTGGGCGACACACGCAATTCGCTCGCCCGGATCTTCGATGTGCCAAACAGGTAGCTCATGTTCAATTCGATAAACACCATGTTCGGCCAAAAACTTTTCAGCACCTAAATGGATTCGAGCAACAAAGTCTTTAACCGGTTCGCCACCTTCAAGACCATGCCACCGCTCGCGAGCGTTGCGCGAGCGCTCTTCTTTATAAGCCTTTGCAGCACGTTCACCCGGCGAACCGTGCCAAATCGGACTTCGAATCTCTTCGAGCCACGGCTGAATAACCTCATCACGCTTAAGTGCCGAAAGAATTGGCTCTGCGGTCTGTCTGGTACGAAGCAGCGGAGATACAAATATGTGGTCAAACCTTTCGCGCGATAAACGCGCTCCAAGAAGAGATGCCTGCCGACGACCCAACTCAGTTAGCGGCGGATTATCAACGCATAAGTCGTCTTTGACCCATTGTGGTTGCGCATGACGACAAAGGAATAGTTCCATCGCAAAACACTATACCAATGAGTGGTTCTATTCATTCTCCAAAGCACTTGCTACATCAATTTTGACATCGCATAAATCAAAAATTTTCTGCAACATATCCCAATAGGTCAGATCGACGATCGAAGAATCACCAGAGGTCGCCGCAAGAAGTGCACTACCAACACAGTTCGCCTGGTCATCAGTGATTGCCAAACCAAAACGTTCGACGACTACATATCCGAATGCTCGCGCAATAGAATCTTCATTGTCAGCACTCGCATCTAAATTGTTCTCATCATCGCCAAGATTTACTGGATCTGGCAATGTTGAACCAACATTAGGAAATTGATTGACAGCATTACCGATCTCGAGCGAACAGTTATCTGAAATGTATCTCGCAAAATCTGCTTGCGCATTTTGAATCTCGTCGCTCGCAAGTCTGACACCAGCGCTTGTCACTGCCGCATCTTGATTTGCTGCCGAACCATCCCAATCGATTTCCCCCAAAGCGTCTGACAATGAACCGTAGGTATTGAGCAGCAGTTCTATCTCGGTCTTGATTTCACGCGGAGCGACATCATTAAACGCTTGCAAATTTGCGACAACTTCGAACATGGTGTCACGAATCTGCCCTGCTGAAAGCGAAGCTAAATCTGCCAGCACCGTAGCAACATCTGCACTCGCGACATTCCAGCGACTACTCAATTGACAAACTGAACGTGTTTCTGCACTTTGTCCGCACGCAACCAAACCAAGCGAACTCAAAAAGCAGAAAAGCGAAAAAAAGATCCTGAACCTACGAATCGAAATCACCGCGCTTCCTTTACCGAGGTTGCCGACAGCCATTGTGCGTAGATTTTCGCATATTCACCATTGGCACGTAGCAATTCATCGTGTGCACCATCTTCAGTTACAACGCCGCCCTCTAAAACAATGACACGATCTGCACGGGCCGCAGTTGACAAACGATGCGCAATAGAAATTGTCGTACGACCTTCTGATATCGCGCGAAGAGCCTTCGAAAGTCGCACTTCAGCGACTGCGTCAACGGCTGAAGTTGCCTCATCCAAGATGAGAACATCAGGATTAGTTAAAGCTGCGCGTGCAAGAGCAATCAGTTGCCGCTCGCCTGCCGAAATAGCCGAACCGCGCTGACCGACAAAAGTGTCGAGACCCAACGGCAGGCTCTCGACCCAATCGGTTAGCTCTAGTTGTTCTATGACTCTTTTCAGGTCTGATTCACCACAAGTTGGACTTGCAAAGTAAAGATTGTTTGCAATGCTGTCAGCGAACAAGAACGGCTCTTGAGGCACAACAACCAACCGACGACGCAGTTCGTCGTTAGCAATCCGTTTCAGATTTACACCGCCAAGCGAAATCGAGCCGAGAGTAGGGTCAGCAAACCGAGCAATTAATTTGGCCAATGTTGTCTTGCCAGATCCTGACGATCCGACAAGGGCAACATGTTGCTGCGCAACAATCTTGAAATTTATGTGACGCAGAACTGGCAGATCATCATCACTATTGTCTAAGCGCGAACTATAAGAAAAACTGACATCGTTCACATCGATGCTCAAAGGAATATTCGGTAACGGCATGGGTTTCGACGCCGCTATTGGACCAGTAGGTGTATCAAGGACAGCCAAAACTCGACGTAACCCGGCGACTGCGGTTTGAGTTTGATCCACAACTTCGGTGAACTCTGCGATCGGTTCTAAAAACCGATATGTCAAAAACACAAAACCAACCATCGAACCAGCAGTTAAACCACTGTCAACGCCACGGAATATGCCTACAGCGATAATGGCAACAATTGTAAAAACAGCAAAGACTTCTCCAGATGGAAACAGAAACGCCCCTATCACACCTGCGCGAATCTGCGAGTCGGCTCGCTTTCGAACAGCTTTTTTGCTTCGAGCAACCATTGGTTGATGCGCTTGATATGCCTTCAATGTCTCTGTACCTGAAATTAATTCACTCACTGAGCCAAGCAGTTCAGCATTGTGTTCTCGAGCCAAGTCATAGGCCGCAACTAAACGTTTTTGTAAGTTACGAAGTACGAGGAACAATGGAGCTGATACGGCAAACGCAACTAGAGCCAAAATCCAGTCGTATGCCAACATCACACATGCAACAACAAACATGAGCGAACCGTCGAGCAACCAGACCAACGCGCCCCAAGAGAAAAACATCGTCAAGGTTTCGATATCACTCGTCACTCTTGAAACCAGAGCACCCCGACGCTCTTCATTATGGTCGGCAAGACTCAAACGATGAATGTGATCAAATAGCTTCACTCGCATCAAATAAAGACCTTCTTCTGCCCCGACACCTAGACGCAACACTGCTTGACGCAACGAAAAAGCAGCGATAACTACGGACACTGCGGCAATTGCACACATTTGAAGAATAAAGTCCAACCGAATATTGCCAGGCCGTAAACCTTTGTCGATTGTTTGTTGCATAAGGACTGGCACCACAACTCTTGCAAGCGAACCGACAAGAGCGAACAAAAATGTCAAGCCAATACCCTTAGCCAAAGCCGGCGCAACATTGAAACCTCTGTTTAGGGTTCGAGCAGTATCGAAACGGCCAATTGGTTCGTTCATTGCCTGTCCACTTCTAAATATCTTTTCTGTCGTGTTCAAAGGCGCTTATCAAGAGCCGATATGGTTCACTATTTTCAAGAAGAGACTCATGCGTACCCTGATCAACGATCCGACCATCAGCCATGAAGAAAACCTCGTCAGCCAATGCAATAGTTGAAGGGCGTGAGGCAACGATAAGCAAAGTGCGACCAGTTGAAATACCTCGAAGACTTGATATCACGTTTGACTCGGTTTTCGGGTCGAGAGCTGATGTGGTGTCATCAAGCAATAGAACGGGTCGATCTTGGGCAATCGCACGTGCCAGGGCCACTCGTTGCCTTTGTCCGCCACTGAGACTGACACCCCGCTCTCCCATCACCGTCTCAAGACCTTGTTCGAGATCACCAATAAAGTCTTGGCACTGCGCAGCCGAAATTGCTTTCGTCACTCGTTCGCTGCTGATGTCTGCGTCAAGGGTGATGTTGTACCGAAGAGATTCTGCAAACAAGAACGCTTCTTGAAATACAAGCGCGACACCACCTTCTTTCACCGCCAAAGAGCCCGAAATTGGTTCGATCAAACCAGAAATTAAATGCAACAGAGTTGATTTGCCACAACCCGTCGCGCCTACGAGTGCAACGACTTTACCCTCTTTGATTTTCATTGAAAGATTTTTCAACACCGGAGAGCCATCTTGATGGCTAAAACAAAGTTCGTTAATTTCAATTGCAACGCCAGTCTGGGCTCGATCTATTTTCAAAATTGGATCTGCCAAAAGTTCTTCATCTAAAACCTCTCGAATGCGACGCCAACCGGCAACCGAATGCGGAATCTCAGAGAACAAATAGCCGATTATTCGAAGTGGAAAAATCAATAAAGTAAACAAATATATAAAACTCGACAAATCGCCAACACTCATATCGCCTGACTTCACGCGAAACGCTCCGAGCACAATAAGCAAGATATTTATCAAAGTCGGAACAACATCCAGCATCGCCTCAAACACAGAACGAACACCGATTGCGCTAATTCGCGCATCCTTCAACCGTGACGAAATTCTCGCCAGCTTCTCTGTTTCGCGTCCTTCAGCACCAAAAGACTTGACAACCATGACACCATCGAAGCTCTCGTGAACAGCCTCAGACAACGTGCCTAACTCTTTTTGTGCAACATTGTAAAAACGATCAATGCGACGTTGATAACCAATATTTAGTGTAAGCAGAATCGGAAACACGACGATGGCGAGAAGTCCGAGTGGTATATCGACGTACAGCATCCAACCCGCTGAGACGACCATCATCACTAGCACCGATGTCGAAAATGGCAGAGGTGCCAAGACTGCAACGGTTGCGTCTGCATCGACGCCACAACGCGCAACAATGTCGCCAGTCATCCGTTGCCGATGCCATTTAACGGGCTGTTTGACTATGTGATCGATAACTTTTTCAGTGATGGTTTCACACGTTCGCCATTCGGTTCTTCCAGCGAAACTTCTTCGCACCACCACACCGAGAGCTCTCAACAGACCAATACCAATAACAATGACAGAACCTGCAATCAGGGCCACGAGATCGACCTCACCCTTTTCGAATCGAACCAAGATAACTCGATCAATCATCCACTTAAGACCAATAGACGAGGCCACCGTACAAATGGCAAACAGTGCAGCCCCCGAAACTGCAATTACAAACAGGCGCGGATGAAAACGAACTATCTGGTTGACAAGCTTTGCGGCCTCACCAAGTCTGCCCTTTGCATCTGCCTTGGCTGAGTCTCTAGTCACAATCGCTTCATCTACAAAACTCACCACATAGTTCTATCACTAGAGCACATCACGTATCGTTGTAGCAATGAAATTCGTATTGCGAACAATTGTCGCAACGGCAATCGCGTTGATTATCGCAATGTGGGTTTACGCACTATTTTTTGCCTCAAAAGAGTCAGTGAATAAATTCGGAGATCGTTCTTGGGCAAGCCGCGCACAAGAGCGATGTTTAGTCGCCAGAGAACAGCGAAAGAGTTTGTCTGATTACAGAATCGTTGATTCGTTGGGCCAAGACGCACTCGTCGAGCGTGCAGCATTGATTGATCGTGCAACAGACACAATCGAGAGTTTCGTTAAAGAGTTTCGCGACGGACTTCCCACAGATGCCAAAGGTCGCGAATTAGTCGGGCTCTGGCTCAATGATTATGAGATATACATTGCCGATCGAAGAGAGTTCTCCAACAATTTACGAGCCGGGATAAACGAGCAATTCGCCGAAACGCCGATTGAGGGATTGCCGATCAGCGAGAAAATTGCGACATTTGCCGCCGATAACGAGATGTCGTTTTGCAAACCGCCAATCGATCTCTCGATTTAAAAATGTATCTTTGCTGACCATCCAGAGTCTTGCGAATATTGACGAATGATTCTGGCTGGCGCACCAACGGCAACACAAAAATCAGGCAAGTCTCCGGTCACTACCGAGTTTGCACCTACGGCGACATTTTTACCGATTCGTGACCCAGGCAAAACGACAACGCCATGCCCTAGCCAAGACCCACTGCCGATTGAAACTGGTCGCTCGGGTTGACTCTGTTGCGATATCGGACGCTGAACATCTTCATAACCGTGGCTCTGATCAGTTATATAAACGTGATGTCCCGTCCACACATCGTCGCCAATGTCAATTGATAAATGTCCAACAATTCCCGAACCTCGGCCAATCAAACATCTGTCGCCGATCTTCACGACAGGATCAGTTAGACACTGCTGACCAGGCACCATGCCTGCCGAAAGCGCTACATGTTCTCCGATCATTGTTCCCTCGCCGATATGTATGTACCGCTCATTGAAAATAGTTGTGAACGGAAACAGAATTATCGACCCTGCACCAAACTTTCCAAACGACGCTGCCTTTTTTGAATCTGGGCTGATAGCCGACTTGAACTTAAACTTCTGCCAAAGTATTGATACAAAATCATCAATCATGTTTCTAAGCACCTAATTAGCGTAATCAAGTCGTATTAGATTGAAAGAGTGATTCAAATCTCCAATCGGTATGGAACTTTTTCAGGCTCTAAATACAACAACCACGTTGATGAGTTTCTTGGCATCCAATACGCTCGGGCCGAACGCTTCGAAGCACCTGTCGACATCGAAAAGTACAGCGAGATTGTCGAGGCCAATTCGTTTGGGGCACAATGCCCTCAGGTGCCAGGCTTCATGGAAGAAATTCTCAAAACAAAAGAATTGCCTACCTCAGAAGAATGTCTTTACTTAAATATCTGGAGGCCATCTGAAGTCAAGTCGCCTCTTCCAGTTCTGTTCTGGATTCACGGTGGCGCATACACCAATGGCACTGCCGCTACGAGTTGGTATCACGGTGCAAATCTCGTAGAACTTGGCGATGTCATAATCGTCTCGATCAATTATCGTCTTGGTCCGTTCGGTTTTATCGCAGCCCATAATTGGGGTCTCCTCGATCAGATAAGTGCACTGCGCTGGGTGAATAGAAATATCGAAAGCTTTGGTGGTGACCCAACCAATGTCACAATCTTTGGCGAGTCTGCTGGTGGAAGCAGTGTTGTCGCACTTACGGCGTCGCCATCGACAAAAGGTTTAATCACAAAAGCGTGGGCGATGAGCCCATCGCTGCTTCAGTTGCGCACACAGGCAGAAGCTGACGAAGCGATGACTACATTATTTGAGATTGCACGCGTCGATTCACTAAACGGTCTTAAAGGATTAACAACACAACAAATTATAGATGCAACCGCTCAGATGTTTTTGAACCTCGATAACTACATCTCGACGTTCAGTCCAACACGTGGTGGCTCTGCGCTTCCCGAAAATGTTTACGAGTCTTCGGCAAAGTCACAAGTGCCACTTGTTGTGGGTACAAACCGTGACGAGAATCGACTTTGGGCAGCCTTGAATCCTCAGCCGTTAGAGATTTCTGGTGCTAAAGAATATTTCGATCAAGCATTTAAAGAGTTCTCACCAGATGCTTGGACAATCTACGAACAACATATGGGTGAGTCATCTCCAGTTCAAATGGTTTCTTCAATGCAAACTGATCGTCACTTTCGCGTTCCAGCATGGCAGCTATGTGATGTAAGAAGCGAAGTTGACAGTAATACGTGGATGTATTGGTTCACATGGCCGACCCCAATTTTTGACGGTGTTTTGGGTTGCTGCCATGCGCTTGACCTGCCATTCATGTTCAGCAATCTCGACAAACCCAATGTTGAGTTGTTTACCGGCGCTGACCCAGTTCGTTCGAAGATATCGGGACACTTCACAACCGAGCTACTCAAATTTGCGAAAACAGACAAAGTTTCGTGGCCGAATTACACGTCGTCAGTAAGGAGCACTTTACGGATCGACGTCGAAACCGAAGTGCTATCAGAGCCCGACCCAGCTATTCGAAACCTTTGGAAACAAATCTCTTAAATTCGCTCTGGCGCGAATCATCCGAATATTTAGCAATAGGTAGACGCGCTTTAGACACAGATCTGCAGTGTGATGTGGCGATCATCGGTGGCGGCTACAGCGGATTATGGACGGCTTTTTATCTCAAACAGTTCGCTCCAGATTGCCGAATTGCGGTTCTTGAGTCAAATCAGATCGGCTTCGGAGCAAGCGGTCGCAACGGTGGATGGTGTAGTGGCTTCTTGCCGGTTTCGCTTGGCGAACTTGAAGCGAGTCATGGACGACAGGCAGCTATTGAGATGTATACCGAGAGTTTTCGAACACTCGACGAAATTGAACGTGTGATCAGCGATCAAAAGATTAATTGCGATTATCACCGCGGAGGAACAATCAACGGTGCGACTAATTTGGTCCAGAAGGCACGCATCGATGCCGAAGTATCTGAAATGCGTCGTTTCGGATTTGATGAAAATGACTACAGAATTATCACTACCAACGAGTTGTCGTCACGAATCAAGATTTCTGGTCTCGCTTCTGCCTCGTACACGCCACATTGTGCTGTGTTGAATCCGGCGAAATTGGTGCACGCACTTGCGAACGCGGTTGAAAGATCTGGCGCAGAAATCTACGAAAATACGAATGTGGTTGAATATTCTTCAGGCCGTGTTAAAACCGACCGCGCGATTTGTAAAGCGGGCGTCGTGATTCGAGCAACCGAAGGTTTTACTCCCCGATTAAAGCGTCACCGCCGCACACTTGCTCCTCTTTATTCGTATATGGTCGCGACCGAACCACTCAGTACACGTCAGTTATCAGATCTTGGTTGGCAAAATCGAGAAACATATCATGATGCACGAAACATGATTATTTATGCTCAGATCACAAAAGATAATCGCATCGCTTTTGGTGGTCGCGGCGCACCGTATCACTTTGCATCACGAGTGAAACCGCAATACGACACACATGCCGTCATTCATGACAAAATCATTCGGTCAATGCATAACGTGTTTCCTGTTTCCCGAGAAGTTGCGGTAACACACCGTTGGGGTGGCCCACTCGGAGTGCCTAGAAACTGGAGACCCTCAGTTAATTTCGACAAGAAAACTGGCCTCGGATCTCTTGGTGGTTATGTCGGCGACGGTGTTGCAGCAGCCAATCTTGCAGCACGCACACTCGCTCACCTAATTCAAAGCGACAATCATCCGCTCACCGGCTTACCTTGGGTCAACCACCTTTCACGCAAATGGGAATTTGAACCGCTGCGTTTTGTTGGTATCAACGGCTTGCTAAAGATCTCAGAGTCAATGGATAAATACGAGGCTCAACTCAACAAACCTGACAAAGTTCGGTCGTTTATTCTCAACAAATTCTTGGGCTGACAATCAAGAAAGAATCTCACTGAGATTTACAATTCGCTTTTCAGCAATGCTGATATGAGCCGCCTGCCCAACAGCGACGCTAATCAGACCGTCTTTGAGACTTACGCCAGCTTTCAGACCTTTGCGAATTGCGTCTTGCATCGCGCAATGCTCTAAAAAACTTGCTCCGCCATGAAAGCCAGGCACCACCCCATCTGGTTGGGTGACTTGAATTTCGACTACTCCGTCTCTCCCACCTTTTCGAGTACCAATTCGAACAACAGAATCAGGCATCATCGCTTCGATCTTCGCCTTGTCGCCGACCACACATATCTCTTGTTCATTCTGCGAACCCTCGGCAAACATCGACAGGTCGAGAGTTCCGCGCACTCCATTAGCAAAATTGACTACGACATATGCATTATCCAAAATATCCGAGCGCAAACCGTCATAAATTTCGTCCAAGTGATTTACGTCTTGACCGCCTGATGCATAAACGCTGACAGGTTGCGAATTCGCTATCAGTGACATCACATCAAAGAAGTGACAGCATTTTTCGACAAGTGTGCCACCGGTGTTTTTCGAGAACCTATTCCAATTGTCAATTTTTTTGAGAAACGGAAACCGGTGCTCACGAATGGCGATCATCTTGACAGCACCGCAACTACCAGATTCGACTTCTTCAATTAGACGACTTGTCGGAGCCATATAGCGATATTCAAGACCGACCCAAACGACCCGGCCAGGTCGCTGATGTTGCGTTTCGGATGCAATCATTTTCTGGCATTCGGCAATGTTTATGCCCAGAGGCTTCTCGACTAACACATGCACACCAGACTTAATTACATCGTCAAAGATCGCAGAATGCGTATGATTCGGCGTTGCGATTACAACTACATCTAATTGTTCATCGGCGAGCATTTCTCGGTAGTCGACATAACTTGTTGCTTCGGCGACGAGATGTTTGGCGTTTGTCCTGCTTGTCTCGTGCGTGTCTGCGAAGGCCACAACTGCACATCCATTGATCGCCTGAAGGTTTCTGATGTGCTCGCAACCCATCATGCCCACACCAATAACCCCATACCGCAAGACAT
>ERZ889217.1285-NODE-1285-length-13079-cov-5.298679_pt1 | contig 13079 bp, 8 predicted proteins | sample MGYA00521098_ERZ889217 | MGnify/ENA primary metagenome ERZ889217 (study PRJEB32303, sample SAMEA104408613) | aquatic metagenome | biome: Brackish water; feature: Pelagic; material: water | place: Baltic Sea | collected 2014-06-10T22:04:00 | depth 2,362 m ...
CGATGCCCATGCCAGGTTCGCCGATGCCACCTGGATCGCCGATGCCCATGCCTAATGCACAACCGGTTGATTCAAATGCTGCGCCTGCACCTAGTGCCCCTCCTGTAACTTCAACTGGGAATCATTTTGAAACCTTACCATTACGATTTGCAAAAGTGATGCAAAAAAGTAACGCAGGTATCATGGTTGTAGGTGTAGATTTGGGTGAATTAGCTGCGGTTATTCCCGTTATATCTACTTCTTTAAGCACATATAAAACCGCAGGAGGGGCACCAATTCCACCCGATGTTGTGAATCAGTTGAAGACTTTGTCTAAGCTTGAATATGCGGTAATAGAGATTGCAAAAATGGACCCCGACAATCAAATTTTTTCTGTAGTTGCAGTTAGCCGAGATCGTAAAGTCGGGTCTGATTTTGCAAAACTTGTGTTCCCGTTGATTAATAGAATGCCCCTTGCCTTAAAAGCAGCCAAATTAGAAATAAGTGTTGATACCGAAGATAAAACGGGCGGTGATCCCTCTGTTCCCGTTAACTCTAGTATTTCCTCTCCTGGTTCAATAACTGGTTCAGCAGGTGGGAGCGAAATTGTAAAAGAGGGCGCCAACGGTATGATAAAAGCTACTGCATCTTATGATTCGCAAACAGGAAATATGGTAATGGGGTTTTTAAGCCAATTGCACATCCCTCCTGCAATGTTTAAGTCTAATGAAGTAGCTCTCGGAGAATACCTCGTAACCTTGAAAAACAGTTTCGAAACCAAAGTGATTGGTAAAAGTGCCGACCCTATTTCCAAGGCCATCATGGGGTATGTAAACGATAAAAAAGCATTCCCTCGAGGTACAGCGGAAGAATCAACCAACAATAAGAAGTTTGGATTGAAAATGGCGCCTGACAAAAGAGTAGGGTGGATCGTTGAATTACTGCCTTACTTTTCGAATGGTGATTACGTCAGTTTTGCGAAATTAGTTGATAAAGGCAAATCATGGAGCGATCCGAAAAACCATCAGGTTGCGCGTATTTTTATTCCCGATCTTCTTTATGCAACCCCTATTGAAGGAACTGCTGTTTCCAGCAATGCTGATCAACCAGGAATAACTAATTTTGTTGGGGTTTCAGGAGTGGGATATGCCTCCGGTGAGTATTCTTCCGACAATAAAAAATCTGGGGTTTTTGGTTATGAGCGCATTACAAAAATCGAAGATATCAAGGATGGCGCTGCAAATACCATTGCTCTGCTGCTTATAAAGCAAAACAAGAATCACCCTTGGATAGCAGGCGGCGGCGCAAGTATCGTAGGTATTTCTGATGGCCCCGATGCCTTGGCCCCTTTCTTGGTCCTCGAAAAAACTAATCGAAATAAAGAGAAAGAGTACACCGGGATTGCGATCATGGCTGATGGTAAAATCCGTGAAATCTCTAGCAAGATCTCCCCAGAAATCTTTAGAGCTATGTGTACCATTGATGGTGGTGAGAAAATCGACAACCTTGATGCGATAGCACCTGTCGTCAAATAACAGGATTAATAATCGTTAAAGCGTGAGGGGGTAAAACCCTTCACGCTTTAATATTTTTTAACGCACTAAAAACTAGAGTCGGGTGATTCGATAACTCGGATGATCAGGCGAGAAGAGTTCGGGAAGCAATCTTGCTCCAAGGCCCGCTCGGGTAGGTAATGCAATATGCCCTTTTTCAATTTTAATTGGCTCATCTATCAACAGTGGATAAAGAGTTTTTATGTGGGCCCTAACTGTTTCTTGATAAGTCACATTGGTGCAGGATGCTGAAATCTGCAATCCAGAAAGCAGAGTTAGTGGGCCGGTACAATCATGCATGAGTGCAGGCACATTAAACACTTGGGCGAATTCTGCGGCCCTTCGAGTTTCACTAATTCCACCAACCCAAGTAGGATCTATCATCACATAATCTGCAGCTTTTTGAATCAGCACCTGTCGGTATTCTTCGCGGCTAACCAGCATTTCGCTTACTGCGATTGGTACTTGCGCTCGATTGCGAAAATCAGCAATGGTATCAACGCAGTCAGGCCGGATGATATCTTCCATCCAAAGCGGTTTAATCTCGCGCATTGATTCAGCTATTCGAAGCGCAGCAGGTAGTGAAAAGAACCCATGGCCATCGAGCATCAGTTCCATTTTAAGGCCGACCCTATTGCGGATATCGTGCAAGGGTTTTAATGCCTGTTCAAGATCGGGCCAAGAAATCCGGAGCCCACCCGACTTTAAATAAACTTGATCAAGAGACCAAGTTTTCATCGCAGTGTAACCTTCAGAAAGAAGTTCTTCTGCAAGATCTGCAGCGTGGTAAACGCTATTGTAATTATCTTCAAGAGGGCCTGGTTTGCCAGGGTCGCCATGGCCTGGCCAACCCTGAGCATCAGGCGAATCTTTAGGCCTACGCCCATAAGAAGGCCCACCACAACTATTGTAAACTGGGATAAGGTCACGAACTGGGCCACCCAAAAGTTTCCATATGGGCTGTTTAGTAAGTTGCCCTAGAATGTCCCAAAGTGCGAGGTCGATCGCAGAGATCGCTCGAAGTTCACATCCTCGTGCACCAAATGCGGAGGCCCGTTCATAAAGAAAGCGCCAATGGCTTTCAATCGCAGTGGCATCCGCACCTAATAATCTGCGGGCCATCCAGTCGTGCAAAGTAGCTGCAACAGCGTGTGGAATATAGTATGACTCGCCATGGCCAATTACGGGGGTGCCATCAACTGTTCCTGCATCGGTGTGAATCCGCAGAAGTACCAGCCCTGCCATGATGTCGTGTGGGACAAGAGTTTCGATTGCGACAATTCGGGGGCCGTTGCGAAAAGCGTGCTGTTGAGTAGGGCCCGATGCGCGGGCAATATAATCTGAATGATCAGATTGTTTGTTGGAAGTACTCAAGCGCAATCCTCTTGGATTGGAGTTCGAACTGTTCTATGCAATAACAATTCGAACCCCAAGCTATGTTTTTGACTGATATCATTAAGCCTGTTTGGGCTGTAACTTTGCAGGGATGCTACTGGTTTTGGAAGCCATTCTGCTGCTTAGCCAATATTGCCTGGGGATAAGGCCAACGCCAATAAGCCCAAGTTGGCTGAGCCAAAAAGCGGTTAGCCCCCAGGCGAGTTGATCATTAAAACCATAGGCGTGAAGCCCAACGCCAAGTTGGTTGGTGCCAAACCATGACCAACCAGTGACCATGTTTCCAGCGATTGCTAAGAGTGCAACACCACGGCTTTTAGCCATGCCTCCCCAGCGTGCATGAAGAATGATTGCGTTCCAAATCACGATAAGTAAAGCGCCATTTTCTTTGGGATCCCAGCCCCAGAAACGGCCCCAAGATTGATCGGCCCAAATGCCGCCCAGCACCGTCCCTACAAAACTGAAAAGCATTGCAAAACAAACCACACCATAAATCATTTGTGTCAGAGATTTGTCGCGTTCAGGGGTAAGTGTGGTGGTTACTAAGCCCATAACCACATAGATGATGCCTAGAAAACCTGCGACGAATGTTGCGGTATAACCCAGCGTTACGCAAGTAACATGCGTTGCGAGCCAGAAATTGGTGTCGAGAACTGCTTGCATCATTTCTAAAGTGTCGCCTTCAGCAGAAAGATGCTGTGCGATTAAAAGAGTCAAAGAGCCAGTGATAGAGCCAACAATATTACCAATGCCATTTTTATAAATACCCTCGAGCATAAGGCAGCCAAGAACGCAGCCCCAGCCGATGAAAATTGCAGAGGAATAAAGGTTGGTGACAGGTGGCCTACCTTGGATATACATTCTGGAACCAAGCGCCCAGGTATGAACAAGAAGGGTTAGAATGCAAAGCCAGAAAGCGGTTTTGTTGAGCGTTGCAGGCGCAGTGACCCATGCAAAGCATGAAATCAAAAAGACGAAAAGGTAAACGACAATGCAATGATAAAAAGGTGAGAAGTGATTAAAGAACACTTCGAAACCTGAGATTTCAGATTGTGCGGGCAATTCTTTAGTGATGAGTTCTCGGTATTCGATGAGCGCCTTGTTGAAATTCAGAGGCTCATTTTTAAGGTAGGAAAGAAGCATTTGGCCGAACACGCTTACAGTGGGATTCATGCTAGCGTTTGGGTCAGCTTGGTTGGCATTACGAGATTCGAGTGCAGCTTGCATGAAAGGTTTCCAATCTTCACCTTTGCCCGCGGGGATCACCAAGGGGGTCTGCAAGGATGCGATTTCCATGTAAGATTGCAAGTGATGAGCTAGCTGTAAAACGCTTTTGTCGAAAGCATCTTTCTTGGCGTTTTCTTTTTGATCCGCAGCTTTGCCTGCCTTTTCGAGTTCACCCATTTGAGGTGCGAATTCTTCGATCGAGTAACGAAGTCCGGGTCTGGGTTGCAAGGCTAAAAGGCCAAGAAGTTGATCGTTTTCAATGCGAAAAACCTTGTGTTTTTCTGCTATATGATTGTCTGAAAACCTGCTGGTCATTACATCAAGCAGCCAACGTACTGCAGGTTGTCTTTTGTCTTTTTCACTTAAAGATGAGTAGGCTTTGTTTTCTTCAACCGTTCGGGAACTTTTGTTCTTAAGGGTGGTAAGTTCAGTCTTTTCTTTTTCACTTATGTCGGGCTTGAATGTTTGAAAACCATCGTTCATCACCATGAGTGAAACGCGTGCGAAGGTATCCATGGGCTTAACGCGCCCACGGTCTACAATAGGCAGCCTTGCAAATTCTTGAATGTGGAATCCTTCTACGGGATCCACAGGTTGTGCAGCTTGAAAGTAGAAATAGGTGAATCCAAGAATTACTGCAATTGCTGGAACGATAAGGTTAGGTTTATGCATTGGAATTTGCCCTCTGTTTGAGGAAAGTATTAAGGTGCATGCCAAAATGAAGGAGCATGCCAAACGAAACAACCAGACAGGAAAGGTAAGGCATAATCCAGCCTGGATTTCTGACAACTTGAAGGATGGTGCCTTTATCGTTTGGAAGGAAACCAGATTGATAGAAAGTTTCGCCATCGTAGCGAAGCGGGTTATTCATGGAGATAAGTGTTTCCCTGTTTTCGTTAAGGCTTTCGTTAGACAGTTTGATTTTGCTGGAGAAGTTTTTTGGGGTATTAGTGCCTAGGTAGCGCTCGTGTTTGAATTCGATGAGTTCCATGGAGAAAGGTTTGTAAGATCGTTTAAACCTTAGTGCCATCTCTGTTTTGGTTCCATCTTCCGTAATAACCGATTGCGTTGGTTTTAAAGAAGAAAGGGAAAGCCATATGGAGGCAAGATAAGTGCCTACGCTTTTGCCTGTTTTTTTATCGATCAGGTTGATGTATGCGGAAGGCAGGTCGATTTTTTGATCTTTATCGGTACCCGAAGCCTCGTTCTTTTCGTTGGCCCGAATTCGAACGCCATCCCCAATGTTAGCGAGATTAGCAATCTCTTCTTTTTTATCAGGGTCGATTTCTTCGACTGAGGAATTATTCATGTACTTGATGATTTCGATGTCGAAAGGAAGAAGAGGGGTAGAAATCTTTCCTCCGGTCCTAAGAAGATGGTTTGGAATTACCACTACTTTTTCTTTTTTAGGAATCGACATGTCCGAAAAAGCAAGTTCAGGGCCGTTGACTTTTCCCATGAAGCCCGAAGTTTCTTTTAGTTCAAGATAATTGGTTACACCACCTTGCTCGATCGTCATGTTTCCTTCTGTCGCAAAGATGCCGGTGATTAATTCACCCAGCATTAAAAGAATAATCCCTGCATGAATAGAAATGATACCAATGCGTTTGGTTGAAAATTTAAATCTTACTGCATGGGCCGCTAGTAAGTTTGCAAGCATGAGCCCGCCTATAGTCCAACCGCCCGGAAATGGAAAAGAGCCTGGCCATTGCGCAGTAGGCGAAACCCAGCGGAAGGTTTGGCAAAATCGGGCGAACACTTGATTGGGGATGAACACATAAAAAGAGCGGAAGTAATCGCTTACCGCAGTCCAGATTGGGTTATCAACCTGAGCTAGAGTCCCTGCAAAAACCAAAATCAGGGAAAGCACAAATAACACCACGGTTAATTGCAGCGATGCAAGAGGCTTTAAAAGCTTCAAGAGGATGAATTGAGAATTTTTGTTAGGGTTGTATTTGTTGTTGTTTGGTTCGGTTTCGCTCATTATTTTGCTCCATCTGCAAATTGAAGAGAAGATACAAAGCTTTCGAAACTTTGCTTCTGCATTTTAACAACCGTATTTGGACCCTTCATCTTCACAAACCATGTGGTATCAGGTGTGCTTATTACCGCACCCAAAATCCGATCAGTGCTACCTTCGATATCAATGCATAATGCAACACTGGATTTTGTTTGAAGTTTGGTCAGCGCACTAGTGATCATTTCGGGCGATTGCGGCGCAAGGCCTACTTGTTGACGCCAACGATTGATGTTACTTTCCAACCCACCAGCAGGCCCAGCTAGAGGAGTAAGAGTGATGTCGGCTTTTCCAGCAGTTTCATTCACTTTGAATGTTGCAAGGCTCATCGCGGAATTAGGCACTTGCTCCCAAGTGTCTGGTTTCTTGAATTCCTTCACCCCAGGTGAGGCTTGATTTGAGGGCGGATTAGCGGGCATTTTCGGGAAAGATTTTGCGAAAGGTGGAGTCATTGCACCTTTTTTGCCTCCCGGCCCCGTGTAGTCTGCAAGTATTGCTTCAACACCCTGAATGGTTTCTTTTTTGATAACGGTTGGAAGGTCGCCCTCGGATACAGGCCCCAATCCTACTTGCTCGCGCCAACGATTGATGTTAGCAAGAATAGATCCCGCATCTTTGCCCAACTTAATAACAGTAAGTTCCAGCTTGGGATTTGCTTCGGGATCGATAAGGAAAGTGGCATAACGAAGTTCGTTGGTTTTGCCGGCTTTCCAATTGCTTGGGGCGTTCCATTGAATGGGTGGGGTAGAACCTTCCGCACTAAATCGAACGGTACGAACAAAGGTTTCAAAGTCTTCTGTTTTCGTAGAAAGTTTGCTAGCAGGGCCCATAAGTTTAAAGAACCAAGTAGAATCTCCCTTGGAAAATATGGCAGCCAACAAGCGAACGGGTTCACCTGTTGTGGAATTTCTTTCTGGTGGATCGAGTCGATTAACCTCGTAGGCTGTGATTTCTTCTTTTTTGCAACCTTGTGCTAGAAGGGTGAAAAAAAGTACCAAGCCAACTTTAAATAAATCCGTTACACTTTTTGTCATTCGATTTCCTGAAAAATATATCTTAGTAACTGTATTTTAGCTTAGGGCTGTAACTTCATGAAACAATTTAACGAAATAGTTTCTTCAATTTCTGGGGTTTGATTTTGTCGAGTGTTGTTCAACTTCAACTTCATGTTGATTACTTGGCTTTATAGTTCCGGTTTAGGAAGGCGGGTTTTTGGTGTCATCAAAACGAAATTCTTCATGAATCGGTCTTTCTTCACTTTGTCTGGTTCGGTCTCGCTGCATTAAAGCATATCTTCGGATTTGGTCATGTTTTTGAAAGGAAAAAGATGACCATAACCTAGCCCCATTCCATCCCGCAAGTAATAAAGCCAACCACCCAGCATTTAGGGTGCTATCTCCTAATTTAATTCCGGGACTGGGATTGCCCGTAATTGGTTCATAGAGCAAAAGTCCGCATCCGATAAGAATCCAGGTGGCACCCAAAAAAATATTCATGAACACAATCTCATTGTACTGTAAATGCAAACAGCTATTCTTATTATCTATCCAAACCCTGAAAGGTACAATCAAAATTATTTTGTTTGTACTGTAGATGTGTAATAATTGGCCCCTAGATCCCTTTTCCTTGTGGAGATTAAAATGCTGTTTGAAACACTTACCCCAGAGCTAATCAGTCTTTTACGCAAATATGACACTCCCACTATTTGTAATGTGGTCGAGTTGCTTGATTTAAGACCCAGATCTTCAGGCTATATGGATAAGCGAATTCAGGCATGTTTCCCCTCTCTTCCCCCTATGGTTGGTTATGCCAGCACTGCAACATTTAGGTCGGCTGCGCCACCAAGGGGTGGGAATGTGTATGCTGGGCTTTCTGGGCAACTCGAAGATTTTAAAAAGTTCCCTGGCCCTGCAGTTGTTGTGTTTCAAGATCTTGACGAACCTTCCGCATCTGCAACTTTTGGCGAAGTCATGTGCACCACCTATAAAACTTTTGGCGCTGCTGGCTTGATTACCAGCGGAACAGGTCGCGATCTTGATCAGGTTGCTGCAATTGATTTCCCTGTTTTCACTTCGGGTACCGCCTGCGCTCACGGCTATTGCCAAATCTTGGATATTGGAGTCGGCGTTCATGTTGGCGGAGTTACTATTTTTCCGGGTGACATTATTCATGCCGACAGAAATGGTGTAACCACCATCCCGCATGGCACCGCATCACTTATTGCCAATGCTTGTGCGGAATACATGGCTGCAGAAGCAGTAATCATGGATTATTTGAAAACAAACAAGCCCACGGTGGCAGGTTTTACTGCTGCAAGGGAAGAATGCAAGAAGCGAATTGATGCGTTGGGGGCAAGATTAACTGCGATGGTTTCGAAGAAGTAAGTTATTTCCCGAGGAAAGCGATCGAAACAAAAGTCGGCTTGTCGGTTGGGTTAAAAACAATCAAGGAGAGCATTCCGGGCTCTTTGTTTCGGAATGAAATGGAGGGCGCATCGCCTACATCATCTTCAAGTGCAAGTTGTTCATTGTTTTTATCCGTAACAGCAAGGTCGATGTCTTCGGAACCAACGCTACCCGAGGTGATAGCTAGGAGAGTGCTTTTACCGGAATCAAATTCGATGACTCTTGAACCCCCCGGCCCAAGGTTAAAAGATTGAGAGCTTTTCGCCTGGGCTCCATTGAGAAACTTGTACCCTTTTTCAGTAAGTATGGCGATTGCAGGGGTCATTTTTTTAGTGGCAGCGGCTTGATCATTTTGATTTGCATCATCGTTTTGATTCATTGCAAGGTTGTCATGATTTCTTTCAAGTAATTCATAAACATGAGAAATTTCGAGAGAAAAGTTCAACGCTTCGAGTGCAATACCCATCTTATCTGCGCTTTTTCTGATGATAAAAGTGTTGACTCCAACCACTCTGCCAAAATCATCGAAAAGCGGCCCACCGCTATTGCCCGGATTTAATGGCACAGTTACCTGCAAAAACATTGAATTCATCATTTTTCTTCCCACCGCAGAAATAATGCCATTACTTAGGGTGCGGGTTAGAATTTTATTTCCCCCACCTGGATGCCCGATCGCAAAAACATTTTCCCCCACCTGAGGAGTGTGCTTTTTAGGGGGAAGTGGAACAGGCTTGATAGATTGTTCTTCAAGCATATTTCGTGCGCCATGCACATCTATCAACGCAAGGTCTGAAGTCGGGTGAATATCTATGATGCGAGCAATTGTCGGGTTGATATCAAAACTTTTGTCTGCATCATTTTTGTCGCCAGTAAAGAACTTTACACTCACGCCTTTTTGTTTGGCACCATCAACCACATGCCTGTTGGTGATCACATAATATCGGTTTTTGAAGCTCACAAGAAAGCCTGATCCGGATCCCACGCCTGGGTTGATGATGAGAGGAACGGAAGGAGCAAGTTTAGAAAAGAGTTCTTGAAGAGGAAGTTTTTGGTCACCTGGAACAGCCGTACCCAGCATAGTTTTAGTTGGTTCAGAAGGGTTTTTGACGATCAATGTAGCAGCAGCGTTGGGGGAATCATTAAAGATGGGCGACAACCAGATGGTTCTGTTGCCATTCGTAGCAAAGGTTTTTAAAGCAGGCCAGAAATTGGCTTCAAGTTTGCCATCGGTTCGGAACGAAAAAATTGAATCACCCGAGGTTGCGTCTTTTCTTCCTATTGCTTTACACAAGGATTGGAACGAGGATGAAAAGCGAGCATTATCATTTTCATCATACCCAATTTTTTCGTCAAATAAGGATCCATAAAGCTTAAGTTTTATCGATTGATTGGAGATTTTTTCAGCCTCGATCCCATTGCTTGACAAGGGCTTTTCCTTTAATGCTTTTAATAAAGTAACAGCTTCGGGATTTCCCTTTAAAGGGGCTTTTCCTTGCTCCTGCCATATCTTTAACAAATATCCGAAATCGCTTAACGATTCATAGGTAAGCCAGTCGAGTACCATATTTTCAGGGGGTTGGTCTTCTGGGATGATTTTTTTAAATTCTTCTAATGCATCAAGAGGCAATTCCTTCAAAAGTTCTGCAGCTTTTTTTAGTAATCCCTGCCCACGCCTTTCGTATAAAAACAGCCTGATTTTTTCCTCTGCGGGTTCTTTCGCAAAGGTTCCCAAATCTGCCAAGGCTGTGTTCGCTTCATTGCTACTTAGCAAGGCAACTGTTTTTTTGAGGACTTCGTCTTTTAACTCCCATACTTTTTGTCTGTGAACTAAAGATGCATTTGCGACTTTTTCCTTGTTCGCTGGCTTTGCTTTTTTTACCTCTTCACCTTTGACGACATTAGCTAGGATTTCTTTTTTTTCATTGGGTGAAGGTGTTTCATTTTTTAACCCGAATAAAAATATCATCGATCCAGACAGCAACAGTAAAAACAATCCAAATATTAGGCCAAAAATTGCAATGATCGGAACCGTGCGCGATGGCGCATTTGTGTTGGTTAAAGTTGAAGTTGGAATTTGTGGCGGGGTAAGCGAAGTTGGAATTTTGTTAGTTGATGCTGATTGAGGCAGTGCAGGCGGCGCAATATAAGAAGCATGAGTTCCAGAACCTTGGCCGGGGGGTGGTTGAATTAAACCGGGCTTTGATGCTGTGTTCGTTATTCTTTTTAAATCAACCCAATCTGAATTTCCCACTAAGCAAACTTTGGCCCGTGGCGACACGCCGCTATTCTTTGCCAACTCTTCCAAATGGGATAAAGAGAAGGGGCCTTTGGTTTGTTGCCCGGGTTCACTGAGCCAGTATTGCTGCATTAAGTAGCCTAGGTTTTGTTTACTTAAGGGATGACGTTTACCAATGTCATGGAATTTAAGCAGACTAATCTCTTTACAGCATAACCCATCCCTAGGTATGAATCTACCAAGAGTTGGTATTGTTAAATTTATTATCTTGGGCAAAATAACCTTCATGCGAAACGAATTGAATTTAATAGCCAACAGGCAGTTTGACCTTTTGGTGATTGGCGGAGGAATAACTGGCGCAGGCGTTGCACATGATGCTGCAGCCCGCGGGTTGAAAGTTGCATTGGTCGAAAAAAAAGACTTTGCCTCGGGAACCTCCGGAATTTCATCCAAGCTGGTTCATGGAGGCTTACGCTACCTCGAGCATGGTCAAATAGGGTTGGTTTATGAATCCTTGCAAGAGCGTGGCAGATTATTGCGAAACGCACCGCATTTGGTAAAATCATTACCCTTTTTATTGCCTGTTTACGCAGATTCTCGGGTGCCTAGCTGGAAATGGCGCGCAGGCCTGAAACTATACGACCTACTGGCGGGGTTCGCCAACATTGCGCCCAGTAAAACCATCGCCCCTTTTGACCTTCGAAAGCAAAATATCCCATGGGCTAAATTCCCGCCACTTTGCCTGCAATACTTTGATGCCCAAATGGATGATTCCAGACTTTGCATCGAAGTTATCGAGGCTGCCAGTCAAAATGGGGCAGCAGTTGCCAACCATCTTGAAGTAACTGCGTTGGATCTTTTTCCAGGAAGACTTTCTAGAATTCAAATGCGTGATTGCCTGACTGGCGAGCAAATTGAATGCGAATCCAAAGTGGTGCTGAATGCCACCGGGCCTTGGTCCGACCAAGTCAGAAAACTTGCGGGCGATACAGGCCCGGATCTTGTCAAACCTACCAAGGGTGTTCACATCGTCATGAGTGATGTTGGCTTGAATACTGCAATGCTGCTTTTGCACCCCAAAGATGGCAGAGTTTTCTTTATCATTCCTTGGCTTAATCGAACTCTCGTTGGCACTACGGATACCGAATGGGATGGGCAATTAGGCAAAGTTTCTGCTACTGCAGAGGATATTAATTACCTCGTCGAAGGATTCTCTCACTTCTTGAAACCTGCTGTTAAACCTAAAGTTATCCAGTCCTTTGCAGGGTTGCGACCCTTGTTCAATGCGGAAGCCTCGCCTTCCTCCAGATCCAGAGAGTTTAAGTTGCATCTGGGCCCTAGTGGCTTGTTTTCCGCAGTCGGAGGAAAATACACAACCTACCGAGCCATGGCGGAAGAAATCACCAACGCTCTTTGTGGAAAATTAGGTAATCACAATCGTTGCACTACCATGAATGCCCTTCTTCCGGGTGGATTTGCGATCAAACGAAAAGGGTTTGAAGCCAATGGCACCAAAGAGCTAGGCTGGAAGTATGGCTTGAATACGATTGATGCAATGCATTTGCTGAATCGTTATGGAAAAAGAGCGGGCCTTGTCGCGCAATATTGTTTGGAAAACAAGATGTTAGCTGAGAGAATCGATTTCCAATTACCAGACCTCATGTGCGAGTTCGCATTTCACAGGGATTTTGAGATGGCCCGTCTGCCTGATGATTTTCTTTATCAGCGCACTAGGTTGGGTTATCTGTTGGATGATCAAGCTTTAGAAAATGCCCGCACCCGGGTTGCACCATTCTGCAATAATTACCAAAACTAGGTTGTTATGTTTGCAATCATTATTTAGACCCAAGCAGATTTCCAAGGATATTATCCTGGGGATAGCTATGGCCTAGATGCTGCCTAAACCCTTCTGCAGCCTGCACGCCTATTTCTTTCCCTTGATGGGCAGCGAAGTTGCGCATCGAAATAAGGTATTGATCCATGCCATGATGTTTTAAAAGCCAATCGCGCTGGCTCGCATGGGCAGCAAGCATTTGCGCTTTTGTTTCAATGGTTGAGGTGATGTCAATCAGGAATTGAGGCACGACTTTATTACCCATGGGATCTACCCCTTCGATCGGGTCGCAATAATAGAGGTGCGGTATGTGAGGGATGGGCTTGATTGTAGGCGAGGCATCAAAATTCGGGATTGGGGCACAAAAAGCAGCGGCCCTAACGATCACGCTTGTTTGCTCGTGATCCATCATGTAGTCGGATGGGCTATGGGT
>ERZ889217.1287-NODE-1287-length-13076-cov-16.126411_pt1 | contig 13076 bp, 6 predicted proteins | sample MGYA00521098_ERZ889217 | MGnify/ENA primary metagenome ERZ889217 (study PRJEB32303, sample SAMEA104408613) | aquatic metagenome | biome: Brackish water; feature: Pelagic; material: water | place: Baltic Sea | collected 2014-06-10T22:04:00 | depth 2,362 m ...
AAGCGGCTGCATTCCAGTCGCTCAGCCTCCGCCATAAGCCAATGAAGCAGCTGCCGAGCCAGTCCAAGCCGACGGAAGAGGGCGTTCACAGCCAAACTCTCGATCGTCAGCACACTCCTCTCATTCCGTTGCAACACTGCCAGAGCGGCCGGCAAACCGGCAAAGTTCATGGCCGCAGCGTATAGACCCTGCGCGGCGACCATCTCAACGGCTGGCATGTCAACGCGGTGAAGCTCATCCGCCAGGGCCGGAGTGGTGAGGTGGGCATAGGCCACTGCCTGCTCGGCACTAAGCCAGTGACACATTACAGAGCAGGCTCCATCACTCATCATGGCCATAGCGGCTACCCTCTATAATATATATATGTCAGGTCCAAGTGCTGGTGATTGTTTTGTGCGGCTGCGATTGTCTGCACAAACTGTGGATGAGCATTGCAGGCAATTGATCGCAGGCAGGAATTCCCTGCAGTGGCTAGAACCAACACGACTGAATCCACCTGCCCCGCAGCGCCGGGGATCCTTTGAGCAAGGAGCTCGAGTAATACCAGAACATCCGGTGCTGGATCGAGCAACGCCACTGAGCTCTATCGCTAACCCTACGACGCAGCACAGGGGCAGGCCCTGAACTCGGGTGCAGGGCGATAGGGTCCAAGTTTTGGAATGGCATCCACGTTGCCGTAAGCCGGGTAGTCGATCTAGATTCCATTCCAGGCCCACTGAGTTGGATGCAAAAAGACCTTGAGGCACAGCTTAAACGTGAGGGCTGGACCTTGCATCAGCGCTTGGGGGCCGCTGCGAAGCAATGCACTGAGGCTGGCGACCCTCAGCCTGCCGAAGTGCTCACAGCCTGGCGCCAGCTGGTGGGGCCGGATAACCCCTCAAACTTTGATAAGCGCCTCGACTGGGATGGCCTCACGCCAGCGCAGGCTGCTTGGGCCCTGGATCCACCCACCGATGCAGTACCGCAGCAGCTGGCTTGGTGGCCAGTTCTGGAACATCTGCGGCAGGCCGGCCGTGATGCAGCGAATGGCAACAGGCCAGAGCCGTTGAGCGATCGCAGCGCCAAGCAGCCCTTCGTGCACATATGGAGACCTGCTGCAGCCTGGGCACTGGAGACACTGAAGGTGCGCTGCAACCATCTGTGGCCCCGGCTGCAGCTGGCTGAAGCGGCATGGCTGGATTTGGGCGACGCCCTACTGGAGCGCCTTTGCCATACCGCTGATCAGGCCCTTTGGGAGCTTTTTAATCAGCGGCGCACACCAGGCCAGATGCTGTTGGCTCACCTCGGTGCTGATGGGAATGGGAGCGGCGATCCCGTTCACGAGGCCTATGACGGCTTTGTGCAAGAGCTACTTAGCAGTGGCTATGGACTGCTCTTGGCTAAGTACCCCGTGCTGGGAAGGCTCTTGGCAGTGGTCACCCAACTGTGGATCGAGGCTGGCGAAGAGATGCTTTGCCGCCTGGCAGATAGCCGCTCAGAACTTGAACAGCACTTCGGCATTTCAGCAACAGCACTGGTGCACCACATCCAGCTGGGGCTGAGTGACCCCCACCGCGGCGGGCGGGCTGTAGCAATCCTCAGCTTTAGCGAACGCAGAGAAGATGGGGAGCAAAAGGTGGTGTATAAGCCCAAGGATATGCAGGTCGACCTTGCCTACCAGGCGTATCTGCGCAAGCTGAATACCAGCTCCAGTCTGCCCCCCCTGCGTTGTCTCACGATCCTGACTAGGCCTTGTTATGGATTCATGGAATGGGTCGAACATCAGGTCTGCACGAGCGATGAGCAGCTTGCATGTTTTTACACAAATGCTGGGCGAACGATGGCGGTCCTTCACCTGCTGGGATGCACCGATTGCCACTATGAGAACTTGATCGCCAGCGGCGATCAGCTTCTTCTGACCGACACTGAAACCCTGTTAGAGGCTGACGTGAAGGATCTGATCAATGACGATGGCGATGATCCAAATAAACGTTCCCAGCTACAAACCTCCCTGCAAGGGTCTGTCTTGCGATCTGGGCTGCTCCCCCATTGGCAGATATCCGGCGCCGGCGGAAGGCGGGTGTATGACATCAGCGCCTTGGGGATCCAACCACCGCCGCCAGAGCAGAATATCTACGGCTGGTTGGGGCTCAATAGCGACGGTATGATGGCCGGAAAAATTCGCCAGGCCAGCGAGTTACCGACCAGCTTACCGGTGGGATTGGGCTTCCCCCAACGGCTCACGGAGTTTGCCGACCATCTTTGCGACGGATTTCATGCACAGCTCCAGGAATCACTGCGCTTACGCCCGTTCCTGCTGGATCTACTGGAGAGCTTCAAAGGAAAACCACGCCGATTGGTGGCTAGATCTACTCGTCTCTACTTCACGATCCAACGCCAGATGCTCGAACCGGCAGCACTGCGAAACGCAGTGCAACACGGCCTGAAGCTGGAGCAACTTTGCCGTAGTTTTGTCTTGGCCAGCGTGAAGCCAAATAATTGGAACATGTTCCATGCTGAGGTGAATCAGATGGAACAGCTTGACATCCCATTTTATGAACACCTAGTCGACGGCGAGGATCTGCCCTTACCCGGAAACCTAGACAGCATCCTGGCGTTTATGACAAGCAGCGGGCTCAGAGCGGCACGCAAGCGCCTTGAGGCCCTCGATGCCGATGAGATCCAATTTCAGCAGCAACTGATCAGGGGCTCCGTTGCGGCTCGCCATCTCAGTACTGCTGTCAGCTACACGCCCGAAGACCCATCCCAACTCCACGGCGAACACTCCAGCGGGAATCAAGAGCTGTTGGGTGCTGATTCCTACTGTGCAGAGGCCTTCAAAATTGGTGAAGAGCTCTGGGCTACTGCCATCCACGACCGAAAGGGGCGACCGGAATGGCTAGGGATGGATCTGGGGGCTGATGGCGAATCGTTCCATTTTGGTCTGATTGGCTCTTCGCTTTACTCGGGCACCAGTGGTATTGGCGTGCTGTTGGCCAAGCTAGCCCAAGTCTGCCAGGCGCGCGGCGATGCAGCAGGGGCTGCACTCTGGCGCCAACGGGCTTGGAGCACTCTGGCTCCCCTGGCAGACCTGGCTGAGCGCAAGGATAGCGCGCAGTTGTTCCGCCTGGTGCGCGATCTGCCCTACGGCATCGCCGGCAGCGGGGGGATTCTGCTGACGCTGAACTTGCTAATGGAGGTCGGGCTTGGCGATGCGGCACCCTTGGCCAATCAGCTCATCGCCCAGTTGCGCCGTGAGCGGGTTTTGGCTGATCAAGGCCTGGATGTGATCTCCGGAATCACCGGGCTGATTGGACCCTTGCTGCAGCTTGGCAGTGCGGAGGCACTCAGCTTGGCCTTCATTTGTGGGGAGCGACTGCTGGAAAGCCAGCTCGAAAGTGGTGGCTGGCCGCAAGCTAACGTACGAAAGCCTGCCCTTACCGGTTTCTCCCATGGCGCCGCAGGCATGGCGGCGGCCCTTGCTCGCTTGGCACAAGCCACTGATCAGGATCGATTTGCAGCAGCGGCGCAGCGGGCCGTTGCCTACGAAAGATCTGTGTATGTTGCCGCGAGCGGGAACTGGCCAGATTTTCGGAGCACCAGTGAACCCCTCCAGTTCATGCTCAGCTGGTGCCATGGCGCCCCCGGTATTTTGTTGTCGCGTCTGGTGCTACGAGCCAGCGGTCTCGCCGATGGTGCGTGCGAATCTGAGCTTGCAGCGGCGCGCTCCAGCACCACTACCGCACTTGAAACGTTATCCGGCAAGGTCAAGCCTGGCCCCGCTCATCTCTGCTGCGGTGACTTTGGGCTCACGAGCCTGCTGCGCATCGATGCTCTGATCAGCGGTTGTCCCTTACCTCCCATCGTTGCGCAGGTTGAGTCAACTCAGGTTGGTCAAGCCCAAATCAACAGGCACTACACTTTTTTCAGTGTGGATTCTGGTTCGCTGAACCTTCCGGGTTTGCTCACTGGCAAGGCGGGGGTGGCCTTGGCGCTCCTCGAGGCCGTTGATGGTCAACGCTGGGTACCTCAGGTGCTCAGTGCAGGCTTGCTGGAAATGGGCTGATAGGTTGATCAAGTTTCTGGCGACACAGCCACCGCAACAGTTGTATTTGTAGCTCTGGCCCACTCAACTCGGGGGAAATAGTGAGCTCGGCTTCCAACTCGGCGCTGCGCGCCATCGTCAGCGCCATGGCCTCCTTCGCGGCCGTGGCATTGAGTTCGCTGGTGTAAGCAATCCATCGACCAGAGGGGTTGCCAACACCTAGGCAACGACCAAACAGATCGGCACTGAACTGCCCCAGTGCCGCCACCATCCCCATGCAATCGGCGATGAGTTCATCGAGCAGATTCCGTCGCATCTCGCCGAGCAATCGCTTGGTGGCGAGATGGGTGAGCTCGTGCTCGAGGCGCAGGTTGGAGGAGGCCTTGAGCCAGGCCTGATGATCCCAATGGCCCGGCACTTGCTCGGCGGCCACTGAGCCATAGGGTGCTTCATGCAACACGATCAATTGGGCACGACTCTGGCGGCCGTAACGCTCGATCAACCCCCAGTGGATCAAGCCGCTGATTGCCTGGGCATGCACACCATCGGCCAAGGGCACCGGTTCAGCACGGTGGGCCAGGGCCCGCACCAGCAGGGCAAAGTCATGCGCGCTCGGGGTAAGGAGCACTGGCATCGCTCCGCAGGGGTGGGGGGCAATCCAAAGGCGGAGCTCATCAACCTGATCCCACTGAGGCACAGGCCCCATCGCCGCCAGGGAAGTGGTCTCCTGAAGCTCACCACGTAGCACGCTTGTCTTGTAGAGGTCTCTGCCACTGATGCCTTGCACTTGGGGTAGGCGTAGCTGGGGCATGGCCCTTTCCAGTACCCTCAACAGGGCAACGCCCTCAAGCTGTTGATCGACGATGCACTGGTGCCACCACGCCAACTCAGGTGAATCAGCCAGGGGCAGGGGAGGCCAGCTCTGGCCTGATTGGGCAAAGCCCTGGCAGTAGGCGGCGAGGGTGGTCAGATGGGTTCAGCGCAGTTGAGATAGCCGCCTGGGGTGCGGCTGAGCTCGCGGTAGGTGCCGAGTTCGCTCACCACGCCGTTCTGAAGCACGGCGATCTGGTTGGCCGATTCGATCGTGGATAGGCGATGGGCGATCGCGATGCGGGTGATCGGGAGGGATTCAAGGGTGCGCGTGATCAGGGCCTGGGTGGGTGCATCGAGAGCACTGGTGGCCTCATCCAGCACCAGCACCCGGGGCTGGCCAAGCAAGGCGCGGGCCAGGGCAAACCTCTGGCGCTGGCCACCGGAGATCGCCCCAGCGCCTTCACTGATCACGGTTTCGAGTTGCATGCCCATAGCACGTACATCGTCGGCGATACCCGCCTGAGCGAGCACATCCCACACCTCTTCGCGGCTGTAGGCCCGACCTGCGCGGACAATCTCGTAAATCGAGCCGCTGGGGAGGGGTGTGTTCTGCAGCACCACGCCGAACTGACGGCGGTAAGGCCGCACGGCCAGTTCGCGAATGTCAACCCCATCGGCGCTGATCACTCCAGCCTGATAGTCCATCAGTCGCAACAGGGAGCGCAGCAGCGTGGTTTTGCCGCAACCGGAGGGGCCGGTGATCGCGGTGTAGGTGCCATTGGGAATCTCGAGATCGATATCCCGCAGGATGGGCTCATCAGCCCCGGGGTAGGTGAGCTCAAGGTTTTGGATCGAGAAACTACCCTCAAGGCGGTGTTGGCGGATGGCTTCGCTCTGGTTTTCCTCTGGCTTGGCAAACATCACCACAGCGGAGCGCTGCCAGAGCACTACCAGCTTGGCCACAGTGCTGGCCACCTGGGCTGCCATGGCTGAGAGCTGGCCGTTGAAGGAGATGTAGGCCGCCTGAAACGACACAAACGAGGCCACCAGCTGGTTCGCCCCCATACTCGCCAAGCCACCGGGAACGGCAGTTGCGGAGGACACCGCATCTGTTTGGGCCTGGTTGATCAGCAGCACAAACACCGCAAAGATCAGGGCTTGGCCCAGAGGGTTAAGCACACGGCCGAGAATCTCAAGGGCATTGGCATAACCCTCCCCTCGGCGTTGCAGGGAAGCCAGCCGCGCCACATCGCGATACCAGCGCTCAAACACGAAGGGTTCGTTACCGCCCACCCGCACCTGAGCCATCCCCGTAACGGCTTGAAGCCCAAGATCCGAAACTTGCGCCTGCCCCTGCTGCAGCGGGCCCTCCAGGCGAGCATTGCGCCACACCAGCAGAGCCATCACCACGGCACTTACCAGGCTGAACAAACCAGCCACCAAGGTTAGCTGGGCCTGGTAAGTGACCATCAGCACAAGGTTGCCGAGGGAAAACATCAGGGCGAGGCCGGTGCTGAGCAGCCCATTGCTCACCAACTGGCGCATCTGGCGGATGGAGGCCACCCGGGTGATCAGATCGGCGGTGCCCAGTTGGCTGAAAAAGGCCAAGGGCAGGCGCAGGAGATGACTCCAGAGCGCCGCCTCCACCCTCAGGTTGAGCAGGCTTTCCATCCGAACCAGTGCCAGGCTGCTGAAAAACTGAGCGGCCAGGGTGGAGAACGCCACCAGCAGCACCACGAGTGAGGTTTCTGCAATCAGGCGGAGCTGGCCAATGGGAAGCACCGTGCCCACCAGATAACTGGTCAGGGCGGGGATGCTCAGGTTGAACAGCGCCACAACCAGTGAGCTGAACAGCACAGCCAGCAGCGGCATCAAATTGCTGTGGAAGCTGAAGCTGAAGAGCTGGAACACCGATTGCAACCGCTGCGGCCAGGCCGCATAGAGCTCAAAGGCGAACGGTTTAAGCACGAGATCGGCGGGCAACGACTGCACTGCGGTGCTGTGCTGGGGATCAAAGAACACGGCTTTGCCGGCCTGTCGGTGCACCACCAGGGGCCGGCCGTCACTGGCGGCCAGCACCAACAGCAGGGCACGGGTGCTGGTGGTCAGATCGCCAGGGGTGCGCACCTCACGAAACGCGATGCTGTTGGCTTCCAACACATCCGTCAGCCCGCCATCGGCTCGCACCAACGCCCGGGGATCACCTAAGCGGGCCATGGCGTAGGCCAGGGAGTTCAGCAGCGGGTCGGTGCCGTAGTCGGTCGTGAGCTCGTCGCCTTTGGGCAGGCCGGCGGCCTGGGCTTCAGCCACCCGCAGCAAGGCAGCCTGGCGGCTTTCGGCCAGCTCGCGCACTTCGAAATCGGTGTTGTTGGTGTTCATACGGCGCTGCTTTGCTCCGCCGCCAGCAGGCGGCTGTAGTACCCATCAGGGCGTGCTGCTAGCGCAGCGGCATGGCCCAGCTCCACAGGCTCTCCCTGGTGCAGCACCAGCACCAGATCACTCACCTCCGCTGAGTGCAACCGGTGGGCCACCGTGATCAGCGTGCGAGGGGTGGCTTTCACGGCAGCCACAACCTGCCGCTCACGGCGATCGTCCAACGCGCTGGTGGCTTCGTCCATGAGCAGAACACTCGGGCGACGTAGCAGGGCCCGGGCGATTTCCACCCGCTGGCGCTGACCACCGCTGAGATTGCGCCCCCCCTCGAGCAGCTGCAGATCAAGGGCTGCAGCCCCGCCCAGGTCATCCAAAAGGCCAGCTTCTCGAAGAGCTGTGAGGGCTTCGGACTGGCTAAAGCGCGGGTCCCAGAGCGTGAGGTTCTGGAAGAGGCTCGCTTTAAACAGGAAAACATCCTGAGAGATCAGCGAGAGCGACCGGCGCAGGCTGGGATCGTCCCAATCCATCCATGCGCGTTCGTCGTAAAGGATGGCACCCTCGGTGGGTTGCATCAGCCCGCAGAGCACACGCAGCAGGGTGCTCTTTCCCGACCCACTGCTTCCCACGATCGCGAGATGCTGGCCCGCCTCCAAAGTGAGATTAAGACCCCCAAACAGACGGGGTGTGGTATGGCTGAATTGAAAGGCCAGATCTCGAATTTCGATACGACCTTTCAGTTGTGTTTCAGGGGCCTGGTTGCTAGTGCTGGCGAGAGTAAAACTGCGGACAGCAGGATCCACCGTGGTGTCAACCACGTCGTTGAGACGGCCCATTTCACCATCGAGCTGCTGCATCTGATTGGTGAGCAGGTTGAGTTGTTGCAATGGCGCCTGAATCATGCCCATTAGAAACTGAAAAGCCATCAGTTCACCGAGGCTGAGTTGGCCAAGAATGATCAGCAAGCCACCGATAAGAATCACACCGGTTCGCAACAAAAAGGCTGAGGTTGTTCCCACTAACCCCACCAATGCATTCGCCAAGGATTGCTTCTGAAGCTCCTCCAAGCCGTCATTAAAACAAGCCGACCACTTCACAAAAGCTTCGTTTTCAAGGCCGCTCGCTTTCACACTTTCAATACCCTGTACAACAGCCATGCCCACGCCCATGGCTTTACCCTGCACCATGGCGAGCCGAAAATTGTCCCCCCTGCGAACCTCACGCATCCAAAGACTGAAGGCCGCGTTGCCTCCGGAAAGCAGAAGTGTCACCAAAGTGAGCAGGGGTGAAATCAGTAGGCCAACCACCAAGGCCAACAGGCCTGTACCCAGCGAAAGGACAAAATCCACGACCCCATTCACGCTGAGTTGTACCAGTGAGAAGGGCAACAGCAGACGCTGAGAAAGTTCACCACCCATGCGCTGCAGGAAATAGCGATAAGGCAGACTGAATAGCGACATGTACAGCAAGCTCGCGACACGTCGCGTCAGCAGATTGCCGAGAGTGCGCAACAGCAGTTTTTGTAGATTGAGGATCGCAATCAGTACAACAGCTGCAATCGCGGTGATCCACACCACAGGAATGGCGATGTTTTGGCGGCCTTCCTGCAGAAACGCATCGATAAATTGCGCAGTGGCACCGGCGATGAACAATTCAGGCACTGCTGCCACGCTGGCCACCAGCAACAGCCAGGGCACAACCGAGGCATAGGGGCGAATCAGTTGGGGAACGCGGTGATACAGGCTTGGCTCTCGCCCATCACGGCTGAAGCCCTCACCAGGTTTAAAATCCAGCACCACACCAGTGAAGCTGGTCTGGAATTCATCCCAGGGCACGCTGCGGCGTCCGCTGGCCGGATCACTGAGATAAACCTTCTTTCTCTCAAAACCTTCCAGCACCAAAAAGTGATTGAAATTCCAGAAGAGCACTGCCGGCACTGAAACCTGGCGGATCAATTGGTCGGCAGAGCAGCGATAGGCACGCACCTCCAGGCCATAGCCCTGGGCTGCACGTTTGAGCTGGATAGCGGTCACGCCGTCGCGGCTAATACCGCAGCGATCGCGAAGCTCGGCAAGGGGCACCACGCGCCCATAGCAGCCGAGCACAATTTTCAAGCTTGCGGCTCCACATTCGACTGCCTCGTACTGCAGCACGGTGGGCGCTTTAATCCGCCGAGGTTGCGACGACTTCATCGCTCAGCTGTTCTCCACGACTAGGCCAAGGGCTTGGCGCAGGGCGGGCATCACGAATTCAATGGGACGCCGATATTGCACGGTGATCAGTACATCTGCGAGGGTGCCGAGGCGCACCGGGAAGGGCGGGCGACGGTTGGTACTCCAGCGATAACAGCGCAGAGAAAGCATTTGCTGGCAATAAGCTGGTTCGGCCTGTTCAAGTTTTACACTCACCAGGTAGGCCCCTCCGACACTCTGCTGAATGCTGCTGGCAAGCGTTCGGCCACCCGCAAATGCGGCGATACCCTCCGGCGGCAGCGGCAGCTTGCCCACCCCATCAACCACACCCACAATGCCACCGTGTTGGGCGCGCGAAATACCTTTCGGGGTCACCAGCACCTGCATACCTTCAGCCAGTTGCTGGCTGGTAGCCGCATCCACAAACACTGGTATCCACGGTGGCAGAGTGGGTCTTGCGACGCTGTAGGTGAACAGTTCATCACCAGGCTTCACCTCCATGCCATTGCGAATTGCCCGCGACACTACGTACATGCCTGTGGGCGGAGAAAATGTATAAACTTTGGCCATGTAAGCAACCAATGCGGCTTGCAACTGGTTGCGAATCTCAAAGCTATTCAGTCTTGTCTGTTCAGCTTGATGAAGTTGATCGTTTCGACTGGACTCGGTATTGAGCTTCTCACGGTCAATTTGCAGCACTTGGTTGCGCAGGCTGTTGTTCGCAGCCTGCTCCTGCAGGAGTTGGGCAGTGGAGACATAGCCCTTACTCCAAAGTGATTGCAGGCGCCGAAACAGAGCTTCACGCTCATCCAGCTCTTTCAGCTGGCGAGACCTCTGTCGGCTCAGGAGATCACCAACACGGTTGAAGTTACTGGCGCGCTGATTGCGATCATTTACGTTCGACTGATCAATCCTGAGCTTTGGCTGCGTGGTAATCCTTACAGCGTCAAGTTCCTGCATCGCCGCAACATTTTCGACACGGGCGATAATCGCATCTGGCCTTAAGCGAAATTTCTGATAGACAGCCTCACTTTGCCGAAGGTTATCGATCATTTCGTTGCCCTCCATCGTCTCGGGCATGTACAGACGCTGCCCCTCCATCGGAGCCACTGCGGCCAGAGCCAGATCATTCAGCCGAGTGAAGCTTGGTAGTTCCACTTCCCGCAATTCACCCCAGTAGGTAGCGAGCGCCTGGTTGCGCTTGCGTTGCACAGAGCTGAGGAGGTCCGGACCAGCACCGCTCACCTGGTAGGCCACGACCCCACCAACTTGAGCGATAGCACTGCTCACCTGCTCCTGTGGGGCAAGGCTGGCAATCCCATTCACCTGCACAGGCACTTGAGCCAGGCAGGCCCACAGCACTCCCAAGCCGGTGATGGACGCCGCGGAGATCGTTGTTAGCCGAACTGGCAGTGGCAGGAACCCCACCGGCTTGCTGGTGTCGGCTCCCGTGCGGAGACGCTCGAGAGCAATCTTCTCAAAGATCTGGTGCCGCTCAGCCGCAGCTTGATGGGTGTCTGAGCTGGAGAGATCAGGCTCAGTCAAGCGTCAACAGGCCTGGGGCCGGAGTTCTTCAGTGCGACGATACGCGTCAGAATCAGATCCTGCACGCTTTGCCTGGCAAATCACACTAAAATTATTACAATTTCCCTCATCAGACTCAGGGATTCGATGAAAGCGACGATCCAGCGATGGGCTCCTCGTTTGGGAGCAGCGTTGGCCATGTTGGCAACCGTTGGCCATGGTGCGGATATTTGGGCTGCGGGTCAGGGTTACGCCTTTCGCGGCGAGCAGGCTCCCCAGATTCAACCCAATGGGCTGGCAAGTGCCTTACAGCAGAGACTTAAAGCACTGCAAGCCGAGCTTTTCGTTCGCTCCCAGCGGGCTTCTTTGCAGCAAGCTCTGGAACAGAGCTTGCTGCAAAATCCTGAGTTGGCGCGTTCCTATGCGCTGATACAGCAAAGCCAGTGGTCGTTAATTGCGATTCGCCGGCAGTGGTATCCAACCCTGAGTGCTGCAGGGGTGGGTCCCGCCGGTGGCCTCTGGGGCTATGGCGGCAGTCGCACCCGTGTGTCGGCCACCACGGCAGCCGGCTCCGTGGACGAGCAGCGCTTTGAAGAGAGTTCGCGTTTGGCCGCAAGGCTGAATCTGGGCTGGACGTTTTTCGACCCCAGCCGCGGGGCGCAGATCAATGCCGCCAGCGAAACCCTTCGAAGCCAGGAATTATTGTTTAATGTGGCGGCGCGCAATCTGGCGTTGAAAACCCAGCTTGCTTATTTCAATCTCCAAGAGCAGGAGCAGCTGATCGCCTCCTATGAGCGGATTCTGGAGGCCACCACGAATCAATTGAATCGGGTGGAAGCTCTGTTCAATATTGGGAACGCGAGCATTGCCGATGTTGAACAGATCCGTACTCAGCAATATCAAACTCTCAGCCTTCTGATCACAACCTATCAGGATATAGTCGATGCGGCAGCGTCCCTTGCTGAAGCGATGTCCTTAGCTCCGGGTCAGTTGGTGCTTCCTGCCGACAAGCTTGATCGCTATGGCCAGTGGGATACACCCTTCACCACTACAATTGAGCAAGCATTGACATTGCGTGAGGAAATTCGATCCAGCCTGGCTCTAGCGGACAGTGCCAGCTGGCGTGCTTCGGCTTTATTTAATCGCTACTGGCCCCGTTTTGGTTTCGCTGCCACAGGCTTGTATGACGATGGCACGATTCGAGCAGGTCTTGTCGGTGTGGCCGATCCGGATCGCACCAGTGCCACCACCTGGGACGGGGCTGTGGGCATTGGATTTAATTGGGAGATTTTCGATGGCGGTATTGCTGCTGCCGAAGCCTCGGCTCAGAAGGCTCTGGCTCGGCAGCAAAGTGACCAAGCCGCTGCTCAGCGGCTGCAGGTGAGTGCAGAAGTGGAACGAAGCTATGCGGCTTATGAGGCGAGCTTACTGGCACTCCAGAGCAGCGACGAGCAAGCGCGATCGGCGGAGAAGGCAGCGATTGCAGTACGCGAGCGATTCAATGTTGGCTATGCCGACATCACCTCGGTGGTGCAGACGCTAAACCAGGCGATCACAGCCACGAATGCCTATGCACGATCGATTCGGGACTACAACAGTGCCGTTGCTGGCCTGTATCGCGCATCCGCTCGCTGGCCGGACCATACGCTCGCCCTGCGGAACCAACGGGTTCAGACACTCAAGCAGCGCTGAGCTGGATGAAGGCATCCCACGCAGCAATGCGCACACGCTCCAAGTGGCTGCCGCTGCGGCTGACCCCAGGGCTAGCCGAATGGTGTCTCCATCATTCACTGAGACCACGGTGGCAGGACCAGCTACGGCGGTTGCGGTTTGCTTCGGTTGGCTACGCCTTGGGGCAGGTGCAGCCGCTGGTGCGATGTAAATGTACCCCCGAGACCCAGAATGGGGGCTAACGCCACCATCATCGCTGGAGGGTGTTCCGCCGTGGCAGTGGTAATCGTTGGTCTTGCGGATGGTGTGACAACCGCTCGCGTCAAGCCCACCACCGTGGGATAGTGCTCAAGTTGGGGCAAACGCCAGCACCAGCCTTGCTAGAAGCATCGGCCAACGCATAGGAACCTCGTGGCCCTGTCGTTTAAAATGCAAAAACGCGCTCAACAACTGATCGTCGAGCGGGCGAGACGACTTCGTCA
>ERZ889217.1289-NODE-1289-length-13071-cov-10.426859_pt1 | contig 13071 bp, 8 predicted proteins | sample MGYA00521098_ERZ889217 | MGnify/ENA primary metagenome ERZ889217 (study PRJEB32303, sample SAMEA104408613) | aquatic metagenome | biome: Brackish water; feature: Pelagic; material: water | place: Baltic Sea | collected 2014-06-10T22:04:00 | depth 2,362 m ...
AGTCATGGGAAAACTTCACCCGCACGGAGACCAGGCAATCTACGACGCCCTGGTGAGGATGTCGCAGAATTTCTCACTGCGCCTTCCGCTAATAGACGGTCACGGAAACTTTGGAAGCCTCGATGACGGACCCGCCGCCGCAAGATACACCGAAGCCAGGCTTGCCAAGGCTGCAGAGGCTCTGAATCAAAGCCTCGATGAAGACGTAGTCGACTTCACACCAAACTACGATGCCCAGCTGACAGAGCCGTCGGTGCTACCCGCCGCCTTCCCAAACCTTCTAGTCAACGGTGCCAGCGGAATCGCAGTGGGTATGGCAACGAACATGCCGCCTCACAATTTGAAAGAGGTTGTTGCAGCTCTGCACTTACTGATCAAAAACCCAGAAGCCTCGCTTGACCAAATCATGGAACTCCTGCCTGGCCCGGATCTACCAGCTGGCGCCGTAGCCCTGGTCGGCGATGGCCTAAGAGAGGCCTATCTGACGGGTCGAGGGACTTTTCGAACTCGAGCAAAGATCTCGGTTGAAATGGTTGGCCCGCGGCGCACCGGATTGGTTATCACCGAACTGCCATACCTGGTCGGCCCAGAAAGAGTAATCGAGAAAATAAGAGACGCGGTCACCTCAAAGAAACTTGAAGGCATCCACAACGTCGTCGACCTGACCGATCGCGAAAACGGACTGCGACTAATCATTGAGCTCAAGACCGGGTTCGATCCTGCCTCGGTCATTGACGCCCTGTATCGCCTGACTCCAATCGAAGAGAGCTTCGGCATAAATAATGTGGCGCTAGTCGAGGGCCGACCGCAGCAAATGCCGTTGAAGGCCCTCCTGGAGGTTTACCTCAAGCATCGTATTAGCGTGACTACTCGACGAAGCAAGAATCGATTAGACCGCAGGATGGGGAGGCTTCACCTGCTTGACGGCCTAGCGATCGCCGTACTCAACATCGACGAGATTATTGAGGTGATCAGAACTTCCGACACCGCAGAAGCTGCTCGCGATCGGCTAAAAACCGTGTTTGATCTCTCGGAGCTGCAATCCGATTACATTCTGGAACTTAGGCTTCGAAGACTCACCAGATTTAGCCTGATTGAGTTGGAAACAGAGGCTGACACACTTCGAAAGGAAATCGCAAACCTCCAGCAACTGCTCGGTAGCGACGAACTAGTAAAGCGACTGGTCTCCAAGGAGCTTGACGAAGTCGCTGCAGAATTTGGGGACGCGAGGAGAACTCAATTGATCGATTCAGAGGGAGTTACTATCTCTCGAAAAGCAGTTCAGGTGACACAACTTGAGGACTCCCCCGCAACGGTGACTCTCGATGCACTTGGAAACCTTTTCCGCGCCGAACCTTCAACACAGACAGCTTCGGTGGCCGGGACTAGTATCAGCACTTCACTTCGAAAGGATGTTGGCCTAGTTACTTCCAAGGGTCGAATAATTAGAGTTCACGTTTCTGACTTGCCGGCCATGTCGGCTGGTGTTTCAACAAATGCGTCCAGTGCAGATAAATTTCTTGGGCTGTCTGGAGAATCAGTGGTTGGCATAGCGGACTGGTTGAGCGATGACACCTACGCGCTAGGAACAACCAACGGAGTTGTCAAGAGACTCTCCGGCCCCTTCCCTGACAAAGAAGAGGTCGGACTGATTGGCCTAAAGGACGGAGACAAAATAGTTGCCTTCACCGTCGCCGCCGATGACACTGAGCTTTGCTTCGTGACGAGCAGCGCGAATCTATTGATCTTCCCTGCAAAATCGGTGAGACCGCAGGGGCTTAGTGCTAGCGGCATGTCGGGAATTTCATCGCCAGAATCGCTGGTCATAAGTTTCGGCGTCGTTGATTCGGGTTCGAACCTAGTGACGGCAGCGAACTCTTCATTGGCTCTGGGTTCCACTGACTCAGGGGCCATAAAGATAACCCCTGTTGCGAATTACCCGCGGAAGGGCAGAGGAACCCAAGGTGTTAGATGTCACCGCTTCTTGAAAAATCAGGACCAGTTATATTTCGCAGCCCTCAGTTCTCCGAGTCCAGTACTGCTAAACCTAGATGGGTCTGAACTTCCAGTAATCGAGATAGACCAACGCCGGGATGGCAGCGGGGTAGCAATCGATGACTATTTGGCGGCCGCCTACTAAGCGTCGATTTTCTCTCTGTCAAAATCGTCCGCTGAGTCAACAATAAAGTCTCGCCTTGGAGCTACTTCGTTACCCATTAGTAATTCGAAAGTGCGCTCCCCAGCAGCAGCATCAACCGCCGTGATGCGACGAAGCATTCGGTTGGCCGGCTGCATCGTGGTCTCAGCCAGCTGATCTGCATCCATTTCTCCGAGTCCTTTATAGCGTTGAATCGGCTGCTTATAAGTTTTTCCAGCCTTCTCAAGGCTCCTAAGAAGGTCCGTCAACTCCTGCTGCGAGTAGGTGTAAATAACTTCTTTGTTGCGGCCTGCCGTCTCGACTCGGTGAAGCGGAGGAACGGCCGCGTAAACCCTTCCTGCTTCTACAAGCGGTCGCATGTATCGGAAAAACAGCGTCAGCAGCAAGGTTCTAATGTGAGCACCATCAACGTCGGCATCGCTCATGAGAATAATCTTCTCGTATCGAACCTGCTCCAGATCAAAAGTTCGACCTGAACCCGCCCCAAGCACCTGGATGATTGCAGCGCACTCGGCGTTGGAAAGCATGTCCGACAGAGATGCCTTCTGGACGTTTAGGATTTTTCCACGTATTGGAAGTAGCGCCTGAAAGGCCGAATCGCGGGCCAGCTTAGCTGTCCCCAACGCGCTATCACCCTCAACGATGAACAGCTCAGAACCAACGGTTGCGCTACCGCGACAATCTACAAGCTTGCTCGGCAGCGACGACGATTCCAGAGCGTTTTTCCTGCGTTGTGTGTCTTTCAGGCTTCGGGCGCTAATGCGCGTCTTAGCTTCGCTGACCACTTTGTCAAGTAGAGCGTCAACCTCGGCCTTTGTTCCTCGAATCTTGCCAGCAAGAAGCTCATCGGCCCATTTGGCAACCGAGTTCGCAACAATGGCCTTTATGGCAGGAGTGCCGAGGGTTTCCTTGGTCTGACCTTCGAATTGTGGCTCCGGAAAACTCACTGACACAACGGCAGTAAGCCCCGCCATTACGTCATCCCGCTCAATCTTTAGAGAAGTGGCCTTCAGTTTTCTAGCATTCACCTCGATAGCGGCCCTGAAGGACTTGAGTAAAGCCTGCTCGAAGCCGGTCAGGTGAGAGCCGCCTTTAGGCGTTGAGATTATGTTTACGAAAGATTTGACCTTGGTATCAAAACCAGAACCCCATCGCAATGCGACGTCCACAACACAATTTCGTTCTACCTCTTTGCTCTTCATGGAGCCAGAGGCTTCGTCTAAGACTGGAACTGTTTCCCGAAAGCTTGTGGTCTCCTGGATTCGTCGGGTTGCCAACACCGGCCCGTCGGCTGCCAAGTACTCCACATACTCAGTGATGCCACCCTCGAAAACAAACTCTTGGCTGACTTCAGAAAGCTCATCGTGGACACTCAGGACCAAGCCGGGAACCAAAAAAGCAGTCTGTCTTAGACGGCCTTCCAAGTCCTGCATTTGAAAATCCGCACCTGGCTCAAAAATTTGTGAGTCGGGCCAATATCGAACCCTTGTGCCGGTTTTTGATTTGGAAACTTTGCCAACGACCCTAAGCTCACTCTTATCAACAAAAGGCCTGAAGTCCGCATCTGGACCGTCACCAGCAAACACTCCCGGCTCACCCCTGTGGAAAGACATGGCCCAAGTTTGACCGGCGCGATCCACCTCAACGTCGAGACGAGAGCTCAGGGCATTCACTACTGAGGCTCCTACCCCGTGCAGGCCACCCGAGGCGCCGTAGGATCCTCCACCAAACTTTCCACCGGCATGCAGCTTTGTAAACACGACTTCAACGCCGGAAAGACCTGTCCTCGGCTCTATGTCAACCGGGACTCCCCGGCCATCGTCCTGGACCGTAATTGAACCGTCGGTGTGGATGAAGACGCCAATGGACTTCCCGTGTCCCGCGAGGGCTTCATCGACTGAGTTATCGATTATCTCCCATAGACAATGCATGAGGCCACGACCGTCGGTCGAGCCGATATACATTCCTGGTCTTTTTCGAACCGCTTCAAGTCCTTCAAGGACCGAAAGGTGTCTCGCTGAGTAATCATCCACGTCGAAACAATAACCCTGGTTCACACTTGTACCATCGCGCCACTTCGCCGTAAGAGAAACTGGCTTCAAATGTCACATGCATTTGAGTCAACCGTGGTTTAATAAAGCCAATGGAAAACATGACGGAAACCACGAAGCTATTGGTTAGCGACCGCTGCGATGTTTGCGGAGCGCAGGCCTACATGAGAGTTCAATTAGCTGGCGGTGAGTTGCTGTTTTGCGCACATCACGGAAATGCCAATAAGGCAAAGTTGGAGCCAATCACACTTGGATGGCACGACCAAAGCTCCGACCTAAACCAGGCTTAGAACAACACCCCAAGCTGTTTGATTACAAAGGCTGCCGTTAGTCCTTGGGACCTTGAGCTACGTTGAAATTGACTCTCTAATAGTCTCAACCCAATCGAGCATCTGCGGTTTCCAATCTGCCGAAGACCCTCCGCAAGCAAGAAGCATCTGGTCTAATAATGTTGGGTTCTTCGCCAAAATCGGCCCGAATAGTGTGGTCCCTACAAAGTCACCATTCCGAACGAAATCAAGATTCAGGAGCGAACTATTTCGATAGCCGACAATTGGTCCGGCGTCTAGAGTGTCAACCGTTCTAAATTCACTGGTGATCGGCCCGAGCTTTGGGGTTTCAAGCCACGAAACCTGAGATGCCAAAAACTCATAGCTTGAACCAATAATCAGCGTTGCGAGACCGGCTGAGTGCCTTTTTTGCAATGCAGGGGCTAAGGCTAAAAGCTCTGTCCCGTATTCTCGAAGTGCCGCGCGACTTGCGTCGCCAACTATTACAAAATCGGCCGACTCTGGGTCGGTAACTTCATCGAACAACACGGATTGTTGGCTAAGAAAATAATTCAAAACCGACAGGTTCCCCTGATCGCCGTTGTTATCAAAGTAGTCCTTGTGAAAACTGAAGTAGCTACTCACTTTGCCAACCCCCAGTGTCTTCTTACTCGACGCATTGCGTCTGCGCTAAACAAGACAGTATGACCCGTCCCTTGTAGCGCGAGGAAATTATCCGCTGCAGAGTTCGCATCTTGAATCACAGCGCCCACTTCTATACCCGCAACCGCCAATCTCAAGGCGAGCTCATGAGCATTGAATCCTCCGACGATGTCCACCCTGTCTAACTTCGAAAAATCGACTGTCCAGAGCCAGCTTGGATCATGAATGTCTCGACCAGCCATCAGCAGGAGCGGGGTGTTGTCTGACCTAAGCTCATCTAGGTTCAGCTGAAAACTAGTGGGGTTTTGAACCAAACGGATAGTCACATCGACACCAGAAATTTTCACCTTTTCGTTTCGTGCGAACACTGGCTTCAGTTCCTTGAGGACGTGGGCAATAGTGCTAGTCGAAGGTTCAATTAGCTGGTGAAGGGCGGCAACGGCCGCTGCCAGATTGAGCGCCTGGTGATCTGGTAATCCTGTGGTGAGGAACTTAGTCTTACCTTCCGAATTCAACACCACGCAGTCGGCTCCAGCCTCAGCAAAATTGGCGATGACCGGGTGAGAACCGAAATTTAGCGCATAGACCGGATTGGAAACCTTAGCCAGCTCCGAGGACAATCCGAACCCAACTACGGGTGCCTTAAATCGCAATTGGGCTAGGTTTTTATCGCTGGTATTTAGGACGACTACCTTGGCAGCTGACCCTATTTTGCTCAGCATCTCTATGACGTCATCCGGGTCATTGAATCGGTCTAGTTGATCAGAAAGAACATTCGTGAGAACTGCTAGCCGAACATCGAGCTCGCCAGCAAGAACTGCCCCGTGGCCCTCGTCGAATTCCAATACCGCTATGTCCGAGTCCAGACGGCCTCGCCAGTTACCTTGTTTCAAAACGGCCGCAACTAGACCCTGCCGAATGTTTGCTGTACTGCTATTTGTAAAGACGCGAAGACCGTGTGCTTCTAGCAAGTTGACTAAGTAGCTGGTGGTCGATGATTTTCCTGCCGAGCCGGATACCACAACCAAACCTAGATCCAAGGATGAAAGGGCATTCGAAAGTAGCTGTGGATCTAATTTATTTGCAACCACACCTGGAAGCGCTGAACCTCCGCCTGGCCTGACTAAACGAACGAGAAACCGTAATAGCTTCCCGATCGAAACCGCCAGGATGGCACGCATTTAGCCGTCCAGGTAGTCGCGAAGAAGCTGTGATCTAGACGGGTGTCGAAGCTTCGACATGGTCTTGGATTCGATTTGCCGTATGCGCTCTCTGGTCACGCCGAACTTTTCGCCGATCTGGTCAAGAGTCATCTGCACGCCATCACCTAGACCAAAACGGGAGCGAATAACTCCAGCCTCACGAGGGTGCAAACTGTCTAAGACCCGCTCTAATTCTTGTTGAAGCATTGTGAAGCCCACAGCGTCGGCCGGGACAACTGCCTCGGTGTCCTCAATCAAGTCACCAAATTCGCTGTCGCCATCCTCTCCCAAAGGAGTAGAAAGCGAGATTGGCTCTCTGCCGTACTTTTGGACCTCGACAACTTTTTCAGGTGTCATATCCAATTCGGCTGCCAGTTCATCAGGGGTCGGTTCTCTACCTAGATCCTGGAGCAACTGGCGCTGCACTCTTGCGAGTTTGTTTATGACCTCAACCATGTGAACTGGGATGCGAATAGTTCGAGCCTGGTCTGCCATGGCGCGAGTAATAGCCTGCCGAATCCACCAAGTGGCGTAAGTCGAGAACTTAAAGCCCTTTGTGTAGTCAAATTTCTCGACCGCACGAATCAATCCCAGGTTTCCCTCTTGAATCAAATCTAGGAACTGCATGCCGCGTCCGGTGTAGCGCTTGGCAAGTGAGACCACCAATCGAAGGTTCGCCTCTAGAAGGTGCGATTTTGATCGCTTTCCGTCCTTCACGACCCAGTTCAAGTCTCTACGATCAGCCGGTGCTAACTTGGATTCGGTGGCAAGTTTATCCTCTGCAAACAAGCCGGCCTCGATCCGCTTCGCGAGCTCAACTTCCAGCTCAGCATTTAGCAGCGCAACTTTACCGATCTGCTTCAGGTAGTCCTTGACAGGATCGGCCGTAGCTCCGGTAATTGCAAGATTTTGAACTGGGATGTCATCTTCATCATCATTAATGACGAGAGCACCCTTGGGTAGCTCAATTGCAGCAGTTACTGGGTCTAAGTCGCTATCCAAGCTCAAGTCGACCGCCGAAGTTGCCTCCGAAACGATGTCTTCTACTGAAGCCTCTTTTTTAGCTTTTGGCTTAGAGATTGATTTTTTAGCAGCGGCCTTCACGGGCGCAACTGAATTTTTCTTTGGCGCGGCCTTCGCCGGCTTGACGCTTGCCTTCTTAGGAGCAGCTTTAACGGCATCCTCAGTCGAGGATTCCTTGGCTTTCGCCTTTGACACTGTTGCGATGATAGACCTCGCTCTTGGGCAGACTTTAAACCCTTGTCAAGTCTTGCGACCTGAAAGGGCTTCGAACAACTAGTATGCCACTTTTTTTCGTTGTCTTACCCAATAAAAGGTAATTCGAGCGAACTTTATTCCTGCGTGTCTGTGTTTTTTCTCATGGTTGATAAGTAATTTTCCAGCTCTTCGGTGAGCTCATCGACACTGCGTGGCTCCCCCGAGGGCTTACTGATGGGTGCTCTAGAAGGTCCGGGGCCGCCGCTGGCGTACCCAGCCTCAAGGGTTTGCACTAACTTACTGAGTTCTTGGTTTTCCTCAATTTGGCTCTTGACCTTAGTTTCAAACTTTCCGGCATCTTGCCGTAGCTGGTCGGAAGGAAAAACGAGGCCAGTCGCGGCGCTAATTAGCTCGAGGCCCGCAATCGCGGAATTTGGCACCTCATTATCTGCCAAATAGTGCGGCACTAGAAGCACAAACCCGGCAGTGTTTACGCCCTGAGCACTTAGCCGGAATTCAAGAAGGTGTGTCACGTTACCCGGGACCTGCGTCTGAGGTTTCCACTCGGAAAATCGTTCAATCATGTCCTTACGGTTTCCTGAAACAGTTACTCCAACCGGTCTGGTGTGAGGAATCGGGAATGGGATGGAATGAACCCAAGTAAAACTTGAAACACCCAAGCGCTGAATTATCTCAAGGAGGCTTGCCGCAAAAGCCTCCCACCTCAAGTCCGGCTCATAGCCCTCAAGAAGCAAGAAGGGCTGCTGCGCTTCGTCTAGAACCAGGTGCACCGCTAGTGACGGCGGCTCGTAAGACTCGATGTGGTCCTTCTCGAAAAAAAGCGCAGGTCGTCTCGATCGATAATCCAAAAATTCGTCATTGTCAAAGCTAAGGACTAACTCATGACTCAGTTCAGAAAAAAAGTGATCTGACAGCTGGGCAATTGTGGACCCTGAATCGCTGAACCCAGAAATCAGTGCAACCATCGGTAGCCCAGATGGTATCTGACCGTGAGTAAATTCTTCGTATAGCTTTTTCACCCTTTAAGCCTAACCGACCTAAACTTACGAACATGCAAAACATCACATTGAGTGCAATCAGAAGCAGTAAATTCACACACCTTGCGGTCCCGAAAACAATCGGTAATTCCGAATCCGACTGGGCAGTCTCCGCGCTCCCCGATGCAGTGCTTCTATACGGAGGATCCGCGAAGTTAGACCACGCTGCTCGAGTGCCCGGTGACGATGTGGTGTTGTTGGTAATCGGTTGTGGGGACGCAATCAATTACAGAAACTTCGCTGCCGCCTCTGTGAGGGCCTCGAAAGGCGTTACTCACCTGAGCATTGATTTGACAAGGGCAACAGCAGAAGAGATTCTGCTGGCAGCCGAGGGCTGCCTGCTAGGTAGTGACACTCCTTCAGAATACAAAAAGCCAACAACGGAGCTCGTAGCTATTGAGCTTGTAGTGAGCGAGCAACACCTTGGAACAGATATCGCGTCTTCTCTGAACCTTGCAAGCCGAATTGTTCAAGCACGACAGATAATCAACACGCCGGCCAACGATTTGTGGCCCGAGAAGCTTGCAGAGACCTGCATTACCGCAAGCCATGGCCTGGCAATAGAGCTAGAAGTCTGGGATGAAGTAAGACTAGCCAAGGAAAACTGCGGTGGCATCCTGGGCGTCGGAAAAGGTTCGGAACGGCCACCGAGGCTCATAAAAATGTCCTATCGCGGAGGTGGCAAGCACTTAGGGCTAGTTGGTAAGGGAATCACCTTTGACACTGGAGGGCTTTCTTTGAAGCCAGCCGAATCTATGGTCGGAATGAAGTACGACATGGCGGGAGCTGCAACGGTAATGGCAGCTGTTCTGGCAATTGCCGAGCAAAAGCTTGCTTTGGACGTGACGGCAATACTCTGCGTTGCGGAAAACATGCCATCGGGCCAAGCAACTAGACCGGGCGATGTGCTGACCATGAGAAATGGCAAGACAGTTGAGGTTTTGAACACCGATGCCGAAGGTAGATTGGTGATGGCCGATGGCCTGTCAATCCTGACTGAAATGAACGTCGACCATATCGTTGATGTCGCAACTCTGACCGGAGCAGCGACGATCGCCCTAGGAAACAGATATGCGGGCGTGATGGGTCACGGTGAAGCCGTAAACCTGGTACAAGCAGCAGCTGTCGAAGCGGGCGAACTGATGTGGGAGATGCCATTGCCCGCGGAACTGAGACCCCTACTGGATTCCGACATTGCAGATCTAACAAACGTGAAGATTGGAAACCGGGCCGGTGGGATGCTTATCGCCGGCTGGTTCCTGAGTGAATTTGTAAAACCAGAAGCATCATGGGCGCACTTGGATATTGCTGGTCCTGCGAATAATGACGGCGGGCCCTTCGGCTCCACCCCGAAGGGTGCCTCCGGGGTTGCCATTCGCACGCTCGTGCAAATGGCTAAGAACTTGAGTCTCAGCTAAGTAGTAGACTTTGGACTAACAAGCCGCGTTTTTTGGAGTTTTTTATGGCAGAGAATAATTTTGACCTCGTAATCCTTGGCAGCGGAAGCGGTGGCTATGCGGCTGCCCTTCGTGCAGCACAACTTGGGCTATCAGTAGCTCTCATCGAACGAGACAAGCTAGGTGGTACCTGCCTTCACCGCGGTTGCATTCCAACCAAAGCGTTGTTGCACTCAGCCGAGGTAGCCGACACCACAAAAGAGGCCGCGCACTACGGAGTGAACGCAACTTTCCAGAGCATCGACATGGTTCAGGTAAATAAGTACCGGGATTCCATCGTTGACAAGCTCTACAAGGGTTTGACTGGGCTAGTCGGCTCCAAAAACATAACCTCAGTACAAGGAGAAGGTCACCTAACCGGACCTAAATCGATCACCGTGGGTACCGAGGTTTACACGGGAACCAATGTGCTTCTTGCAACAGGTTCGGTCACAAAGACTTTAGGCGTAGAGATCACGGGCCGTGTAATAACAAGTGACCAGGCCCTGCAAATGGATTGGGTTCCGGCCAAGGTTGCAATCCTCGGCGGTGGCGTGATTGGTGTCGAATTCGCTTCCATTTGGAGGTCGTTCGGAGCCGAAGTGACAATCATTGAAGGCTTTGACCGACTAGTGCCCAACGAAGACCCCGCCATGAGCAAGGGTCTAGAGCGTGCTTATAAGAAACGCGGTATGGAGCTAAAACTTGGAAACAAGTTCAGCCAAGTCACCCAAGATGACAACGGCGTTGTAGTCACTCTGGAAAACGGAGACAGCGTAGCCGCCGACCTTCTTCTGGTGGCCGTGGGTCGCGGACCAAATGCCACAGGCTTCGGATTCGAAGAGCAGGGCATAACCATGGATCGCGGATTTGTTCTAACCAACGAACGACTCCAGACAAACCTGCCGGGAGTTTATGCGGTCGGTGACATGACACCTGGACTGCAGCTTGCTCACCGTGGCTTCATGCAAGGAATCTTCGTGGCCGAGGAAATTGCAGGCCTCAAGCCAGTTGTAGTTGACGAAATGGGAATTCCTCGAGTGACTTATTGCGAGCCTGAAATTGCTTCCGTCGGACTAACCGAGGCGCAAGCAAAAGAGAAGTTCGGTGCGGACAAGATTTCGATTTACGAATACAACCTGGCCGGTAACGGCAAGAGCAACATCCTTGGGACTGCAGGTGTCATAAAACTGATTCGCGAGGTAGACGGTCCAGTTATCGGCTTCCACATGATCGGCTCAAGAGCCGGTGAGCAAATTGGCGAGGCGCAGCTAATAATTAACTGGGAGGCTTACCCAGAGGACGTTGCACCCCTTATCCACGCTCACCCAACAATGAACGAAGCCATTGGCGAGGCACACCTCGCTCTAGCCGGCAAACCTCTTCACGCCCACGCATAACTAAGAACAGTAGAGATAGGTATCCAAGATGAGCGAAGTAATACTTCCGGCACTGGGAGAATCCGTCACCGAAGGAACAGTCACACGATGGCTGAAGAACATCGGAGACTCGGTAGCAGTCGATGAACCGCTAGTGGAAGTTTCCACCGACAAGGTAGACACCGAAATCCCGTCCCCATTCGCCGGAATCCTCACCCAAATCATGGTCCAAGAAGATGAGACCGTTGATGTTGGTGCAGTACTTGCCATCGTCGGTGATGCTGCCCCCGCTGCTCCTGAGGCCGCGGCCCCGCCGGTTGAAGCCGCTCCCGCTGCTCCCGTGGCCGCCGCTCCTGTTGCACCAGTAGCTACTCCACCAGTAGCCGCAGCTCCAGTTACTCCCCCTGCACCGGTAGCCACTGCACCGGCCGCGCCAGTTCCTCCAGTAGCAACCCCACCGGTAGCCGCCGCGCCAGTAGCCCCCGAACAGGCAGCACCTGTTGCTACTGCGCCAGTTGCTCCTGCCACAACAGCTCCAGTGGCTGCACCCGAAGAAACTTCAAGCGATCCGAACTATGTCACGCCCATCGTTAGGAAACTGGCATCAGAAATGGGGATAGATCTAGGAAGCATTCGCGGATCCGGGGTTGGCGGTCGCATTAGAAAAGAAGATCTAACCGCAGCAACCCCAAAGACCGCACCAGCTGCTGCTCAAGCGCCAACGGAAGCATCACCGCTTCGTGGAACCACAGTTCCAATGTCGAGACTCAGAAAAGTACTTTCTGAGCGAGCGGTTGCTTCGATGCAGCAGAGTGCTCAGCTGACTTCGGTAGTTGAAGTTGACGTTACGAAGATCGCCGAAATGAGACAGCGTGTCCAGGCTGAGTTCACTCAAAAAGCAGGAACAAAGCTCTCCTTTATGCCATTCTTTACTCTCGCAGCTGCAGAGGCGCTAGCGGCTAATCCGATCATCAACGCGACCGTGGAGGACACAAACATTGTTTACCACGGCTCAGACAACATCTCGTTTGCTGTTGACACTGAACGAGGGTTGCTGACTCCGGTCCTAAAGGACGCGGCACACATGTCAATCTCCACAATGGCTCAGACAATTGCCGACATGGCTGAGCGCACAAGAAGCAACAAGCTCACTCCAGATGAGCTCTCCGGAGGAACCTTCACCGTCACAAACACCGGTAGCCGTGGAGCGCTATTTGACACACCTGTTGTCTTCTTACCTCAGTCAGCAATTTTGGGCACCGGTATCGTCACGAAGCGCGCAGCGGTGGTCAAGGACGCCGATGGCAATGATGCTATTGGCATCCGTTCAATGGTCTACTTGGCCCTTAGCTATGACCACAGGATTATTGACGGCGCAGATGCCTCCCGTTATCTGATGCAAGTCAAGACGAGACTTGAGGCTGGCAACTTTGAAGCCAATCTTGGCATCTAACATCAAGATGGATGAGCTCCGTAGTAATGCCTGAATTTGAAAGAGTTGGCTTAGACCCCAACTTTGTCGATTACCTCGCAGGCATGGAGCTACAGCTAAAAACTCACGCCGAGGTGGCCGCCAATCTCAGGCCAAACACAGTGCTTCTTCTTGAGCACCAGGCCGTCTACACGGCAGGCAAGCG
>ERZ889217.1291-NODE-1291-length-13048-cov-9.652120_pt1 | contig 13048 bp, 9 predicted proteins | sample MGYA00521098_ERZ889217 | MGnify/ENA primary metagenome ERZ889217 (study PRJEB32303, sample SAMEA104408613) | aquatic metagenome | biome: Brackish water; feature: Pelagic; material: water | place: Baltic Sea | collected 2014-06-10T22:04:00 | depth 2,362 m ...
CCCAGCGCTCTAGCCCCCAGCAATTAATGCAGTTTCGTGCCCCATGGTTGCAAGCACGAATGCCGTTGATCGCTAGTGCTGGCTGGGATGCCTTAGTTGTGCCCTTGAGTTATGGCTTTGTGTATCACTGGCACCATGGCAACTGGCCTCAAGGTGGCTTTGCCTTGCCTCTTTATCTAGGGCTTTGGCTGGCTTGGTCTTACTTATTGGGCCGCTACTCAAAAACATCTGAGCATTCACGAATCACGCCCAACCGATTGATCCTCTTAATCGCTTTGATCTTGCTGTTGCTCACATCAGTGCTGGGGGGCGCCTGGCTGCTCAAAATACCACTAACCATTACAGGGCTTCGCAGCCAACAACTGCCATTTCTCTTAATCGCAAGCCTATGTTCTTGGGGCGGGCAGTTATTGCTTTTAAGGGCAGCTATTGATCAACGGCGCTGGCTAATGGTGGCGAGTGCTCCGGAACAACAACTGCTGCTGAATTTACTACCTGCTTTAAAAGCAACAATATGGAACCTGGAACAATTAGAACACTGCAGCGCTAGCCAATTAACAGAATTCCAAGGTGTAGCGATAAGCGAACAACTACCCCTAAGTCTTGAGAACCTTGAGGAGTTGATGCTTGCTCGCAGCCAAGGCTTGCCGTGCACCACATTGGTAAATTGGTGTGAAGCCCAACTGCAAAGAGTGCCACCTGAATTGTTTTGCCGCAAAAGTTTATTAATAGGAGACGGCTTCCAATTTCAACCCGGACGCTTTAGCTGGCGCTTAAAACGCAGTGGCGATGTATTTATCGCAGCGAGTTTACTACTACTAAGCTCCCCAATACTGCTGCTAATGGCTCTTCTAATCAAATTGCAAGATGGCGGGCCAATTTTTTATTACCAGATACGATCAGGTTTATATGGCCAGATATTTACATTGGCAAAACTGCGCAGCATGCAGGTGAACGCTGAACAGGGGGGCCCCCGCTGGGCAAGCCATAAAGATGAACGAATTACTCCCTTGGGCCACTGGTTAAGACGAACCAGAATTGATGAGTTGCCTCAACTCTGGTCTGTGCTGCGCGGGGATATGAGTTTGATCGGCCCACGCCCAGAAAGACCTGAATTTGAAATTGAATTAGAGCGCTCAATACCTCACTACTGCTTAAGGCATTGGTTAAGACCAGGGTTGAGCGGTTGGGCTCAGGTATGCCATCCCTATGGGGCAAGTGTGGCGGATGCTCGGGAAAAACTTAGCTACGACCTTTACTATCTGCGAAACGGCAATCCGTTGCTAGATGTTTTGATCTTAATTAAAACAATCCGATTGGTAGTGCTTGCCCGAGGCTCGATACCTCTGGATCTCAGACCGCAGTTCTGTAACAGCTCACAGCCATGAAAATTCTTGGCATCTCCGCTTACTACCACGACAGTGCCGCGGCTCTTGTAATTGATGGTGATATCCGTTGCGCTGCCCAAGAAGAGCGCTTTAGCCGCATCAAGCACGATCCTGCATTTCCAGCCAAAGCTATTCAGTGGTGCCTAGAAGAAGCACAAATTGAGCTCACAGATCTAGATCGAATCGTGTTTTATGAAAAACCGCTGCTCACCTTTGAACGGTTGCTAGAAACCTACCTAGCCACAGCACCGCGGGGCTTACGCTCGTTTTTAAAAGCGATGCCTGTGTGGCTAAAGGAAAAACTTTATCTAAAAAGTGTCTTGCGAAAAGAATTAGCAGATCTGGCTAGTTGCAGCACCAAACAATTACCCCAGCTGTTATTCACCGAACATCATGAAGCCCATGCTGCTGCGGCTTATTATCCAAGTGCTTTTGATGAAGCCGCAGTGCTCTGCCTTGATGGGGTGGGGGAGTGGGCGTGCGGTAGCGCATGGGTTGGCAAAGGCGCGGAATTAACACAGCTATGGCAACTTGATTTTCCCCATTCCTTGGGGCTCCTGTATTCCGCTTTTACTTATTACTGCGGTTTCAAGGTTAATTCAGGGGAATACAAATTGATGGGTTTAGCCCCCTACGGCAGAGCAATTTATATAGATGCAATTCGTAAAGAACTACTGGATGTGAAAGCAGATGGAAGCTTTCGGTTAAACCAACGCTATTTCAACTACGCCAGTGGTTTAACAATGACCGCTGAACCATTTAATAAATTATTTGGTTCACCTCCGCGTACAGCGGAGTCACCACTGGAGCAACGTCATATGGATCTAGCTGCATCAATTCAGGTGGTAACAGAAGATTTGGTGCTGCAACTAGCCCGCAGCCTGCAGGCGGAAACAGGCCTGCAAAACCTCTGCTTAGCAGGAGGTGTTGCCCTCAACTGTGTTGCCAACGGCCGCCTACTAAGGGAAGGGCCATTTCAAGAAATCTGGATTCAACCAGCGGCAGGTGATGCTGGAAGCGCCCTCGGCGCGGCCCTAGCTGTGTGGCATCGCTATGAAGATCAACCAAGACCCAGCATTGCTAGCACCGGCTTGCGCGATCGCCAAAAAGGTAGTTACTTAGGGCCAAATCTAAATACGGCAGAAACATCTGCAACACTTAAAAACCAAGGGGCCGTTGGCCGTGAACTAGAAGATGATCAACTGCTGCCAGAGGTGGCGAAATTATTAGCAGCAGAGCAGGTGGTGGGCTGGTGCCAAGGCCCGATGGAATTTGGCCCAAGGGCCCTTGGCGGTCGTTCAATCCTTGGCGATCCGAGATCTACAAAAATGCAAAGTGTGATGAACTTAAAAATTAAATATCGAGAAAGCTTCAGGCCATTTGCGCCTTCGGTATTAGCGGAAAAAGCAAGCCAATGGTTTGAACTGGAACCAGATCAAAGCAGCCCTTATATGTTGCTCGTGGCAGGAATAAGAAACCAACACCGGCGCCAAATGACAACTGCAGAAGAAAACTTGTTTGGTATTGATAAATTAAAGGTAACCCGCTCATCCCTACCTTCAATAACCCATGTGGATTATTCAGCCCGGATCCAAACAGTACATGCCGATACAAACCCCAGGTACCACGCCTTGATAACAGCTTTTGAAAAAATCAGCGGCTGCCCAGTGCTGGTAAATACCAGTTTCAATGTGCGCGGTGAACCAATTGTGTGTACTGCAGAAGATGCTTACCGTTGCTTTATGCGAACTGAAATGGATGCCCTAATGATCGGCAATACCCTATTACTAAAAAATGAACAACCGGATTTTGCCGATAGCGAACGCTGGCAGGATACCTTTGAGTTGGATTAATTAATATCCAAATGAAACTAACAAGCACAATCCTACTGAAAGCAGCCCAATTAAGCCCCTACGGGCATTGGAAACTTGTTTCGCTTGCAGCGAATAGAGATTCTTCACTGTGGGATTTTCCAATTTCGTTAAAATCAATACCGGGTGGCATACTTAGGGCAGACCTGAGGGAACAAGTTTACACACAGTTCCTTCGGCATGGTTGCATTCCCCATCAAAAGCCTACCGACGAACTGCTTAAAAAGTTAATCAGAAGCGGTGATCTTATTTTTGATATTGGCGCCAACATTGGCTATCTCTCCTTACTATTCAATTCACTTTTAAAAAATACCGGAACCGTTGTAGCAATCGAGCCCTCAACAAGGTGTTTCCATCAGTTGCAACGCAACACTGCATTTGCCGAGAAGATACAAACATTAAATGTTGCCATTTCAAATAGAACTGAGAAGCTTCGATTTGCAGAAACGAAATGCCTTGAGCGATCATCTCTTGAGACAGTTAATACTTACGCAAAAACAATAGATGTTGAGGAGATCCAACTTGATGACCTTTGCTTGAAATACGGAATGCCAGATTTCATCAAAATCGACGTAGAAGGGCACGAATTTGCCGTCTTCCAAGGGGCCGAGAAGATGCTATCAAGTAAATTGAGGCCACTAATATATTTCGAAGCTCTTAATTCAACGGCTCTTAAAAAGTGCATTCAAATCATTGAAACGCTATCAGAAAATTCATTTAAAATATATCGCTCGTCTCAACAAGCTAAATTATTGCCATGGCAACATCCGAACGGATTAAACGACTATCTTGCAGTACCGAATGAAAGATCCCACCAAATTCCTCAAGCTCTTCAGGAATCATGAACAGTAAGCCCAAAAAACTTGCACAGCTTAGGGAATTTGGCTTTATATTATCCGGTGGCCTTAGCTTGATCTTTGGTGTAATCGGCCCATGGTTGCGCAATCATCCAGCACCAATTTGGTTGTGGATGGTAAATAGCATCTTAGTGGCATTTGCACTACTAGCACCAAAAACCCTCGCGCCGATTGAGAAACTATGGTTGCGGTTGGGCAATGTGCTTGGTGCAATAAATAGCAGAATTATTTTAACTATAGTTTTCTATGGTTTATTTACGCCCATGGGTATTGCAATGCGCATAAAAGGCCATGACCCCTTAGGTCGTAAGATGAATTCAAGCTTGAAAAGCTACCGCGCAACAACAAAACCGCGAGCAGGCAAGCATATGCTAAAGCCCTACTAAACTTCCTAGATTTTCTAATTATGGACGCCTTATTTGAGCTTTTATCCGACCTTTGGGGATTTCTCAACGAACGCAAGAAGTTTTGGTTGTTACCCCTAATTATCACTTTAGTATTACTAGGAGGCTTAATAGTCTTTAGCCAAGGCTCAGCACTTGCGCCATTTATTTACACATTATTTTGAGGTGAGCCCCTGAAACAGTTGCACACTATTTCTAAACTTGCTGCCATCAATTTTGGTGTGCTATTAAGTTTACTTGCACTGCTTGAAGTGGGATTACGGGTGATCGGAATTGAAAGGCCTGCATTTTACCGATATGATCACATAAAGGGATATGCACATCGAGCAAATGTACAGGGTTGGTGGACCCAGGAAGGAAAGGCTTGGGTAGCAATAAATAATGAAGGCTTTCGTGATGTGAACCACTCGGGAAAATCAAAACTTGGCGTACTAAGAGTTGCCGTTCTTGGGGATTCCTTTAGTGAAGCGTTTCAAGTAAATATTGATAAAAGTTGGTGGAAACAGCTAGAGATTAAAGTAAATAAGAGCACGGATTGCAAACTCAGCGAAAAGTACCAAAACGGGCTGGAAATGATGAATTTTGGGGTGGGGGGCTACGGCACAGGCCAGGCATTGCTTACATGGCGCCATAACGTAAAGCAAAAGCAGCCAGGTTTTGTCTTACTGGCTATGTTCCTCGGAAATGATATTGAAGACAACACACCAAGGAAGCACCAAGACAGGCCTGTATTTAGAGTAAATGAGATGAATAAATTGGAAATTGATAATAGTTTTCGCCAATCAAGAAATAGCCAATTTCGGCAAAGCTGGCTTGGTCATCGTCTCGATTGGATTGTGGAACACAGCCGCATTGCTCAACTAATAAATTCAGCAAAAAATAAAGCTGCTCAATTTGAAATCAGCCCTAAAAATCGCAACGCTAAAAAGCCAAGTGAGCCTCCACCTGCCTCACCCGCTAGCGCAGAGGGTTGGGCCGTAACAAAAGCACTTCTTAAACAGATGAACACGGAAGTAAATGCTGCCGGATCTAAATTAATGGTGGTGAGCCTTAGTAGCCCGGAGCAAGTTTGGCTGAAAAAAGAGCAACGCCCAAAAAATGAATTTAGTCGCGAAAAGAATTTAGCAGAAATTCTTTCTGAACTTAAAGTGCCGTATATTGCATTGGCACCAGCAATGCAACAAAAAGCAGATGCCCTGAATACGCATATACATGGATTTCAAGGTCAGCAACCAGGGATTGGCCATTGGAATGAAAACGGACATGAACTGGCTGCAGAACTGCTAAAAAAATCCCTATGCAAACAATGAATTGGAAAACTCCCTTTCGATTGGCATTAACCGATGGCATTCTTATTTTTACAAGCTGGGTACTTTTTTATACCTGGAGATTTAATTCCTTACCAGGGCTCACCCGCGGACCAACAGTTGTTATTATAAGTTGGCTTTTTATTCATTACATACTAGGAACTTATCGAGAATTAAGCAACAAGCAATTAAGCTTTAGTCGCTATGCTATTAATAATTTCCTAGCTTCTAGCATAGTATTATCATTAACATTTAGTTTCACAAAACTCAATGAGGGCAATATTTCAAGTACCATCGGTTTGAACTTTATCCCCAAAGTATTAGTCCTTGCTATGTTAGCTGGGCAGGTATTGCTCTTTAGGCAAAATCTTGAACATCTATGGAGTCCTCAACAAAACTGGCTTCTGATTACTAATGCACAAGAAAGGCAATTAATCGCCAATGAAATCGAAAAAGATGGTTGTTCAATACCGTGCAATGTTGAGTGGCGTGCAATTAAGGGGCTAGCAAAATTACCAGTAGGTTTAGCGACACTTCTTAAATTAGACGGTGTTGCTATTGGATACGAAAACGAACCCAGCAAACAAGATAAAACAATCCTATTAAGTTGGCAATCAAGTGGCGTTCGTATTCTATCGATAGGAAGTTGGTGCGATACATTTTTAAAACGCCTTCCTCCAAAATTCATAACAGAAGAATGGTCTCTACGTGCAGAAAATCTTGGAATCCAACAGAATGCAGCAAGCTCAAGGATCAAAAGATTACTTGATATTTTGGTTGGTTTTAGTATTTCAATATGCCTTATTCCAATAATCCTTGTTCTAGCTCTTCTCCATTTATACGGGCAAAAATTATATATCTCAAAGAATACCTGCGTGGGTTTAAATGGATGCAATTTTCAATCTCTCAATTTTTGTATAGCTAATCCTGCTTCGCAAACCAGATTTCATGCAAAAATATTCTCCTTTAGTTTTTATTTACTACCCCAATTATGGAATATAATAAGAGGACATATGAGCATTGTCGGCCCAAGGGCGCGCACAAGTGAAGAGTTTGATTCGCTGCTGAAGCAATATCCAGAAGCTGAAATAATTATTTCTTCCAAACCAGGTATTATCGGGTGGGGGAGGGTAGCAAATAATTCCGCAAAAAGTATCAATCCAGAATACCTGGAGATACTTAGAGATCTACATTATTCAAGAAAGCAGAGTTTAGCACTCGACCTACAAATAGTTGCTCAAGCAATTTTAAATACTCTACTGATTAAATGACAATACAAAAAAAACGTTTAGCTGTGCTTCTCACCCATCCAGTTCAATATTTTAAACCATTTTTTGAGGCTTTAGCGGCAAGCCAAGAAATAGAACTTATGGTTTTTTTTGGTAGTGATCATGGATTAATTCCAGGCCTCGATCCAGACTTTGGCATTGAATTTGCTTGGGATAATAATCCAACTGATGGCTTCAACCATTGCTTTATAAGTAGGGATCCACTAAAGAATTTAAGCAGCACAGCCAGAGCCCTGCAGCTGGCAGGGTTTGCCTACCGAAAAATATCTGCATTTAAGCCTGATTTTGTTTTAATTTTTGCCTACAGTCCAATATTTATTACTGCTAGCACCCTGTTATTGGCTGCCAGTGGGATAAATCTTTTTTTAAGAGCCGATGGCACTGATAGAGCCTTCAATCGATCAACTTGGAAAAGCTGGCTTAAAGATTTACTATTGCGGCCTTACTACAGATTATTTAAAAAAATATTTCCGATTGGAAAAGATTCCAATGATCATTTTGCGCGCCTTGGAGTAACAGAAAAAAACAGGGAAATGGTGCCATTTGCTGTTGATGTGAACTATTTCCAGCAACAAGTGGATTATTGGCAGGCAAAGCGCAGCCAATTGCGGGCTGAATTAGGGATTCAAGAAAATGTGGAGGTGCTATTAAGTGTTGGCAAAATTACAGCGATAAAAGGTCAATTATTAATAGCAGATGCCCTGGCTTTGTTGCCATTGGAAAGACGTAAACAAATTTGTTTAGTTGTGGTGGGGGATGGGCCTTTAAGGCAGCAATTAGCAGCTGCTCTAAATGCGGTGCTACCCGGTTGCTACTTTTTTACGGGATTCCAAAATCAATCGCAATTAGGGCGATTTTATACCGTTGCCGATAGCTTTATATTTCCTTCGCTTCAAGGCGAAACCTGGGGGCTAGTTGTGAACGAAGCACTTCAATTTGGATTACGGGTAGTTGCAAGTGATCATCCTGGATGCGTTAGAGATCTATTACAAACAAGCCCTCATCAGATATTCAAAAGCGGTAACAGTAAGGATCTAAGCGCCATTCTTAATAGGCCATGGAAAAAAGAAAATTTCGATAAATTAATTTGCAGAAACCTGCCAAAGCCTGAACATCTTGCAGGCGCAATTATTAGAAGTATTAAATTTATCTAGTTCATAGCAAGCCATTCACTAAGCACCACCCAGCGCCAATAGGGTGCAAATCGCCTGGGTGATATTTGCATCAAAAACCAACTACGCCAAATCGCATGGGCTGGTATCTCAATTTGTGCAAGCTGGTTAATCAGGCGGCTTGGTGCAAATCGTGTATCACTACTTAACCAAGGGGCCAAAGGTAAATTGAAGCCTAATTTTGGACGTCGCAGGATTTCAGCGGGCAATAGAGTTTCAGCTTGCGCTCGTAAAAGTGTTTTAGGTCCAGCGCTCAAATGTTCAGCGGAGCTGCGGCCTTTGGCAAAGGCGATTAAATCAGGATCAAGAAATGGCACTCTCAATTCCAATCCCAAGGCCATCGATACCGCATCGCTATCGCGCAAGAGAGTGTTTTGAAGATATCTGCCACATTCTTCTTGTTGGGCATTGGCTGCTTGATCGGAAGTTTGAAGTTGAGCTCGTAGGAGTTCATTTTTGAGCCATGGATTTAGGCCACTGGCTGAAATGCGCCTAGAAGCAAGCCGTTTATGAGCTGATCTCCAAGCCATATGGCGATAGCCATAAAACAACTCGTCTGCACCAAGCCCTGAAAACGCCACCACCATGCCAATAGATCTAGCGGCCTGGCTTACTAAAAAGGTGTTGAATCCATCAATACTAGGTTGATCGATGGCAGCGAGAAAGGGTTCAAAGGACGCCTCTAGATCCTTGGCAGATATAACGACGCGCTGGTGATTAAGGCCCAAATGGGCTGCTGTGTAAGCAGCTTGATCAGATTCATCAACCGCACCCGGCAACTCTTCAAAACCAACCGAAAGGCTATTGATGGGGCCCTGCTGCTGCCTTAATAGGGCGCCTAACAAACCTGAATCCAAGCCCCCACTAAGAAACAAGCCAACGGGGCGATCGCCAATTGCTTGGCGGCTAACAGCTTGCACCAGTAGATCGGCCAAGGGGGCAGGGGCCGATAATGGGGCCGTAAAAGGCTGGGGCTGCAGCACTTTTAAGCCTTCATTGCCTGCTCTACACACAACAAAATGACCAGCTGGAAAAACCTTCACCCCTTTCAGCAAAGTAAGTGGAGCTTCTACAGCACCCCACAAGGCAAAAGATTTAAGGGCTTCAATCGATAACTGTTTGCGGCTTGCTAAGCCTGCGGCTTCAAAGGCACTCAGTTCAGAAGCAAAAGTTAAAGCAGCTGAGCAATACTGCCAGAGCAAAGGTTTAACACCACAGCTATCGCGAGCAAGAATTAACTCAGCATTTAAACGATCCCAAATCGCCACTGCAAAAATTCCATTTAATTTGCCCCATAAACGATTTCCCCAGTAGCGATAGCCATGTAAAAGGACTTCGGTATCACTTGTGGAGCGAAAACAAAACCCCGCTTGCTGCAGCTCCTGGCGCAACTGAAATTGATTATAAATTTCACCATTAAATATCAACCATAAATTACCTTCCGGCGACCCCATTGGCTGATGCCCCAAGCTGGAGAGATCTTGGATGGCAAGGCGGGTGTGCAGGAACGTTAAGCAAAGATCTGAGGGAACATCTACTTGCTCAATATGTATACCGTGCCCATCGGGTCCGCGCTCATTTAGTGCATTTAATACCAAATTTTGCGAATGCTCTTTTAACTGAGCACCGAGTTGGCCAAATAAACCGCACATAGCTCAACTCATTAGGAAAGAGGCTAGAGCTGAATTGAATTCAGCTTCGCTAAAATGTTGGCGAGCAAAATCCCTTGCCGCCTCACCACGCCTACGTAATTCATCCGGGTTAGCAATTAGGTAGTTGAAAACCCCAACCAGCTCTGCTGGTTGGGGTTCCAGCAACCAACCGGTTTCACCATCGATGATTACATCTGCTTGCCCCCCTTGGCGGCAACCAATCGCGGCCCTACCCGCTAAGGCCGCCTCCAGGTAAGTGATTCCAAAGCCTTCACCACTGGAGCTGCCATCAGCAGCAATACAAAAACCACTTGGCATTACTAACAAATTGCAATTTAAGTACGCTGCACGCAAAGCTTCATCATCTAGATCACCAAGGAATTCAACATTTTCAGCAAGCCCAAGCTGAGTAGTTAACACCTCTAGCCGGACTCGATCATTACCATCACCAACTATCTGCCAACGCCATTGGGTATTGCTGCAAATTTGTTTGAACAAAGCCAAAGCTTGCAAAATGATTTCATGACCTTTGTATTGCTCATTTGCGGCCATTCGAGCAACGGTAAGCAATCTCAAACCACCCACAAAATCAGCTGGCAAAGAAGTTGGCTCTGCATGATTTTCCCACAAACGAGTTAACGGATTCAGCACCGCAATCTCAGGCCATGGTCCACCAGCAGCATGTAGCTGTGCGCTGGTGAATTTACTGCTAGCAATTAAACGCTTGCATCGCCTGAGGGCAGGGGCAACAGGGGGCAAGGCGGCACCCCACACTTCCACTCCATGGAGCCAACAAAGGCGGGGCAAATTGTGGGGCACAAGCAATTCCACCTGGCTTAAAAGTAGAGAATGCATAGAAAACAATTGATTACACTGGCGGCTAAGAACCAGCACGCGGAAAAGGAACCAAAGTTGGCCAAATAATCGACCCAAAAAACCAGGCCCTAATCGTTTAGTGCTAAGCAGAACTAGTTCATAGCCAAGACCTTGTAACGCCTTGGCCACATCAAGGCTCAGCCTCTCAATACCGCCACGACGGCTCGTGTTGTATGTGATCAGCAATATCTTCATAGGGTTTATTCCAACAATGCAGCATAAGAATTGATGGAGCGTTCTCTACCAAAGCGGCTCTCATATAGAAAACTTGCCCGCTGCCCCATGGCTAAAATTCTCTTGGGATCTAGCTGCAAATTCCGCAATGCCTCAGCAAGTTCATAGGCTTCGCCGGGTTCAACAACCACGCCAATATTTTCTTTGATAACCAACTGAGCTAGATCGCAATTAAGACGAGCAATCAGCAGAACCGGTCGGCCGCTAGCAAGAATTCCGTAAAATTTACAAGGTGCCACAGTATCTTCTGCCCCAGGAATAAGGCCGATAACTGAAATATCGCAGGCTCCCAAAGTGTCGGGTAAGCGTTCCCGCTTCTGATAGGGCAATTTAATTAAATTGGAAAGGCCAAATTCGTCTGAGTATGAACTTATTTGATTATTTTTACTCCCATCGCCGATAAAGAGAAAGCGTATTGGAGCATTTTCAAGTAGACGCGCCGCTTCTAACAGAGTGAGCAAATCATGCAACCTTCCAAAATTACCGGAATACTGCACTATAAAAAAATCAGATAGGCCCATTTCAGAAATAAAAATATTCTCTGTTCTTAGGAGTGGCATAGCCCGCTCCACAGCCCAATTATGAATAGATACTAAATTTGGTCTTCTCCCAAAATCAATAGACAAACGACGAGACATTGCATCGGTAAGCACAACTGTATATTTACTATTGAAGCAGATGCAAGCCATAACGAATCTCCAGAAACTTGTTATTGGCCCAACGGCTGGGAGCACCCCACTAAGTACTGCAGATCGAGGAAATAAATCTTGAAAAATGAATACATAACTCATTCCTCTAAGCTTCAATAGCAAACCAAGTAACCCGATAAAGGGAGGATTAGAAGCAATAAATATCTGTTGCCCCCTGCTGCCATAAAGAATGCCCCAAACAAGTGCTCCAACAAGAAATAAAACTCCTTTTATTATCTTATTAAATACTTTTTTACTCTCGCCCCACTTAACAGCAATTCGTATAACTTTAAGTTTGTTTGGCAATTCGCTGTATGAATTTTGATTTGAAGCTGTTGCAGTGAGCACGGTTACTGGGATGCCGCGGGAAACCAAGCCGCAGGCCAAATCAGTCATTAATTGGGCGGTGGCGCCATGGCCAGGCGCGAAGTGCTCAGTTATCAACAGCAAAGGCAGCTGGCTTGTTGGTTTCATAGGGGCAGGCCTTTGCGTCTACGCCGCAATTCGATCACTTTCACAACGGTGATTAAGTCGTAGCTGGCCATCAAAAAAGCAAACAACAAGCCCTGCCAACCCTCCCGCCAGCCCCCTTGCAGCAGATATTTTTGTGTGAAACGCCCAAAGGGCCTCAGGGGCCAAGCGATTGCCGCCCACTTTCGCAATTGAAGCCAACGGCGGGTGCCTAGAGAATTGCTACCTCCGCCATCAAGAAATGCCACGATCTTTCTTGCTTCCCAATCGGCATATCGGCTATGGCGCTCAAGCCAATCGTTAATCCCTTTGCTAAAGGCGTAGTGCTCATAGGGCTCTTTAAGACGGCCGATCAAACCGGTTAAAGGATCGCCATTTAAACCGCAAAAGCTTTCCCATACCCCACCTTCAAATCGCAAAAAATTGCGCCTCAATAAACGTGGATGCCAATTGGGGTAACCCTGGGTATGGCGTAACCAGCGGCCTAGGAACCAATAACGAGGTGTGAGTTCGAAGCCAAATAGCTCAGCGCTTGCACTTGTAGCCGCAGTTATTGCTGCCGCGCAGGCTGGAGTGATCTCCTCATCAGCATCTAGAAACAAAACCCACTCACTTTTGAGGTTGCCATGAATGAGGGCCCAGTTGCGCTGCTCACTGATCAAAAAGCCACCCTCAGGCCGATGCACAATTACACGAGCACCCTGGGCATGAGCAAGGGCAGTAGTGGCATCGGTGCTGCCGGAATCAAGCACCAATAGTTCCTGGCACCAGCTCAGGGAAGCCAGGGCCCGAGGCAGATCTGTTGCTTCATTTAGGGTGAGCACAACCCCTGCCACCG
>ERZ889217.1293-NODE-1293-length-13037-cov-21.614774_pt1 | contig 13037 bp, 16 predicted proteins | sample MGYA00521098_ERZ889217 | MGnify/ENA primary metagenome ERZ889217 (study PRJEB32303, sample SAMEA104408613) | aquatic metagenome | biome: Brackish water; feature: Pelagic; material: water | place: Baltic Sea | collected 2014-06-10T22:04:00 | depth 2,362 m ...
CGCCGACGATCTTTGCGGAAAAAGCCATGGGTCCGGTCCTTGGACGGGTTGGGGGCGATCGAATCGACCAGTCTACGACACTCGACTAGAATTTAGATTGGCGTGATGACGAAAAGATTGCATGACACCAACCGTCTTTCGGGAAGGACCCCAGGAGATCATCGATGCCTGGAACAAGCACTTTCCCGGTTGAGGTCACGAACGTGTCCCGGCACGGCCTGTGGCTGTTGGTTGGTGACGAGGAGTTGTTCCTGCCGTTCGAGCACTTCCCATGGTTTCGTGACGTCAGTATCGAGAAGATTTCGGTCGTTGAGCGTCCTACCGCCGACCACCTGTACTGGCCGCTGCTGGACGTCGACTTATCTGTTGAATCGATTCGCACCCCCAACGCCTTTCCCCTCGTTGCAAGGATCCAGCCATGAGCGAACACACCTACAAGATGATCGAGTTGGTCGGCTCGTCTCACACGGGCATCGAGGCGGCGGTTCAGAACGCCATCGCCAAGGCCGAGATCAGCGAGAGCAAGATGCGATGGTTCGAGGTGATGGAAACCCGAGGCCATATCGAGAATGGCCAGATCGCCCACTGGCAGGTACGGGTGAAGATCGGCGTGACGATGGGCGACTGACGCAAAAGTGATGGGCAAAGAGGCGAACACGGTATCTGCTTGTCGGCCAAGGAACGAGGCAGCCCGAGAAACGACCCGGCCTCACAACCTCCATTAACGCCTAGAGACAGAAGGTTTTGCCACCCTCTGCCTCTCACTGCCACTCTGTGCCTGAGTGGCGTGGCTCCCCGAGTAGGAACAGTCCATCAGGCTGTTTTCTCGGAGAATATCGTCAGGTCGGCTCGAACGTGACGTAAAAAGCGACATGCGTTGGAACGTGGCAACCCTCGGCAGAGCGTGGCAAATGGTGTCGTCGTACCAGGACTGGTATGACGTCACCTGTCCCCTCGCCCGGCGCCGAACTTGCCGGCGTATCTCGCCGGCCGTACGCTGAACAGATGCCCACAGTGTTCCGAATCGGTGGGTATCGTTTTCACTTTTACTCGGACGAGGGCACCGAGCCTCCTCACATACACGTGCGCTGCGCAGACGGAGAGTGCAAGTTCTGGCTAGACACGGTTGCTTTGGCAAGGAACCGTGGCGTTCCTGCACACGCCGTGAGGGACATGGAACGGCTGGTTTACGAACACATCGACCTCTTGCTGGAGAAATACGATGAGCACCATTCACCAGGAAACCGAGGCCGTGGCAACGAGAGCGTGGACTGAGGGCCGGATGGTCTACGTGGAGCTGACGGACCAGCGGGTCGTTGGATTTCCAGCACATCGATTCCGCCGGCTCAAGGAAGCGAGCGACATGGAGCTGGCCAACGTGCGACTTGAGGTCGGCGGCACGGCGTTGCGTTGGGAATCTCTCGATGAAGACATCTCCATCGAGGGCGTGATGGCGGGGCGGTTCCAGTTGCCTCCGGGCCAAGACTGATCAGCCGGGAAAACAGCGGCCAAAGGCCTGAAATCGGCTGAGGCCTCCCCGGACCCGGATGTGGCCCGTCAGGAGTGCCCAGACGATGCTCCGCTCCTTGCGCAGAAATCCCAGCCAGGTCCGGGAGTCTGCGGTGACCGTACAGTCGGGCTTGCCGATCAGGCCCCGCTGCACGTTCAGGGTTTGCTGCCTGATCGTCACGGTGGCTTCGGCTGGTTGCTGACCCGTGAAGATCAGGTGATACACCGCATCGATGCCCTTCGCTTGTCCCCTCTGGAAGACGACGTGCATGGTGTCCAAGAAGCCGGCGATGGTGGATGGGCGGACACCGTTGACATGTCGCTTCGTCTTGTGGGGAAAGACTTGGGTCACGTAGTCGTCGGCATCTGACCCCGGCACGACATATACGGTCTCCTGTTTCTGTTGCAGGGGCTTCACGATCCCGGCCAGAAACGCCGGGCGGTCGTCGAGAAATGGGGCCAGTACGTCTTCTCCGGCAGGGCATACGGAAAGACAGTAAGCGGCCTTGTAGTTGGCCCCGAAGCTCAGGCTTTGCCACATCGAGACGGATTCCTGATCGGTGACCCGCTTCCGGAAGTCCTTGGCGTCGTGGCTGTCGGCCACATGCTCGACCCAGTCGGTGAACCCGTGGAGAAACTCCCGGTATTTGTGGGTCATGCAGGCGCTGGCGTCGAAGCCGCCGTCCGGCTTGATGGCCCCCACCGGGCATGCGGCAACACACAGCTTGCAGTTGACGCAGGGATTGTAGTCGACAGGGCGAGACTCCTGGTCGACATCGACAAAGATCGTCCCCGGCAGAATGAAGGAGCCGTACCGTGGATGGATGACGTAGCGATGCAGCCCCATCTGCCCGAGTCCCGCTGCCACGGCCACGGGCTTATGGGAAACGACCCAGATTTCCCCTGGAAACTCACTCGCCTCCATCGTTGGAACGGCTATCGCCTGACCCCAAAGGGCAAGTCGCTGCTGCCCGTCCTCGGATCGCTCCGAGACTGGGGCCTTGCGCACATCAGGGGCACCGAGGCCCGGATGAAGCCCGTCATCTGACGATGATCAAGCGGACTGGCATGGCATAGAGATACAGCATCGAGCAGGACGCTGCTGGTGCCACAGGTTGGTTGCCACTAGGTGCCGGCACATGCCTGTCGGTGCCACGAAAGCTCCCCGAGTAGGGCTCGAACCTACAACCTACCGGTTAACAGCCGGCCGCTCTACCATTGAGCTATCGGGGAATTGCGAGAGTCAGAATAACCTGTTTGTAGGGCGAAATCGACCCGGCTCGTTCCGGGGATTTTTGCTCGACAATGGTCGATTGTTCCGGAGGGGATTGCCGCACGGGCTGCAGTGGTGGTCTGTCGGGCAGGCGGCCGTGTGGCCACGGTGCCGGCTGAGTCATTCAGCATCTGGGAGGGAAGCCTCTCGGCACTTCTCCAAAACCACGCTGTTGCCCTTGGCGTTGTATTCCACCCTGTTCATGAAGGATCGCATCAGCATCACGCCCCGGCCGCTGGCGCACTCGAGCCGCTCGGCCAGCGTGCAGTCCGGAACCGCTTCCGGATCGAAGCCAGGCCCCTCGTCGGTCACCGTCAGCCGGATGAGATCGGAAGACACCTCGCATTCGACGTGAACCCGCTTCAACGGATCAAGCTTGTTGCCGTGGACCGCGGCGTTGACGAGCGCCTCCTCGGCTGCGAGGTGCACTGCGAAGATTTCTTCCGGGGACCAGCCGAAGAGCCCGAGTTGTTCCAGCAGGTCGTCGGTCACCAGTCGGCTGCTGCCCCGCTCGCTGGGGAGAACGATCGATCGCTGCCAGCAGCCGGCCGAGGGATTGTCCGCCATTGCCTCACTCCGGTCGCAGGCCTCGGGCCTGCGGGATCTTCGCTAGAAAGCCGCCAAGGCCTCGGCAGCTTCAGTTCGAATGTCGAACACCTTATTGAGTTTTGTGACCTGGAAGACTTCGAGAATACCCGGTGCGATGCCGCACATCTTGAGCCGCCCCTTGGCGGTCTTCAACTTCCGGTCGAAAGTGATCAGCTTGCCCAACGCCGCGCTCGAAAGAAACTCTACTCCGGTGAAATCGAGCAGAATCGCCTTGCGGTTGTCGACCTCGACCAGTCCGAAGAGCTCAGCGCCTAGTTCTTGGATCGCAGCCTCGTCGAGAATCTTTCGATCCAGAAACGTCACCACCGAAACGTCGCCGGTTTTGGTTACGTCGATGCGTCGATGCGTAGCCATCGCGTCTTCTCCTAGGGGCTCCGCCGCGGGGAAGTTGTGAAACTTACCGGTTCAAGCCGGCCGTTGCCATGTAGGGGGCGAATTGCCGAGCCGGAAGCCAGTTGCGTCAGGTTTTGCCCCAGTTCCGCATTCTGCTCGAGTTTTGCTTCAGGCAGTCGCCCTGCCAATCTGGCAGACCGTGTTGGTTGTGCCTGAGGCAACTTGCTTGGGGTCAGGGACGGGTTTTGACCGGGAATAAGCCTATTCGGCCCCCTGGTTTTTGTGCGATTCCGGTTCTGGCGCGCGAGTTGCTGGAATGTGGGTCGTCGAGATCGTGTCCGCGCCGTCAGTGGCAGTGTGCACTCGGGCTACGGCCCTTGAGCCCGATTGCTCGGCGGGCGGTTCCAGATCAGATTAACTTGTCATTCGTTCTTTACCCCCACTCGATCGAGGTCCGAACCAGTCATGGCAGCCACCGCTACGAAGCCAGCCCGCAAAAAGTCGACGTTGATCCCGCTCGGTGACCGTGTCGTCGTGGAGCGGGAGCAGAGTGAGCAGAAAACGTCGGGCGGCATCCTGTTGCCCGACTCAGTCAAGGACAAGCCCGCCCGCGGAACGATCGTCAGCGTCGGCGAGGGCAAGTGCGACGACAAAGGCGTTCGGCACCCGCTTCAGGTCAAGCCAGGTGACCGTGTCGTCTTCACCAGTTACGCCGGTGAGCCCTTCAAGGTGGGCGACGAGGAACTGCTTTTGATGCGTGAGGACGACATTCTCGCCATCCTCGGCTGATTGACCTTACCAACCCGTTTATGACCACCGCTTTCAAACCCAACCCAGACCGTCCCTCAGGAGATTGAGATTTATGGCCAAGATGATGGTATTCGACCAAGAAGCCCGTGAAGCAATGCGGCGCGGCGTTTCAAAGTTGGCCCGCGCGGTCAAGGTCACGCTCGGCCCCAAGGGCCGCAACGTAATCCTGCAAAAGAGTTTCGGATCCCCGACGGTCACCAAGGACGGCGTCACCGTTGCCAAAGAGATCGATCTTGAAGACGTCTATGAGAATATGGGCGCGAGAATGGTTCGCGAAGTCGCCAGCAAGACCAGTGACGTCGCCGGCGACGGCACCACCACAGCAACCGTGCTCGCCGAGGCTGTCTTCAACGAGGGCTTGCGGGCAGTTGTGGCGGGAGTCAATCCGGTACAGATGAAGGCGGGCATCGAGAAGGCAGTGGCTGACATCGCAGCCCAACTCAAGGCGATGTCGATTCCGGTGAAGGGCAAGAAAGAAATGGCCCAGGTGGCATCGATCGCCGCCAACAACGATCACGAGATCGGCGACTTGCTCGCCGAGGCGATGGACAAGGTTGGCAAGGACGGCGTGATCACGGTCGACGAGGGCAAAAGCCTCAAGACCGAGATCGAGTTTGTGGAGGGCATGCAGTTCGACCGCGGCTACCTCTCTCCTTACTTTGTCACCAACCCGCAGCAGATGCAGTGCGTGTTGGAAGATTGCTACATCCTCGTGTTTGAAAAGAAGATCTCCAGCATCAAGGACATCGTGCCGCTCCTCGAGGCAGTGGTGAATTCGGGCAAGCCGCTCCTGATCGTCTCCGAAGAGGTCGATGGCGAGGCGCTCGCCACGTTGGTCATCAACCGGCTTCGCGGCACCTTCCAGGTGTGTGCTGTCAAGGCACCCGGATACGGTGATCGCCGCAAGGCGATGCTCGAGGACATCGCGATCCTGACCGGGGCGACGGCGGTGTTTGAGAACCTCGGCATGAAGCTCGAGAATCTCGGCTTAGCCGAACTGGGTCGGGCCAAGAAGGTGATCATCGACAAGGACAACACCACGATCATCGAGGGGGCAGGCAAGGCCGCCGACATCAAGGCCAGGATCGAACAGATCCGGCGCGAGATCGAGAATGCCACGAGTGACTACGACCGAGAGAAGTTCGAGGAGCGGCTGGCAAAACTCTCTGGTGGTGTGGCCAAGATCAATGTCGGGGCCGCAACCGAGAGCGAGATGAAGGAAAAGAAGGCGCGGGTGGAGGATGCTCTGCACGCCACGCGGGCGGCCGTTGAGGAAGGGATTTTGCCGGGCGGGGGTGTGGCTCTGCTGCGAGCCTGCTCGCAACTCAAGCCGAAGGGGCTGACGGAAGATGAGAGCGTTGGATATCAGATCGTAATTCGAGCCTCACGGGCCCCTGTCTCGATGATCGCCTCGAATGCCGGCCAGGACGGCTCGATCGTCTGCGAGAAGGTTCTCGCGGGGAGTGGAAACTTCGGCTACAACGCGGCCACGGGTGAGTACGAAGACCTAGTCAAGGCGGGCGTAATCGACCCGGCCAAGGTGACGCGGACGGCCCTGCAAAATGCGACGAGTGTTTCTACGCTGCTCTTGACCAGCGATGCGCTGATCGCCGAAAAGCCCAAGGATCAAAAGACGAAGGCCGGCGGCGGTGGTCACGGTGGCGACTACGATATGTATTGATTCTGAGGTGGCAGGGGCATGTGGGCCCCTGCCACCCTGCCCGCCCTCCGGTCGGCTGTGGCGCCGTGGAGGGAGGCCTGTTTTTGCCTGTGGCCGAGTCGCAGCCTCAGCAACCCAAGCCGGCCACCAATTCAACCTATTGACCGCGGTGGTTTTTTTGGCCGCCCCGATTTTTGTGTTGAGCCTTTGGTGAGGGCATCGAGCGATACGAAACCGTCGCTGCCGGCGGGTCCAGCCGAAGGCGGTTGGCAGGGCGGGGCGAAAAACCGACGGGTGAGAGCGAAAATCAGCCAGCATCCGGCAGCAGTTGCAACGGCGATCGCAAGGCTGTCCTGCATTACCAGCGCATCCAAGTGCCGAACTGGTAGATCGCAAACGCACCAATCCAGGCCAAGAGCGTCATGTAGGTAAATGTGACCATCGGCCAGATCCAGGAACCTGTCTCCCGAGCGATCACGACCAGCGTGCTTGCGCACTGGGCACAAAGGGCGAAGAACACCATGATCGAGAGGGCGACCGGCAGCGTGAACACCGGTCGGTTTGTGCCGTCCCAGCGGGCCGCCCGGAGGCGGCGCTCAAGGGCCGTGCCCTCTTCCTCCCCAGCGGGTAGGTCGTAAAGCACCGCCAGTGTGCCGAGCACGACTTCGCGGGCCGGGAAACTGGCGATCGCAGCGCAGCCGATCCGCCAATCCCAGCCGAGCGGCCGCACGACCGGCTCGATGAATCGCCCGGCCCGGCCGAGAAAGCTCTGCCGTTGGATCGCCCCCCGGCGGGCTGCTTCGTGGTCAGCAGGATCGTCGAAGGTGGCGAGTTCGGCCGCGAGCTCTCCATGGTCAGTGGCAGACGTAGCCGGGTCGTTCAGGCGACTCATCACGGCGGCCCGCCGGGCGGCCAGATCGGTGGCAATTGCCGCCTCGTTCCGCGGGTAGGTTGAAAGGGCCCAGATCACGACGCTCATGGCCACGATCAGCGTGCCGGCATTGGTGAGAAACGACCAGACCGCTTCCCGGGCCCGTTCCAGAACTACTGCCGGCTGGGGCCACCGCCAGCCCGGCAGTTCCATGACGAAGGGCTGGGCCGGACCGCGGAAGAATGTTTGCGAGAGGAAAAACGCCACCGCAGCGGCCACGATTACCCCCAGGGCGTACATCCCCAAGAGCACCAGGGCCGGCAGCCGCAGCCAGGAGAATCCGACCGTGATGTTGGGCACAAACGCCCCGCACAGAAGCAGGTAGACGGGGAGCCGGGCCGAACAACTCATCAGAGGTGCCACCAGGATCGTCAGCAGACGGTCGCGGCGATTCTCGATCGTGCGGGCTGCCATGATGCCGGGGATCGCACAGGCAAAGCTCGAGAGCAGGGGAATGAACGACTTGCCGGAGAGCCCCACGCCCACGAGCAGCCGGTCCATCAGATAGGCGGCCCGGGCCAAGTAGCCGCAGCCTTCCAGGGCCGCAACGAGGAGAAACAGCAGGGCAATCTGCGGCACGAAGACGACCACGCCGCCGATCCCGGCCAAGACACCGTCGACCACCAATTCGCGGATCGCTCCCGGCGGCAGCAGGGCTCCGACCCAGGCAGAGACCAGATCCATGCCTCCTGAGATCAAGTCCATCAGCGGGGGAGCTAGCCAGAAGATTGAGCTGAACAGAACGAGCATCACCGCCACGAAGGCCAGGGTGCCCCAGAGGCGATGCGTCAACAGCCTGTCGATCTGGTCTTCAGGAAGTCCACGGGCCTCCGTGGGGCGATTGATCGTGCCCGACAGAAGCCGCTCTACAAGCGCGTAGCGACGGATCGCATCACGGGCCTCCGGCGAGCGGTCGGCCGCTGGGGCAGTGTCTTCCAGGAGGAGTGGTGCAGGGGTTTGGGCCGTGAGGATCGCATCGCGGAGTTCGGAGAGGCCCTGGCGGGCTGGGGTGGCGATCGGAATCACGGGGCATCCCAGCCGCCGCCCGAGTTCACTCGAGTCGATGTGGATTCCGCGGCGGTTGGCGATGTCGGTGAGCGTGAGTGCCACGACCAGCGGAAGCCCGAGGTCGGTTGCCTGTGTGGCTAGGAACAGATTCCGCTCAAGATTCGTGGCATCGACGACCATCACGATCGCATCGGGGCGGGGTACACCGGGTTGTCGTCCGTGGACCACGTCCACCGCAACCTGCTCGTCAGGTCCCTGCGGCGAGAGACTGTACGTACCCGGCAGATCGATCAGATCGATCGAGCGGCCGCGGTGGCTGAACCGGCCGATTTTTTCTTCGACGGTGACTCCGGGATAGTTGCCCACCCGGGTCGGGATCCCGGCAAGCGCTGTGAAGAGCGTGCTTTTGCCCGTGTTGGGATTGCCGAGCAGTGCGACAGTGAGGGCTACCGAGCCGGTGCCATTGACTGGCTGTTGCATGGCCGCCGGTCCAGACCGCTCAGATCGCCTCGAGCGTCACACGGGCAGCCTCGGCCCGACGGATCGAAAGCCGGTAGCCGCGAACCTCGAGTTCCACCGGATCCCCAAAGGGCGCCCGGCCGAGTACCCGAACCAAGGCTCCGGGAGTGAGGCCCATCTCCAAAAGCCGAATCGCCAGGCGGTCCTCACCGGCTACATCGCCCACCCGAACGGTGTCACCCACGTGTGCATCATCGAGCGTCAAACAGGCCACTGACATCGAATTTGTTTCCGGGAGGCCGACCAGCAGCTGGTCCTGAGAATCATTCTCAAATCCGTCTGTAGTATAGTGATCTTCGGTCGTTCGAGGCAAGTGGCCTTGGTTTTTTTGGCCTCTTTTTTGAGCTGTGGGTCAATTTTGCCGCTGAAATTGAGTCTGGTCTTGGCTTGAGCGAGCCATTTTTCCATGAGTCGCAAGAACGCCGGCCTGTTCATTGCCGGCACCGACACAGGAGTCGGAAAGACGGCTGTTTCAGCCGCGGTGCTTCGCTGGCTCGGCGGGGCGGGCCGGCGAGTTGGGACCTACAAACCCGTGGCTACGGGCATTGCCGCCGCCGATACACCCGGCGGCGACCCATTCCTGCTGTGGGAGGCTGCCGGGCGACCACTCTCTCCCGAGGCTGTTTGCCCGCAGGTGTTTGCCGCCCCGATCTCGCCGCCGCGGAGCAGCCAGGCCGAGGGTCGACGGGTCGACGACAAATTGCTCCGGGCTGGACTCGATGCCTGGAGCGATTGGGAAGTGATCGTGGTGGAAGGAGCTGGGGGACTGTTTTCGCCGCTGGGCAACTCGACGATTGGTGCGGATCTGGCCCGCGATCTTCAGCTCCCAGTGGTGATCGTGGATGCCGCCCGGCTTGGGGGCATCGGCCGGACGCTTTGCTGTGTGCGAGCGGCGCGGGCCGAGGGCCTGCGGATCGCCGCCTGCGTTTTTTCGGAAGTCTCACCCAACTCTGAAGATCCAGACGGCCAACGCCGGGTCGCGCAACAAACGGCCACCGACCTGGCGACGCTCGTTCCCGACGTGCCAGTGACAGTACTTTGGCACGGAGCGAGCCGTTTTGATCCGCCGATCGACTGGTGGCAGGTCGCCCTTGCCGGCACTGGCAGCTGAGCCTCGGGCCATCCAGTCGAAATGCTGGAAGCGTAACTAGACGCGGCTCATCTCATTCACTTCGGAGGCGGGCGGCGGCCTCGACCGGTGGCAGGGCCGTGATGTGGCAGCCGGTCGCCAACTCAAAACCTGCCAGTTCGGTCGCCCGCGGGAGAATTTCCAGATGCCAGTGCCAGCGATCAGCCGCCGGGCCGGTCGCCAATGGGCCACTCCAGGCCGCCTCGTGGAGCCACCAGTTGAAGTCGGTACCAGGCAGAACTTCCGCCAGTCGGCCCACGACCAGTTGCGTGATTGCAGCAAGCGCGGCCGCCCGGGCTGGTGCGGCGGCATGGAAATGGGGCTCCCGCGCCGCCGGCAGGATCCAGGTTTCAAACGGCTGCCGGGCCGCGGCGGGAACAATCACCACCAGCCCGTCAGATTCGTGCACGATTCGTCCCTCGGCCGATGCCTCAGCCAACAGATCAGCGAACGGGTCGGAGCGACTGGCAGCCGCGCGAAACTCGGCCTGCACTGCTGGCGGCACGAAATCCACGGCGACCAGCTGACTGTGCACATGTTCGAGCGATGCCCCGGCCCGCGGTCCCGAGTTCTTGAACACCGTACCCCAGGCGAGGTCCGCTTGGCCTGCGAGTTCGGCCAGCCGCCGTTGCACAAGATCCCAAGCGCTCCACCAGGCCGCCGGTTCGATGCCGAGGATCGAGGTCTCGTGCCGTGCCGACTCGATCACCACGTCATGGACGCCGTAGGCCGGGCTGGCAGATTTCGAAAGACCGCCGGTCGAACGTTCGACGAATGGATAGCGGTTGGGAATGATCCGGGCCTGCCAAGGCCGGGTGGAATCGGCTGGGGCCCGGAGGCGGGCGGGGGGCGTGCGGGCCTCGTTGCCCGCGCAAAACGGACACCAGTCCTCAGGACCGGGTCCGGTAGAGGCTGCTAGGTCGGCGTCGCCAGGCCGATCGTCCCGCCGGGGAGCGATGAAGACAGCCCGACCCGTGTGGGCATCGTGGCATACCAGCGGATCACGATCGGGTGACATGGTCATTGAGTATGCACCAGGCTGGGCGGTTGTTTCGTGACCAGCGTGCCGACGTGTTGAATGCCGGTTCTTTGCCACGTAGACTCGGCAACCTAACTCAGGCCACAAACCTCTCTGGAGATCCCCGAATGCTCACCGTCGGCGACCTGTTTCCCCAGTTCTCCTGCCAGGCCTGTGTCGGCACCGGTAAGGACGACGTGAAACTCCTCTCCAACGCCGACTATGCGGGCAAGTGGGTGGTCTACTTCTTTTATCCGAAGGATTTCACCTTCGTCTGCCCGACCGAACTGGCCGAATTCAACAAGCAGCTCAAGGCTTTTGCCGACCGCGACACGAGTGTGGTGGGGGGCAGCACTGACAATGAGTATTCCCACCTTGCCTGGCGACGGTCCCATTCCGACCTCGAGCATCTCGAATATCCGCTCGTTGCCGCCCAAAAGCTCGCCCCGGAACTCGGCATCTTGGAGAAGGCAGAGGGCTTCTGTCTCCGGGCCACGTTCATTGTCGATCCCAACGGCGTGATCCAGTGGGTCGATGTCAACCAGGGCCGTGTTGGGCGAAACGTGGCCGAGGTACTCCGCGTACTCGACGCCTTGCAGAGCGATGAACTCTGCCCCTGCAATTGGAAGAAGGGCGACCCTTACGTGAAGGTGGGCTAAAGCCGCAAGGCCTGACACTGGCGTGAAACCACCTCCCCGCACCTGGTTTGGAAAGTTCATCGACTCCTTTCGGGGGCTGTTTCTCGCCGTTGCCACCCAGTCGAGCTTTGCCGCCCACTTGTCGGTCGCGGTGGCGGCGGTGGCCGTGGCGATCTGGCTAGAGATCACCCCGGTCGAATGGTGCCTGGTGACGTTGGCGATCGGTCTGGTACTCATGGCCGAGGTCTTCAACACCTCAATCGAGTCGCTGGCTCGGGCCTTCGACCGCTACCCGGATGATCGGATCGGTGACGCACTTGATCACGCCAGCGGTGGTGTGCTCGTGACAGTGCTGACGGCCATCGTCGTGGGGATGATCATCCTCGGACCCCGGGTCTGGGCACTGCTGCCAGTCTGATAGCCAACCCGGCTTGGTAACCAGGAGCAGGTGGGCCAGGAGCCTTGGGGAGGCGGCCCGTCGAGGGGGCGAGCAGCCCGGATTGACCATCCAGCCGCCTGCCGCTTACCGTACCGCTGCATGGGAATTCACTGCGCGGTTGGCGTGAATGGCGTGCTCAATCCTGACCGAACGCACAAAGGAGCGAAGGACGATGATCGGTAAACTATTAGCGGAAGCGATCGGCACGTTCTGGCTGGTTCTTGGCGGCTGCGGTAGCGCCGTGCTAGCGGCGGCCTATCCGGATCTCGGCATCGGCTTTGTGGGCGTGTCGCTGGCCTTCGGCCTGACCGTGCTCACGATGGCGGCCGCGATTGGCCACATCTCCGGCTGCCATCTCAACCCCGCCGTGACGGCCGGCCTGGTAGCCAGCGGCCGGTTTCCGGCCAAAGATCTTCCCGGCTACTGGGCGGCCCAGGTGTTCGGTGGCCTGGCCGGGGCTGGCGTGCTCTATCTCGTGGCCTCGGGCCTGCCTGGCTTCCAGATCGGAGGCTTTGCGAGTAACGGCTACGGCGACCATTCTCCGGCCGCTGCACTCGGAGCCGGGGGCTACCCCTGGCAGAGTTGCTTTATCATCGAGGCGGTGCTCACGGCTGTGTTTTTGTTCGTAATCCATGGAGCTACCGACAAGCGGGCGCCGGGAGTGATCGCCCCGATCGCGATCGGCCTGTGCCTCACGCTCATCCATCTTGTCAGCATCCCCGTGACCAACACCTCGGTGAATCCTGCCCGCTCGACGGCCGTGGCCGTGGTAGCAGGCGGCTGGGCGCTCGAGCAGTTGTGGCTCTTCTGGGTGGCGCCGCTCGTGGGTGGCATCGTGGGCGGCCTCGCCTACCGCGGCGTGGCCGAGTGTGATGACGAGGCGTAGGGCGGGGCTGGGGCGGAGCCGAAGTCAACCGGTCGGTCGGGGTTCCCCGTGCTCCGTTGCGGGTTCGTTGGCGCAGCGTATGAAGGGGCGGAAGCGACGTCACGCGGTGGGTCCGGGTTGCCCGTGCCCGGTCGCCGGACGTTCGCTTCGGCCATCCTTGGCGTCCGCTCACTCCGAGATAACTTCGCTTCGCCCTCCGGGCTGCGCTCGTTCTCTAGGCCGGCTCTCGGGGCACGGGTAACCCGGACCTGGTAACCCGGACCTGGCAACCCGGA